>Ga0315336_1000953_pt1 | contig 64001 bp, 66 predicted proteins | sample ASW5metaG_FD_204512 | JGI IMG/M metagenome (GOLD analysis project Ga0315336, IMG submission 204512) | Ammonia-oxidizing marine archaeal communities from Monterey Bay, California, United States - ASW #5 | ecosystem: Environmental > Aquatic > Marine > Intertidal zone | place: USA: California... | reverse complement strand
AGGCATATGTCCATGGTCCCTGTTGCCCGTTTTAGAACGGAGGTGTACACAAGATCAAACTCAAATCCCTCTTCTTTTAATAGTTGCCCTGAGGATTTGGCTTCCGCTTTCCCTTTATCTGTAAGGCGCACGTCAGTCCATCCCGTGAATCGATTTTCTAAATTCCATTTGCTTTCGCCATGGCGAAGCAGAACAAGTTTAACTTTTTTCATAAATGTATTATATGACCCATATATTCGATGTTCTAAATTAAATTAAATATTTAGATTTCAGAAATCAGAGCTCATATTTTTTTGATTTTATTATACCAACAATCATTGCAGAAATTTCTTTAGTTTCCTGAATCCAATTACTTGCCATTTCATTTTCGATATAGCCAATATCTAACCCAATATATATTTGCGTTCTAAGTTCCCCGCAAGACCCCCGAGCATATATCAAAAATTGTATATTTTCTTTTATGGTACTTCTTTCTTCTCCTTCAGCAATATTACTTGGGATAGAAAGTGAAGATCGAGTGCTTTGATCTCTAAATCCAAAATCCTTGAAATTATTAAAGTGTTTATAAATCTCCGTACAGAGTTTAGACCACCGTTTCCAAACTTCCAGCTGTTCAAACCCCATTTAAGTTATTACCCCTCCCCACTAACTTCTAATCTCTGATATCTGAGCTCTGATTTATTCTTTCTGTCATCTGACTTCTTCATTCTTTCCTCTTTTTTCTGACTTCTGATTTCTTCAATCTGACTTCTCAACCCCCAACCGTTCCTGGTTGTACGTCCCATCTTGAATATGTCGCCACCACAGTTCATTATCTAAATACCACTGAATGGTTTTTCGTATTCCCGTTTCAAATGTTTCTGTGGGCGACCACCCAAGGTCCTTGTTGATTTTACTCGCATCAATAGCATAACGGAAATCATGGCCGGGCCGATCGGTGACATAAGTGATAAGTTCAGAATATGACCTCCCATTCGATCTGGGCTTTAATTCATCGAGCGTTGAACAGATGGTATTCACTATATCGATATTTTTTATTTCATTATGGCCACCAATATTATAGGTTTCTCCAATAGTACCTTTTTGGAGGACAGAATAAATGGCGTCACAATGATCTTTAACAAATAGCCAGTCTCTTACATTTAAACCTTCACCATATACAGGGAGGGGTTTTTCGTCCAAACAATTGGCAATCATGAGGGGAATCAGTTTTTCCGGAAATTGGTAGGGACCGTAATTATTAGAGCAATTGGTAATCAAGGCGGGGAAGTTATAAGTACGATGCCATGCCCGAACGAGGTGATCTGAGGATGCTTTGGAAGCGGAATAGGGAGAACTGGGATCATAGGGGGTGGTTTCTTTGAAAAACCCATCATCTCCAAGTGAACCAAACACCTCATCCGTACTCACATGCAAAAATCGGAATTTATTCTTTTCTGACTTCTGACCTCTGACTTCTAAATAACTTTTGGAAGAATTGAGCAGCGTCGCCGTCCCAATTACATTGGTTTCTACAAAAGCCATGGGCCCATCAATGGATCGATCCACATGAGACTCAGCAGCAAAATGGACAATAGCATCCGGCTGGAAATTAGATAGGGTATCAGAAACCAATTCCCCATCGCAAATATCCCCTTCAACAAACTGGTAATTGGGGTTTCCATCAACGGACTTGAGGTTTTCCAAGTTCCCCGCATAAGTCAGTTTATCCAGATTCAGAATATGATTGTCCGTGTTGCGAATTTGTTCAATAATAAAATTACTACCGATAAATCCACATCCGCCGGTTACAAGTATTTTCATTTGGTATCCAAAGTTAATTCCCACAAAGTGTGAGAAAATTAAAAAGGTGGAGATTAATTTGATTGATCAACGTTTTAGTCTTAAATCTATTTAAACCCATAATTGTTTCAGATGAATTTATTAAAACTACCAACTACCAAATCTCTTCTTTTTTGACGATCAATGTATTATAAACGAATTAATAGCATCCTGTAAATCTTTGTTAGCTTCTTTCTGATCTCTGCCTACTAATCTCTGACTTCTTCTTTCCCCTCTGCGCACTTATCGGCTAAATATATATTAACAATATATTTATATAATTGGCCTTAATCCACTGTATTTGTGTATATTTAGGTCAACTATAGGGAATTATCATAATAATTTCATGCGGAAAAGTGACCTATATCACATCCATGATCAGTGCGTTCACTGTATTATTGTCGCCAGTGTACAGGCCCAAAATTGGGACTGACAGGGCGGAGCCGTGGAATGAATGCATAATTTTGAATTAATGATGATGAATTATGAAGAATAATGAAATATTAGACCAATCTTTTGATTTTGCATTAAATATTATTGAACTTGCCAAGTTTATGATGAATAAAAAGGAATATGTTATATCCAATCAAATATTAAGAAGTGGAGCTTCTGTCGGCGCCAATGTGACGGAAGCGCAGGCAGCACAATCCACAAAAGATTTTATCGCAAAGCTCTCAATTGCTTCAAAGGAAAGTCGGGAAACTGCTTCAAAGGAAAGTCGGGAAACGAATTATTGGTTAAGATTACTTGATAAAAGTGGGTATTTAAGCGACTATACCAATCAAAGAATATTATTTGACCAAAGTGAATCAATTATTAAACTCCTCACCGCTATTATCAAGTCTACTAAAGGAAAAATTAAAAATTGAAAATTATTAATCAAAAATCATTTAAACGTAAACGCAGTTTAAAGTATACATATTTTGTGTATGTCCTCTTCGTGAGTGCCTTTGCATTGGGGTATGGACAGTCCATTCAGGAATTGCAAAAGCTTAAGGTGGAATATGAAAAGTTTCAGGAAGGCCAAAAGCAATTGCAACTTCCCACTGAGGTTGACCCAGGCGTAGATCCACTCACCGGCCTGCCAAAAAAAGCCCAGCTTACGCCATATAAGTATGAGAAAGGCTTATTGTATGGAAAAGAAGATGAAGAGCTAAAGCATTTTGGATATGATTTCTTCATACGGCGTGATACTGTCGCTTTCTGGGAGAACCTTCCCACTACCGCTAGTTATTTATTAGGCCCTGGTGACGAATTGGTTATTTCGCTCTGGGGTGAAACCCAGATTCGTGAAACATATATAATTTCTCGCGATGGAAAAATATATGATGAAAAAGTTGGACTTCTCAATATGACAGGCAAAACAATGGATGATGCTCGCCAATATTTAAAAAGCCAATTTGGCCACATATATGCCACCCTAAATGGAAAAAAGCCCTCCTCCTTTATAGATGTTTCTTTGGGTGAGTTAAGATCGATCAATGTCAACTTTGTGGGGCAAGTTCAGTTCCCCGGTGTTTACCCCGTGCATCCGTTTTCTACGGTGATCACCGGTCTCATTCAATCCGGCGGTGTAGATACCACCGGTTCGTTAAGGACAATACAGGTTAAAAGGAATGGTGAAGTGGTGACAGTAGTTGATCTATATGATTATTTACTAAAAGGGAATTTGCCCAATAATATCCAACTGCGGGATCAAGATATTGTAGTTATCCCCGTTCGCAGGAGTACGGTAGAAGTAGATAGTGCAATCGTAAATCCGGGTATTTATGAAGGCGTTACAGGTGAAACTGTTTTTGACTTGATTCAATATGCCGGTGGGTTGACACCGGATGCTGCAGATAAAATTGGCTTGAGTCGGATAAAACCCATGGGCGAAAGAAGCGCTGAGGATGTTTACGAAGGATATTATATAGATATTGAAAACGCAAAATCGATATTGGTTCAAAACGGAGATCGTATTGCAGTTCATCATCTATTTAAAGAAAATAAATTGGTTGAAATCATCGGTCAGGTAAAAGTCCCTGGTATCTATCATTATTATAATGGTATGACCTTGAAAGGCCTTTTTTCCTTGGGGGGTGGATTCGAAGATACCACTTTCTGGAAATCTGTATATCACGGTCAAGCAGAAATCATCCGCCGGGATCCAGAGTCACGTTATGAAAATGTGATTAAAGTAAACTTGGTCAATATTTATAATGGCAACGGAGATAAAGACATCCTCCTTCAAAACTTAGACCGAGTCGTCATCCACGCCAATTTGAATTATTTTGAAAAAGATAATATTTTTATTAGTGGAGAAGTAAACATCCCCGGTGCATACCCTTTAGTTTCAGATAACGAAACACTCCAATCTGTCCTTAGCCGTGCAGGCAACCTCACACCTAAAGCTTTAAAAAATGGGATTTCTATTTACAGAGATAAAAAATATTTTGAAGTAACATCAGCCCAAAGTGCAGTTTTATCAGATGCTAAAGATGCTAAAGATGCTAAAGATGCTAAAGTGCGTGTGGCGTGGCAAAATGAGAGCATCACACTCATGCCTGGTGATAGCGTGGTGGTAAAAGAAAGTACAGGCACGGTAAATGTCTCTGGCCAGGTGTACAACCCGGGATTAATTGAATTTAGGCACGGAAAACCCCTAAGGCATTATATAAATTCCGCCGGTGGTGTTACGGAAAAGGGAAATCAAAAAAGTATTATTGTGGTTTATGCCAATGGTCTGGTGAGCCCGAACAAATGGTACTCAACCCCCAGAATTGAAGATGGCGCCACCGTTATTGTGAATAAAAAAGAACCAGAAGAGCCGTTCAACGTCACCCAATTCGCCACAAACTGGACATCCATTGTGGCGTCTATGATCACCGCCGTTGTCCTCTCAAAACAACTCTCTAATTAGTGATGAGTAACGCGTGAAGAGTGGTCAGGTAATAGTGAATGAGAAAGTTTTAAAAGAAGAAAAAACTGAATTTATCAGGGATGCAGCAATTCAGAGATTTGAATTCACATATGAATTATTGTGGAAAACACTCAAGACGCATTTAGAAGAAATTCATGGCATACGCGCCGTTTCCCCAAGACAAGTATTTAAAGAAGCCTTTAGTTTAGATCTAATTAATAATGAATCTGAATTTTTAGAAATGATTGAAGCGAGAAATTTGATTGCCCATTCATACAATGAAAACCAGGAGGAATCACTATATAAGGCGTTGCCTAAGTTTATCAAAGGCATAAAGACCGTAAATAATTTAATTAATAATGCGTAAAGTGTTTCCATTTACGAGTGAACAGTGAACAGAAAATCCAAACACATGAAAATCAAATACGCGTAACCCGTAACCCGTCACTCGTCACGAGTCACTATACTCCAATGAGGACACATTTAGATTTAGACGTGTGGAAAAAATCAATTCAATTCGTTAAAAAGATATATGAAATCACCTCGAAATTTCCCGATACTGAAAAGTATGGACTTACAAATCAAATGCGCAGATGCGCCGTCTCAATCCCGAGCAACATTGCTGAAGGTGCTGGAAGAAACTCCAAAAAGGAGTTCAAACAATTCTTATATATTTCTCTTGGATCCATATCAGAGCTAGAGACGCAGCTTATCATTTCGACAGAATTAAATTATCAAAAGGATAATTCACTTTTGGATGAATTAAATGAAATTAGAAAAATGCTTTTTGGCCTAATAAAATCAATTAACATATGAATCTACTCACCACTCATCACCAGTCACTCGTTACTATCTAATGAACTTCAGTGAATTAGAACAACTAATGTCCTCCCGCGGTGTTACTTCTCTAGCGGAGATTGCCCGTACCCTAAATACCACCCCCCAGGCCGTATCAAACTGGAAGGCTCGCAACCAAGTCCCCCACCATGTAGTGGCAAAGTTGAGCCAAATTCCTCCAGTTGGGAACCCTCAAATAGACGGAAACGGTTCTTCAATCAAAAATCAAAAATTAAACATCGATAATCCCTCAGCCCCACCAATCTACTCGTCACCGAGTATCTTCGAGGAAGATACGATTTCCTTATCCGACATTCTCCTTACCATGGCAGAGCAACTCAAGGTCATTCTTGTAACCGCTTTCATTTCTGTTTTCCTCACATTCACTTATGTACAATTTATTCAAATGCCCAAATATGTTAGCAAGGCTGTATTATTAATACCTGAAAAAAAATTAGTTGGGGGTATAGCAGGTATAGCATCTCAATTTGGAGTAAATATTCCTAGTGTAAATCAAGCAGATTTATCAAGTCCGTCATTATTTCCTGATTTAATAAGAAGCCGGACTTTTGCGGAAAAGGTTTTTGTAAAGAAGTTTTTTACAGAAAAGTATGGTAAAGAGCTTTCGCTATTAGCCATATTAACCCATGGTAATAACTCTCCATTATTTGGTAAAGATACGCTTATTACTTCAGCTCTACCCACTTTAGCAAATATGTTAGAGTTCAGAAAATCTTCTAATAGCAATTTTAGCATAATTCAGGTTACAGCTTTTGAACCTGAATTTTCTAAACAATTAGCAGAAGTAGTTTTAGAAGAATTAGATGACCTAAATCGGTTTTTTAAAAGCAGGGCTACTAATGAAAAAACCCTTTTTATAGAAAACCGTATAGCAGCTGTGGCAGGTGAATTAGAAGATTCAGAGAGATTTTTAAAAGATTTTAATGAGAAAAACCGTCAAGTTTTATCACCATTCCTTAAGCTTTCACAAGAGCGACTTACTCGCAATGTTGAAATTCAAAAAGGAATTTTTCTAACTTTAAAGCAGGAACTTGAATTGGCAAAAATTGAAGAAATTCAAGAAACTTCAATAGTTCAAGTATTAGATAAGCCTAACCTGCCATTAGGCCCTGTGAATAAAAAACTAAAGCAAAGTGTATTATTAGCAGGATTGTTAGGAATAATTTTAGGAATTCTTCTTGGATTTGTCCGGTCATATATTGATAATAATGATATAGATGAAAGAAAAAAACTTCGACGCATTAAACATTTTGGAAAGAAAAAGACAAAAGACATTCTTCAAGATCGCCGTATTTATGGTATTATAAGCTTATTGTTATTAATAGGATTGCCCTTCTATTTAGGGCATGAATCAAAAATTCCCGTTTTTTTCGGAATGTATTCCGTCAAACTTATGTTGGTGAATACAGTTTATGTAACAATACTTCTATGTTCAATCATAATTTTTATACATTTAACTAGAAAGTTAAAAAAATAGATTTGTTATTAATCACTGTTAACTGTTTACAAAACAAATGAATAATCAAAAATCTGAAAACTTATCCGACGTAGCAATTGGCAAATTGCGTAGACGGCTTCAAAATCATCAATCAAAAATCGGAGTCATAGGCCTTGGTTATGTGGGCCTACCATTGGTTATTCGCTTTTCAAAAGTTGGGTTTTCTACAGTCGGATTTGACATTGATGATGAAAAAGTTAAACTTCTTAATGCGGGTAAATCCTATATTAATCACATCAAAGAAAATGATATTTCCAGTATGGTCAATGATGGATTTAAAGCCACATTGGATTTTAGTAAAATCGCAGAAGTAGATGTAATAATCATTTGTGTCCCAACACCGCTTGGTATTCATAATGAACCGGATTTAAGCTATATCCATAGCACACTGGAAAATATAAAACCCCATTATAAAGAAAACCAACTTTTAATTCTAGAAAGCACTACCTACCCCGGGACAACCGAAGAAGAAATCGTTCCTGTGATAGAAAATGCTGGATTTTCTATTGGTGAAAATTTTTTTATCGGATATTCTCCTGAACGAGAAGATCCGGGGAATAAAAACTTTACCACTCAAACAATTCCAAAGATCGTCAGCGGTGTTACTGAAAATTGCCTAGGACTCACTAAAACCCTCTACGATCAAATTGTTGATCAAACCGTTCCTGTTTCGTCTACTCGCGTGGCTGAAATGACCAAGATACTGGAAAACATACACCGGGCGGTAAATATTGGCCTGGTGAACGAACTCAAAATGGTGACTGATAAGATGGACATTGATATCTACGAAGTCATCAACGCCGCGGCCACCAAGCCATTCGGCTTCACTCCATACTATCCCGGCCCTGGTTTGGGCGGCCACTGCATACCCATTGACCCCTTTTACCTATCTTGGAAGGCCAAGGAGATTGGTATGAACGCCCGCTTCATCGAGTTGGCTGGAGAGATTAACACCGCCATGCCCAATTACGTAGTTCAAAAGGTAGCAGAGGCGTTGAATTCCGTGGGCAAAGCCATCAACGGCAGTAAAATCCTTCTCCTTGGTTTGGCCTACAAGAAAAATGTGGATGACCTCCGGGAGTCGCCATCATTGGAATTAATGGATAACCTGATTAAAAAAGGCGCCAAGGTAGAATACAGCGACCCGTATTTTGAAGCCATCCCCCATACCAGAAAACACCAATTTGAATTAAGATCAAAAAAAATTGATTCAGATTTATTGCAATCAGTTGACCTAGTGATTTTGGCTACAGACCACGATAAATTTAATTATGAACTGATTGAAAAGGAGTCGCCGATTATAATTGATACCCGCGGAAAATTTTCCAATTCCATTGATAAAGTGATTAAGGCGTAATGCAATTTATTGACCTCGCTATACAACAGAAATTGATCCGGAAAAACCTGGAGGCTTTCCATTTTGTCGCATAAGGTGTGCGTTGTCGGCGCCGGCTATTGGGGTAAAAACCATATACGGACATTGCACGAACTTGGTGCTTTGGGTGGTATCGTTGAACAAAATAAAGAATTGCTGGGTCATTATTCTGCGCAGTACCCAGATGCTAAAACTTACCAAAATCTGAATGAAGCATTGGAAAATAAAGATTTCGCTGGTTTTACGGTGGCTACTCCGGCCGAAACCCATCATGATATCGCCGCAACAGTTATCCGAGCTAGGAAACACGTCCTTGTAGAAAAACCCCTCTCTTTGAATATTGAAGATGCAAAACATTTGGTTGGTTTATCCAAAAAATATCAAGTGAACTTGATGGATGGGCATGTCCTGCTTTTTCATCCGGCCATTCAATTGATAAAAAGTTTAATTCATGAAGGTAAAATAGGAATAGTGCAATATATCTACAGCAATCGACTGAATTTTGGGCAAGTAAGGACACAAGAAAACGTTTTATGGAGTTTGGCGCCTCATGATATTTCTATTTTTCAATATTTTACGGAATCTTATCCCGAAGATTTAAAGGTAAATGGTAGCACATTTCTTCAAAGGGGAATTCATGATTCAATCATCATGCAATTGAAATATCCAAATGGAGTGGAAGGACATATCTTTGTCAGCTGGCTCCATCCGTTTAAGGAGCATCGCTTAGTGGTTATTGGTTCTGAAGCAATGATCACATTTGAAGATTCAGCGGAGGGGAAACCGTTAAAACTGTATTCCAAAAAGTTCGATATGGAAAATGGCCTTCCTGAAAAAATAGATGGCCCTGTAGAATTAATAGATTATGAACAAAAAATGCCACTAACTGAAGAATTAAATTACTTTGTTAACCATTTAGATAAAAAACAAATTGTAGCTAATGGCCAACATGCATTAGAGGTAACTAAAATTTTGTTAGAAGCAGATAGATGTCTATAGAAAAATTTAGTCAAACTTCTTCAGGGAATGTCCCAAAAAAGATTGTCCAGTAAAAAAACAACATTAGTAGTAAATGATATAATTGCCAAAGAGCTTGATATAGATAATTATGTTAATCTATTCCCAACATTAATAAAAAGTGTCCCGTGGTCAATAGATTTAGATGAATACTTTATAATAAATAGTTACATAACAAAATTTGCTGATGATACGACTGATTATCTGATTGATTTAAATTTATTATATATTAATGCAAGTCGTGAAGCACTGAAAAAACTAATTCGACCAAATGTTGCCCTGATATTGTATATAATTTTCTACAGATTGATAAGAGTAATGAGATTATTGGATAAATATGATCCATCCGATATTGTATTAATTAATACTCGTTTATTTACTACGCCGTCTTCAATAAAAGATCTATACAATATTACCAGAGATTCATGGGAATTTAACCAATTTATTATCAATGAGATATTATATGATGTTGAGAAAATGTCTATAGAAAAAAAGAATAATCTCTATCCTGAGAATTACTGGGATTTTAGCAGATGGTCAAACTACGATGGGTTCAACCAAAAGCCAGATTCAATACCAAAGAGCAATAAAATTAAAACATTCATTAGTAATCCATTTCGGGCTATTAAATCAAAATCAGAAGAAATTGCATTTAAATTATCCTCTTATGGTGATCAGATCCCCGTATTAGCAATGGGGTATAATGAATCATTTTTTTTAGACAATGGGTTTTTCTGGCCAAGAGGAAAATTTTGCAAGTTACCCCAGAGTTTGAGTCACTGTACTGATGCTTGTGAGCCTGACGATTCTTTAAGAAAAAACTTTACCAAACAAACTAAAGAACATTTTTTTGAAGCTACTATGCAACTTCTGAATAAATTAAATATTGAAATATCAAATGATAAATATGTTTTAAATATTTCAAAATTATTTTTCAGAATTTATCCATTGAATATGCTCGAAAAATGTAAAGAGTATGGTAATTGTAGCATGGAGCAAATCAACAGATTTAAACTAAAACACTATTTCACGGGGGACACTGGTTCATCGGATTTGGGCATATATTATAACTATGCAGCAACTGAACAAGGCTATCAAGTATGGAGCCAGCAGCATAGTGCTTGGGGAGGGTATATCGCCAATGTTCCAAACATTGCAGAGGTCAGTATTGCAGATTCTGATTATTATATCACTAGCGGGTGGGACCATAAAGAATCGCACTTACCAGTATGGGCGAATAAAGCCAGACCAATGTCCAGCCCGCATTACTCTGAAATAGGTAAGAAAAAAATTACGGTTAAGGATAAAACCCCTGTACTACTATTAACAGGAGATGTTTTTAATTTTCCTATTTTTCCAGCTGGCTCCCATGAAGTTGATACATTAAAGTTCTGGGCTGAAAATATTGAAGATATAATATCTAATTTAGCGGCTTTGGATGTTGAGATTATTCTTAAAAATTATGCTCCAAGAACAGAGAAGTTGCTGATAAAATATGGGATACTTGAAAAATGGATGCAGGCTGGTGGTAAGAGCATCAAGCTGCTGGATATTAATAAAAAGGGATCTGCATATCTTTATTTTGAAAAGTCATCTGCAACTATTTGGGATATGCCCACAGGTGGTTTTGTTGAGAGTATAATGATGGGTGTGCCTGCTTTTTCATTCTGGAATAAAAAGTTTATACGTTGCCAACCTGAAGCTGAGGATGAAATAAATAAACTTATTGATGTTGGGATTCTTAATGAGAATGGACATGAAATGGCTAATAATGTAAATGCTTGTATTGAAGATAGAAACTGGTGGAATAAAACTATCAGGAAAATGACTATTGATAATTTTATGTCGCACTATATAAAAACGAGTACTCAATGGAAGTCTGAATGGTCATCATTACTTAACAGCTTGGAATAAAATAATTAATAAAATGTATAAGTAATATGAAAATAGTAGCCATGATACCAGCCAGATTGGGAAGTAAAAGGATAAAACAAAAGAATTTGAGATTGTTAGATGGGAAACCATTAGTATCCCATGTTTTAGATAAATGTAAAGATGCTGATATATTTTCTGAAATATATATTAATTCTGAATCAGGAATATTCAAATCAGTTGCTGATGAATATGGTGTTAAACTTTATATAAGAGATCCTATATTTGCAACTGATGATGCCACTAATGATCAGTTTATATTAGATTTTATTAACCATATTGATTGCGATATTGTAGTGCAGGTTAATCCAACATCACCATTAGTGCAGGCTGAGGAAATCAAAAGTTTTGTAACAGAAATGCTTCAAGGAGATTTTGATACGATGTTGTCTGTGAAAAGGGAGCAGGTAGAAGGGTTTTATAAAGGGAAACCAATTAATTTTGATCAATTAGATCAAATGCCCAGATCTCAAGATTTAGAACCTATCTATTTACATTGTTCAACTATACTTGCATGGAAAAGTAAAGTAATTCGTGAAAAAATGGATAAATATAATTGTTGTACATATGGCGCTGATAGCAAAGTTGGGTATTATACCTTTGATAGTTATGCAAATATTGATATTGATAATGAAGCTGATTTTATATTTGCCGAAACAATTATACAATATTTGAAAAAACCGAAAGATGTTGTTAAAAAATATTACAGTATTGATAAATAATTAGAGCTGATATGAACAATTATCCACATAATAAATTGAAAGATATTTGTAATAAACTCCTAATATCTGTAGGCATTGGAGAAGAGATAGCCCATGAGGTTGCAGAGTGCTTGATACAAACTTCATTAAGAGGAGTTGATAGTCATGGTATAAGGTTATTGCCGCATTACATAAGAGTAGCAAAATCTGGAAGAATGAATAAACAGCCTAATTGCTCATTTAATAAAACTAGCCCAACCACAGGAATTTATGATGCAGATCATACTTATGGTCATGCTGCAGCATCTTTTGCAATGAAAGAAGCAATAGATATGGCAGTTAGTTCAGGGTCGGGATTTGTTGTAATAAAAAACTCCACTCATTTTAGCGCTAGTGCATATTATGCATTACAGGCTTCAGATCAGGATATGATTGGAATTTCATGTACTAATACAAGCTCAATGATGGTTCCCACAAGAGGGAAAAGGCCATTTCTAGGCACAAATGCAATTACTTTTTCATTCCCATGTGAAGGAGAAAGCCCTATTTGTTTAGATATGGCAACAACCCAAATTGCCTGGAACTGGGTCTTGAAAGCTAGAGAAGAAAAGAAAAAACTTGCATTGGCCGTTGGAATTAATAAAAAAGGTGTTACCACAGATGACCCAAATGAAGCGATTGGTTTGTTACCTGCAGGTATGCATAAGGGTTATGGTTTGGGGTTAGTGGTTGAGATTTTATGTGGTATTCTATCAAACCAAACCTATGGTCCCCACGTAAGTTCTATGTTTGATGGGGATCTTTCTAATAAACGGTATTTATCGCATTTTGTTGGTGCAATAAAAATATCAAACTTTATTGATATCAAATTATTTAAGGCTTTATTGAAAAACATGATCACGGAATTAAGAAATGAACCTCCTATTGATATTAATATGCCAATAATGGTTGCAGGTGACCCAGAAAAGATTTCAGAGAAAAAACGATTGAAAAATGGAATTCCTATTGAAGATAATATAATTAATGAAATAAATGAAATCATTGACCAGCAGGGTTTAGAAAAAAAATTAAAATTATTAATTTAGATTAATGAAAAAATCTCAAATTAAAGAAAAAATGTATTCGGGTAAAGTTTGCTTGGGAACGTGGCTGTTTTTACCTTGCCCTGATGTGGTTGAGATTGTTGGTCTTGCTGGTTTAGATTTTGTAGTTATTGATATGGAACACAGTCCTATTACATTAGAAAATACTTCCTCAATGATTGTTGCTGCAGAGAGTCAAGGAATAGCACCATATGTACGAATCTCTCAATTAAGCGCTTCCCATATATTAAGAGCATTAGATACTGGTGCATATGGCATTCAAATTCCACATGTCGAAACCGCTGAAGATGCAAGAAAAATTATACAGCACTCAAAATACCATCCTCTTGGGGAAAGAGGGATGGCTCCATCGACTAGGGCTGGTAAATACACATTAAAAACGAATAAACAGTTGTTGAAAAAAGCCAATGATGAAACATTGATTGTGCTTACGCTAGAGAGTGAAAGCAGTCTTGATAAAGTTGCTGAGATGACTGAGATAGAAGGTGTTGATGTGATTTATATTGGGCCTTACGATTTGTCACAGGCCATGGGATTGCCTGGGGAGGTAGACCATCCTGACGTAGTAAATAATATGGAACGTATTTTTTCATATATTAATAAAACTGGTAAAATTGCAGGTTCTTTTGCCAATACACCAGAACGTGCTAGAAGATTAAAAGATATTGGTGTTAATTACTTAACCTGTGAAACGGACGGTACATTGCTTAGATCAGCATTCAGTGAATTAAAAAATAAAATAATAAAATTAAAGGATAATTAACATGGCAGAATATGATGTAAATGAAATACTTGCCAAGGATGGCTTGGAGCATGTCGATTTAGGTGATGGTAGTTCAATCATGGTTACAAAATTAAAAGAGTTAATCAGTGATAATTCAAAGCATGAATCTTGGGCCAAGCGAGTTATTGATACATCTAATTCAGGTTATTTCCAAATTGCTACATTTGTATGTCAAAGTAAAAAAGGGAGCGGTTGTCGTAAACATTATCACCCAGATACTGATGAGTGGTGGGTTGTAATACAAGGTGAAGTTGAGTTTGAGATTGGTAATGAGAATATTATTAAAGGAGAACCAGGCGACATAATTTTCTGTAAAAAAGGTATCCCTCACAAAATTACAGTTATGTCTGATGAGCCTTGTATCAGGCTTTCAATAGCAGTCGATAATCAAGAAACTATTCATGTATAATTAAAATAAATGATGAAAACATAAAGAATGAAATATATAAAAAAAATTATTAATTATTTACTTGGTTTATTTAACCGTAAAATTATAACCAACAATGATTTGTTAATTGAGGAAGATTTTGTTGAATTTTTTCCTCCAACAACTGGCTATATTTTTCTTAATAAATCAATATATCCTAATGGATTATTCCATATTGTTCAAGGTTATATGGATAACATTCGGAGACTAGATGAAAATTTCAATATTAATGATGATGATTTCGTTATTGATATTGGGGCACATCATGGGGCTTTTAGTTGTTACGCATCAAGTTTAGGTGCTAGAGTTATTGCTTTAGAAGCAAATATGGAAAATATTTATTATCTTAATCAAAATAAGAAGATTAATAATTTTATTAATTTAAATGTTATAAATGGTGCACTTGTTAGTTCAAAGACTGAACAAAAAAACAAGTACAGTTTATTTGATATTGGTCTTACTCCAACAACGGGTACGTTAGATAAAGTAACAAGAAATCAAAGCAAGTCTGGGAAGATGATTAAAGTTGAAAATTATTCTTTTGAAAAATTGTTTCAATTATTACCGGATACCCCTTGTATACTTAAAATTGATATTGAAGGTGGAGAGTGGGAAGTTTTAAAAGAGTTAGAATTATTATTATCCAATAATAAGATTAAATGTCTATTAGGAGAATTCCATAAAACTGAGACAAATAAACCATCTGAAATAATTAAATTGTTAGAATCTTTAAAAATTGATTTTCATTGTGGACTTGAAATAGATGACAGAATAGAACTGTGTGCAATTCCAGTAAATTAATTATTTGTTTATTTATTTAATTAAAAAGTCTAATCTTAACATGGGGTTTTTAAAATTTAATCCAATTGATAAATTTCATGAATAATAAATAAAAATATGGACTAACTAATCAAAAATCAGAACATGCAATATTATAATTCAGCTCAATATCTATTGCCAGATTGGGTTCAAAATATTTGTTTAAATCCAAATAAAAGTAAGGGGTCTTATTTATATGATGATAAATCCGGAAAATTTATTTTAGATTTATATTGTTTTTTTTCTACCCTGCCATTGGGATATAACCATCCCATTTTTTCAAAAGATGAATTCAAAAATGATTTATATATTTTTGGTGGATTAAAACCATCTACAGGAAGAATACTTACAAATTTTATTGATGAATTTGTAACTGACTTTCACAATTATGTTAATAATGATATTTTTAATAAATATTTTTTTATTCACGGGGGTGGATTAGCAGTAGAAAATGCATTGAAGATTGCATTTGACTGGAAAAGATACATTAATAATAAAAATGGGATAAAAGTTGATGGAAATGAAATGAAAGTAATTGCATTGAAAGATGCTTTTCATGGTATTACGGGATACAGCTTAAGTCTTTCAGCCAATCAGTTAAAATGTTCCCATTTCCCTAAATTTAACTGGCCCAAGTTCGAGGCGCCTTATGTTACATTTCCGTGTAATGAAGGAGATGATCAGGAATTTAAAAAAGCACAAATTCAGGCTCTTAATAGTATAGAAGAATATATCGAGCAAACGGGTAAACAATATATTGCTTCAATGATTATTGAGCTTGTCCAAGGCGGCGGAGGTGATAAACATTTAGGTCAAGAATATGTTAGAGGGCTAAAAGATATTTGTGATAAAAATGATATATTATTTATAATTGATGAAGTCCAAACTGGCTTTGGTGTTTCAGGAAAACTTTGGTGTTATGAACATTATAAGGTAGAGCCTCATCTTTTGACTTTTGGGAAAAAAGCTCAAATAAGTGGGGTCTGTATAGGTAAAAATATCCCGGACATTGAACAGGTTATCAATGTCCCCGGTAGGCTTTCACCCACATGGAATGGTGATATAACTGATTACGTTAGGTGCAAATATATAATCCAAGCCTATAAAGAATATAACCTCGTAGATAATGCAACTGAACTAGGGAAATACATAGTTTCTTCATTAAAAAGCATGAATGCATTTATGAATGTTCGCGGTCGCGGATTTCTTATAGCTTTTGATTTTGAAAATTCAGATGATCGCGATAGATATGACCAATTATGTTTTGAAGAGGGCCTTTTTTTACTCCCGATGAGTGATGTCACCCTACGTATGAGACCCAATATGGCTCTAACTAAAGATGAGGCAGATCATGCCCTATCCATTATTAGTAAACTTAACAAAAAATTTTAGTTTCTCAATTCTTTCTAATACTATTAAATGAATCATTTTTTTAAAGATCACTAATTGATTGTATCAAAAAAAGAGTATGATGATATATCTCTCATATTTTATATCTGAAAGAACACCATTATATGGCAATAGTGCGGGAATACAATTTTTGCCAGATAAAGCAATAAATAAAGGTGATAGCTGTAATACCACGAACCTATCATTTCCTAATCATAGCGGGACGCATATTGATTTTCCATACCATTTTAACCCAGAAGGAAAAGCAATAAACGACTACCCGGCATCATACTGGCAATTTGACCATGTTAAAATGATCGATCTATCCGGCAAAGTTGCTGATTGTCAGATTATTGGTTCTAAAATATTCTCTAGCCTTGAGAATTCAGACACAGATTTACTGCTGATAAGAACAGGCTATGGCGCATTTAGGGGAAAGGATCGGTATACGCTTACACCACCGGGCCTATCTGCAGACTTGGCTCCATTTTTACGTCGGAAATTTCCCAAAATTAGATGTATAGGTATGGACCTGATTTCCGTTTCAAGCTACAGCAACCGTGAAGAAGGACGTAAAGCCCACCATGCTTTTTTGAATCCTGATAAAGGCGAACCTATCCTGTTAATTGAAGACATGAAACTAGATACGGACGGTCCTTTTAATAAAGTAATTGTGGCACCCCTTCTGATTGATAACGCAGACGGAACACCCTGCACAGTGTTAGCCTATACTGAATAATGAAAATTGATTTTTCAAACAAAACTGTAATTGTTACCGGTGGCACTCGAGGCATTGGCGCTGCCATAGTGGAATTGTTTCAACAGTGTAATGCTCAAGTAATCGGCACCGGCACCAATACTAAAGAGCTTGAAAGGTTGAACCAAAAATCGAAAGAAAAAAAAACGGATTATATTTATCTTGATTGTACTTCGAATGAGTCTGTTCAAGGATTTCTGGGATTTATAGATAAACAGGACAGGGTTGATGTCCTTATCAATAACGCTGGCGTCAATAAAATTGAATTCATTGATAAAATTGAGCAAGATGACTGGGATTGGATTAATCATGTAAACCTACGAGGGCCATTCCAGCTCACCAAGGCAGTTTCAGGATTAATGAAAAAACAGGGACAAGGAAAAATCGTAAATATTGCATCAATCTTTGGTGTGGTCTCGAAGTCAAAACGAGCAGCGTATTCCACGACCAAATGGGGTCTGGTTGGGCTCACCAAGGCGGCTGCCCTTGATCTTGCGTCCCATAATATACTGGTCAATGCTGTTTCCCCTGGGTTTGTGGATACAGAACTGACACGACAAATTTTAGGTGAAAAGGAAATAGAAAAGCTCTTGGACACCATTCCACAAAAGCGCTTGGCGGTTGTTAAAGAGATCGCCAAAACGGTCATCTTTTTAGCCAGCGATCATAATACCTACATCACCGGCCAGAATATCATTGTGGATGGGGGCTTTACCAGTGCTTGATTTTCAAGTCAAATCAATTGTCCATGATTATGAAGTTAAATTCATTGATGATTCCCCTGCCATTATCAATAGAGAAATCAGGGATGGTGATGTAGTTATTATTGATCAAAAGATTAAAGAACTTTACCCCCTAATAACTTCTGCTATTCCGGAAAACAACTTGCTTATTGATATCGAGGCCCATGAAAAACAGAAAAGCTACGAAGGTCTTGTCTCTATTATTAATAAACTGATTTCAGGCGGTTTTCGAAAAAACCACAGGCTTATTGGTATTGGTGGTGGCATTACTCAGGATATTACCGCCTTTACCGCATCTATAATGTACCGCGGTGTGAATTGGATCTTTTTTCCTACGACATTACTTGCCCAGGGGGACAGCTGTATCGGTAGCAAGACCTCAATCAATTTTGGTGAATACAAGAATCAAATAGGCGGTTTCTATCCTCCCAATCAAATATATATCGATCTAAACTTTCAGAATACATTATCACCCGCTGATTTACAGTCCGGTCTTGGTGAAATGAGTCATTATTTTGTTGTAGCTGGTGAAAAGGAATTCAAACAATATAAAAATGATTATAAAAGATCTTTTACGGACAAGTCAGTGTTGATGAAAATGGTATCCCGGAGCTTGGCCATTAAGAAAAGTTATATTGAAATTGACGAATTTGACCAAAATCAACGCCAAGTTTTTAATTATGGACATTCCTTCGGTCACGCCATCGAATCTTTGACGGATTATGCCGTGCCCCATGGCATTGCTGTAAGTTTCGGTATGGATATGGCAAATTTTATTTCTGTTAAAATGGGATTTCTGAAATCAAAAATTCGGGAGGAAATTAGAGAACTTTTGCAGCAAATTTGGAAAGAGTATGATATTAAGAACCTGGATGTTGAAAAATTTCGTGCTACTCTGGCCAAAGACAAAAAAAATGTGGGTCAGGAACTTCGATTAATTTTATGCAAGGGATATGGGAAAGTTTTCAAAGCGCCGGTCAAAAACGATGATCAATTACACAACTGGTTACGTGAGTATTTCAATCAAGAATTAAACTAACCTCCCCTCTATTTTTAAATCAATAATTTTATCATTTTTCTCATAATATTTTGTTAAATCCTTAAAATGAATATATGGAAAAACACCGCTACCCTTCATGGGTACGACGAAGGGCTCTCATTTACGGGAGACACAGAGCAAGCAGAAATTGCTCTGTTGGGCAGTAAACCCATTGATTTGCTGAAATTTCCTAATTTGAAAGGAATTTTCCGCGCTGGTATCGGGAAAGATAACGTACCCGAAAAATTAGCTGCTGAAAAAGGAATCTTGGTCAGGTATCCTTCCCAGGAGACGATTAATATGATATATAATGAAACAGCGGCTTTTACCTGCAGCCTTATTTTCCGTATGAGTTATGATTTTGTTGGGACAATTGATCCCTGGAATAAATACGACCGTCCAGCACTATCTGAAAAAAAGCTAATGGTTATCGGTAAAGGAAACATTGGTAAAAGGGTAGTCGAGTATATGCAGCCTCTAATGAAAATAATAACCTTTGATATAATGGAAAATAAATTTTCAGAATTGTCGGGGTTAATTAGCCAAGCTGACTATATAACACTTCATATTCCTAAAACAAATGAAAATGAAGTATTTATGAATCGTGAGAGATTGGCTCTGATGAAAGACGGTTCAACCCTTATAAATACAGCTCGGGGTTCTATTGTAGATGAAGATGCGCTTTATAGTGAAGTGAAATCTGGTCGTTTAAAGGCTGCTTTTGATGTTTTTTGGAAAGAGCCCTATAATGGTAAATTAAAAAAGTTCCACCCTAAAAAGTTTTATATGTCTCCACATATAGCTGGATATACCAATGCTTTTCTTTTAGGTTGTCGAAAATCGCTTGATAATTTAATAAGTGAATTAAGTTATGATTAATGTTGGAATAATTGGTTATGGAAAAATGGGGAAAATTCGCCATGATGTTGCTAATGCGATAGATGGTGTTAATGTAGTTTCTATTTATGACCCTTCAGTTGTTAAAGCGGAAATCAAAATAGAAAAATCTGCAGATGATATCATTAATAACTCTGTAATTGATGCAGTATTTATTTGTACTCCCAACTACCTAAATAAACCGCTCACCATACAAAGCCTTCAGGTTGGTAAGCATGTATTTTGTGAGAAACCCCCGGCTTTTACTGCAAAAGATATAAAAGAAATACGTACTGTCGAAAAAGAGTCAGGGAAAGTATTGATGTATGGCTTTAATCATCGACATCATGATAGCATAAAGAAAATGAAAAAACTGATTGATGAAAGAGAGTTTGGTAAAGTGCTATGGATGAGGGGACGATATGGAAAAAGTGTTAATGAAAAATACTATGATAATTGGAGAGCAAAAAGAAAATATGCCGGGGGTGGTATTTTAATCGATCAAGGAATTCATATGATAGATCTTTTTTTACATCTTGGTGGTGACTTTGATACTGTTCACGCATCAGTTTCAAATCTCTACTGGAATTTGAATGTAGAGGACAATGTCTTTGCTACTCTGGAAAATTCTGTAACGGGTCTTGCAGCATCCTTGCATTCAACAATGACTCAATGGCGTCACTTGTTTTCTCTGGAAGTTTTTCTTGAAAAAGGTTATTTAATATTAAATGGTCTAAAAACGTCATCTAATTCTTATGGCAATGAAATCCTGACAATAACAAAAAATCGGAGTATAGCGCCGGCTGCAACATGGGAAGATGAGGAAAATATCACCTATCATACTGATGAATCGTGGCAATCGGAAGCAGCAGAATTCATTATAGCGATTAATGAAAAAAGAAAAGTGAGTATCGGTACCTCCGATGATGCGCTTAAGCTGATGAAAATTATTGATAAAATTTATTCTTTCAAAAAAAGGAGAACTAGCCATGGATGATATGGTATTTATTAATGATTATTTAAACAGATACAAGCAATCACTTTTTGAAACGGATGTTTCTGATAAATTAATTGAAATGAAACAAAAACTATTAAAAATAAAAAAAGAAGGAAATAAAGTGATTATTGCGGGTAATGGAGGTAGTGCCGCCATTTCCAGTCATGTTACAGTCGATTTTACAAAGCAAGGCGGTATTAGAACTGTAAATTTTAACGAGTCTGATTTAATAACTTGCTTTGCTAATGATTACGGTTATGAAAATTGGGTAGCCAAAGCAATAGAATTTTATGGTGACAAGGGTGATTTGATAATATTAATCAGTTCAAGTGGTAATTCGAAAAATATGGTAAATGCAGCCCGAGTCGCTAAAAAATTAACAATGGAAGTTGTGACCTTTACCGGGTTTAAGGCTGATAATCCTTTAAAGCAGGAGGGTGATCTCAATTTTTGGTTAGATAGCAAGGCTTACAACATTGTGGAAAATACTCACCAGATCTGGCTTCTAATGGTCTGCGACCTTATTATTGGTCAGGCAGAATATTTGGCTTGAGTGAATATTTACCATTTAATCAACTTCTCAGAAAAAACTTATACTTTATTATATGAATAAATAAATATTGAAAAAGTTAATTGCAAAAAATTTTGCCATCTATTCGTTACCTTCTGTATTATCGAGATTTGTTCCGTTTCTAACACTCCCTATAACAACTAGATATTTAAGTTTACCAGATTTCGGATATATTGCTATTTTTGAGCTTTGTTTGATTCCCTTTCAAGTTTTAATTGGGTTTGGGCCAGGTTATGCAATTAACTCTAATTGGTATAAAATGAATGAAGAACAAAGAAAAAAATTAATCTTTTCTTTATTAATTATTTCCATATCTCTTTGTTTGATTGGATCCATTGTAATGGGATCTCTCTCTAATCTTATTTTCCCATTATTCTCTGGCTCAAACTGGTCTAATATAAAATCTTTATTGCCTTATTTATTTATTTCTGCATTTACTTTAGTTCCTGGAACAATCTTTACAAGTTGGGTGATTATAGAACAAAAAGCAATTCTTAGTACAATAGTAAAAACATTGCATATAATCATGGGTACTAGCGCTGTAATTATTGCTGCTATTTTTACTCAAGACTATAAATATATTATTTTAGCTACTGTCTTTGTCAATTTCTTAATTGCTTTGATACAATTAGCATGTCTTACACGTGTAAGTCGAGTTTCATTTGAAAAAGATATATTTGTAACTATATATAAAATTTGTAGCCCGATTTATATTCGTTCGTTTTTTAATATTCTTAGAACACAATTTGATAAGATAATGGTTTCTAAATTATTTGGTGCCAGCCAATTTGCTATTTATCATTTCTCAGCTAAAATAAATAATTTATTTAATGAAGCTGGTGAGCACTATCAAAATGCTTATGATCCATTTATTTATAAAGGGATCAGTGAGAAGAATCTTGATGTAAAAAATCTTCGTATTATATTTTTTACTTGGGCAGTTATTGTTATGACAGGGCTATCTATATTTATATTTTTTGGGGAGCATATTATTGATGTTTTCACAAATGGAGTTTTTGTTCAATCCTACCCATTGGTAATCTTGTATACTTGTGTAATTGTTATAACGCTTCCTTTTATGGGGAATGCTCAGATAATTATATTTTTTAAAAAGACTAGATATTTATTAATGATCACTATAATTCAAGCAATTCTAATAGTGACACTTTCGATAATACTGATACCTAAATTTGGTGTAACTGCTGGTATATTTTCTTTATGGCTTGGAACATTAGTTTATATGTTTCTGTATTTTTATAAAAAACGACAGCTTTATAGTCATAACTTTATGGAAAAAATTATTTGGCCTTATGTATTCTTATATCATGTCATCGTAATCTTGACTTTTTATAATATAAATAATATTGCTTACTTATTAATATTATTACTAAATGGCACCATGTGGATTCATTTTTACATAATGAATAAGGTTTTATTCCAAAAAATATTTTCTAGTTTTAGATTAAAAAATATTTCAAACTTTCTATTTAAGAATTAATGAGTACATACTATTGAAAAATAAAATTATAATAACCGGCGCGACTGGCTTTATCGGTTCGCACCTCACTGAATATTTAGTGGGAAAGGGATTTAATGTCATCGCTTTTGACAGGTACAATTCAAATAACAATTGGGGCTGGCTTGAACAATCAAAATACAAAAATGATTTTCAAGTTATTCTTGGTGATATTCGTGATTATGATTCTGTTTCAAAAGCAATGAATGGCTGTGATGCAGTATTTCATTTAGCTGCATTAATTGGAATTCCCTATTCTTATGTTTCTCCATTGGCTTATATCAGAACAAATATTGAAGGGACTTACAATATATTGGAAGCTGCAAAAAACTTAAAATTAAAACAAGTATTAATCACCTCAACAAGTGAAACATATGGTACAGCGCAGTATGTTCCAATTGATGAGAAACATCCTTTGGTTGGACAGTCACCCTATTCTGCATCTAAAATTGCAGCAGATCAGCTAGCAATAAGTTATTTCAAATCATTTGAATTGCCGGTAAAACTCGTTCGTCCGTTTAATACTTATGGACCACGGCAGTCTGCGAGAGCAATCATTCCAACAATTATTTCTCAAATGCTTAATGGAAAATCTGAAATTGAATTAGGGAGTCTTACTCCGACTCGTGATTTGACTTTTGTAAAAGATATCTGCGCAGGGTTTGAAGAAATTTATAAATCAGAAATTTTGTTTGGAGAAGTTACAAATATTGGAATGAAAACAGAAATTTCAATAGGAGAATTAACAAAATTAATTGCCAAAACAATGAATCTTGAAGTAGCTATTAAGTCTTTGGCTGAAAGAATTCGTCCTGAAAATAGTGAAGTGGAGAGACTTTTTTGTGATAATACCAAATTATTAAAGCATACTTCATGGAAACCAAATTATACTCTTGAACAGGGTATTGGTGAAGTTATTGAATGGATGAAAAAACCTGGGAATTTGAATTATTTTAAATCTGATAAATATAATGTATAAAATTCCCCTTTCAGTGCCGTCTTTAAAAGGCAATGAGTGGGAATATGTTAAGGAATGTTTGGATACGGATTGGGTTTCGTCTGCCGGGAAATATGTGGATCTATTTGAGCAAAATATTACAGAATATACAGGTTCAAAATATGCAATTGCCTGTGTCAATGGGACTTCTGCCCTTCAAGTTAGTCTAAGATTAGCCGGTGTTCAACCGGGGGATGAAGTGATAGTGCCAACACTTACCTTCATATCACCTATCAATTCCATTACATACCTTGGTGCGACCCCAGTTTTTATGGATGCTGATGAGTATTATACTATTGATACTGAAAAAACAATTGAATTCATTAAAAATGAGACAGTTTTTATAAACGGATTTACTTACAATAAGAACACGAATAATAAAATTACAGCAATAATACCTGTTCATATTTGGGGAAACGCTTGCCGGCTTGAGGCATTAATTGAATTGTGTAATGAAAGAAATATTTGTATTGTAGAAGATGCTTGTGAAAGTCTAGGTACTTTTTATAATACACGTAAGTATAAAGGAAAGCATACAGGCACAATTGGAAAACTGGGTTGTCTGTCTTTCAACGGAAATAAAATCATTACAACCGGTGGCGGTGGTATGATTTTAACAAATGATGAATCATTAGCGGAAAAAACAAAATATCTTACAACTCAAGCAAAGGATGACCCGATTCGATATGTCCATGATGAAATTGGCTATAATTTTCGACTCACCAATATTCAAGCTGCTTTAGGCGTTGCACAATTGGAACAATTGCCCGAAATTTTGAAAAGAAAAAAAGAAATATATAATTTTTATCAATCAACGATTGAAAATATAGAGGGTTTATCTTTATCAAAAGTACCGGATTATGCAGATAGCAACCATTGGCTGAATCTATTGCAAATTGATAACAAAGTTTATAATGAAGACCGTGAAGTGCTAATGAAAAGATTAGAAGAAAATGACATCCAAACCCGTCCTGTATGGAAATTGAACCATGAACAAAAACCTTACAAGGATTGTCAATATTATAAAATTGAAAAAGCTGAAAAGTTAGTAAAAAACAGCCTGTGTTTACCATCTTCTTCAAACCTTTCTAATGAAAATCTTAATAAGATTGTTAGCGTATTAAATGGATAAAATGAAAATAGGATATTTTGCTGATGGCCCCTGGAGCCATAAGGCTTTTGAAAAAATTATTGCAGACTCTGAATTAAAAATTGAATTTATTTGTGTTAGGTTTGATACAAAAGATGATACATTAAAAAATTATTGCAGTGATTATGAAATTGATTACTTAATGGATAAAAATATTAATTCTAAAGAATTTTTAGAGGTAATTTTTCAATATAATTGCGATTTATTTGTATCTATGAGTTTTAATCAAATATTCAAAAATACAATTATAAATATGCCTAGATTAACAACCATAAATTGTCATGCTGGGAAACTACCTTTTTACAGAGGACGAAATATTTTAAATTGGGCATTAATAAATGATGAAAAAGAGTTTGGTGTTACAATCCATTATATGGATGATGGCGTTGATACTGGAGATATAATATTACAAAAATCTTTTCCAATCACAGACTCAGATAATTATTCTACTCTGTTAGCTAGAGCCTATGAAGCATGTGCATTATTATTGTATAAATCCATAAAAATAATGAAATCTGGAACAGCAAAACGAATATCGCAACAATCAATTCATCCGGTTGGGTTTTATTGCTCTGATAGGAGAGAAGGCGATGAAAACCTTTCTTGGAATAAGTCTTCTAGAGATGTTTTTAATTTTATTCGTTCAATTAGTTTACCTGGGCCACAAGCGAGAACATTTTTAGATGGGAATGAAGTTTTTATTAATAGCGCAGAATATATTCCCGATGCTCCCAATTATAAAGGTATTCCAGGTGCAGTTCTAAAAGCGGATAAAAAGGGACTAATTATAAAAACAAAAGATTCATTTATTCGAATAGTGGAGTGGAGTTGCAAATCTAAAATTAAAACGGGAAATCGATTGAAATGAATGTAATGATCATTGCTGAAGCTGGAGTTAACCATAATGGTTCAATAGAGTTAGCAGCGAAATTAATAGATGTTGCAGCCGAAGCAGGGGCTAATTTTGTGAAGTTTCAAACGTTTAAAGCAGAAACATTGGTGACCCAAACTGCAGATAAAGCGGAATATCAAAAAGAAATAACGGATACAGATGAATCCCAATTTGAAATGATTAAAAAATTGGAGCTGGATCGGGCCGCTCACGAAGAACTCATCGGCTACTGCAGTCAAAAGAACATTCAATTCCTATCCACAGCATTTGATCATAATAGTATTGATTTATTAGACGAATTTAATATACCCCTTTTTAAAATTCCATCAGGTGAAATAACAAACTTGCCTTATTTGCGCCATATTGGAAAAATGGGAAAACCAATTATAATGTCTACGGGTATGTCCACGTTGGATGAAGTTCGTGATGCATTGAACATCTTGATAGAATCGGGTACAGAAAAAGAGCAAATAACTATTTTGCATTGCAACACCGAATATCCTACACCGATGAAAGATGTAAACTTGAAAGCTATGCTTACTATCAAAGATGAACTGGGAGTAAACATAGGCTATTCAGACCATACGCTCGGAATTGAAGTCCCCATTGCTGCCGTTGCCATGGGTGCAACTATAATAGAAAAACACTTCACCTTGGATAGAAATATGGCTGGCCCAGATCACGCTGCCAGCCTGGAGCCGGGTGAGCTCAGAGCGATGGTGGTTGCCATCCGCAATATAGAAAAAGCCATGGGTGACGGCATTAAAAAACTAAGTTCAAGCGAAACAAAAAATATATCTGTTGCTCGCAAATCTATTATGGCAAAGATGTCAATCAAAAAAGGTGAATTGTTTACGGAAGAAAATTTGACAGTTAAAAGGCCGGGGACAGGTATTTCACCGATGGAATGGGATACTGTTATTGGCAAAGCTGCTTCCAGTGATTATGAAATGGACGATTTTATTCGATGAAAAAGCGGAAAATATGTGTTGTTACAGGAATGCATTTGTCCCCGGAGTTCGGGCTTACTTACAAGGAAATTGAAAACGATGAATTTATATGCGCAAAAACATTTCTAAACTATAGGAGTTAAATCAGTGAAATACATAGAATCTGTCAGCGATCTCGAAAATCGGATCAGGGCGCATAAACTTTTTTCTAAAACCTCACTTGAAAAAGTGATAGAGACCTGCCTGAGTAACGTTCGAGAAAACTCTAAAATACTGGATCTTGGTTGTGGATCAGGTAATTTTTATGAATTATTTGCGAGCAAGGCACAGTGCTACATAGGGATTGATATTTCCAAAGAAATGCTAAAAGAGTTTTCCAGTAAGCGAAAGCAGGGTGCCATACTTATAAACTCAAGTATGGACGAATTGCCGCTATTTCAGAGTAATAGTTTTGATGCAATTTTTTCTGTCTACTCGATTTATTATTCGTTACGCCCTGATACTCTTGTCAAGAATCTGCGCTCAGCACTTGGTGATGGTGGGTATCTTTTTGTTGTTGGGCCATCAAAAGCTGCGCATGCGACAGAAATAAATAAATTTTGCAAAACGATAGCAAGTAGAAATACCCCTGTCGTTGAAAAAAAATCCAGGATAAATAATTTTCACTCTAAAATTATCCCCGAGATTCTCCAGCGTTTTTCTACAGAAAATGTGGAGGAAATTGATGGCTCATTGCACTTCCCAAGCCCGGAAGAGTGGGCTAAATATGTTTCTTCAACACCGCAAGTAAGAGAGTATTCTGACTTTAATGGTGATCAATTATTGGAACGGGCAACCGAGTACAGTGCGGCCAAGAATTGTTTTTCAGTTTCTAAATATATGACTGTGGTCACGGCTAGAAAGTAATGACAAAAAATTTATGGATAGCATGCTCGAATAGAAGTGAGTATGGCTTGATTCGCCCTCTCCTTAAGGAAATAGCAGAGAACAATGTAAATGATGAGACCTTAAGAGCGACCCTAATAATCTATTCTGATGCTTTGAATACGTGTAGCGTTGATGTATCCAAAGACTTTAACAACACATCAATCAACATCGTGCAGTGGGGAGAATCCAAAATAAAAGAAGGAGAATCCCTTAACGAGCATTTTGGCAGATTGGTTAGTGATTTTTCACAAAATGACTTCTATAAATGTGACTTGTTAATTCTCGCAGGGGATAGATACGAGTCTTTTGCCTTGGGGCAGTCTGCCTTCTTCCAGCGAATTCCTATCGCGCATTTGTTTGGTGGTGACATTTCAAATGGTGGGCACTTTGACGATCATGTCAGGCACGCCATAAGCCACCTTGCAAGTGTTCATTTCCCCGTGAATAAGACCGCATACAAAAATTTGGGCTCAATGCAACAACAAGAATCCAGAATCTTCTTAATCGGGTCGCCTGTAGTCGATGAGTTAGCATCCTTAGCTGAAACGTCAGAGGATGTGGGTATCTGTGACGTGCTGATTTCGTTCAACCCCATGACGTTACAATCCCCAAATGTTGTTGGGCATGATTTGCGGATAACCATGGAAGCGTTGGAGTTGATACAAAGTCAAATTTCACTTAGCTGTCTTGCGACATATCCCAATCACGAACCGGGAGCTCAAGAGTTAATTAATATTTATAATGAATTTGAGAAGAGAGAATGGTTCAAGGTTACTCAATCTCTAGGCTCACCCAGATACCTGTTGGCGATGAAAAATTCGAGAATCGTTATTGGAAATTCTTCGAGTCAAGTGTTAGAAGTGCCGATACTTGGGCAACGTTGTTTATTAATTGGTGATCGTCAAAAGGGAAGGCACAAACCTGCCAGCGTTGTTCATATGCCTTCCGTAGCGGATGCTTATGAAATGAGAAAAATAATTTTAAGTATACTTAAGTCGGAAGCGCCGCAACCGTGTAAGGATTATGGCGTTGCCGGTGTTTCACGTAGTATTGTTGAAATGATTAGTAGATTGATTAAACTACCGCATGATTGCCTAGTGCAAAAAAATAATCAACTGCCCAATTTATTGGAAATAATATAGCATGAAAATCATTGTTATCGCACCCCATCCAGACGATGAAACTCTAGGTTGTGGTGGCACAATTTTTCGACATAAAGCTGAGGGCGATGAAATTTATTGGCTCATTATTACAGGTATCAGTAAAAATGCGGGTTGGTCAAATGACACAGTGGAAAAACGCGATAATGAAATTGATGCAGTGGCAGAAAAATATGGGTTTTCTGATGTATTCAATTTGCGATTACCCACAACAAAATTGGATACGCTACCTGTATCCGATTTGATAGGAGAAATCTCTAATGTTTATAAGGAAGTGGAGCCAGATATAATTTATATGCCTTTTGCCTACGATGTGCACACAGACCATCAAATAATAGCCAAGGCTCTACAATCCACGTTGAAATGGTTTAGATATCCACACATTAAAAAAGTATATATGTATGAAACACCATCTGAAACAGAGTTTAGCTTTGTGGAAAATAGGGTTTTTCGGCCAAATGTATTTGTAAATATTTCTCTCTATATAAATGATAAAATTGAAGTGATGAAAATCTATGCAAACGAGATGGGCGAATATCCTTTCCCCAGAAGTGAAAAAACGCTACGTGCTTTAGCTATATTAAGAGGTAGCCAAAGCGGTTTTGATTCTGCAGAAGCTTTTGAACTTGTATATGAACGAAAAGAATGAAAGATATAACTATAAATCCTAATATAACTATCCGCCAAGCAATGAAAGTATTGGACAAAACATCAGAGAAATGCTTACTTGTTGTTGATGAGAATAAAAAGTTCTTGGGGTCGCTAACGGATGGTGATTTACGTCGTGGTATATTAAGAGGTATGAACTTTTCAGAAAACATTTCAGAATGTTATCATAAGGACGCGACTACATTTACCCGAGGTAATTACACCCAAGAAGATGCAACACAAGTATTGCGAGATGAAAAATTAGATTTAATCCCTGTCATAGATAAAGATGGTAAAGTAGTTGATTACTTGACGTGGTCAAATATCATTGGGGGGAAACAAAACAAAAAAAAGGGGCTGGACGATGTTTCAGTTGTCATCATGGCTGGGGGTAAAGGAACAAGAATGGAACCCTTTACAAGCGTTTTACCTAAACCATTGATTCCCATTCATGAAAAACCCATCATTGAGCATATTATTGAACGATTTACGGATTTGGGTTGTTCATATTTCCATTTAACAGTTAACTACAAAGGAAAAATCTTAAAAGCTTATTTCGAAGAATTAAACCCTGATTATAGTGTATCGTTCGTAGATGAGGCTGAACCATTGGGTACTGCAGGTAGTCTTCAATATTTAAAGGGGGAATTTGATAAGCCATTTTTCGTAACAAATTGTGATATTATTATTAAAGCAGATTATGTGAATTTATATGAATTCCATAAAAAAGGGGGTTATGATATAACCTTAGTTGCATCTGCCAAAGAATATATAATTCCTTACGGCACTTGCGAGTTGAATGGTGATGGGACTTTATCTTATATTAATGAAAAACCAAAATATGATTTTCTCATTAATACTGGATTATATATCTTGAATCCGACTGTGCTGAGCATTATACCTAAGAACAAATTTTATCACATCACGCATATGATTGAGGATTTAAAAAATACAGAAAAGAAAATCGGTGTATACCCGATTGATGATGATGCCTGGATTGATATTGGTCAATGGGCAGAATATAAAAAAGTGATGGAATTGTTGTGATTGATGGGAAATCGATCCTTGCAATAATTCCTGCCCGAGGCGGGAGTAAAGGATTGCCATGTAAAAATATATTACCACTTGTTGATATGCCGTTAATTGTTTGGTCTATAGAAGCTGCTCGTGAATCAAAGTATATCGATAAATGTATAGTTTCAACTGATGACGATAAAATATCTAATATTGTTGAAAAGCATGGTGGTGAGATTCCATTTAAAAGGCCGGCTCATCTTGCAACAGATGAATCAACAACATTTGATGTGCTTGAGCATGGAATAAATTTTTTTAAAAACCAATCAGTTGAATTTGATTATTTAGTATTGCTTGAACCAACTTCTCCATTACGTGATTCTAATGATATTGATGAAGCTATCATGATTCTTCATGAAAAACGAAATATTGCAGATTCAATTGTGGGTGTTTCAAAAGTTGAAACAACGCACCCTGCCTTTGATGTTAGTATTAATAAGGCGGGTTTAATTCAACCATATATTGGTGAATCATTTAAAGTGTTTCGGCGACAAGAAATTGAAGAATTATACTTTTTTGAAGGGACAGTTTATGTCTCAGATATTCAAGTTTTATTAAAAGAGAAAAGTTTTTATCATGATCGAACCCTGCCTTTTGTTGTGCCAAGATGGAAATCATTGGAAATAGATGAAATAATTGACCTTCTTACGGCCGAAACTGTTATAAAAAATCTATCATTAATAAAGAAAGGTGATTATGAGTAAGACAGGTCAGCAACTGTGGAAAAAAGCTAAAACTATTATTCCCGGCGGGAATCAGCTTTTATCTAAAAGAGCCGAACTTTTTCTTCCGGAACAATGGCCCGCTTATTATAAAAAAGCTAAAGGATGCGAAGTTTGGGATTTAGATGATAATAAATATTATGATTTTGCCGGTATGGGCGTAACGGCTTGCATCCTTGGTTATGCCGATGATGATGTGGATAATGCAGTAAAAAACGCAATAAATAATGGGTCAATGAATACACTAAACTCATTTGAGGAAGTAGAGCTTGCCGAAAAATTAATCGAACTGCATCCATGGGCAGAAATGGCTCGATTTGCGAGAACAGGTGGTGAGGCTTGTGCAATCGCTATTCGTATAGCTAGGGCTGCTTCAGGGAAAGATCACATAGCATTTTGCGGATACCATGGCTGGCACGACTGGTATTTGTCGGCCAACTTATCTGACGATTCAAATCTTAATGCACAGCTTTTGCCGGGGTTAAATACAAAAGGTGTTCCTGAAGAATTAAAAGGAACAACACACCCTTTTTATTACAATAATTATGAATCGTTTATAAGAGTCATCACTGATTTTGGTGATAAAATTGGAACCATTATTATGGAGCCCCAGCGAGGAAATTTACCAACTGATAATTTTCTTCAAAAGATAAGAAGTGTCGCATCAGAGAAAAATATCGTTCTTATTTATGATGAAGTGACGTCCGGTTTTCATAATAATCTTGGGGCTATCCATTTAACGCTAGGTGTGGATCCGGATATAGCAATTTTTGCTAAAGCAATGGGGAATGGATATCCCATATCTGCAGTTATTGGTAGGCGGGAAATAATGGATGTAGCGCAAGAAACTTTTATCAGCTCTACGATGTGGACAGAACGATTAGGGTTTGTGGCTGGTTTGGCCAGCATTTATAAAATGGAACAATATTCTGTTCAAGAAAAATTGATTGAATATGGAATTAAAATTAAAAATGGCTGGCTACGAGCAGCTAAAGATGCAGATATAAAAATTAGTATAAGCGGATTAGATTCAATTCCTTATTTTTCATTTGATTATGATAATAAAGTAGAATTATTAACATTTTTCAACCAAGAAATGTTAAATAGAGGGTTTTTAACAAATGGCGGAACAGCAACCACATTTGCATATACAGATAAAATAATTACACAATATCAAGAAAGCGTTACGGAAGTTTTTAAACAAATAAACGCCTTAGATTGTAAAGTGGGGCAATATTTACAAGGCCCCATAAAGCATACAACATTTGCGAGATTAATTGATTAACTATTTACATGAATAAAGATTATTCAAAAGTATTTTCACTAAAGAACAAAGTTGCCTTTATTGTTGGAGGCGAAGGATTGATTGGCAAAGAAATAACAAAGGCAATTGCGGCCTATGATGCGAAAACTGTCGTTTTAGATCTAATTGGAAAAGACAAGCAAGGTGGTGGAAATATAAAGTTTAGATATTTTGATTGTTCTAAAGTTGGAACTCTTGAAACTGCCTTAAATGATATTATTGATGAATTTGGCTGCCCGGGTATTTTTGTTAACTGTTCCTACCCCCGGTCAGAAGATTGGGCGAAAAATTCATTTGAAGAAATTTCTTTGCCGTCCTTTCAACAAAATATAGATATACATCTAAATAGTTATGCTTGGCTAGCTAGATTAATTGCGAATCATATGGTTGAAAGTAAAAAAAGGGGGAGTATAATTCAATTGGGATCTATCTACGGCATTCTGGGCCAGGATTTATCTATTTACGAAGGCACCAAAATGAAAGAAAATATGTCCTATTCTATCATTAAAGGTGGAATTACAAATCTTACAAAACAGATGGCATCATATTATGGTAAAAATGGAATTAGAATAAACACACTTTGTCCAGGAGGAATTAAAGATTCAAATCAGGACCCTAAATTTGTCAACCTTTATGATAATAAAGTTCCCTTAGGTAGAATGGGAAGGCCAAGTGAAGTTGCAAATACAGCATTATTCTTAGCGTCCGAAGCCTCTTCTTATATTACTGGAGCTACAATAGTAGTTGATGGAGGATGGTCCATTGTCTAAAGAAAAAAATCTTTATCGAATTTAATTTGTAAATTTTATTCTTTTGAAAATTATTTTTTTAAACACATAATTAAAAAGAAGGACCGGTTTATGAGTAAAAATAACGTTTTTTGGTGCAAAACATGTTTAAACATGTCTACTCGCAATAGAATTGAGTTTGATTCAGAGGGCAAATGCAATGCATGTGTCTGGTCAGATGAAAAAGAATCCATTGATTGGTCTGTGCGTGAAGAAGAATTAAAAGAGCTGTTTAAAAAACACAAAAGAGAAGGACCCTTTGATTTAATAGTTCCGGTTAGTGGTGGAAAAGACGGATCTTATGTAGCTTATAATTGCAAACACAAATATGGTCTTAATCCTTTATGTCTCACTGTGCATCCTCCTACAAGATCAGTTATAGGTCACGAAAATTTAGAAAATTTTAAAAAGTCAGGTTATACACTTATAGAAATTAACTTGCCTTATGAGGCTCTCCGTACAATGAATAAACGCGGTTTTGTTGAGCAAGGTAGGCCACTATATGGTTGGACTACGGCTATTATCAGCGCAACTATGAGAGTTGCCAAGGCGTTTGATATAACTCTAATTATTTATGGGGAGGATGGTGAAATAGAGTATGGAGGATCTAACGAATCTAAATATATAGGTACGTTCACCCATGATTTTGCGAAAACTGTCTATCTTGAAAATGAGGTTGCTAATACATTTCGAGATCTTGAGGATGGTGATTCATATTTTTGGATATTTCCGGAACCAGATACAAAAATTGAACTAGCTCATTGGTCCTATTATGAAAATTGGGACTCGTACCGTAATTATCTGGTTGCTAAGGAACACTGTGGTCTGCAAGAGAGAGAGCAGAAGAATACTGGTACTTATACTAATTTTTCTCAAAATGATAATGTTCTCTATGACCTTCATACATATTTAATGTATTTAAAATTTGGTTTCGGTAGAGCCAATCAAGATTCAGGTATCGATATCCGTCGTGGTGCTATGACAAGAGATCAGGCTATTCAGCTTGTTTCGCTATATGATAATGAACTGCCGGAAACTTATGTTAATGAATACCTAAGATATTATGAGATGTCGCGACAAGAGTTTGACGATGTTGTTCTAAAGTGGGCAAATCTTGATCTTTTTGAACATGATGGAAATAGCTTTATTCCAAAGTTTGAGATTATTTAATGATCGGAATTATTGATTATAATATTAATAATATTGGTTCAGTGTTGAATGCTGTCAAATATCTTAATATTAAACATGAAGTGGTTCACGAGCCTGAAAGCTTATCTTCTTATCAAATGCTAATCCTTCCTGGTGTGGGATCTTTTGACTCTGGAGTGAGAGCTCTTCGTTCTACTGGTATGTTTGATGGATTGAAAAATCTTGATTTAAAGAGTACAAAACTATTTGGAATTTGTTTGGGAATGCAGTTGTTAAGTAGTTCGAGTGAAGAGGGTACAGAGCAAGGATTAGGTCTTATAGAGGCAAAAGTTAAACATCTGAAGAATATAAATTGTTCTGGGAAAATCCCTCATGTTGGGTTCAATACAGTTCAATCTTCGGATGACCATCAATTTTTGAATCCCATGGTGGGTAATGATTTTTACTTTGTGCATTCTCAATCTTATGCGGTTGATGCTTGTTGCGATTCAGTTCAAGTAGCAATTTGTCATTATGAAGGTGCAAGTATAGTAGCTGCTTTTCGTGCAGAAAATATATTTGGAACACAGTTTCATCCGGAAAAATCAGGAGTTAAGGGGCTTAATTTGCTTCGTCAAGCTTACGAATGTTAAAAAAGCGTATTATTTTTATTTTATTTTATCAAGATGGAAGCTTTTGTCTCAGCCGAAATTTCAGCCTTCAAAAAGTGGGTAATACTGAATGGCTTTTGGAAAAGTTTCGGTTTTTATCGATAGGTGACTTTATTGATGAATTAATTATTCTTGATGTTTCAAGAAATAGAGAGTCAAGTTCCTCTACTAACCAACTTGAAAAAGATATATCAAACTTAATGGAGAGGATATTCGTTCCACTCACTCTAGGAGGAGGGATCAGAAATATTGATGACGTTGCCAGATATTTTCAAATCGGAGCAGATAAAGTTAGTTTAAATTGGGCTATTAGAAACTCCCCTGAACTAATATCCGAAGTCGTTGAGAAACATGGTTCTCAAGCAGTTGTTGCTTCTTTAGATGTCAGAATGACGTCAGATGGTTTCAGCGTTTTTACAGATTATGGAGAAAATAAGTTTGGATTACTCTCAGAAAACCTAAAATTGTGTGAGCGACTTGGTGCAGGTGAAGTACTTATTACAAGTATTGATAAAGATGGAACTGCTTCTGGATTGGATTATAAAATGCTCAACCAACTACCGGATATAAGCATACCTATAATTGCTTGCGGTGGAGCGGGAAAACCAGTTCATTTTTTCGATGCATTGTCTCTGGAGCATATTTCAGGAGTTGCAACTGGTAATTTGTTTAACTTCATTGGCTCTGGTTTTTTTGAGCTTCGAACTGAATTGTGTAAAAAGCTACCAAACTTAAGAAGTATTTGAACGTTATCTTAGTGCATGGTTTTTATCTTTAGAAAATTCAATTATCTTTTTGGTCGGTGAATATGAAATTATTAATAAGTATCGATGAAAACGAGTTAGCAGAATATTTATCTAGACAGATGAATCTGATTTTCCCATCTAAAGATCCTGTTAATTCACAGGATCTTTTTGAGATTCAACGAATTTCGTTACAGAGGCTAGAGTATTGTTTCTCTAAAGTGAATAATAAATATTTCTTTGACGGAAAAAACACTATTTTTAATCATTTAAATGGCGATCAATATAGTATGTATCTCTATTTAATGTCCTATACAGCTTATAAACACTTTAATAATGTTGATATTGCAGCAAAGAGTTATCTCCTTAATAAAACTCTTCATGGAATTGACGCTTTTTACGAAGTAGAGTTACCAGATGTATTTGTTTTTATACACCCTCTAGGTACGGTGTTGGGAAGGGCTTCATATAAAGATTTTCTGGTTGTCTATCAGCGGTGCGGTATTGGTTCCAATAACGATTGTCAGCCTGATTTAGGTAAATATCTAACTTTGCATCCAGGAGCTTCTATTCTTGGAAAGTCGGTGGTCGGGGATAATTGCTCTATAGCAAGTGATTCGTTACTTATAGATATGACTATATCTGACAACCAAACCTATATTGGTAATCCTAAGGCAAATCATTTAATCGAGCGTGATGATATTAGTGAGATATGGAAGCTCTAACTTCAATCTTAAAGAAAAGAGGTAAATCGACATGGATTTAAAAGATGGCACCGGGCAACGGTTATGGAAAAAGGCTAAAATTATTATTCCTGGTGGTAATCAGCTGCTATCAAAGCGCTCAGAAATGTATTTACCTAATCTGTGGCCATCATATTATTCCAAAGCCAGCGGTTACAAAATATGGGATCTTGATAATAATGAAGTGGGTATTCTTGATATCAATGAAAAAAAACTGGATTCGAGATAAATGAAATTAACCTATTCAGATATCATTGAAGATTTCTTTGATTTTGAGAAAGAAAACAATTACTTCAGTGATAAAAAAATATTCACTGATAACTGGTGGGAGTACATTAGATTTTCGGTCTGTGAGGAGTTAATAAAATTAAAATTTAATAATCACGAAAATAAAAATTGTGATACGAAATCAAAAAACCATCTACAAAAAGTAATCCGTCACAATAAATATTTAATAAATGGTATCATACACCGATTAAAAAATTACAATATAGAAAGCCATTACGATATCGTTATCATCAATATAGATAGATATTCGAAATTTAATGGGAAATATGTGAATGTGGTTACTTATCCTGTAATTGAACATCTCTCAAAAAAATATAAATTTTTGGCTGTAAATCAATCCTTTGAATACAATAAATCTGATTATCCTTGTGATATCATTACAATTACAGACTTTACAATTATAGATATGATAAGAACCTTTTTTATAAAATTAAAAGCGGATGAACTGAAACTATTAAAAGAAGTAGAAAGGAATATATACAGTAGATTTAAAGTGACAGTCGAATTAACTAGTATTTTTAAAAATAGAATTATTCAAAATTCGAGTATAAAAAAAATGCAATACAAAAAATTATTTAATAATATAAAACCTAAAGCTCTTATCTACTGTGATGATGGATCCATGCAGGGGATTGTTGAGTCAGCCAATTGTCTTGATATCAAAACAATTGAACTTCAGCATGGTCACATTAGTAATCTGCATCCATTTTATTTTTCAAAACGCCAAAATAACACCTTAATTAATAATATAATTCCAGATTATTTTTTTTCATTTGGAGACCTATGGAATAATTCGATAAAACGCGCCAAGAAAGTGATTTCTGTTGGTTCTCCTATCTTTGACTATAACTATAACAAATATTTTAAGGAAAAAAGAGGTCAAAATTTATTTGTTATTTCGGCTGGAGCAAATTATGACTATTTCACAAAACTAATTAATGAATTGGCAAATAAGCTCCCTGACAAAACAATTTACTTCAAATTGAGAATTGAAGAGTATTCTAACTGGAGAAAATTATATGGTGATGAAATTGATAAACATAAAAATGTAATAATTATCAATGATGATAGTATAACATATTTTGAGTATTTTAATTTATGCAGTACGGTTATTGGAACTGACTCAACTCTTCTTATTGATGCTCTTCAATGGGGATTGGAAGTAATCATTATTAAGGTAGGTTGGTATGAGCAAATGAAATCCTTTTATGAAAAAAAATTTGCCTATCTTGCCAAAGATATTGATAGTGTTATTAAAACAATAAATAAGAACAAAAATACTAATAATACTCAAAAGAAAAATATAGTACTTTTCCAAGCGAACCCTCTCATAAATATTAAAAAAGAAATACAAAACATTTTTTCAAAAAAATGAGATTGATAAAAAAAATATTTTTCAAGCTTTTTTTAAATACAGAATTTTTTATAAAAGTATTGAAGTTTAAAAACTACTTACTTGGTGTCAAAAATAATATACCTAGTTCTACCTATATCTCTAGTTCTGCCCAAATTATAGGTTTAAAATATTTTTCTATAGGAAATTATTCAACAATTGGTGATGATGTATGGATTAATATTAATCATAGGAACACTGATGGAATTTCAATAATAGTCGGAGATAACTGCTTAATTGGTCGAAGAGTTTTTATCTCAGTTGAGGAGCAAGTGCATATAAAAGATTACACTACTATATCTATAAATTCCATGATTTTAGGAGCCCATCATGATTACTCTAATCCACTTAAGCCCTACATAACATCTAAAGTAACAGGTGATCCAAGAATAACAATAGGGGTAAATTGCTTTATTGCAGCTGGTGCAATAATTTTAGCTGGAGTGAAAATTGGACATGGCAGTGTTATCGGGGCAGGGACAATTGTGAGTAGGGACATTCCCCCCTTTAGCCTTGCAGTGGGCAGTCCATGCAAAATTATTAAAAATTTTGATTTTGAAAAAAGAAAATGGGTTAAAAATTCCTCAAATAATAAAAAAATTATTAATATTATAAATGAGGAAAACTATCTTGAACAGCTTAAAATAATCTTTCCAAAAACTGGACCAAACTTTTATGCAGCAACTAGTAAAGTTGGTAGCAACTAATGAATTATGTTAGATCAGCAGCGAGAAAAATCAAAAATAAATATTTTAAATCTTTTGACGACTATCAGGTTGAAATGTTTATCAATAAAGCTTCTTATAAGCAAAATAAGGATGCCATTAAATATCCATTTTTATTAAGGAATTTTAAAAATAGCGAAATATATAATGTCTACAATTTAATGTTAGATACTAATTTAATTGATAGAAGCTTTGCGTTAGATGACTACAAGAGGGAATTAACTCTTTGTCTACCAAATGGAAGGGTAGTTATTGAGAATCAGCAAACGAAAGAAATTATCGGAACTTTTCTTTCAAGGCATAATTTTGATGGATTACATCATTATTCAGCCCAATTAGATTGGTTAACTGTAAAAACAAAATATAGAGGGAATCATTTAGGGTTAATACTAACTGCACACTTGGTTAAGCAGTCTTTCAAGAGTGGTTATAATATTGTTTTTGTCGCAACAAATGACAACCGATTGGCTGCAATATCTACCTATTTAAAACTAGGTTTTCTGCCGAATCTATTTAATAGTAATCAAATTATAAGGTGGAAAAAAATATTTAAAAATTTAAATATTGACTTTGATTTAAACTATCTAAACGAACAAAAAATAAAAAATAACATCCATTCATTTTTAACAAAATAATTTTATATGAAATATCCTTTAAATGAGCCAAACCTATCCAAGTTAGAAAAGGAATATGTACTTGAAGTACTTGATTCTGGTTGGTTGTCTTCTGGAGGGGAACACACACAAATATTTGAACAAAATTTCGCAAAATATCTGGATATAAACTATGCGGTTGCTGTGCAGAGTGGAACGGCTGCTTTACATTTAGCTCTAAAAGCGGTAGGTGTTTCTCCTGGAGATTCAGTTATCTTACCTAATTATTCATGCGGTGCAACTATATCAACTGTATGCCAATGTGGTGCTGAACCCGTAGTGATGGATATTGAACTAGAAACATTTGGATTAGATAGTGAATCTCTTGAAAATGCGATCAAAAAGTACAGTCCAAAAGCTGTACAATTGGTTCATGTATATGGTTTTCCAGCTAGAGACTCCCTTAAGATAAAAGAAATCTGTGAAAAATATGGTGTTATTTTAATTGAAGATGCCAGTGAAGCGTTAGGAGCAGAAATCGGAGGGCGTAAAATTGGCACAATCGGTGATATTGCCACTTTTTCAACTAGGTCTGAAAAAATGATTGGTATTGGCGAAGGCGGCGTTGTTGTCACGAATGAACCTGAACTGTATAATAAAACTCTGCAACTTGCATCTAGAAATGCCCCATACCGTTCAAAGAAAAACAACTATTGGGACAAATACTATTATAATGGTGAAGGTTACAATTACCTGTTACCCCATTTATTGGGTGCTGTTGCAAGGGCTCAAATAGAAAGGTTTCCAGAAATATTAGCGGAAAAGCAAAGAGTCGGTAACACATTTAGATCTGTTTTTAAAGAAAATAAATTTTGGCGTTTACAAGATATCTCAGTTAATTCTAGTTCCGTATTCTGGTTGAATTCAATACTTTTTAAATCATTAAATCAAAATTTAGTTCGAGAATTAGGTCAGTATTTACAAACTCAAGGAATTGATGTTCGATCTGGGTTTATTCCATTATCAGATATGGAAGGATTTTCTCCTATTTCTTATGGTGATCAAAAAATTGGCGAAGAACTCTATCGCCGATTATTAGTATTACCTTCTGCTAATTGGCTTACAAATAGTAACTTAACTGAAATACATGAAATTATAATTAATTATTTAAAAAGATTAGGAACTTCAAATTGAAAAAAGCATTAATATCTGGAATAACAGGTCAAGATGGGGCTTATCTTGCTAGATTTCTTTTAGATAATAACTATAAAGTTTTTGGAATGTATAGAAGATCTTCCACCCCAAATTTTTGGCGTTTACAATCTCTTGATATATTTAACCAAATTTTATTTATACCTTCTGATATAACGGATACTGGATCTATAATGGAAGCCATTACTATTGCTGAACCTGATGAAATATATAATTTGGCCGCTCAGAGTTTTGTTGGGGCTTCATTTGAACAAGCTAGATTTTCAACAGATGTAAATGGTCTTGGCCCAGTCCGATTTTTAGAAGCGATTAGGTTAATGAATAATAATATTAAATTTTACCAAGCATCGACATCTGAAATGTATGGCAATTCTACTGATGGAAAAATATTATTAAATGAAGAATCAAGAATGTCTCCAATATCGCCATATGCGGCATCAAAACTTTACGGATTTCACTCTACACAAATTTATAGACAAGCATATAATATTTTTGCATCTAATGGAATATTATTTAACCATGAGTCACCCCTTAGAGGATTAGAATTTGTTACCCGAAAAGTATCAAATATTGTCGCAAAAATTGCTTTGGGCTTAGAAAAAGAATTAGTTCTAGGAAATTTAGAAGCTAAAAGAGATTGGGGTTATGCCCCAGAGTATGTTGAAGCTATGTGGCTTATTCTTCAGCAGGAAACTCCAGCCGATTATGTAATTGCATCAGGCGAGTCACACTCAGTAAGGGAGTTAGTTGACTCGGCATTTAAAGTTGTCGGGATTAATGACTATGGCAAATACTTAAATTTAGATCCCAGATTTGAAAGACCATTAGATATCAATGTTTTGATAGGTGACCCAACCCTAGCAATGAATGAATTAAAGTGGCAACCAAAAACTAAATTTAAAGATCTTATTGAAATTATGGTTAATTCAGACTACAGCAAGTGGGAACGATGCATAAAGGGCGAAACTTTTCCATGGGATGCTCCAAATTATCCATCTGAAGCTAACATAATTTCTAGATCAATGAAACTATGATAAGAGTTGGTTTTTTTCTTAGCAGTTGTTTTCCTGATGAATATCCAGGGGGAAAAAACTACATGAAAAATTTGTTTTATTCTTTAAATCTTGTTGAAAATAATTTTTTTGAATGTATTCTATTCATTGGCAATAAAACTTCCTTGACTTACGAAAAAGATTTTGTTAAATATGCTAAAATTGTTAGATCATCTTTATTTGACAGATGGAGCTTATATTGGTTTTTTTATAAATTAATTTTTAAGTTTTTTAATTCACATATAGTTTTATATCCTTTAATTAAAAAATATAATATTGCAGCGCTATCTCACTCTGATATATATGGAAAAAATTTACCTTTCAAAACAATTAACTGGCTTCCAGATATACAACATGTACATTTACCGCACTTATTGACTGAAGAAGGTTTTGATTTTGAGAATAAAAGGTTTAAAAAAAGATTAAAATTAAGTGACCTTGTAATATTTAGTAGCTATACTACCCAAAAAGATGGGTTATGCCTTCTCCCTAATTGTAAAAAAAATAATGTTGTTATTCGACCTGCATATAATGTAATTGAATATAATTTTTCTGATTTTCAAAAAAATAAAATAGAAAAATTATTTAATTTTTCAGGGAAATATTTTTATTTACCAAATCAATTCTGGGTGCATAAAAATCATAAAATTGTTTTTGAAGCTGTAAAAAAACTTAGAGGAGATGGACTAGAGCCACTAGTTATTTGTACTGGTTTAATGGAAGGCGCTGATGCCCCTAATAGAAACTTTGATAAATATATTTCAGAATTAAGGAACTATTATAAAGAAAATAACCTTTCTAATAATATCAAACTTCTGGGCCTAGTTGATTATAAATATGTTCAATACTTTATGAGAAATTGTATCTCTGCTATTAACCCTTCTTTTTTCGAAGGGTGGAGTTCAACAGTTGAAGAATCAAAAAGTATAGGGAAAAAAATTATTTTATCAGATTTAGAAATACACAGAGAGCAAGATCCACCTGGTGCTATATTTTTTGATCCCCACAATGCTGAAGAATTGGCAAAAATTATGGCAGAAATATGGAAAACGAAAGATGGCGGTCCTGATTTAGAAAAAGAGAAAGATGCTAAGGTTAAGTTGGAAGGAAGAATAAAAAAGTTTGGTGAAGAGTACCAGGATTCTATAGAAAATCTATTTAATTAAATACATAGCATTTTAATAAACCAATTTATTTTAATTATAAACTATAAATTATGATTAGTAATAAAACAATAAATTTTTTCCCGGGGACTTTTTTATTTTTCCTAATGATCGTTACCCCTTCAGGGAATCAACTATTAAAATACTTTGTACTAGGTATTTTTTGTTTTCAAATTTTTTCAAATTTTATTTTTTATAATAGAATATATTTGCATAAAAAAATATTCATATTATTTTTATTTTATATTTTTATTGGTCTTTTTTTTGGTGCCTATGGTTTGGCTGTTAATAATCCAGGTTCAATATCAGTAACAAAGCTTCAAGTTATATATGTTATATTATCTATGTTTTTGATTATGACAATAAATAACATAAACCTTATTAGACATGTTCATAGGATCATTTTATTCTCCACGCTTTTTTTGCTTGGCTACCACTTTGTTGCAGTTCTCAATTCTCTTGGAATTTGGCCTGACTGGCTATTTCTAGATATTTCAGGCAAGGAGGCAACATTTGATATATCCACAGAAGCAATGATACGTACAGGTAGACTTGAAATAGAAACTAGCGCTTCACCATCAGTTATGTTTCTTTATCCATACCTATTCACCTATATTTTTGTGACAAAAGAAAAAAATATTACAAAATATTGGATTGCAATATTAGGAACATCAATTTTCATGCTAATTAGTGGGATCAGAATTCTTCTCATTATTTTTATACTTTTTTCATTTCTAATCATTTTTTTTCTAAAATTCAATAAAGGGTTTTATAATATTATAGTAATGAAAAAATGGATAAGATCTTTAGCAATGATGTTATTATCTATTGTTGTGATATTTGAATTATTAAATCTATCAGTTATTTCATATGGGTGGCATACTTTACGAGTATTTTTACCGCTTGAATTGTCAAGTATAGTAGAGGGCGGCAATACTGTATCAAGCTACGACCACGCAACTTTAATCCCAAATAGACGATATGAGCAAGCAACAATCCTTTATAATAATTGGCTTGATAAGCCTTTTTTTGGACATGGAAGTGGTGCAGTAGGGTATAGATCAAATGGTGCACCATATATACGGGGCGATATAACACACCCTTGGGCTTATGAATTGATTTATTCTCAGTTCCTTTTTCATTGGGGGTTGATAGGTTTTTTATCGTATGCGTTAGGTCTATTTATTATTTATAAAACATTACTAAAAATATTCTATTTAGATCCTATCTTTGGTCCATATGCCATATCGATATTATTTGGAAGTTTAGGATTTATGGTTGGTACAGCATCAAATCCATACCTTATCAGATTTGATTCATATTATGTTATATTTCTACCGATTGCGATTGTTAATTTATGGTTAATGACCAAAAGAGGAAATATCTATCGCTCATAATATTAAAATAGATAACCTAAGAAGGGAAGTATGTATCATAATTTTAAATTGGAATAATTGCAAAGATACAATTGATTGCTTGAACTCATTATTAAAATTAACATTTACTAATTATAATATTATTATTGTTGAAAACGGGTCAAAAGATGATTCATTATCCAGGATTCAAGACTGGATATTAAAATATGATTTTAACGCCTTACTATTTGATAGGGATAATCAGAAAATCAGTAAGTATAAGGAAGTCATTAATCATCAAACAAATGTTGGTAAGAAAAATATATTTATTGTTTACTATAAAGATAATATTGGCTTTCCAGGGGGCAATAAAGTAGGAATTGAAATTGCTGAAATTTTAGATCCTGAATATGTATGGCTATTAAATAATGATACAATTGTTGAGCCTTCATCTTTAAAAATATTAGTTGATTTTTTAGATGAAAAAAAAGATTATGTAGGTGTTAGTCCGTTAATAAGGAATTATTATGATCAAGATAAGATTTGGAGTGCTGGAGGAACCATATCCTGGTTTGGAGGCTTATCTAGAAATTTAAATATTAAATCAAAAAAAAATATTATAGACAATTATATTGATGTTAATTTTATTACGCATTGTGCGAGCTTATATCGTATGGATTTATTAAAAGCCATACCACTTCCAGAACATAATTGGGCTGATGATGATTTTGAATATTGTCACTCCCTTAAGAAAAAAACATTGAAATTATCCTGTAAAACTGATGCAGTCATTTATCATAAAATCAGTCAAACATACAAATTAAGTGAAAAGACGAAAAATTTTGAAAATATTAGCGCTATTGGTAATTGTTATAGTGATTGCCTTGCAAATCTTATAACAATAAGAAAAAACTATATATTTATTATATACTTATTTTGGGTGTTTATTAATTCTTTCAAGTTTGCATTCTATTGCATAAAAGATAAGATTAGTATTTATAAAATAATAGTCCTTGTGAAAAACCTAATTATAGATTCTTTTTGCTTAACTGCTCATGATAGGGATGTCACTTATCATGCGCTAAATATTTACAATGATTGATATTAAATTGAACAGTTTTAATTGAGTAAAAATTTGAAAATTAATCAAGCTGTTATATTAGCGGGTGGTAAGGGGACTAGGCTTCGACCATTAACAAATTTAACACCTAAACCAATGGCCTTAGTTAACGGGTTCCCCTTTTTGGATTATTTAATTAATTCAATTAAAGGGGTTGGTATTAACCGAGTTTTATTATTAGTTGGCTATAAATATGAAAAAATAATTCAATATTATGGCAATATGGTTGGAGGACAAATTATAATAGAATATTCTATTGGTGGGGTAAATGATAAAACTGGTAGAAGAATCCTCAATGCTTATGATTTATTGGATGATCATTTTTTATTGCTTTATAGTGATAATTATTGGCCAATTGAATTGGATCAAATGATAAATAATTATATTAATACTGGTTCTAATATATCAACAACCGTATTCTCAAATAAGTCTGGTACTTCTGAATATGGTAAGGAAAATAATATATTTGTTGGATCGAATAATATTGTTAAAGAATATGATAAAAGTCGATCATCTCCTAACATTAATGGAGTAGATATTGGATATTTTATTGTATCAAAAGAATTATTAGATAATAATATACTATCAAATATTTCATTTGAAGATCATATACTAACTAAACTTATTAAAAATAGACAATTATCAGCCTACATAACTGATCAACAATATTATTATATAACAACATGGAAAGATTTGAAGAACTTTGAAATAGTGTCAAAAAAAAACAATTATAAACCTATATCGAATAAATAAAAAAGTGAAAAAATTAAAATTTGGTATAATGTGCAATAATACAGAATTCCCAACTTGGGAAGCTGAGTCAATAAAAAGTATTTTAGAGTTAGAATTTGTAGAATTAAGATTATTAATTATCAATGATCAGAATAAAGAAAGTGCTTCAATTGCTTTTATTAAAAAGATTAGGCAGGTTTTCAGTAACAAGCTTTTTTGGGCCATATATAATAAAATCATAGATGGAGTACCCGATGCATTAAAACAAATAAACTTATCAAAGCAATTAACAGGAGTAGAAAGAATAAATTGTAAGATTATTAAGAAAGGTAAGTTTAGTCAATATTTCTCTTCAGATAGCATTTCACAAATAAAATTGTACAATCTAGATTTTATTCTTCGATTCGGTTTTGACATTATTAAAGGTGAAATACTTGATGTCCCAAAATATGGAATCTGGTCTTTCCATCATGGTAATAATGAAAAGTACAGAGGTATGCCGTCTTGTTTTTGGGAAATATACAATAATGATGATATTACCGGCGCAATATTACAAAGAATTACTAATACTTTAGACAATGGTGTAGTACTAAAAAAAGGATTTTTCCGTACAAATAAATTATCCTTAAAAGCGAATAGAGAATTAGTATACACATCAAGTTCTATATGGGCCTCAAGTGTTTGTTTGGATATTATAAACAATAAAGCTGATTATTTTAATCATAAGCCTAAAAAAACTTCAGCAAGACTTTATAAAATCCCTAATAATAAACAGATGATATATTTCTTTTATACCTTATTGAAAAACTTACTAAAAAAGATTATCTACCGATTTTTTATATCGCAATATTGGTTTATTGGTACAATAGATGGAAAGATTTCAGAACTTTTTCATAAATCTAATTATCATGACATTACTTGGATTAATAATATAGGTAATAATCAATTTGCTGATCCGTTTATTATAGAAAGTAAAGGTAAAAGTGTAATTCTTTGTGAACAAATAGACAATAATGATAAAGGAGTTATTTCTTATTTATTATTAAATGATGATGGTATCAAGATAGGTGTCTCAATTGATAAAATACACCATTTATCATTTCCATATATATTTTTTCATAATGGATCCATTTATTGTATGCCTGAACAATATGAGAAAAATGAAATTAGTATATTTAAAGCAATTGATTTTCCGCTGAAATGGAAAAAAGTCCACACAATTTTATCTAATATTACAGCGGTAGACCCAGCTATAATATATTATAACGATAGATGGTGGTTATTTTTTACTCTTCAAGGAGATGACTCAAATTTGTTTATTTATCACAGTGATGATTTATTTGGTCAATATATTGTACATTTATGTAATCCAGTAAAGAATGATCCTCGTTCTTCACGATCGGCTGGTAACATTTATATACATAAAGATGATCTTTATAGGCCTGCTCAGACTTGTGTAAAGTATGCAGGTGAAGGTATAGTGATAAATAAAATATTAGATTTAACAACGGAAAGTTTTTCAGAAGAAATTATTTCAACAATATCTACCAATAATATTGATTCTAATATCGATGGAGTCCATACCATTTCTCATTGTAATGAAAAAATTGCAATAGATGCAATGATATTTAATTATCGTTTTTCTTGGATAAAAAACCTAAATGCAATCTGAATTCATCATTAAACTATTTATAACCTAATTATGAATATACTTCTCACAGGAAATAATGGATATATAGGAACAGTATTAACTAAAAAGTTAATTGAATTAGATTATGAAGTGACAGGTTACGACATAAATTATTTCGCAGAATGTAAACTTGAAGAGATCAATAATGATTATACTCAAATAGTTAAAGATATCAGAGATGTGGTTGATGATGATTTAGATGGAATAGATGCTATTATTCATCTAGCGGGATTATCAAATGATCCTTTAGGCGAGCTTGTTCCCGATCTAACAATGCAAATAAACTATTATGCCACAGTACAACTTGCTACCCTTGCAAAAATGTGTGGTGTGAAAAGATTTGTTTACGCTTCATCACAAAGCATGTATGGTATTTCTGATAGCAGTGATGAATTGGATGAGTATAATAGTGAAAAAAATCCTGTTACAGCCTATGCTAAAACAAAATGGGATGCAGAATTAGAATTAGTAAAGATGCATAGCGAAGAGTTTGTGGTCAGCTGTTTTCGTCCTTCAACTGTTTTTGGCGTTAGTCCCCGTTTACGTTGTGATATTGTATTTAACAATCTTGTTGCGTGTGCATATACGACTGGAAAAATAGAGATATTAAGTGATGGCTCACCCTGGAGGCCTGTAGTGCATGTTCAAGATGTATGCCAGGCATTTATAGCTGGATTAGAAGCGCCATCTAAATTAGTTAATGGAAGGGCATTTAATGTAGGCATAGAAAATGGTAATTATACTGTCAGAGACCTAGCAGAAGCTGCCCAAAGAGTTGTAAATGACTCTGAGCTTGTTTATTTAAATAAGCATACAGACCCTAGAACATATAAAGTTAGTTTTAAAAGAATATTTAGTGAATTGAAAGATTATTATAAACCAGAATGGGATTTGGATAAAGGCGGTAATGAATTGGTAAAATATTTTGATAAAGTAAACTTTACAGAAGATGATTTTAAAGGCAAAACATGCAACCGTTTGGCCCAGTTGAAATACTTGCGGGAACATCAAATAATTGATAATCAATTAGGGATTAATACAAATGAGATTTGAAGAACTTGAAATAAAAGGCGCTTTCCTAATTCATGCTGAACCTTTTGAAGATAGGCGTGGAGCTTTCCGAAGAAACTTTTGTACGAATGAATTTAATAAACATGGAATAGTTTCTGAAGTTTCACAAGCAAATATTTCTGAAAACAAGTTAAAACATACCTTACGTGGATTCCATTACCAAAAATCACCATATTCTGAAGGCAAAACTATGACCATAATAAAGGGCCGCATTTATGATATTATTGTTGATCTCAGGGAAGACTCTCCATCCTATTTGAAATGGGTCTCTCTACAACTCTCGCCTGAAATGCGAACTAGTTTTCATGTGCCTCCTGGCTGTGCAAATGCGTTCCTAACGGAGGAAAATGATACCTTAGTACATTACTATTGCTCATATCCGTATACTCCTGAAGCAGAGAGAGGTATTCGGTATAATGATCCACTTTTCAAATTTGAATGGCCAATTGATCAACCTGAATATATTTCAGAAAAAGATTCTAACTGGCCTGATTTTAACCTTTAGTTTTATTAACATTGAATATTTTTATAACAGGATCTAGTGGGTTTATAGGAAGTCATGTTTTGCGATTTCTTAGTAAAACTAAACATAATATTCTTGCATTAATTAGAGATAATCCAAATAATTATGGTTTAATCAATACTGTTAGTGGAGACTTAAATTCCTTTGATGCGATTTCCAATCAATTATTTGAATTTGAACCTGATGTTATTATTTTTCTTTCATGGGAAGGAATTCCAGATTTTTCGGGAAAAATGTGTAAAAAGAATTTGTTTACTGCCATAAAATATTTTGATGAAATTATAGAGAATACTAATTGTAAAAAAATTATTGTAAGTGGTAGTTGCTTTGAATATGGAAAGACCCAGGGTAGTTGTAAAGAATCAGATCCTGTAAATATAGAGTCTCATTTTACATGGGCAAAAAATTCACTTAGAGAATATTTAGATATTAAATGTAAACAAAAAGGAATTGTTTTTAATTGGCTCAGAATATTTTATGTTTACGGGCCAAACCAAAGAGATGAATCATTAGTCCCAACATTGATTAAATCAATATCGACTTTAGGAATCCCTCAAATTAAAACTCCATTAAATAAAAATGATTTTATTTATGTTGACGATATTGCTAAATTAATAGTTAAAGCTATAGATACTCCAATGCCATCCGGTATCTATAATGCTGGTAGCGGAACTGCATCTAGTGTGTCTGATATTTGTAGGATAGTTGAACGCCAGCTATTAGGAACTGAACGGATTACAAAACAAATTTTAGCTAATGGCGAAAAAACTGCTACAGTAAATTTTTGGGCTGATATGAATAAAACAAATAATATTATTAATCAAACATCAAAAACTAGTTTAGAGTATGGGATAAAACATCATATTAAATCAATGGGCTATGACTTTTTCTCATGATTATCTCCAGGACACCTTTTCGAATAAGTTTTGTGGGGGGAGGCACTGATCTAAGATCATTCTATTCAAAAGAATATGGTCAGGTTCTCAGTACATCTATTGATAAGTATATGTATGTTGCTGTTAAACGTCAATCGGGTATTGCAGAATACAAGTATAGAATTAATTGGAGTAAAGTAGAATTCAGGCAAACAATTGATGAAATTGAACATCCCATCGTTAGAGAAGCCCTTAGGCTACTTGAAATAGACTTTGCATGTGAAATAACAACATTTGCTGATATACCAGCAAAAAGCGGTTTAGGTTCATCAAGTTCATTCGCTGTAGGTCTTTTGCATGCACTTTTTGCACTAAAGGGTGAAATGACAACTAAGTATCAATTAGCAGAAATGGCTTGTCAAATAGAATTAGATATTTTGCATAGGACTATGGGGAAACAGGACCAATATGCGGCTTCCTATGGTGATTTAAATATTCTCACATTTAATCCAGATGAAAGAGTAGACGTTAATCCAGTATTAACATTAAAAAAGAAAAAGAAAAACATTTCAGATAGCCTTTTACTTTTCCATATAAAAATGCATCGAGATGCAAGCGAAGTATTGAAGTCTCAAGTAAAAAATGAAGATAAAAATTTTGAATTATTATTGCAAATGAGAAATTTAGTTCCAAAATTAACAGATTCTATTTGTGAAGGTGATATAGAAGAATTTGGGCGTATATTAAATAGTAATTGGCAACTTAAGCAAAACCTATCAACAAAAATCAGTTCTAGTTTGATAAATAATTATTATGACAGAGCAATAAAGGCAGGTGCTTATGGAGGCAAATTATTGGGAGCAGGCGGCGGCGGATTCTTAATGTTTTGTATTAATGATAAATATCGTGATGATGTAAAAAATGCTCTTTCAGAATTGTATTGTATGAATTTTGGTTTTGACTCTGATGGTACAAGAATTACTTACTATGATCAATAATAATAAAGGGATGGAATAAATGAATAGTAAATTAAAAATAAATACAATTGAACAAATTAATTTGGAACTTTTTGGTGGCTGTGACTTGGCCTGTCCGATGTGCCCACAGTCATGGGGTAGAGAGAAAGATTTTTTAAAATCTTTAGACTTTGAATTAATTAAATCTATTATAGATCAAGCAATTCCATTGGGATTAAAATATGCAACTTTGGCAGGTAGTGGAGAACCTATCTTAAGCAAACATCTAGTTAAAACGGTTAAGTACTTATCGGATAATAAGGTAGAAACATTGATTTATTCTAATGCTAATAGATTAACACTGGAATTGTTTGAAGATTTATGTGTAGCTGGATTAACAACCCTAAAAATATCATGTCAAGGATGGGACAGAGAAAGCTACAAAGAATGGATGTCGCATGATGCATTTGATCGAATTAGGGAAATATTAAAAGATTGTAATAATATATTGATGGCTAATAACTATAAAACACTATTGCAAACTAATCACCTAATCCATGATTACAGCAATTTAGAATATCAAAAAAACATGTACATTGATAATTGGATTAATTATACAGGTCTTCCTGGTGAAATTTGGATGGATCATAATTGGTCTGGACAATACGATGAAGAAAATCTTAACAGAGATATCATATTTGAAAAGCGTAAAAAGAGATCCTGTGGTCGGCCACTGGCAAATGTTGTTGAAATAAGGGCAGGTGGATTAGGAGAAAGTAAAGGAGCAGTTGTTCCTTGTCCAAATGTATTGGGTCAGGATTCTAAAGCTGTTATGGGACACTTATCAGATTCTAAACTCATCGATATAGTAAATGGTGAAAAAATGATGCATCTAAGAGATGTTCACCTTAAAGAGACATTTGAAGAAATTGATTATTGTAAGGACTGTGATCAATTAATTGATGCAGAAGAGACACTTGTTTGGACTAATATTTCTGATAGGGCCTATGGTGAAAGCAGAGTTTCCGGAATAGAATATGTAGGAGCTGAAAAAGAATTTCATCCTTCATGAAAAGAAAAAAAAATATTACCTCTGCAGGTCCATCAATAACTGTAAAGGAAATTGAAATTGTAAATGAAGCCATTCGAGATGGATGGCAAAATAATATGAATTTCTATGTTGACGAACTAACAAAAGAATTTTCATCTTACGTTGGCACAAAATACTGTCTTCCTACATCACATTGTACTGCCGCAATACACTTAGCTCTTTTAGCTTTAAATATAAAGTCTGGAGATGAGGTCATTGTGCCTGATTTAACATGGGTGGCATCAGCATCACCAATAACCTATGTTGGAGCTACGCCCGTTTTTGCCGATGTTGATCCTATTAGTCTTTGTTTATCAGCTGAATCACTTGAAAAAAATATCACAGATAAAACAAAAGCTATTATAGTTGTTGATCTTCTTGGCAATATGCCAGAGTGGGATGATATTTTGTATATAGCAAAAAAATACGATTTAGTTGTTATTGAAGATGCAGCGGAAGGAATAGGAGCTAGTTATAAAAAACAATTAGCGGGTACTTTTGGTGATATTAGTTTGTTTAGTTTTAATGCAACAAAAATGATTATGTCAGGCCAAGGTGGTGCTTTTTGTACAAATAACGAAGATTTATTTTTAAAGGCAAAGTTATTTTCTCATCATGGTATTGAAAAGGAATTGACAGGGAAATATTATTGGTCTAATGTTATAGGTTATAATTATAACTGGACAAATATTCAGGCTGCTTTGGCATTAGCTCAGTTGCGAAGGATAGATGAGCTAATTAATTATAAAATTTGGCTAAATAAAGAGTATGCAAAAGGATTATCAGATATAGATGGAGTTAACTTAATTGAATCAAAAGATAATGTGAATCCAACATTTTGGATTAGTACTGCAATTATAGACCCAAAGCTAGGATATGATAAAGAAGCACTATGTGAAAAGTTTTTATCATTCAATATTGATATGAGACCTTTATTTTATCCTATTAGTTCAATGCCGCCTTATAAGAAATATTGTAAAAATCAAAATATGGAATTATTAAATCCAATTTCCTATAATATGTCCAAGTCTGGTCTATGTCTACCAAATGGGAATAATTTAAATATTGAGGATATCCTATATATTTGTGATTCTATAAAAAAAGTATTAAATAATTCCTAATAATTGGTCAATTAGTACTTTATAACACAACAATTTTTAAGCGAATAAAAGATCCTTTCATAGATTAGAACATTGAAGATTGCACATCTTTCAGTAGGTGATCCATTTACCGCAAGACTTGTAAATGACCAGGCAAAAAATGGTCACGATGTTCACCTAATTATGTTAAAAGAAGAAACTGAACTGCTTGAAGGAGTTGAAAAACATTACCTCCCATTTAAGCCTCCGGTTGGCTATATATTAAATTTTATTCATTTAAGAAGATTATTAAAAAAAATAAACCCTGATATTTTACATGTACATTATGCAAGTGGACATGGTTTGTTAGGTAGGTTAAGTAAGTTTAAGCCATCAATTTTGTCAGCATGGGGCTCTGATGTAATGATAGTGCCAAAAAAATCAATTTTTTTATATAAAATCATTCATAAGAACTTATTGTTTTATAATGAACTAGTAGTGACCAGTAAAGCTATGGTTGATGATGTAAATAAAAATTTTATTTTAAATAAGAAAATAAATCAGATCCCAATAGGTATTGAAATTGAAAAATTTATAAATAATAAAAATAAAAATAAGAGTAAAGATTTAGTTATTGGCACTGTTAAAACAATGAAAAATATTTATGGGATAGATAATCTTATATATTCCTATTCTTTACTTATTAAAGAAATTGATATTCCTACTAAGCTTTTAATTGTAGGTGATGGCCCAGAATTAAGTAACTTGAAAAAATTAGTTTTCAAATTGGGCATATCTAAGCTTGTCCAGTTTTTAGGCTATGTTGAAAATAGTAAAATTCCTAAAATTCTATCGGAGATTGATATTTTTGTAAATTTAAGTAGAGTAGAAAGCTTTGGGGTTTCAGTGTTAGAGGCTTCATCAGCTGGCATTCCTATTGTTTCTTCAAATATTGGAGGACTGCCTGAAGTTGTTAAAAATAATAAAACAGGTTACCTTATTGAAGTTGACAACTCCGTTGCGTGCAAGAAAAAATTAAAAAAATTAGCACTAAGCTCGCATCTAAGAGAAGAAATGGGGTCCAATGGAAGAAAATTTGTGAAAGAGAAATATCCATGGATATTTACTTATAATAGGACCATGGATCTTTATTCTAAATTAATAAAATGAAAATTGGTGTAATAGATAGCGGCTTAGGAAATGTCGGCTCTGTTTTAAATATGATAAAAAAAATTGGATATCATAGCATTAAAATTAGTAAAACTACTGATTTTCAAAATGTTGACAAAATTATAATTCCTGGTGTAGGCTCATTTGATAGTGGAATTCAAAAACTTCAAGAAAAAGATTTTATTTCAATATTATTAGATCAAGCAAACGAAGGAAAGCATATATTAGGAATATGTCTAGGAATGCAGATGCTTGCGTCATCAAGCGAAGAAGGACTTAAAGAAGGGTTAAATTTAATTCCAGGAGTCGTAAAAAATTTTCCTAGCTCAATTAATCTTCCCATACCTCACATGGGATGGAATAGCGTTGAATTTAAGAGCCATCAAATTTCTAAAAATCTTAATAATAATAAGTTTTATTTCGTCCATTCATTTTACTATCAAACCAAAGTAGAGAAATGTTCTATCGGAAAAACAAGTTATGGTATTAAATTTTCATCTTGCGTTAATAAGGATAACATTTTTGGTGTTCAATTTCACATAGAAAAAAGCCATAAATACGGAATGCAATTGTTTCGAAACTTTGTAGAATTGCCTTTATGATTCAAAATAGACTCATTCCTATTTTGTTGCTCAAGGGCCAGGGACTGGTTAAAACAGTTAAATTCTCAAAGCCAAAATATGTGGGTGACCCAATCAATGCCATTAAAATTTTTAATGATAAAGAAGTTGATGAACTGGTTTTTCTTGATATTGATGCATCATCAGAGAAGAGAGGCCCCAACTTCGACGTGCTGACCGATATCAGCAGTGAGTGCTTTATGCCTTTAGCTTACGGCGGTGGAATAACTACCATTGACGAAATTGAGAAGATATTTTCAATTGGCTTTGAAAAAGTGATTTTGAATTCGGCCGCTATCAAAAATCCAAAGTTGATTGAGGAAGCGGCTAAAATTTGGGGTAATCAGAGCATTGTCGGTTCAATCGACTACAAAAAAGGTATTCTTGGTAAGCGTAAAGTTTACGATCACGTTGCCGGAAAGAATACAAAACTTGAGGTATTGGAGCATGCCGAAAACTTAGTTAATACCGGAGTAGGAGAGCTGATAATAAACTGCGTAGATCGCGACGGTATGATGAATGGATATGATATAGAATTTATCAGCCATCTGGCTTCAAAAATTACCGTTCCATTGGTTGCTGCTGGGGGAGCGGGTAACTTGGATGATATAAAAATTGTATTAAAGGGGACCGGAGTTTCCGCAGCTTCTGCGGGTAGCATGTTCGTTTTTCATGGCCCTCACAAGGCCGTGTTAATCAATTATCCCAATCAAGAGAAAATAAAGACAATTTATACATGAATGTGCAGAGTAAGGAATATGTGATGTGTTCCCAATGTGTAATGGACACCGATGGCAACCCTGAAATTGTCTTTGACGACAAAGGAGTATGTAATTATTGCCATGAGTATAACAAAAAGGCCAAGATTCGCCTCTTTGTTGATGATGACCTAAGAAATCAAGCTTTAGAAAAGGTAGTACAGAAAATTAAGGCCAGCGGGGAGGGAAAAAAATATGACTGCCTCATTGGTGTTAGCGGTGGAGTAGATAGCACCTATACTGCCTATTTAGTTAAGGAACTAGGTTTAAGACCACTTGCGGTTCATTTTGATAATGGTTGGAATTCAGAATTGGCAGTGAGCAACATTGAGAAAATTCTTGACACGCTAGGAATTGATCTTCACACTTTTGTTGTGGACTGGGAAGAGTTCAAGGATCTTCAATTATCTTTTCTTAAAGCTTCCACTCCAGATGGAGAAATACCAACCGATCACGCGATTCTGTCTACTTTGTACAGCACGGCATCGAAATATGGAATTAAGCACATTATAAGCGGAAATAATTTCAAAACAGAAGGTGTAATGCCCAGACTATGGGCATATGGTCACATAGATTGGAAATACATCAAGAGCGTGCACAAGAAATTTGGGTTGAAGAAAATCAGGACCTATCCGCGATTAACTTTATCTAAATTTATTTGGTTCACTCTAGCCAAACGAGTTAAGCTGGTTTCAATACTAAACTATATAGATTATGATAGGGAAAAGGCCATGCAACTGTTAATTGATGATCTACAGTGGCAGTATTATGGAGGCAAGCACTATGAGTCTAATTACACCAAATATTATCAAGGGATTATTTTACCAAAAATATTTAAAATAGATAAACGAAAACTTCATTTATCTGCCCTTATTCTTGCTAAGCTAATTTCAAGAAATAAAGCATTAGAAGAAATTAAAAAACCAATATATCCTCTTGGTAAAGAAAAGGAGGATACAGAATTTTTTCTAAAGAAGTTTAATATTGATTTCAATTTTTTTCAAGATTTACTTGAAAAAAAACCAAAAACATTTTTTGATTATAATACTAATTACAATCTACACAAGAAACTTAGAATAATTTTATCCGGGCTTAGAAAGTTTGGCCTATTTTATAGGTAAAAGTATTCATTTGAGAAATATTATGAACATTTTAGTTTTAGCATCGTATAATAACAGTGTTTAGAGAGAAATGGAAAAGTCTTTCATCTTTAATATTTGGGTATTTAGTCAGTATGCAAGTTCGCCTTATCACTTGTCTGGCGCTGGAGAAAGACATTATTTTATTTCAAAGCACTTAGCTGATTCTTCTATTAATCTTACTATTTTCTCATCATCTTTGTAGAGCAACCGGTCGTATAGTATAGTTTCACTATTGAGTTATTCGACAAAGTTAAGTTTTGCTGGGTTAAAACAATCAAATATCCTAAAGTTAGTTCAGGGTTACTTAGAGTGGTATCTATGTTTCAGTTTGTAGTAAAGCTATTTTTTAGTTTTTCTAAAAAATATGGGAAGTCAGATGTCATAATTGTCTCCTCTATGTGAAAGCTACCCATTTACCCTGCCTTATTTCATAAGTTATTTAATAAAAAAATAATCTATAATAAACTAATTGGATCATAAACATGCTGGTAGACTATATTATTAAATTTTAACTTTTGTTTAGTAAAATGCATATAATTACAAACCTTATTTTCATATCATGTCAAAGAATAAAAAGTTAAAGATTTTAATTACGGGTGCAGGTGCACCTGGGATTATAGGGACAATTAATTCCTTAAGAACAAATTATGACAAAAGAAATATTTTCTTAATTGGAACTGATGTAGATGAAAGATCTATTGGGAAATATCTTTGTGATCAATTCTATAAAATTTCACATAGCTCACAAATAGAAAATTACTTAAGTAATATGTTGGATATTTGTAAGAAACATAATGTTGATGTAATTATTCCACAGAATACAATGGAACTTACAGTATTATCAAATTCCAAAAATCGTTTTGAATCATATGGAGTGAAAATTATGATTTCGGATTATAACACAATTAAATTAGCAAATAATAAATATAAATTAATGGAAGTTTGTAAAAATAATAATCTTCCAGTAGGTGAATTTTATTTAATTAGTAATAAAAGTGAATTGTTTGAGAAGGCCAACTTACTAGGATGGCCAGAAAAAAAAATAGTTATAAAACCTCCTAAATCTCATGGTTCTAGGGGGGTACGTATTATAGATGAGAATTTTGATAAAGAACAAAATCTTTTCTATGAAAAGCCAGACAACATGACAACTGATTTAGAATCATTATCAAATATAATTAAAGAGGAATTCCCTGATATGATATTGACTGAATATCTTGCTGGGATAGAGTATTCAGTTGATTTTTTAATTCATGATAAAATTGTAGTTGTCCCAAGAGTTAGATCAAAAATTAGATCAGGTATAACTTTTAGGGGGCACACGGAAAATAATAAAGAAATTATTGAAATAACAAAAAAACTAGGGAGTATTTTAGGATTGAAATATTGTAATGGTTTTCAATTCAAGCTTGATGAAAATAGAGTGCCAAAAATTATAGAGTGTAACCCTAGAGTACAGGGAACAATGATAATCTCTACCTTATCTGGCGCGAATTTAATATACAGTGGCGTAAAGGTTCTTCTTGGTGAAGATATACCGGATTTTAATATAAATTGGGGTTTTGAATTTAATCGCTATTGGGGAGGAATAGGTGTTGATGAAAATAATAAAATATTGGTGCTTTGCTAGTAATAAGGAACAACTATGAAATTTTGCTTTGATATAGATGGTACATTATGCTCAACAAATTGCCATTATAAGAATGCTGAACCATTTATCGAAGTAATCGATAAAGTCAATGCACTCTATAAGAATAATGAAATAATTCTATTCACTTCAAGAGGTTACAAGTCAGGTATCGATTGGAGAGAATTTACAGAGTCACAATTAAAAGGATGGAATGTCAATTATCATCAATTAATACTTGGCAAGCCTCAAGCTGATTTATATATAGATGATAGATGCATTAATATTGATGATTGGTGTAAACAAAAAGGGTTAAGTAAATGATGAAAATAAATACATTTCAGAAAGTATTAATGCTAGCACCTCATACTGATGATGAATTTGGCTGTGCTGCTACTTTGAAAAAACTTGTTAACTATGGTTGTGAAGTAAAATATATTGCATTTAGTGCCTGTGAAGAATCAGTCCCGAAAGGTCTACCAAAAGATATATTATATAAAGAATGTATGGCAGCCACGAATAGAATTGGTATAAAAAAAGAAAATGTTGAAATCCTGAATTTTAAAGTAAGACATTTTCCTAATAATAGACAAGAAATCCTAGAGAAAATGGTCCAATTAAATAAAGTATATTGTCCAAATTTAGTTTTATTGCCATGTTCTCAGGATTCCCATCAAGATCATCACACAATATACAAAGAGGGGTTTAGAGCTTTTAAGCACTGTACAATTCTCGGATATGAATTGCCACAGAACCTCAATACTTTTTCACATACAGCATATATTATAATCGATGAAAATGAATTAAGGGAGAAGATTGAAGCTATGAAGTCCTATAAATCTCAGGATCATAGAAATTATTCGAGAGAAAATTTTATTAGAGGACTATCAGTTGTAAGAGGAGTGCAATGTGGAGGAGAATTTGCTGAGGCATTTGAAGTAATAAGAATGATTATGACCTGATACTTTATGATCATTTCATTTATTATTCCATTCTATAATGAACAAGATTTTCTGTATAAAACCCTATTGTCAATTGATAAACAAATTATTAATGGTTTTAATGCTGAAGTATTTTTAGTCGATGGAATATCAACAGATAATTCAAGAAGTATTATTGAAGAATTTGTTAATAATAAAGTAAATGAATATATTGATTATGTTGTTTTAGAAAATATTAATAAAAAAGTTCCTTTTGCATTTAATTTAGGTATTGAAAAGGCAGCAGGTGAAATAATTGGTTTAGGCGGAGCTCATACAATTTATCCACCAGACTATTTTCAAAATGTTATTAATATATTAAATGAAATTGATACAGATGTCGTTGGAGGAGGACATGATGAATTTATACCAGGGAATAAATCTTTAATAAGTAAAGCTATGACAGCTTTATATATATCACCTTTAGGTGCTGGTGTAGCACCTTATCATAGAAGAAATAATTCAGGTTTTGTAGATACTGTTTATGGTGGTTTTTACAAAAGAGATATTTTTAAAATGCTTGGTAGTTTTAATACTTCTCTACATAGGATGCAGGACTATGAATTTAATGTAAGGGTTAGAAAGGCAGGATATAAAATTTATTTTGATCCAAGATTGCATACTAAGTATATACAGAGGACAAATTTACAGTCTTTAGTTAAGCGTGGGTATAAAACTGGATTTCATTTGCCTGAAGCATGGATAAAAGATCAATCAACTTTTAAAATTAGACATGTAACACCATTTATTTTTGTTTTATACAATCTTTTTTTATTATTTAATAAGTTCTATCTAGGTTTCCCCCAAATAAGTTATTTGTTGTTTTATTTTTATCTTATGTTGCTTTTTCTATCAAGTTTATGGTTAGGTATATCACGATCGTATGGTTTTTCATCCTTATTTACTATTCCAATATTTTATATTTATCATTTGTCATATGGTATCGGTACTTTATTTGGGCTACTAAAGGCTAGTATTAAATCAATTTTATTTAAGAAATGATAAATAATATTTTTCTATTAGAAAATACAACAAAACTGATTTCAGACAATGTATTCCCTTCTGATAAAATAAGACAGTATATAGAGATTCCTTACACATTAATAAAAGACGAATCAACTAACAAGCACCAACAAGACGAACAAAAAAATATGCAAAACACAATAAAGGCATTAATAGTTAGTGTTGCTCGTTTTGTTCGTTGAAAAATATAATGTCTAAAATTTTCAGTCTCATCATTCTTATCTGCCTTTCACCAATTTTGTTGATAGTTTCTATTACTATTATAATAGATAATGGATTTCCAATTCTATTCAAGCAAAAAAGAGTGGGACAAAACAATGCTTATTTTTGGATTTATAAATTTAGAACTATGAAAAAGGATGCACCTGATATTGCAACTCACTTAATAAAAGATGGTACTACTTCATATACATCCATTGGACCATTTTTAAGAAAATTAAGCTTGGATGAACTCCCCCAGCTTATCAATATTTTTAAAAGAGAAATGGTTTTTATTGGTCCACGTCCTGCATTATATAATCAAGATGATCTGATTGAGCTTCGCACAAACGTTGGTGTCCATGCATTAATACCGGGTATAACTGGCTGGGCGCAAGTAAATGGACGAGATGAATTGAGCATACCTGAAAAAGTAAAATTAGATGAATATTATTTACAAAATAAATCATTTTGTTTAAATATGAAGATACTTTTTTTAACAGGAGTTCAAGTACTATTCCCTAAAGGCATATCTCATTAAATTCTGGCCATTAAAGATTTCAAATATAATTTACCATTCTGGTATAATTATTATTTCAAATGCATTTGTTTTTTCACAATCAACCATAAATATGGATGGGTCTGGGCAATTGCCTCAGATAAATGGAAATGCAATAATCCAAAACACATACAAAGACAACATTGAATCAAGATATAATATTTCTTTTAATATAAATACAGTATCAAATAGTGGCCATCCTAACTTAGATAATGCTGCCGAATTGTTTGTTCCCGGGTCATCTACAAAATTATTGAGCGCTCGGCTAGAATATGCCACACCATGGTTGTCCTTATCTCTTGAACCTTACACTATTTCTTATAATGGCAATTTTAGCAATGACCCCATTTCCGGAACCTACCAGGCAACCAATAATCATAATGCCAATAATTATTTAGGCCAAACGAAGATGGGATTTCGCCAATCCAGGCTTGTGTTGCATTATAAAGGGTTTGGTATTGGTTACGGCAATATGAGCCACTGGTGGGGGCCCGGGTTACATTCTGCATTAGCTCTATCGTCTAATGCTCCCAGTCAGGAAACCTACGCATTGGGCACATTTAAAGATATAAAAATGGGGCAATTTTCATTTGGCACTCAAATAATTGCAATGCCATATGAAAGTACGGCTGGCTCACAACTATATTTTTCCGGTTTAAAAACCCATCTTTCTCATCATACTAATGATGCAATTATTACCTTAGGGTTGCACCGAACATATTTGTCCGGTGATTTTGGGAATTTATCCACTACGACAATTTCCACAAGTAACTGGTCATTATTAGATGCGGCTCGGTTGGTTGTTGAACCCTTATTTGGCCAAAGTAAAAAAGATTTAGGTTATACACAGCCAGGTACGCCTGGTTTTGATGCATGGGATGAAGTGCTCACGGGTTTTGTTAAAATATCATTTCCACAAACGGGTTTAGAAATTTATGCCGATGTGGCCAGCGATGATAACCGAGGTAACCTCACCGACCTCAAAGCACACTGGGATCATACATTAGGGTATCAACTTGGGTTTACGAAGCATACAATGGTTAATCAGTATAATGTTTTTACGGGTGTTGAAATTTTAACCACCCGTATTTCCAATACCTTTAATCCAAAATTCTATAGGGGCGGGGAGCCTCCGAATTATTATGCCAAACCAAGATATGATTATTTCACCTACCAAGGCCGTCGCATGGGTGCCCATTCCGGTTCATCGTCAGATGATTTAATTTTTATGCTGGGCTTCAGTAATGATAACTCCACCACACTTATGTCTTATAATAAAGAACGCCATGGCATCAAAAGTATGACCCACCCCGAACTTAAAACAGAATATGTTTTAACCTACCACCGCAAAATGTCTCAACACCACACCGCATTTATTACTCTCGAATATGAAAAAATAAAAAACTTCGGTTTTGTTCAAAATAATATTTCCATCAGTAAACTTATCTGGTTCGGCTATTCTTTCTCCATTAACTAATAAAACGGAAATAAAATCATAAAGAAACTCTTTTATCTTTTATCTTTTATCTTTTATCTGCTCTCTGCCGTCTTTTCTCAATCATCTCTGAACCCGTCCTCCATCAAAAATCATCAATCAAAAATCAAAAATTTATTCAATATTTCTTTTACCCAGTCTTTATACCTAAACACAAACCTTCCAAACCTCGAGAACCAAAACGGAAATTACTTTCCCAAGGGCGATGGTGTTTTTTCCAGCCTTTTGTTGCAGTTCAAATCAAGCCATTTTACTTTAATGGCTGAGCCAATGATTTTGGATAGAAGACAGTATGAAATATCGATCCCTCACAAAGAAAATGAATTTTCAATATTAAATGATGTGCCTCTACTTGATATATACAAGCAAAACAGATTTAGGAATACAGGATTAAAATTACATTATTATGGAATATCAGCTGGATTCGGGAATTGGGATCAATGGTGGGGGCCGGGAATCCACAATAGTCTTTCTTTATCAAATAATGCCCA
>Ga0315336_1000952_pt1 | contig 64105 bp, 56 predicted proteins | sample ASW5metaG_FD_204512 | JGI IMG/M metagenome (GOLD analysis project Ga0315336, IMG submission 204512) | Ammonia-oxidizing marine archaeal communities from Monterey Bay, California, United States - ASW #5 | ecosystem: Environmental > Aquatic > Marine > Intertidal zone | place: USA: California... | reverse complement strand
GTCATAGTAGGTCGAATCGCTGATCGGAGTGCCCACAAAAAAAATGCTCAGGGCTTCTCGAGGGAAAATTTAAACACAGATTACGATGGCCTGATTGATGATCCGGGTATCGACATAGTTGCCGAACTCATTGGCGGAACAGAGGATGCTCGGAAACATATTCTCCGTGCATTGAGCAACGGTAAGCCGATCGTTACCGCCAATAAGGCGGTTTTGGCGGTACACGGAGAGGAAATATTTGCTTCCGCACAAAAAGCAGGTTGTCCGCTAGGATTCGAAGCCTCCGTGGCGGGGGGTATCCCCATAGTGCGTAATTTGCGTGAGGCGTTCGCGGCCGACCGCATTGAAGGAATTTCGGGCATACTAAACGGAACCTGCAACTATATTCTTACAGAAATGGCAGAGAAAGGAGTTGGCTTCGCTGAAGCCCTCCGTGCTGCCCAAGAGCTGGGTTACGCAGAAGCAGACCCAGCGTTCGATATCGACGGGGTAGACGCCTGTCATAAGATTGCTATTCTTGCGAACCTCGCCTACGGAACGCCGGTAGATATCAATTCTATCCCAACTGAGGGCATTCGTGCCATCGATGTGATCGATATCGGATTTGCACGCGAACTGGGCTACCAAGTGAAACTAATTGCGATCGCGCGGCAGGCTAGAGGAAAGCTCGACATTCGCATTCATCCAGCCATGTTGTCTGGGCGCCATCCCCTGGCGCAAGTGGGTGGCGTGTTCAATTCCATCGCCGTTTCCTGTGCCAAAGCGGGACCGCAAACCTTAACCGGACAAGGTGCGGGGTCAGCCGCCACAGCGAGTGCAGTGGTGGGGGACATCATTGACATTTCCAGGTGGCTTCGAAGCGGTAGCCAGGCGCTTCTTCCGGCCGCGGCCTTTCTTCCGGATTCCCGGGAGAGGCTTGAAATTCTCTCTGCCAAAGAGGTCCGGGGCTCTTTCTATATTCGCTTCTCTGCGCTTGATGCGCCGGGGGTCCTGAGCCAAATTTCTGGCGTTTTTGGAAACCACGCAATTGGTTTAGAAACCATACTTCAGAAAGGGCGGACCGGAAAAGACGACCATGTGCCGCTGGTCATCATGACGTATGAAGCGACCGAGGAAAGTATGCAAAATGCCCTCAAGGAAATTATGGCGCTGAAGGTTGTGGCACCGAAATTCGCCCTAATCCGTGTGGAATCAGACACTATCCAATGTACATAAACTCCGACATGGAGTTGCCAGGGAGAGTATTTTGAAAGCCCTTGTTCTAATTGGAAATGGCATCGCCGACAGGCCGCTTCCCGATGCAGGGGGGCGAACTGCGCTCGAAGCGGCGGCGACCCCCGCAATGGATCGAATCACTGCTTCAGGGGAAGCCGGTACGTGGATTTCAGTTCCATACAAATCTTTGCCCAGCCCTGACTCAACCATTCATGCATTGCTTGGTTCCGAAAAAAAATTGGCCCGTGGCCCATTGGAGGCGGCTGGCTCGGGTGTAGATTTAAGTGAGGGTGAAATTGCATTTTGTGTGAATTTTGTTTGCCTGAAGCCCGGAACAACGAGCGTAGTCATGCTTGATGCCATGGGGGGGGGAGTTTCAGATGAGGAGGGCAACAGCCTCGTGGTCTACTTGCGCGAGAAATTGCTCGCCGAACCTGACGAAAGTATTGATCTTCTTCCTATGGGGGGTTGCCGAGCCCTTCTGCGCTATCGAAAGACGGGAATTCGGATGCCTGAAGAAACGCTTTCCAGTTTTTCTCCGCCACATGAAATTCAAGGAGAGCAAATCAGCTCCCATCTTCCCGCGCATGAATCAGCCAGACGCCTTGTGCGCATTGTAAACGACTCCCAGATGATCCTCTCTCAGCATCCAGGGATGAAGGAAAAACTAGAGACACGGATGTTCGTCGCAAACAGTATTTGGCTTTGGGGTGGTGGGACGGTTTCAAGCTTTCCTCTTCTGTCCTCGAAAATTGCCAGCCGTATGCTGGCTGTCATTTCTCCTGTCAGAGCGGCGGTAGGATGGGGCCGTTTATGCGGAGCAGAAACAATTCAGCCTCGAAATTCAGGCGAGGGTGGCCGAAAGGAAATGGTTGATGCAGTTCGCAATGCCGCACAATCTAATGATTTTGTCTTGCTTTGTACCGATGAGGCAGCAGACGCCTCTTTTCGAGGTGATATTGATGGTAAAATTAGAGCCATTGAAGCCTTCGACCGGGAAGTCGTGGCTCCCCTCATCGAGGACCCGGGCGGAGCAGGTCCCTGCCAAATTCTGTTGCTCGTTGATCATATTCTCTCCCCTGAACCCGTTCCCTTTGCCATGGGTGCTTGGGACAATGGGCATATCCACCAGCCGCGTCAACGGGGTGGCTTCTTCGGCCTCTGGAACAGAATTACCTCACCTGCCGATGTGAGCGCTGACGCCTTTACTGAAAAATTGTGCGAAAATCAGGTAGCAATTTCTGGAAAAGCACTTCTTGACCGCCTTTTGGCGGCTTGAGCGAAACGTTTGTATTTAAGGGAATAATATTTATGGGACTCGTCGTTCAAAAGTTCGGCGGCACGTCACTGGCAGATCTCGATCATATTCGTCGCGTTGCCGAGCGTGTGGTTTCGGCGCGAAAAAAATGGGACCAGGCGATAGTAGTTGTCAGCGCTATGGCTGGAGAGACCGATAAATTCATAAGGATGGCAAGGAGCCTTTCCGAATCGCCCGCTGGTCGCGAGGTCGATCTTTTGCTGGCGTCCGGGGAGCGGATTACGGGTGCTCTCCTAGCTATTGCCTTAGAAGGCTTGGGGACAGGGGCAATATCTCTTACCGGTAGCCAGGCGGGAATTATGACCGAAGGCGCTCATACGCGTGCCCGTGTTAGGACGATCCAACCCAAACGAATTCGACGTGAACTGGAAGATGGTCGGGTTGTCATTGCCGCCGGCTTTCAAGGTGTGGATAAATTTAATGAAGAGCAAACGCTGGGTCGTGGTGGTTCTGATCTAACGGCGGTCGCCCTTGCGGCTGCGCTAGGGGCTGACCTGTGCGAAATCTACACGGATGTAGAAGGTGTTTTTACGGCCGATCCACGAATTGAATGTCGTGCTCGCCTTCTGAATCAGATATCGTACGATGAAATGATGGAGCTGGCGTCACTTGGGACGAAAATTCTTCAGTCACGCTCGGTGGATCTTGCGGCCAAATATAAGTTGAGGCTTGTTGTTCGATCTTCGTTCAAAGAAGGGGAGGGAACCGTGATCACACCGGAGCACTCTGGATTCGAATCACCTGCCGTTACCGGCGTGAGCTGTGATAAGAAACAATCGAAGCTAACCGCCCAGGGGGTTGCCGATAACCCCGGAATCGCCGCCACCTTGTTCGGGGCCCTAGCCCAGAAGTCAATCGTCGTAGACATCATCGTCCAAAATGTTAGCGCTGATGGGCTAACTGATATATCCATTACTGTGAACCGCGACATGGCGGACGAAGCCGAGCGGATTATGCAGGAAACTCATTCGAATTTTAGTGCCCGTAAAATATCTCGCGATGATGAGGTTGCCAAAGTATCCGTTGTAGGCATTGGCATGAAAAGCCAAGCTGGTGTCGCCTCAAGAACATTCGCTGCTCTTGCCCGGGACCGGATAAACATAATGATGATATCAACATCCGAGATTTCCATCTCCGTAATAGTACGCGAAGACCAGGCCGATGGTGCTGTTCGCGCCCTTCACCGAGAATTCATTGCATGAGTATAGCTAGTACTTTCCAAGAAGTGATCCTCAGACTTCAAGAATTTTGGGCACGGAAGGGGTGCATTATTCAACAGCCCTACGACATCGAAGTGGGAGCCGGAACCATGAATCCGGCGACATTCCTTCGCGCTCTAGGGCCGGAACCATGGAAGGTCGCCTATGTAGAGCCGAGTCGGAGACCCACAGACGGCCGCTACGGTGAGAATCCGAATCGTCTCCAACACTATTATCAGTTCCAGGTCATACTGAAGCCATCGCCACTTGACGCACAGGACCAGTACCTTGAGAGTCTAGACTATCTGGGGGTCGATCCCTTGGAGCACGATATCCGCTTTGTTGAAGATGATTGGGAATCCCCTAATTTAGGTGCCTGGGGCCTCGGTTGGGAAGTCTGGCTCGATGGGATGGAGGTAACACAATTCACCTATTTCCAGCAGGCGGGAGGCATCGATCTCGACCTGGTATCGGTGGAATTAACCTATGGCATCGAGCGGATAGCTATGTATCTTCAGAAGAAGGAGTCGGTTTATGATCTTGTTTGGTCCTCAGGTTCCGATAAAGATGGGAAAGTAACTTACGGCGACGTTCACCACCAGACTGAGATCGAGTTCAGCCATTATAATTTTGAAGAAGCCGACACCGAATCGAACTTTCGTGCCTTCGAAATGTATGAGGCTGAAGGCTTTCGACTGATCGAGAAAGCTCTCACATTCCCGGCTTACGACCAGGTACTGAAATGCTCTCATGCGTTTAATTTACTAGACGCAAGGGGAGCCATTAGCGTGAGTGAGCGTGCGCGCTACATCGGACGAATCAGAAAACTGGCTCGTATGTGTGCGGATGCCTATGTTGCATCACGTATGAGAGCAGGATTCCCGTTCATCAAAGACGATGCGGAGCGGGAAAAATGGATGGCTGAATATCAGGACCAGTCCGTTCTTACAGAAAAGAATAAAAAAAAGAAGAGAAAAACCGATACTGCCAGTACCGCTTCCTGATCTTTCACACCAAAATAATTGCGAGACGCCGTTGGGAAAAGAACTATTATTTGAAATCGGGACGGAGGAGATTCCTTCTACCTACATGCCAGGAATGCTCGATGCGCTTGAGAAAGGCGGTGCCGAGTCATTTCGCGAGGCGCGCCTGAATTTCGAGGGACTAAGCGTGTGCGGTACTCCCCGGAGGCTTGTGCTGCACGTCGCAGATCTCGCCGAACGCCAAAACCCTCACCGAGAAGAAGTTCTTGGTCCGCCGATCACGGCGGCATTCGATCAAGATGGAAATCCCACCAAGGCGGCCATCGGTTTCGCTAGAACCAATGGGGTCGATGTTTTCGGCCTAGAGCGCCGGGACACTCCTAAGGGCGAACGTCTGATAGTTTTAAAAGAAGACATGGGCAAACTAGCTGCCGAAATTCTGGGGTTCGATGTCCTTTTTAATATTGTATGCCACCTGCCATCTCCAAAATCGATGCGATGGGGATGTGGGAAATTTTCCTTCGTTCGGCCGATTCATTGGGTTCTTGCGCTTTATGGTGGCGATAAAATTGAATTCACACGGGTAAACCAGCAGAGGGGGACTGGAGAAGAGGAGATCCCACCTTTTGGGAACACAACTCGTGGTCATCGCTTTATGGCAAATACGAGTATTGTAATCAAAGGCTATAGTGATTATCTCAAAAAATTGCGCGAGCACTTCGTTGAACCTATTGTGGATGACGGCGAAGGTGGGGGGCGTATCTCCCTTGTGCGCCGGGGTGTAGGGGAATTAGCCGCCAATGCGGGGGCAGAGCTGGCGGCTAGTATGGAGAGTGCGGAACGTCTGATCGAGAAAGTGGTTCATCTCTTGGAATGGCCCTCACCAGTTCTCTGCGGTTTTAATAAGCGTTTTCTCGATTTGCCGGAGCAAGTAATCGTCACTGCACTTGAAGAGCACCAGCGTTGTTTTGCGTTGAGAAAAAAAGGTGGCGGACCGCTCGTAGCGAAATTTATCGGGGTAAGTAACACAGTTGTCCGGAACATGGATGTTGTCATCCAGGGATACGAACGAGTGGTGAGGGCCCGGCTTGAGGATGCGGAATTTTACTGGAAACAGGATCTCAAAACCCCGCTCGAAAAAATGGTCGAAAAACTCAAAGGGGTAATCTACCATCCGAGGCTCGGGACAAGCTGGGAGAAAGTGGAGCGCTTCCGGGCTCTCGCCTGCTGGATCGCTGTAAAGCTCTTTCCTGGGAATAAAATCCTTCTTCGGCAGGTGAACGAAACGGCGCGCTTTTGCAAGGCCGATCTGTCAAGTGGGATGGTTTATGAGTTTCCAGAGCTTCAGGGCTTGATGGGGAGTCAATATGCTATCCGATCCGGGATGGACCCGGAGGTTAGTAAGGCCATTTACGAGCATTATCTTCCCCGGGGAGAGGGAGACGCGTTTCCTTCGAGCAAAGTGGGCTCGGTGGTCGGCCTCGCCGACCGGATAGACACCTTGGTCGGGATGATTGGGCTGGGGTATGTTCCCAGCGGTTCCGAGGACCCTTATGCTCTCCGCAGAGCGGCGAATTCGGCGATTCAGCTCCTCCTTCGGGGAAGCTTCCGAGTATCTCTGGCCGAATTGGCCGAGCAGACGCTTGGGCCGCTAGTCGATAAGTTTAAAGATGACAAAGAAGAGGTTTCCAATCGATTAATGGAGTTTTTGAGGAACCGAGTTTCGGCCGCGTTCTCGCGTAAGGGCATGCGGACCGACCTTGTGGAGGCCGTTCTATCTGCGAATGCAGGCAGGGGATGGCATGACCCGGTCGACGCTAACGCTCGCCTTGATTCCATCGAACGCATGGCCTCAAGTGCAGAAACGTTCGAACCTCTGGCCACGACCTTTAAACGCGTGAGCAATATTATTCGAAAAGCTACGGTGGATAACCCTCATTTGGGTGATACACATGCATTCTCGAAAAACCTCCTCGAAGACGAAGGTGAGTATGCCCTGGATAAGGCTGTTCTGCGTTGCTCAAAAGAAGTAGAAGAAGTCATGTCTTTATTCCGCACACTCCCGCACGACCGAGAGGGAGGATTGAAGGAAGCCTATATCAAGGTGTTTGAAAAAATAGCTGCTCTTCGGCCAGCGGTAGACAGGTTTTTCAACGAGGTTCTGGTCATGGCTCATGATGAGAAGCTGCGTGCCAATCGCCTGGCTCTTCTCGGGCGGGTAGGAGCCTTATTCGCGCCGATAGTTGACTTCTCAAAAATTCAGGGTCGCCCAAAAGTATAAGCCAGGGGTATTCTTAAATAATCGCCTCATCCGTGAATGTAGAGGTCCTTTTGACTATTTCGATATATGCTCACAGGTAGCGTGGGAGGAACAACTGAGATGGAGCAACGGTGGATTTACGCATTTGGGGGTGAGAAGACCGAAGGCAACGCGGCAATGCGGGAGTTCCTTGGTGGCAAAGGAGCGAACCTTGCCGAAATGGCGAGCTTAGGGATTCCGGTTCCTCCGGGTTTTACGCTGACCACGGCGTGCTGTGTCGATTATCTCAAATCGAACCGTCTTCCTAGTGGAGTATGGGAGGGTGTTCGCGCCCAAATGGGTTGTCTTGAGGATTTGATGGATGCAAAATTTGGAGGAGACAAGAGTCCACTCCTCGTCAGCGTCCGGTCGGGAGCGCGTGAATCGATGCCGGGGATGATGGACACTGTACTCAATTTGGGCCTGAACAACGAGACAGTGGCTGCTATTGGGGTGAAGAGTGGAAATCGCCGCTTCGCCTTCGACAGCTATCGTCGTTTCATCAATATGTTTGGAAACGTTGTTCTGGAGATGGAGCACGCTGACTTTGAAGCCCTAATCGATAAAATGAAAAAGGGCCGAGGCGTATTGGCCGATGTCGCCCTCTCAGCGGAGGATTTAGAGGAACTTTCAAGCCAATATATTGCCCTGTTCGATGAGAAGACTGGTTCGACTTTCCCCCACGATCCATACAAACAGCTTCGGCTGGCTATCGAGTCCGTTTTCAAGTCCTGGAACAACCCGCGAGCCTTAGCCTACCGACGCCTCTACGGTATTCCCCACTCCTGGGGGACAGCGGTCAACGTTCAATGCATGGTGTATGGAAACATGGGTGATGACTGCGGGACGGGCGTCGCCTTCTCGCGGAACCCTTCCACTGGGGAGAACGCTCTTTACGGAGAAGTCCTTTTCAACGCCCAGGGAGAGGATCTCGTTTCCGGAATCCGCACCCCTGAGCCTATCTCCTCGCTAAAGTGCCGTATGGCGGATTGTTTTAAGCAGTTCGAGGATATCAGCTGCCGCCTCGAGGAGCACTACAAGGACATGCAGGACATGGAGTTCACCATCCAAAACGGTCGCCTCTTCATGCTTCAAACCAGAAGCGGCAAGCGAACCGCCGCCGCCGCTGTCCGCATCGCGGTTGAATTGGTGGGTGAGGGGAGAATCAACAAAAAGACGGCCCTCTCTCTCGTGGACGCAAATAGCCTGAATCAACTTCTCCATCCAGCCATTGACGTGTCAGAGTCTCTCAACATCATCGCAGTGGGTCTTGCGGCCTCGCCGGGAGCTGCAGTCGGCAAAGTGGTCTTCACCGCGGACGAAGCCGTGGCGCAAGCGGAGGCGGGCAAGCCCGTTATTCTCGTCCGCCAAGAGACGAGCCCCGAGGATATACTGGGTATGAATGTGGCGCAGGGCATCCTTACCGCCCGCGGAGGTCTTACCTCGCATGCGGCAGTTGTAGCTCGCCAGATGGGCAAATGCTGCATAACTGGGTGCAGTGCCATCAATGTCCAGGTTGACAGAAAAACTTTCGAGGCGAATGGCCATACCATTATGGAAGGAGACTGGATTTCTCTCAATGGCAATTCGGGCGAGGTCATTCTTGGCGAGACCAGGACCAAGCAGCCAGAGATGACTGGCCACTTCGCTACCTTGATGGAGTGGGCGGACGAGTATCGCACCCTTGGAATTCGTGCGAATGCCGACACTGTGTCCGATTGTGATGTGGCACTCCGCTTCGGCTGCGAGGGTATCGGCCTCTGCCGTACCGAGCATATGTTCTTCGAGGAGGGGCGAATTGAGTACGTGCGCGCAATGATTTTGGCTGAGGACGAAAAGGGTCGGCGTGAGGCGCTCTCCCATCTTTTGCCCTTCCAGCGAAGTGATTTTATTGGCTTGTTCAAGTCAATGGGGGAGCGCCCAGTCACGATTCGACTTCTCGATCCACCGTTGCACGAGTTTTTACCTAAGACCGACCGAGACATGGAAATGGTTGCGAGTCTCTTGGGCATTGATGTAGATGCTGTACGCCACGCTACTGAAATCCACAAAGAACAAAACCCGATGCTCGGTCACCGTGGCTGTCGTCTCGCCGTAACTTATCCGGAAATTTGCGAGATGCAGGTACGTGCCATAATCGAAGCAACCTGTGAGATAAAGAAAAAAGGAGTGAATGCACTCCCCGAAATCATGATTCCTCTTACTGCGGGAGAAACTGAGTGGGAATATAATAAAGAACTGGTCGTTCAAACCGCCCAAGAAGTTATGGACGAGCAGGATGTTAAGGTGCGCTACCTGGTGGGCACAATGATCGAGATTCCGCGTGCTTGCCTTCGTGCCGGAGAAATTGCTGAGTCTGCAGAGTTTTTTAGTTTTGGTACGAATGATTTGACCCAGATGGCCTATGGACTTAGTCGGGACGATGCTGGGCGGTTCTTGCCCAAATATATCGAGAAAAATCTTATCGAACGTGACCCCTTCGTTGCCATTGACCGCGAGGGTGTGGGGGAGATGGTGGATATCGGAATTCAGCGCGGGAGGGCCTCCCGTGCCAATCTTGAGGTGGGAATCTGCGGGGAGCACGCCGGCGAGCCGAGTTCGGTGGAATTCTGCCACATGGTCAAGATGGATTATGTTTCCTGCGCGCCATATCGGGCGCCAATTGCGCGTCTTGCCGCCGCTCAGGCATCTCTCGAACATGGCGCTTACCTGCGCATCGAAATTAACTGAGATTTTATATTCGTCGAGAAATTGAATGAAAATCTCAAGCAGCCGCAGCCGCGACAAAAAATGGATGAAAGAGGCACTCTCTCTCGCCATTTTGGCAGAGGGCCGAACCAGTCCCAATCCGTTGGTTGGGGCCCTGGTGATCGATGAGCAAGGTGAGCTTGCCGGAAGGGGCTGGCACGCTAGAGCCGGGGCTCCCCATGCTGAAGTCATGGCTCTCAGGGAGGCGGGAGAACGCGCCAGGAACGGCACTCTCTACCTCACTTTGGAGCCTTGCGCCCACCAAGGAAAAACTCCGCCATGTGCTCCAGCGGTAGTCGAGGCAGGAATCTCTCGGGTAGTGGCTGCTGTAGAGGACCCCAATCCCCGTGTTGCCGGGAGTGGATTTGAAATTCTGAAGGAGGGTGGTGTTACCGTTGAGGTGGGTCTATTTGGGCGTCAGGCCGTGTATATGAACGAGACATTTTTTGTTGCTATTCAAAAGAGCCGCCCATTTGTTACGCTGAAAATTGCAATGAGCATGGATGGGCGCATTGCCACCCGGACGGGCCAGAGCCGATGGATCACAGGGGAAACGTCTCGTGCCTGGGTTCATACTCTTAGGGATCGGGTGGACGCCGTTTTGGTAGGGGTAAACACGGTTTTGAAGGATGACCCTCTTCTTACAGCACGGCCTGAAGGAAGGGATGGCAAACCTTTAATTCGAATTGTGTTAGACTCATGCATGAAGACGCCCAAAGATGCGCGGGTATTGTCTCCGGACCAGGGCGTTGCTACAATTATTGCCGCCGTTGAGGGGAGCGACCCAGAAAAGGCTCGTGAATTGACCAATACGGGGGCCGAAGTAGTTATGCTCAAACCCGATCCCCGTGGCCAGGTCGGGTTGGGGCCACTGTTAAATTTGCTTGCTGTGCGGGAGATTCGCCATTTGCTCATCGAAGGCGGCGGTCAGGTGCACGGTTCATTCTTGGATGAAGGCCTTGCAGATCGGATGATTGCTTTTATTGCCCCCATGATTATCGGGGATTCTCTGGCACCGGGGGCCGTTTCGCGGGGGGAACTCCATAGCCTGGAGGAAGCCCACAGGTTATCTCATGTTAATTATGAGCAATTAGGTGATGACATATTGATCCAAGGCTATATTAACCGCCCTGTTTGGGAAAATTATGAGGAGAACCCCGGTGTTTAGTGGGATTGTCGAGTCTGTAGGTAGGGTGCAGTCCATCAGGACAGATGAGACCGGAGCCCGGGTTGGCGTTGAGGCGGGTGATCTGCTCGCTGGCGCCAAACTCGGTGATTCCATTGCGATCAACGGGGCCTGCATGACAGTCGTAAAAATTAAGGGGGAGGTTTTTGAGGCGGATATCTCGCCGGAAAGTCTTCGGATGACCAATCTAGGGGAACTCAAGACTGGTATTTTGGTCAACTTGGAGCGCGCACTAGCACTCGGAGACCGACTTGGAGGCCACATGGTTTCGGGTCACATTGATGGGATTGGCCGGATACAAAGTCGCCGGGTCGATGGTGACTCGGTTTTCTTGGTGGTGGCGGCTCCATCCGAAGTCATGCGGTATGTTGTATTTAAAGGCTCAATTGCGGTGGACGGCATTAGCCTCACTGTGGCGAAATGTGATGCAGATTCGTTTGCAATTGCTATTATCCCGCACACGAGCGCCTGCACCACGCTAATCGATAAAAAGGATGGCTCGCTTGTAAATATTGAAACTGATTTGATCGGAAAATTCGTGGAAAAACTTCTAGCACCCCATCTGGGTGCTCAGGCGATTCTGAGTGATATTCCGCTGAACAAGCTGAGAGAACACGGTTATGCCTAAATCAACGGGGGCGCTTCTCGGGCCAAACCAAACCTCTGTGTTCTCCTCTATTAACGATGCTATTGGAGAAATCAGAGAGGGGCGTATTGTCCTCCTCGTTGATGACGAGGACCGCGAAAACGAGGGAGATTTTGTGATGGCCGCAGAAAAAGTGACACCTGAGGCCATCAATTTTATGACAAAAGAAGGTCGAGGGCTCGTTTGCCTCTCATTGACGCCTGAGCGAGTTGAATCCCTCGGATTGCCAATGATGGTGGACCGGATCCAAAATGGGTCCCGATTCGGGACCCCCTTCACTGTATCCATAGAGGCTCAGGAAGGGGTGACTACCGGCATTAGTGCATTTGATCGGGCTCACACAATTCAAACGGCTATCCGGCCGGACTCTGGTCCTTCAGATTTGGTGACGCCTGGACACATCTTTCCTCTTCGCGCCAGGCCTGGGGGGGTTCTGCGGCGGGCTGGACATACCGAGGGTGCAGTGGACTTAGCCCGGATGGCGAGTCTAGACCCTTCCGGGGTAATTTGTGAGGTAATGCGCGAAGACGGAACGATGGCGCGGCTTCCTGATTTGGAGAAAGTCGCGGAGAAGAATAATCTCTCAATTGTTACAATCAAAGACTTAATTGCCTACAGGATGCAGAATGAGCGCCTTGTCGAACGTGTCGAAGAGGTCTCCCTCCCCACTCCTTACGGAGAATTCCGGGCGATGGTCTATCAGAACCGGACGAGCGAGCAACTGCACTTCGCGTTAGTTATGGGAGATTTGAACACGGAGGATCCCGTGCTCATTCGTGTTCAGCCCGCCTTGGGAATCATAGACCTCCTCAATCTTCTCCGGTCTGATTGTACAGACAGGTTTCGGTATGCCCTGAAGGCCATCGCGAAGGAAGGAAGGGGAGCTCTGGTTTACCTTTGCTCGGACACCATGGGCGATGGGGTAGCCGGAATGGACGAGAAAAAGGTAGAGGCCGTTCGGGAAGTTTTACCGAGAACCGGCGCCATCTCCAGGTTACGTGAATACGGAATTGGTGCCCAAATTTTAGCGGACTTAGGAGTCAAGCGGATCCGAATTATGACCAACGATGAGCGACGCCTTGTGGCACTTGAAGGATATGGGCTTCACCTCGATGGACGTGAACCTCTGGAAATGGAGGAGCCACTCTCTTCCACCATGCAAGAAAAAGGAAGACAAAGTTAAAAAACTAGCTTTGGCGGAGATCTATGAATCTGACATTTGAAGGAAATTTCGGCGGCCAGGGGCTAAAAATTGGCATCGTTGCCTCGCGGTTCAATGACTTTATCGTTGCGCACCTTGTCCAAGGGGCAAAGGAAGGACTGCGTAAATGTGGCGTGCCCGAAGGTTCAATTGACCTGGCTTGGGTCCCTGGAGCGATTGAATTGGCGTTCGCGGCAAGAGGGATGGCGGAATCGGGAAAGTACGATGCCTTGGTGTGCGTGGGGTGTGTCATTCGGGGATCCACCTCCCATTATGACCTTGTTTGCGCGGAGACTGCAAAGGGGATTTCCCAGGTATCCGCCCAGTGCGGCGTTCCGGTAATTTTTTCCGTCGTTACAACTGACACAATTGAGCAAGCGATTGAGCGGGCGGGAACTAAATCAGGAAATAAAGGGTTCGACGGTGCCCTAGCAGCGGTAGAGATGGCGACACTTGCCAAGGCGCTCAAAAAAAGGCTCCCTAAAAAGTAATGACCCTCTGCGACGGAACGAATCCATGAAAGGAAGACGCGAATCGCGTGAGGTAGCCTTTCAACTTCTCTATCACCTTGATCTAGTCCAGGGAGACACCGCGGGCGAAACCGAGCGGTTTTGGCAGCTCAATAGAGAAAAGCGAGATTTCAAGCCCTTTGCCGATTTATTGGCGGGCAAGGTTCTCGGCAACCTTGATAAGATTGACCATCGGATATCCAGTGCCAGTAGGCGTTGGTCGCTCAAGCGGATGGATTCCGTTTCGCGTTGTCTCCTTCGCCTCGGCGCCTGCGAAATTCACTACTTTCCGGATACCCCACCGGAGGTGGCCATCAATGAGGCCGTGGAGTTGGCTAAGCGCTTTGGTTCAAAAGATACGCCCGCCTTTGTGAATGGAATTTTGGACAATCTTCAGCAGGAAGACACGTCTGTTTAAGTGATCCGCCTTCGACTCGACCCGTGTTCACTTGAATTCACCCCCTGTTTCATTGCCTTAACTGTTTTCGCCGAAGAGGACCTCCCACTGTGTGGCTTGCCGGGTCGAATCGACCGACTTCTTGGCGGGGAGGCTAGCCGCCAGATTGAGGAGGGAAATCTGCACGGTGCGTGGAACTCACAGGCTCTTTTGGCCACGCGGGGTCGAATCGAACCGTGCTATGTTCTGTTTGCCGGCCTGGGCCTGATGAGGGAAATCACGTTTTCTTCACTTTCGATCCGAATTGAAAGGGTCGTTCAACGAATGCTCAAATTTTCGGCCCGTGACATGGCAATAGGAGTTCTTAGCTCGAAAAAATTAAAGATGCGCTACGAGATTTTGGCATCTGAAACCCTTGAAGGAGCATTAAGGGGAGTGGAAAATTGCCCCTACGACGTGAATATCACGGTTTGCGAACCTGAGCCCGCCCGCTACAATAAACTTGTAGCGGCTGCCGAAAAACACGTGTTCCGCCAAAAAGAAGGCAGAGACATGTCTGTCGAAATTATCCTATGAATACTTTTTTGCAATCTCTCCGTTCCCTATCTTCTGGAATATGGGAAGCATTTTTGGTTGTAATTCTCATGACGACCCTAGGTTGTGGATACTCCTTAGAGGGAACTCGCCGACCTGCAAGCTTGGGCGGCGCACGGTCAATCAGTATCTCTATTTTCCGTGACGAGACGGGTGAACCCAATCTTGGATTCTTGATGGCTCAATCCGCCCAAAACCGATTCTTGAACGATGGGCGTTTGCGAGTTGTGAACTCTGAAAACGCCGATATTACTCTCGACGCAGTGGTCCGTGAGTACCGCTTAGACCCGATCGGATTTAGCCGAAGCGATCAGGTCCAGAGTTACCGGGTACTTATCAAAACCTCCATTCGCCTGCGCGACCTTAGGAGCGGCAAGCAAATTTTCAATCAAAACATCGCGACCGATTCGGAGTTTGACGTAAAAAACTCGGTGGCCAGTAGCACAATTAACAGGGATGCCGCCAACAAAAAAGCGGCTAATCTTTTTGCTGAAGAATTGCTCAGTCTTATCTTGGAAGGATTTTGAACATGTCCCGTTCTCCCCGCGTCCGGGAATCGGAGAAATTAGTCCATGCGGAGTTATCGCGCCTTCGAAAAGGAGCGGTTGCACCGCTCTATTTACTCCATGGCGCCGAAACCTACCTTTGCGCAGAAATTCTTCGTGAAATTCGAATGGCCGTCCTGGGTGAAGGAAGCGATTTCAACCACGACATATTTTCTTGGGGGAAAACTTCCTCTTCGGATATCGTGTCCGCCGCCAACACGCTTCCCTTTATGGGAGGCAAACGCCTTGTCGAAGTTCGCGGAGTTAGTCAGCCAAACGATAAAGATGTGGATATCCTGATTTCTTTTATGGAAAATCCGTCTCCTAACACGGTGCTAGTGTTCACTGCAGATAAGCCCAATTTCCGGAGTGTGTTTTTCAAAAAAATTGAGGCCTCCGGCATCTTGCTTCGAATGGAAACGCCAAGCGAGCGGGAGTTGCCAGCTTGGATGCAATCCCAGGCGGAAAAACTAGGATTTATGTTGACTCGAGAGGCTGCACTGTTGCTCACCGAATTGGTGGAGCCCTCGCTTTCTCGGATTCAAATGGAACTCGAAAAAATCGCTGCCTACTTAAAACCTGGAGAGGCTGCGAACACGGACGCCGTTCGCATAATGGTGGGGCGCTCTAAGGTCGATGCAATGTATAAGCTGGGCGATGTCCTGGCTGGGGGCAATACACAGCAAGCCTTATCCCTCTTGCGAGATTTAAGCGACTCTGGGCCTGGGCCTCAATTCCTAGTCGGGTTTTTACGCAACCAGATCCGGCGGTGGACCATAACGAAAGCTGCAGATAGACGTGGGACCAACCCAAAAGAGCTGGCCGACGTGCTGGGTGTGCCGTCGTTTGCTGTCGGGCGGCTTCGCCGACATGTCAGTGGTGTAAGTGGTCGGTTTCTAAGGGAACTTTACGGAAAGCTGCTAATGGTGGATAGGCAAATCAAACGCACGGGCCGGGGAAATACCGCCCTCCACGCGCTAGAGCTTTTTGTGATTGAATTGACCCAGGACGCGGCTGGATTTAAAACCCAAGTTCGCAATTTCACCCCCGGCGATTCTTTTCCGGAAGCGTAGAAGTGAACGGACTAGGAGGAAGGGGAAACAGACTTTTGGAGGCGCCGCGCAAGGCGGGAAGCTTTTCGGGATGCTGTATTCCGGTGGATCGTTCCTTTCGAAGCTGCTTTAGCCAAAAGGGAGTGTGCCTTGCGCAGGGCATCTTGACCTCCTTCGCCGTTTTCTTCCGCTGCGATAACTCCCTTTACGGCATTCCGGATTTGGGTCCGGAGCACCTTGGTCCGAGCACGCCGAATGATATTCTGACGGTTCCGTTTTTTTGCCGATTTAATGATTGCCACAGTTTGATGGGTCTCCTTAACATATCTTGCGTCGGGCCTAGCCCAATCTTGAGCGTTTCCTTCAGCGAGCGTAAAATACTGTAGTTGCGTATTTTGTCAAGTACCTTCTTCCGCCTTTCGGAAAATTTGTGACAATAAATCCTTACACCCGGCCCCAACCCTCTATCGATGCCATTCCGGCGTCAAGAGGCCCCGAGGCGGCGAGTCCCAACCAAGGGATTCTTCTTCGTTCCGCGGGGCCTATCAGCGTTGCAACGTTAATTAGTCGTATTCTCGGTTTCGTGAGAGACATTTTCATCGCGCAGGCCTTTGGTTCTGGACTCGTAGCGGACGCCTTTTTTGTCGCCTTTGCAATTCCCAATATGTTCCGGCGGCTCCTGACTGAGGGGGCCTTCACCTCGGCCTTTATCCCTGTCCACGCGGACGTTCGGGCAAAAAGAGGAGACCGCGCGGCCCGTGTCTTTTCGGGAGCAATGGCCATCTGCTTTGCAGTCTTTCTAGCGGTAGTTTGCCTCCTTGGAATTTATTTCGCTCACCCCCTCGTGGGGGCGCTTGCCCCCGGCTTTTCCGCCGACCCCAAAAAGCTTGGGCTGACAGCCGATCTGACCCGAATTATGTTTCCGTTCCTGTTTTTTATTGGACTGAGTGCAATCGTCGCAGGAGTCTTGAACGCTGCTCGTCGGTTCTTTATCCCTGCACTAGCACCAGCGATTCAGAACGTGGTGATGATCAGCGCCCTAGTAGCAGCGGGCAGTTATTCGGTGGGAGGAGGGGCGGTTTATTGGCTGGCCTGGGGAGTTGTCATCGGAGGGGCTCTCCAGCTAATTATTCCGATTCCCCTCATGGCAAAAATCGGAATCACTCCGCTTCCCTCCTTGCCCTGGCGCGTTTCGAGCGTTGGGAATTGTCTATCTCTCATGAGCCCGGCAGTATTTGGTGTTGCCATTTTCCAGGTGAATGTTCTGATCGACCGGTGGCTGGCATCTTTTCTCCAGGAAGGGTCAATTTCCTATTTGTATTATGCTAACCGCCTGGTCCAGTTTCCGCACGGAATTCTAAGCATTGCGGTGGCTGCCGCGGCGTTTCCCCTCCTTTCCGCCCAAGAAGCCATGAGCAGGCACGGAAGTTCAGAATTCCCAGGAGGAAAACGAGGCTCGCTGGCCGAGACTGGGTTCTTGGCGCTATTCATCACGCTGCCTGCCGCGATTGGGCTAATGGCGCTCGCCCGGCCAATTATGGAGGTTCTCTTTGAGCGGGGGTCATTTGAGGCTGCAGATAGCGCTGCGTGCGCGCACGCCCTCCGTGCCTACGCTCTAGGGCTAGTTTTCTTCGGGTTCGTTCGGATATTAATGGTTGTCTATCACGCCCGCCTGGACACAAAATATCCGGTTAGATGTGCCACCTGGTCACTTCTTACCAATGTGGCCCTGAGCGTTACGCTCATGCTCCCATTTGGGTACGTTGGGCTTGCTCTGGCCACTTCCATCGCCAGCGGCCTCAACGCTTGGCTGCTACTTAAGGGGCTAGGGGACTCCGTCGAATGGCCACGAGAGAACCTTTTGAGGGCCGTTAAAGCCTTGCTCCCAATTGCCATACTGATGGGAGGGGTGATTTATGTGGCGAATGAACTGGCTTGGCCCCTTTCTGGTGGAATTGTGTTCAGGGCGGGAATTCTTTGTGCCGAAGTGCTCTTGGGAGCCGGGATTTACTTTTTTCTCTCCTGGATGCTTATTCCCGGATTAAAGGATTTGTTACGAGTGAGCCTGAAGAGTGTGTAAGGGCGAAAGAGGTACTTAAGGTTGCCAGGCAAGTCAAGAAATAGAGTTAAAAGCCAAGAGGGCATTCAGTGCAATTCTGCAAAAAAACTTAAAGTAAAGAACGAGGAAATGTCCTTTAATTATCAAGAATTCCTTGTTGTAGAGCGCAGAATGTCTCCGAAAACAGTAGAATCCTATAATCATGATGTGCGGACATTTTTGGCATGGACCCAAGAGAGTGATCTCAAGAATCCAAGGGCTTGGAGTCGCCAAAATCTCATAGCGCACTTGTCTTATCTCCGGGAGGAGGGGCATTCTGCCATCACCATCAGACGCCACATAGCGGGCCTCCGGACATTTGCCCGCTTCCTCCTCCGGGAGGGTGTTGTAGATAAGGATTTTACCGCCGACGTTTCGCAGCCAACGACCTGGAAGAGGGTCCCGAGAACGCTCTCCGGCACGAACGTGGAAAAACTTCTCGCTGCGCCTACTGAGAAGAAACCCGAAGGGGTCCGAGATGGGGCGATGCTAGAGTTGCTCTATTCTACAGGGATGAGGGTGAGCGAGTTGGTGAGCTTAAAAATTCCGCAGCTTCAGCTCGACGCTGGATTCTCTATAATTTACGGGAAAGGGGAGAAATCGCGATTAGTGCCTGTGGGGGATGTGGCTAAGGTGCGGATACAGAAATACCTGGAAACCGCCCGCCACATCCTTCTCCGAGGAAATGTATCTGATTTCGTATTTGTGACGCGCAGAGGTGGGAGGATGACCCGGCAGGCGTTTTGGGTTCGTCTAAAAATGTGGGCGCATTCAGCCAGAATCAAGGAAAATGTTAGTCCCCATATGCTGCGCCATAGCTTTGCGACACACCTTCTCCAGAATGGGGCGGATCTCCGTGCTATACAAGAGATGCTAGGCCACGTGGATATTTCAACGACAGAGATTTATACCCAAGTAAATAGGAATTCCCTGAGGCAGTCGCTAGACGAGCACCACCCCAGAGGGTAGCAAACATAGAACGTAAACACTCTCCTCTTTCCTATTGACGCGATTTGGGCGGGGGCGTACGATCTGCCCTGGTTGGGCAAGAAGTTAGGTTTCGGAATGGGGGAGTACACCTTTTGGTCACAAGGATTTCCGCTATCCCTCTCCAGGGCTCGGACCAATTTATCCATCTGATAGGCAATCGGGATGAGACACTCAGGGCGGTGGGAAAGGCTTTTGGAGTAAAAATTAGGATTGCATCAGAGGGATTTCTAGCGGAAGGGAAATTGGAGCCAGTAGAAGGGGCTCTTCAGTTTTTTGATGAGCTTTCGAGACTTGTAAGTGGAGGCTACCATTTTCTGCCCTCTGATATTGCCGCTTTCGCGCGATCGGTGGCCAGGGGCAATGAACTTCGACTGGCCGACTTGATCTCGTCGGGGGTGAACATGCCCTCGAAGAAGCGACAGGTGATCCCCAAAGGGGTGGCCCAAAAGGAGTATCTTGACGCCATCCGAAGTTGTGATTGTGTTTTTGGAATAGGGCCGGCCGGAACGGGAAAGACCTACCTGGCGATGGCTATGGCAGTAGCGGGGTTGATGGGAAAGGCTTTTTCGCGAATTGTGTTGACCCGCCCGGTGGTGGAGGCGGGCGAGAAGCTTGGATTTCTGCCCGGCGACATGCAGGACAAGGTAAATCCATATCTTAGGCCGTTGTTCGATGCAATGCATGATATGGTTGACCTCGAACGTGCTGAACGTCTTCTCCAACGAGGAGACATTGAAATTGCACCCCTGGCGTATATGCGAGGGCGTTCGCTGAGCGATTCGTTCATTATTTTGGATGAAGCCCAAAATACAACGCCCGAGCAAATGAAGATGTTTTTGACTCGCCTTGGCTCGGGTAGTAAAGCGGTGGTTACGGGCGATATCACGCAGATTGACCTTCCCAGCTCGGCAGGTTGTGGTCTGATTCGTGCCAGGGATGTTCTCGGCGATCTTGAGGATGTTCGTTTTATCCACTTTACTGAGCGGGACGTGATTCGGACCGAGCTGGTCCGCAAGATCGTGCGGGCCTACGAGGCACATCGAGACTGAATCGACCGCAAGCTATCTTACCTTACATTACTTAACCGGGACGGATTCCGAGGATATCCCATTGGACCAGATCGCCGGAAATGCGAAAACTTCCGGAAAAAGCAAAAACGGATCTCCCCGTATGCACTTTCATCGTGGCAGCCGGCTCCGTACCCTCGCGAAGGCTTCGGTCGAATCCAATTCTTTCTCGTGGGTTTTGGGGTGTTTTTTGACATTATTTCTTTCTCTTTTGATGACAAGCAACCAATCAGGCTCGACTATTCACTACCAGGTAGGCGATGTCGCGGACAGTGATATCAAGGCGCCGAACGATATGCGTGTCGAGGATTCTGCAGCGACAAAGGCTCTGCGACAAATAGCACGTGATCGGGTTTTGCCTCACTATGATGTGGACTCAAAGCTGCAAGGGAAAATTGAAAGCCAAATTCGGACGGCATTCGAAATGATTCAAAAATCGCTCGCTGTGCAGTCTGACGCTGTTAGAAATCGCATATTCAGCTTGCGGGTCGAAAAAAAGAAAATTGGTTTTGTGAAGGAGTCCCAGGTTATTCGCGAACTTTTTCGCTCGCCGGCGTTTCGTAAAGACGAGATGACTTTCGGACAAATGCTGGGAGGCGGTCTATCATCCGAGATCCTTGAATTTTTGCGAAATGAATATTTTGGGGCACGGATCGAGGATGACATTTTCCGTCTAGTTCGATCCGCCTTGGCCAGAGGTGTTGTTAGCGACACCCGGCTGTATGCCATTCATGCCTCTAAGGGTATTGTCATTCGGGACATTCATTCTCAAAATATCGTAACCCTGCCCTCACCGTCGCTACCTGTGGAGTTGAGGGAAGTAGAAGGTTCCTTAATTGAAAAATCAGGAAAACTGGGTCTCAAAATTTATCCGGGTGCTCGAAAATACGTGGCGACTTTGGCGGCGAAGCTTGTCCAGCCCACCCTGAATTTCAACAATCAGGCAACCGTTGAGGCTCAAAAGCGGGCAGCCGCAAAAGTTCCCGCTGTGAGACTGTTACATAAAAAAGGGGAGATGATTGTCCGCGAGGGAGAACGGGTCACAAAGAGCCATCTGATGACCCTCCGTGCCCTCGAGCGTTCAGGGGGGCAAGGATACTCCATCGGAAAATTTTCTGGCACCGTTCTTTTGGTGGCCCTTTTTTTGGGGCTTGCATGGACCGCTGCTCATCGCTACAGCTTGGGCTTCCTCCGCGCACCCAAAAGCGTAGTCTTGTTTGTTCTCATTCTGACCGGGCAAGTAGTTTTGATCAAACTGGGTATCTCCCTTGCTCAACAGATATTTGACGTCTCGGGCAGAACGGAATTTTCGGCTCTTTATCTACTGATTCCTCTGGCGTCGGCCTCGATGTTGGCTGGAATTCTTCTTGGCCGCTCAACAGCCGTATTGATGGCCGTCATGTCGACCGTTGTCGCGGGTTTGCTGATTTCAGGCAACATTCGTTACAGCGTCCTCGCCCTCGCCGGAGGGATCTATGCTGCAATTAACTGGAAAGACTACCGCCACCGTACTTCCATCCTCTTTGTAGGATTCATAATCGGTCTCATAAATGCTGCTCTTGTTTTCGGCTTCAACCTGCAAGAGGGGATCTATTACACTATTGCCCAGTGGGCGGACGTACCACTGGCATTTGCCGGCGGCATCGTAAATATAATCGTGGTTTCGGCAGTCATGCCTCTATTAGAAGCGACTTTCAAGCTCACGACTGACATGAAGCTCCTGGAGCTATCCGATCAGAATCATTCTCTTCTCCGCCGGTTGGTTGTCCGTGCGCCAGGAACCTATCACCACAGTCTCCTCGTGGGAAACCTTGCTGAAGAAGCAGCAGATGCGGTCAATGTAAATCCTCTTCTTGCCCGCGTCGGCGCCTATTTTCACGATGTCGGTAAAATTGATAAACCCGAATATTTTATCGAAAATCAGGGGCAGGTGAACCGCCATGACAAGCTGAGTCCGAGCATGAGTGCCCTCATCCTAATCAGTCATGTCAAGGAAGGCCTCGAATTGGCACGGAAACATCAGCTACCGAAGGAAATTTGCGATTTAATATCCCAGCACCACGGCACTTCATTGATCCGTTATTTTTACGAAAAGGCGAAAGAACAGGATACAGAAGCTTCAGATGCCCGCGAGGAGATCTACCGTTACCCTGGTCCCCGGCCCCAAACCCGGCAGGCTGGAATCATGATGCTCGCCGATATGGTGGAGGCGGCGTCACGATCTTTGTACGACAACTCGTCAGCACGGTCCGACACCTCTCCGGCGCGTTTGGCGGGACTTGTCAAGCGGATCGTGCAAACGGCATTTTCGGATGGCCAATTGGATGAGTGCGATCTGACCCTTCGCCATTTGAGTCAAATTCAAGAGGCATTCCTCCGTGTTTTGGCGGGCATTTACCATCACCGTGTAATTTACCCTGAACAATCAGGACTCGATCGGAAAGGAACTAATGGGGATATCTATCACAAACCGGCAAAGGAGGGTGCGGTTCAGCTGCGCGCAATTGAGCAGACGGGCAGAGGTGCTGTTGGATGACCTTGGAGTCTCCCGTAAGTCCATTGATGTCGCATTAGTTGGTAACCGTTCCATTCGTTTACTGAACCGAAAGTATCTTGAAATAGACAAAGTTACAGACGTCCTTTCCTTTCCTTCTGCCCCCTTCCTGGCAGATGCGCCAAACCGCCTCGGTTCGGAAAATAATCAGACTAATCAGGAAAAGAGTCATATCGGCGATATCGCGATATCGATAGACGAGGCTCAGCAACAAGCAAAGGAAGACAATGTATCCCTTGAGGTGGCAATAGATCGCCTTCTTATCCACGGACTTTTGCACCTTCTTGGATTTGAACACGGGACCATTCGTGGTGATGCGCAAATGCGCCAAAATGAGTCTCGACTGCTAGATCTGCTTTATGGCAATTCCTCTTGAAATTTGCAGACAAAGTGAAATGAATCGAAGGAGCTACAATGTCTCGCAGTGACGGGAAATGTGCAAAGGGCATTGGATGAAATCATATTGGGCACCTTGGCGCATGGAATACATTTTGCGCGAAAAACCCGGCTCGACCCCTCAGGCTAGAGACGGCAAGTCCTGTATTTTTTGCAATTTGCAACGGGAAAAAGACGGGCCTGAGAATCTCGTTCTTTATCGAAGCGAAGCGGCTTATGTGGTGATGAATAAATTTCCTTATTCCAATGGGCATTTATTGGTGGTCCCAGTTCGGCACGAGAAGGATTTTGAGGCCCTCTCAGACGCAGAGGGCACCGAAATATTCCAGCTGGGCCAAAAGTGCATCGCAGTTCTTCGCAAGGCATTGAATGCACAAGGCTTTAACTTGGGGCTGAATTTGGGCAATGCGGCAGGTGCGGGGATTGCTCCCCACCTACATCTCCATGTAGTTCCAAGATGGAAGAACGATCATAATTTCATGACGGTCATAGGAGATGTCAGGGTTATTCCGGAACATATTAAGACAACCTATGGAAACTTAAGGCAGGGATTTTCTAGCCAAATTTAGATAGAGGTCGAATCAACTTTCGGGGACAAAGTGTATGGGTGCCGTGCGGTTGATTATGGGGTTACTAGTGGCAATGGCTGTTGTCAGCTTCGGGGTTATGAACATGGACCCCGTTTCGGTAACCTATTATCGGATTGGTACTTACAGGTTACCTTTTTTTTACGTTCTGCTTGTTTTTTTCGCTACGGGCTTCGTGGTTGCTTGGGTGGGCGGACTATTTGACCGGGTTCGTTATTATGCCCGCCTTCGGGGTTACCGAAAGGAAGTCCGCATGCTTAGGCGGGACCTCGAGGAAGCCCGCAAAAAAAACGTTAGGCTTTTGCCACCTGCGGCGGTGGACGCCGGCGGTGAGGCTCCGGGATGCTCACGCTCCTCAGGTGCGCGAGATCCCTCACTGCCCGGAACTCCAAATAAAGAGAGTGGTAGTGTCTCCATCGATTAGAGAGGGCGAGGAAGGGTTTCCCGGTCAGGCCTCCATGCCCGGGCGTTCCCGGAAAGTCCCCCCAAAAAGCAGGGCTGGCAGCAACAGTCCGGCCATGCGCCAGTTTTTGGAAATAAAAAGTCGTCATCCCGATGCCCTGCTATTTTTTCAGATGGGTGATTTTTTCGAGATGTTTTTTGAGGACGCTCGGGTCGGCGCGAAGGTCCTTGAACTTACCCTGACTTCTCGGCAAAAGGACTCTGACGGCGGACCCATTCCCATGTGTGGCATTCCAGTGAACGCTCTAGAGTCATACTCTTCGCGGCTCCTTGAGGCAGGCTATAAGATTGCTATTTGCGAGCAGGTGGGAACAGCATCAGGGGAAAAAGGAATTGTTGACCGGGAAGTTGTCCGTATACTCACTCCAGGAACAGCGGGTGACCCGCAATTGATGAACGGAAAGGATCCATGTTATCTGGCGGCAATTTATGGCAGTCAAGAAAAGCTAAATTCGGGATGGGGTGTTGCCTGGGTGGATTTGTCTACGGGCGAGTTTTGCGCCAGCGAAATCGCGGGGAATTGCTCCGATATGCTCTTGGCAGATGAGATCGAGCGTCTGCGCCCTAGAGAGCTTTTGATATCCAAAGAAGGGAACCTCCCAGGATCGGCGATGGTTCTTTTGGCGGAATTTGGAGCCCGTGTGGAACAAAGAGAAATGGATACTTTTCGACCTCCATCGGTGGCCACTCTTCTTTCTGAGCAGTTTAGTGAAGACGAAGGCATTGACGGAAAAGTGAAAAAGTATCCACTGTGCGCCTCTGCTGCCGCTGCATTAGTTTTCTATCTCCGGGAAATCCAGCCAGGTGATCTCCCACATCTACGACCCATTTCCTTCCAACAACAATCTGACACCATGAAGTTCGACGCTGCCACTCAGCGAAACCTTGAGCTGGTGCGATCCTCCCTGGACGGAGGGCGAAAGGGAACCCTTCTGGACCTGATGGATGAAACTCTGACGGCTATGGGCGGGCGTTTGATGAAACGATGGGTTCTATCCCCCCTCAATTCTGCGAAGGCCGTGGCTCGGCGTGCCGATGCGGTAGAAGAACTCGTCGCGAATCGTGTTCTCTGTGGTGCCCTGCGGGCCACGCTTGGCAATATTCAAGATCTGGAGCGCATTTCGGGACGTGTCGGAATTCAAACAGCTAATGCCCAGGATCTTTTGGCACTGGGAAACTCCCTTGCTGCCCTACCTACACTTTTTGAAATGCTGGAAGATTCGACTTCTATCTTTCTGGCAGAAATTCGAAGTGAATGGGACTCTATGGAAGATTTCTCTGAAGAACTTCGCTATTCACTTCAAGACAATCCTCCCCTGACGATTCGTGAGGGGGGGATGATTCGAGACGGGATGGACCCCGAACTCGACCACCTACGGGAGGCGAGCCGGAAGGGTAAATCCTGGATTGAGTCCTATGCGGCTAAGGAGCGTGAGCGGACGGGCCTGCCACTGAAGGTCGGTTTCAACCGGGTATTTGGGTTTTATCTTGAGCTGCCTAAGCGTTATTCGGATGATGCCCCCATCGAATACACCCGAAAGCAGACTCTGGTTTCTGCCGAGCGTTACGTGACCCCCGACCTGAAAAAAATTGAGGACGATGTCCTGGGAGCCGAGGAGAGAGCCAAGGAACTGGAATATCTTCTGTTTGGAAGGCTCCGGGCCTGTGTCGCGTCCGAGTCTAAGCGGGTCCTCCAGGCTGCGGAACGGGTGGGGCGAATCGATGCCATAGCGTCAATGGCGAATCTCGCCGTTCTCAGAGGTTATGTGAGGCCCGAGATTGGTGAGGGGGAAGATATCGAAATTATCGAGGGGCGGCATCCCGTGATGGAGGCAAGTCTATTGGAAGCATTTGTTCCCAATGATTTGCGCATCGGGGGAGAGAAGCAAATCCTCATTGTGACAGGCCCCAACATGGCGGGCAAATCGACCTTTCTCCGCCAAATGGCCCTGACGATTCTGATGGCGCAGATGGGCAGTTTCGTCCCGGCAAAATCAGCCAAAATCGGTTTGGTGGACAGAGTATTTACCCGCGTGGGCGCGCATGACCGTCTCCTCGAGGGACAAAGCACATTTATGGTGGAGATGATCGAGACGGCCACCATCCTCCGGGAGGCAACTTCGAGTAGTTTTGTCGTTCTCGATGAGGTGGGCCGAGGGACTAGCACCTACGATGGCGTGAGCATTGCGTGGTCCGTGGTGGAATATCTTCACGATTCCCCCGAGCATAGGGCACGCACACTTTTTGCTACTCATTATCATGAAATGGCCGAGCTCGCGAAGCTCTGCCCCCGGGTATCGAACCTGACGGTGGAGGTGAGGGAATGGGGGGACGAAGTGGTATTCCTTCGAAAAATTTGCGAAGGGAGTAGTGATCGAAGCTATGGAATCCATGTCGGTCGCCTAGCAGGGCTACCCGATGACGTCATCAGGCGTGCCAGGGAAATACTCGCCAGACTCGAATCTGGAGGGAATATAACCGTTGCCCGCGCAAGAACCAGTGGTAGCGAAAAATTTGGTGGGCCAGCAGAAAATCAGCTTGCCCTATTTGAGGGTACATTGTCACCCATAGTAGCTGAATTAGGCCAAATTGACCCTGAGAGGCTGACTCCACGGGAGGCCTTGAATTTACTTTTCGATTTGAGCTGCCGAGCAAAGGCCGGGAAAACAATTCCATGATTGGGCTCTGATGGCAAAGGGGATACAATCCCTCCTTAATTATGGGGGGCATGAGCTGTCGGTTGGTAAATTTTAAAACATTTTGGTGGTCGTTTTTTACGGCTGGCGCCATTTGGTTGCTGGCAGGGGCCGGTTTGCCTGCCTTTGGTGCATCGGGAAATGAGAGTACGCCCGAAATTCGGGATGTGATTGTGGTGGAAAAGCAGGGTCGTCTCCTTGTTTTTGTTTCGTTGCGTTCCGCCTTCTCGCCCAAAATGTTCGAAGCTCTTCACAGCGGTGTGACCACGAGGTTTATCTTTGAAATCACCTTAAAACAGCATAGAACTCTTATCTATGACAAAGAAGTGGACCGCCTAACGCTGGTTCATCAAATCAAATTCGACACGCTGAAAAAGGCGTATACTTTTAGCACCCAAAACGGCTCGGATGAAAAAATCGAGAAAGTGACAAAAAATCGAAAGGAAATGATGAGCTGGATGGCGGATATTAATGGGCATGAGATTGCTCAGGTTTCCGAGCTAAATCCCAATGGGCGCTATTATCTCCGGATTCGCGCCAAACTCAATTCTGTAAATTTCGCATTTCCTTTCAACTATATTCTCTCCTTTCTGGCCAGCCAAACGCCGTGGACCGTTTCTGCCCTCTTCGGTGCGAAGGGTATGTAGACCATGTATCCCATGAATTCGGATATCGAGGATATGGCCGCACGCCGGCGGAAGAATATTCGAAGGGCGACTCTCGGTCTGATCGGAATTACGGTCCTTTTGTTGACCGCCTGGATATACTTCAAGGAATTAGAACCAGGAACGCCGCTATTAAACAATGTAGTAGTGTTTGCCCTTGTAAATCTCAATATTATTCTATTGATGGTGCTGGGTCTGCTGGTTGTTCGAAATCTCGTTCGTCTTTATCAATCTTCGCAAAAGGGACCGGGCGGTCTTCGCCTTCAGGTGAAGCTCATTGCGGCATTTATAGGCTTCACTCTTGTCCCGTCGGTGGCCTTGTTCTTGATTGCGAGCGGTTTAATTAACCAAAGTTTCAACACGCTCTTCAACATGAAAGTCGAAGGCGCCCTCAAAGGTTCGTTCCAAGTGGCCCAAACCTACTACCGCGAGACCGAAAGGGACGCATTGGCCAGCGCGAAGCGTCTCGCCAAGGATATTGAGGATAGAGGCTGGGGTAGCCTCAAAAATTCCCGCCTTTTGAAGGCCCATATAAAGGCTGTCAGGGAAAATTATCGCGCGGATGCGATTCAGCTATTCAATGTCGACCGAAAAAACCTAGCCTACGAAATTCGGGAAAATCTCCCCTCGACGATGAACTATTCCCCCAATCAATTCTATCTCGAGAAGGTGCTCCAGGGGGAGTTCCGGTCGAGCGTGGAAAGTTGGGGTGATGGCGATGCCATTCATGGCGTCGTTCCCATCAAGTCAGGCTCCAAGGTGACTGGTTTTGTCGTAATTTCTCAGTATATTCCAGAGCGTCTCGCCGCAAAGGTGAAGGAGATAATTAACGCCTACGAGGACTATAAGGAAATTGAGCTGTCAAAAAATCCAATTAAGGCGAGTTATATCATTACGTTTCTCCTGATGACGCTCCTGATCCTGTTTGCGGCAATTTGGTTTGGCTTCTACATCGCCCGCGGGATAACGGTGGCAATAGAGAAATTGGCCGAAGCTACCCGGGCCGTGGCCGAAGGCGACTTGGACCAGCGGGTTGATACCCAGGCCGATGGTGAAGTTGGAATTCTGGTCGATTCGTTCAATATTATGACGCAAGAGCTGATGGCAAATAAAAAGGAAATCGAAGGCGCGACGATGGACCTCCAGCGATCGAGCTCCGAAATTGACCAAAGGCGCCGCTACATGGAGGCCATGCTCGAACATATCGGTACAGGTGTGGTATCGATCAACCGCAGAGGAAGGATTAGCATTTTAAACAACGCTGCGGGGGAGCTTCTTCGCCTTAAGCCGGAATGGGCGTTAGGCAAGCCTTTTAACCAGGTATTTAAGGCTCAGCATCTCAATCCCATCCGACGGTTTCTTAAGACGATGCGCGAAGAAAACCGTCAGAGCGTTTCCAAGCAGGTCGATGTTTTGATAGACGGCCAACTCCTGACCCTGCGGGCGAGCCTCACGCTGCTCCGAGATGCAGACAAGAGACATCTCGGTGCGGTGGTCGTTTTCGATGATTTGTCGGCCCTAATTCGTGCACAAAAAGTTGCTGCATGGCGGGAGGTTGCCCAGGGCATCGCCCATGAGATCAAGAACCCACTCACGCCTATTCAGCTTTCCACCGAAAGAATGCGCCGAAAATTTGATCAAGATGCGGTGGATTTTCCTGAGGTATTCGAAATTGCTACTGACACCATTATCCATCAAGTGCAGGGGCTCATGGAATTGGTGAACGAATTTAGCCGATTTGCGCGGATGCCCGAACCTAGGCTTCGACCCTGCTTGATCGACTCGTTGATCGATCAAGTGGTCAACCTTTATAGGAGTCGCCGAAGGGATATGTCCCTCGGTCAGGATATCCGCGGGAAGCTACCTTCAATTATGGCTGACCGGGATCAAATTCAACGCGTCCTGATTAACCTTCTGGAAAATGCTTTTGATTCCATGGATGCCGGAGGAGAGGTCAAGGTTCACGCTAATTTGGACACTGAACGGAATCAGGTAGTCATCGAGGTTTCCGACGAGGGAAAGGGAATACCTGTGGAAAGTAAAGAGCATATTTTTTCTCCTTACTTTTCGACTAAATTCCAAGGATCCGGTCTTGGCCTTGCTATCTGCCATCGAATTGTGGACGATCACAATGGTACTATCATCGTGAGAGATAATCAGCCTCAGGGTTCCATATTCCGGGTCAATCTCCCCGTTGCATCCTCCGCAACTGCACCCGCTGAAATTGAGAGGACGGCCGCAATTGGATAAGGGACAAATTCTAATTGTTGATGACGAGGAAAGCATCATATTCAGCCTCGAGGGCATCCTAGAGGACGAGGGTTATCACACTCTTAAGGCCACATCGGGGGAAACGGCCTTGGACCTAGTTCGCTCGGAAACGCCCGACGTCGTTCTGGTGGATGTCTGGATGCCCGGAATTGACGGGATAAAGACGCTTCAGGCAGTTAAAAAAATGAATCCAGAAACTGAAGTGATCGTCATGTCTGGACACGGGACCATCGAGACAGCGGTTGCTGCGACAAAACTAGGGGCTTTTGATTTTATAGAAAAACCTCTTTCAATTGAATCCGTTCTCCGTGTCATCGGATCGGCGGTACGCAATAGAAGATTCAAGAAATCTAGTGTGTCCTCCAAGAAAGAATTCCGCACTTCCAATCAAAAAAGCCATGTTATCGAGCGCCAAAATGGCTCTGCTCTGCTGGCTACCTCATCCATGGGTTCTGCAACTATTTTCGATCGACCCCAGAGAACAATCGCTAGAAGCGTGGTCCTCTACGGCCGTGGGCTTCACACAGGCCTTAAAACAGGTTTGATTCTTGAGCCTCTTCCCCCTGGTAGCGGAATTCACTTCGGGAGCTTGACCACGCACGAAACTGTGGGGGCTCGAGTAGAATTTGTCGATAATACAAATCACGCCACGAACCTTAGACACGGTGAAATCGTTGCCCGCACGATTGAGCACTTGATGAGTGCCCTCCATGCCTATGGAATTTCTAATCTTCTAGTGAAATTGAGTGAAGAAGTGCCTAACATGGATGGTTCGTCACTAGAGTTTTGTCGGCTGATCAAGAATGCCGGTCTTGTCGATCAGCCGGACGAGTTGCCATCCATTGTTATCAAAGACGTAATCGAATTTTTGAATCCCGAAGCGCCGGATGAATTTATCCGGGCGGAGCCAGGAAAGGGTTTCTCCATCTGCTACGAATTAGACCTACCCAAACCCATCGGAAAGCAAATTTATGAATACTGCCATGAAACCGTCGAATCGTATCAACAAGAAATTGCACCCGCTCGGACATTTAGTTTTAGTTGGGAACTAGAAGCACTTGAGGAAATGGGCTTGGGAGAAGGTGGCCGGTGGGGAAATGTTATCCTTGTCGATAATGAACGAGTTGTAAATACAGAGCTTCGCTTCGAAGACGAATTTGTGCGCCATAAAATTTTAGACATCATTGGTGATATTTATTTATTGGGTCGCCCAATCGAAGGAAAAATTATAGCCTCGCGTTCAGGACATCGCCACAATGTTGGCTTAGTTAAGCTCATAGGAAAAACCTTCTTGTAGCTGGGGTCCATACCTGAAACATTTTTCCAAAGGAATCGGAATTGCGCGATCGACGGACCTTGACCTACCAATCGGCAGGCGTGGACGTGGCCGCCAGTAAAAGTTTTCTCGGTAAAATTGCAACCGCTGTTCGTTCAACTCATGGGGCGCATTCGAGCCGCATCCTCGGAGACGGCTCCGAATTCGCAGGTCTATTTCGCTTAGGAGATGGATTGAGTGATCCTGTTCTCGTTTCGGGGACAGACGGAGTGGGTACCAAATTAAAGGTACCTCAGTTCCTCGGCCGCCACTCCACCATCGGAATTGATTTGGTTGCGATGTGTGTCAATGATGTTCTAACTTCAGGCGGCACACCCTTATTTTTTCTCGACTATATCGCAGCGGGAATTCTCGACCCTGAAATTCTTTTCGAGGTCGTTGGCGGCATTGCAGATGGTTGTCGAAAAGCGGGGTGCGTTCTGCTTGGCGGGGAGACTGCCGAAATGCCTAATTTTTATGAGTCCGGCGTGTACGACATTTCAGGGTTTGCGGTGGGGGTGGTCGAAAGGGAGAAAATTCTAGGGCCCGAAAAAGTCCGATTAGGAGATGTGCTCATCGGCTTACCCTCATCGGGCCTGCATAGCAACGGCTACTCTCTAGTCCACCGTGTGTTTCAAGATCCGGACGAATTGGCATCAGAATCAATTCTTTCCGAACTCGGGACTACCCTTGGAGATGCGCTGCTCAAGCCTACAAAAATATACTCGAGAGGTATCGCCGCTGTTAGGGATGATTCGTCGGCACATGCGGTTGCACACATAACGGGGGGAGGACTCCCCGAAAACGTCGCTCGAATTATTCCATCCGGCTTGCAGGCGGTATTTAACCCCCAAAGCTGGGAAGTCCCCGAAATTTTCAGAGAAATTGAAAGGCGCGGGCCTGTCGAGCGCGCGGAAATGTTTAGGACTTTCAATATGGGTCTAGGGATGGTTGTTGCGATAAATCCCGAGGGGGCAGATGCCGCTATGGCTGCATTAGCAGAGGCTGGTGAAGTCCCATGCCGAGCCGGGACAATTCGTAAGGGGAAAACTCCTTCTGCCGTAGTTATCGAAGGAATAAATATATGATCCTGGAGGCAAGGGAAGAGAAACTCCGAGTAGCGGTTGTGGCCTCTGGCCAAGGCTCGAATCTTCAGGCCTTGCTCGATGCGGCAAATGACCCCTTGTTCCCGGCTGAAATTTCATGTGTGTGCAGCGATAAAGTGGACGCCCATGCGCTAGATCGTGCGCGAGATGCCGGAATTCCTGCCCGGTGGGTCGACCCTTCTGAGGATAGGTACGAAGATCGGCTGGCCATGGAAATTAATTCGGAAAACTGTAAATTAATTTGTTGCGCGGGATATATGCGCATTTTATCGACTCATTTTCTTGCGCGTTTTCCGGGAAAAATAATCAATATTCATCCCTCACTATTGCCCAGTTTTCCCGGTCTTCATGCCCAGCGAAAGGCACTTCGCGCCGGTGTCAGAATCGCAGGGTGCACAGTCCATTATGTTGACGAAGGTGTGGATACGGGGCCCATTATCCTTCAAGCAGCAGTACCGGTTCTTCCTGGTGACAATGAAGACAAACTTTCCGCAAAAATCCTCAAGTTCGAGCATCAAATTTACCCGCTAGCTGTTCGCCTTATTGCCGAGGGGAAAGTTCGTCTGGAAAATAATCGGGTCCACGTGGAAAGTGCAATCGAAAACGTTGTGAATGGGTTTTGGTCACCGCCTGCAGGACTTCCGCTGTCTTCGTGCCAGGAGTCCCGTTTATTTTGACTCAACTTTAAAATTAAATGCCCCGACTTTGGGATAAAAATGCCTACATGAAATATGGGATGCATGGTATTTTTTCACATTAGATTTTCATTCCTTGACAGGTTACAGAGTGCGTTTCTAGAATAGGTTAAGCAGTTTGGAAGGGCCATTTCATGATCGACAATAGGCAATTTCGGGGAGTCCGAAGGAAAGTTTTTGGGAGTGTGCTCTTCGTCGGGCTTTTATTTTACTGTCTGCCCGTGGTCAAGGGGGAAAAATTATCTCTACTCAATATGCGGGTGAGCCAGATTGGCCAACGAACTTCTGAAATAATCTCTCGTTTGCAAAAAAAATATGAAGAGACGAGGAAGCTGAAGGCCAATTTCGATCAAGAAAATTATCTCCATTCTCTTGGCAGGATTACACATTCAAAAGGGTATCTAATTCTAGAGAAACCCGGGCGAATTCGGGCTGATTACACCGAGCCAGAAAAGCAACTCATTGTCTCAAACGGGAAACGTCTCTGGATTTACACGCCTCGTCTTAATCAGGTAATCGTGAGTGACCTTGAAGGGCGGGAGGCAGCTCCGTTGCCCCTACTCTTCCTTGCTGGAAAGGGAAAGCTGACCCGAGAATTTCATGTGAAATTATTGGACGTGGGTGTTCCTCCAAGGAAGAAAGGGGCATGGAAAGCGGGCCAGGCACACCGTCTGTTACTTAAACCGCTTCGCTCCGTGGCGAAGTTCCAGAATTTATGGATTGAGGCAAATCCAATAAATTTTCAAATTTCCGGTATCGAATACAGCGATGAATTAGGGAATAAAACTCGCATACGATTTTCAAAAATAAACGAAAATTTCGTCGCTTCCCCTGAACATTTTGAGTTTGACATACCCCCAGGAGTCGAAGTATTGAAAACTCCCGGCCGAGGTGGCTCTAAATAGTGCGAAGGAAATAAAATGCCTGTTAATAATCTTGTATGGTTCTCTCCGTATATCGAATGGTTCTCTAGTTTCGGGTATGCTGTTTTAGGGATGCTGGTTGTCCTGGGGATGCTCATATTTATCCATGAATTGGGACATTTTCTCGTTGCCAAAAAATTGGGTATCGGTGTTACGACGTTTTCCCTGGGGTTCGGGAAGCGAATATGGGGGTTCCGGAAAGGAGAAACTGACTACTGTCTCTCGATTTTGCCTTTGGGTGGATACGTGAAACTCATGGGCGAAGAGCCAGGATCGAGCCACGAAGAGTTAGATGAACCTGCCGTGCTGGAAGAGCCTGAAAGATCATTCTATCTCCGCCCCGTCTATCAACGGATGGCAGTCATATTTGCGGGACCGTTGTTCAATATTTTACTGGCCCTGATTTTGAGCTGGCTCCTTTTCATAGTGGGTCAGCCAGTTCCGGGTACCTGGGTGGGCGAAGTGTTTCTTGACACGCCCGCCAATTCCGCTGGCCTTCAAGCGGGCGATCACATCGTCGCCGTTGACGACAAACCAACCCTCCAGTGGACGAAACTGGTTGAAATTATCCGCGCGAACCCGGGAAAGCGCCTAGTTCTCCGGGTGGAGCGGAAGGGGCGTACCAGCTTACTTCCAATTATACCCGCCTCAAGAGGCCCCAGTGGGAAAGAATTTGGCTTTGGGCGCATCGGCATCCGGAGATCTCCCCGGGCTTATAAAGTTCGTTATGGGCCAATCGACAGCATATGGCAAAGCGCACACCAAACTTACAGCATCATTCGCCTGACTGTCGTGACCCTCTATAGCATGCTCAAGCGGCCAGAAACTGCGGATATTGGTGGCCCGATTCGAATCGCGGGCATCGCCGGGGAGCAGGCCAAGCGGGGGCTGAGCTATATCATCGGGCTTTCAATTTTATTAAGCCTGAACTTGGCTATCTTGAACCTTCTGCCCATTCCCATTCTGGATGGTGGACATTTGATGTTCTTGAGCATCGAAGCTTTGCGAGGAAAGCCTTTGAGTACCCGATTTAGGGAGATCTCCGCCCAGGTGGGGATGGTGATTCTCATCGGTGTAATGCTGGTCGCGACCTATAAGGACACCATGTACTATTTCTTCAAATGGACGCGTTAGCCCCTTAGACAAAGGCGGTATGATGGAAGGTTGGTCTACTCAGCATTTTACGGATAGAGTATTCCTTGATACTCCCGTTCCCGGTGTGGGTCTTCTCCCCCAGAATTCTCTCGGGGGCGGGCCTATTCAGCTTCCCGTCCTGAATCAACCTTCGGCGGCCGAAGGGCCAGCCCCTTGTGCCGATCCTACCCAATTTGTCCTTGCCCGCCGGAAGAGCATACAAATTCGGGTCAGGGATGTAAAAGTGGGCGGGGGTGCTCCGATAGCCGTCCAGTCGATGTGCAATACCTATACCCACGATGTTGAGGCAACAGTTTCGCAAATAAAACGCCTCGAGGCGGCCGGCTGTGAAATTGTCCGTGTAGCAGTTCCCGACGAGAGAGCGGCAAATGCCCTTGCCGAAATCAAGAGACGGACTCACATTCCCCTGGTGGCGGACATTCATTTCGACTACCGATTGGCACTGATGGCGGCTGAAGCAGGGGTTGATTGTCTTCGAATTAATCCGGGGAACATTAACGGCGAGGATCGTGTTAATGAAGTGGTAGCCGCTTCTAAGGACCACGGCATTTCGATTCGAATCGGAGTGAATGCAGGGTCTCTAGAAAAGAATCTCCTCGATCGCTTTGGAGGCGCAACCTCTCAGGCCATCGTCGAGAGTGGTCTGCGTCACGTCGCCATGCTCGAAAAGCGGGGATTTTATGAAACTAAAATCTCTCTAAAAGCATCAGACGTGGCCCGAACGGTCTTAGCCTACCGTCTTATGGCCCAGAAGGTGGACTACCCTCTTCACTTGGGAATCACGGAGAGCGGCAGTCTCAGGTCCGGCAGTGTCAAATCTGCAGTTGGTCTGGGAATTCTTCTCTCTGAGGGGATCGGAGATACGTTGCGGGTTTCTCTGGCATCGGATCCGGTCGATGAAGTTGACGTGGCATTCGAAATCCTAAAAAGCCTCCAACTTCGCCAGAAAGGGGTGAATGTCGTGGCGTGCCCATCTTGTGGGAGGGTCCAAATTGACGTGGACAAACTAACCCTCGAAATCGAGAAGGAACTGTCCCATATCGACGCCCCCATTACGGTGGCGGTAATGGGATGTGAAGTGAACGGGCCCGGTGAGGCGCGGGAGGCAGACATCGGAGTAGCCGGCGGCCACAAGCGTGCCCTGATGTTCATGAAGGGAGAAAAAATAGGTCTCGTCGAATATGCGGACATCAAGAAAAATTTGGTGCGGGAGGTGGAAACTATGGCTGCGAAAATAGCGAAGGTTTCCGCTAGAGAGATGACAGGGGACGGGGATGTTTAATGCGCTTTAGTCACGCCTTTTTTCCTACCTTGAAAGAAGCGCCGGCCGAGGCCGAGGTGGTAAGTCATCGCCTCATGATTCGAGCAGGAATGATCCGGCGACTTGCCGCAGGCGTATATACGCTCCTTCCTCTCGGTGTCAAAGTTCAGCGCAAGATCGAGCAAATTTGCCGCGAGGAGATGAGTCGCGCAGATGCCCAGGAAGTTCTCCTCCCCACGCTTAACCCGGCCGAGCTCTGGCAAAAGACGGGACGATGGGAAGCCTACGGCAAGGAGCTCATTCGTCTCCAAGATCGGCACGGGAGAAATTTTTGCCTCGGACCGACGCACGAAGAGGTTATCACCAATTTAATTAGCCGGGAGGTCCGCAGCTACCGCGACCTTCCTCAAAACCTTTATCAAATTCAAACAAAGTTTCGAGATGAAATTCGTCCACGCTTTGGGATAATGCGGGGCCGGGAATTTACCATGAAGGACGGTTACAGTTTTGACCGAGACGAAAGCAGCGCAGAGCGAAGCTACAGTCAAATGGTGGAAGCCTATAAACGAATTTTTACGCGCTGCGGACTGACCTATGGAGTTGTCGCAGCCGATTCGGGGACTATAGGGGGTAATTTCTCCCACGAGTTTATGGTCACTGCGGATACCGGTGAGGAAGCGATCAGTGTTTGCGAGAAATGCGGTTATGCGGCCAACATTGAGAAAACACCCGTTGTTATTTCCCTGCCCAAGAACGAGGGCGGGGAAATGGAGAAAGTGCATACTCCAGGAGTCCATACGGTGGAAGAGGTGTCGTCCTTCCTCCACCTTCCTAGTGAGCAAATCACCAAAACACTTCTCTACATGGCGGACGAGAAACCCGTTGCCTTCATGTTGCCAGGCCACCGAGAATTGAACGAGATAAAAGCTAAAAATGCTTTGGACGTAACCGATTTGTGTTTGGCCGATTCTACGACTGTGGAACGGTTGACGAGTGCGGCGGTGGGCTTTGCCGGGCCGGTGGGTCTCAGGGAGGACGTGCATGTCTTAGCTGATTCCTCCCTCGACGGAAAAGGGGGACTGGTTCTCGGTGCGAATGAGACCGACCATCATTACATCCGAGCTGAAGAAGGGCGGGATTTTCACGTACATGCTTTCGTCGATTTGACGCTAGCCCAAGAGGGCGATGCATGTCCCGAATGCAGCCACGGCATGAACTTCCGCCGGGGTATCGAGGTAGGGCACGTTTTTAAGTTAGGGACGAAATATAGCGAAGCTCTCGACTCAACTTACTTGGACGAAAATGGAAAAGCTCAAATCATAATTATGGGTTGCTATGGAATTGGCATAGGCCGGACAATGGCGGCCGCGATTGAGCAAAACCATGACAATGACGGTATCATCTGGCCTATGCCAATCACTCCCTACCACGCTGACGTCATTATCGTGGACATGAAGGATGCAGATTGCGAGGAGGTTGCGGATAAATTCCATGCTGATCTTTGTCGCTTGGGGGTTGAGGCCGTCTTGGATGACCGGAACGAGCGTGTTGGCGTTAAATTTAAGGACGCGGACCTGATTGGATTCCCATATCAAATTATTGTAGGCCCTAAGAGCCTAAAGGAGGAGAAAATTGAACTTAAATTCAGGAAAACGGGGGAGAGGAAATTTTTTCCCTTCGACACGGCCGCAAAGAAGATTAAGAATTATGTGTCAAAAGAGATCGAATCAAGCTGACTAGCTCTCGTTCGGATTTCGATCTGGGACCTTCCGACCCGGCGATAGTTGACGGTTCCACTTTTGCTCCTTTATATTTCACGTGCGTGGATGGTGGGTCGTCTTCTCTGCCTTGCGATCATGGGGGAGTGTCGATATGCTTTTCGCAGAAAATGCCAGTGAGTCGCCTGCGCCTAGCGCGATAAATGCCGCTTGAAATGGAGAGCTGAATTGCTCGCTTAATTGCCCAGAAATTAAATTTAAATTACGATTGACTTAACCAGAACAGCCGCTGAAAATCGACAAAGGCAAATTCCGAACAAGGGGCCAGCGACTGATGCGACGAGAAATTGAGATCCTGTGCCTAATATTTCTCGGCTATGGTTGCGTAATTCTGGGGCTCCGCTTGGACGACATAGGGTTTAGAGTGTTTTTCTATATCCTTTCTGGAGTGTTTTTTCTCTCGATTTTTCGTCCTAAAGAATTGCCCTGAGCCGGGAAAGATTTTTCGGCGGTGTAGCTCAAGCGGTTAGAGCACGCGGCTCATATCCGCGGTGTTGGGGGTTCGAGTCCCTCCACCGCCACCAATTCCTCGCGGCGACCTAGGGGAGCTCGCGAGATGTGCAAAAAACTCCTTGAAAGGCGTCATTCAAAAATCATTCGGAATTTTGAAGCGAAGGTACGCAAAGGGTGTCGCCATTGCGGACTTGAAGAATTTCGAGGCCCCCTCCTGGTCGGTTTCTCGGGCGGTGCCGATTCAACAGCCTTAATACTTGCCCTTTCATCACTCATGAGTGGGTGTGGGAGCTGGCCCTCATCTCTCACGGCCGTCCATGTCGATCATGGTCTGCGCTCCGGAGAAGCCGAGCAGGACGCCCTTCATGCTAAAGAGTTCTGCAAGGCCTATAAGATTTCCTTTCTTCTATGCCGTGCCGCGGTCAATCCCGCTCAGGGCTTCGGCTTGGAGGATGCCGCCAGAAAAGCCCGTCGGGAATCTTTTCTCCAGGCAATACGGGAGAGGGGGGGGGAAGTCATTGCTCTGGGCCACACACAAGATGATCAGGCCGAAACCGTCCTCATGCGCCTTTTCGAGGGCGCCGGCCCCAAGGGCCTAGCTGGCATTCTTCCCCGAACCTACCTTCTGAAAAAATCTACTCAGGGGGAAGCCATGCGGGTTGAATCCTTGTCTTCGAATAAGTCTGAGGTTTCTATTGTGCGCCCCCTTTTACAGGTATCCAGGGCAGAGGTCGAAGGGTATCTTGCAGCCCGGGGCGCACAATGGGTGGAAGATGAGACTAACTCCGATGAAACTCGCCTCAGAAACTTAATGCGGCGGAGGATTATTCCCATTCTGCGTGCAAAAATAGGTGCGGCCGTCACGGAGCGAATCGCGAGTAGCGCAAGCCATTTATATGAGGCCATCGAAACCCTCGAAGCCTCGGTTGATGTTGCGTGCAGGAGGTTTCTTTCAAAAACAAATAAAAACGTCCATATTTTCCCACTAACGCGTGTTAGGCTCCTACCCAAAGCCGTACGAGCGGGGCTCTGGTTGGAAGCCCTAATAAATGGAGGAGGAGACATCGGCCGTCGAGTGGCACTGGAGAGATTAATCACGGGTCTTGACCATTTAGCTCTCGAAAGTGGCCCCTCTGCCACCCTCAGCCTTCAAGGAAGTTTTCTGGCATGGAGGCGGTACGACTCCATTTTCATCGGTGTGCCCGATGGAATTTCACCCTTGCCAAAGGATGAGGTTTCTCTCGTTATTCCGGGCCGGACTGTGCATCCTGGTCTACGCATCGAGATTGAAGCCAGCATAAAAAAGGCAGAGGGCGGGATGCCGAATGGGAAATACCAGGCGAATCTGGATTCTCGAGTCCTTCCGGAGGGGATTGTGATTCGAAATAGACGTCCCGGAGACCGTATTTGTCCTCCTGGCGGAAGAGGCGAACGAAAGCTAAAGGCGTATTTTATTGACCAGAAGATAGCCCGTCCCCAACGGGATTATATCCCACTCCTCACTTTTGGAGATGAAGTGATCTGGGCCGTGGGGCATGCAGTATCGGAAAAATACCGCTCCCCCGGTGGGTCGTGTCATAATATTTCATTGATAGCTAGAATAATCCAGTAAGTACGAGACGTTTTGATGGACGAATCCCCAAAATCCTGATATTTTACCATGGTTGTTCTATGTTCCTTTAATTTCGAGGATGAGCTTTGGATCAATTTTATAAAAATCTAGCATTATGGCTTATCATTGGCCTTATCATGGTGGGACTGTTTCAGGCCTTCAATGGTACCCGTACGCTGGATCGCAACGTTGGGTACAGCGATTTTCTTCGTTCTGTGGATCAGGGCCAAGTCAGCGAGGTCCTCGTCCAAGGGGACAATATTAGAGGTCGGTATCTTAACGGCAAGATATTCCAGACTTATGCTCCCAAGGACCCCCATTTGATCGAGACGCTCCGAAAAAAGAGTGTCCGCATTAGTGCGGAGCCTGTAGAGCAAAATTCGTGGTATGTGAAACTCTTCCTGAGCTGGTTCCCAATGCTGGTTCTCCTTGGCGTTTGGATATTTTTCATGCGTCAAATGCACGTAGGCGGCTCAAAAGCTCTGTCCTTCGGAAAGAGCAAAGCACAATTGGTATCTGACCCCGCGAAGAAGAAAATGACTTTCAAAGACGTTGCTGGTATCGAGGAGGCACAAGAGGAACTTGAGGAGTTAGTCGATTTCCTTCGTGATCCACAAAAATTTACTCGCCTGGGCGCGCGAATTCCCAAGGGTGTTCTCCTGGTCGGTCCGCCTGGAACGGGAAAGACTCTCCTTGCCCGGGCCATCGCGGGAGAAGCGGATGTTCCTTTTTTCCAAATTAGCGGTTCCAGCTTTGTCGAGATGTTCGTCGGCGTGGGGGCTTCCCGTGTTCGCGATCTGTTCGAGCAGGGAAAGGCAAATGCCCCATGCATTGTCTTTATTGATGAAATCGACGCGGTCGGTCGGCACCGCGGCGCTGGGCTAGGTGGCGGTCACGATGAACGGGAGCAAACCCTAAACCAACTTCTTGTCGAGATGGACGGCTTCGAATCGAATGATGGCGTTATCCTTATCTCGGCCACCAACCGGCCCGACGTTCTCGACCCGGCCCTTTTACGGCCGGGAAGGTTCGATCGCCAAATTGTCGTTTCCTTGCCTGATATCAATGGACGCCTAAAAATTCTCCGGGTGCATTCAAAGGAAATCCCTCTTGACAATCCGGCCGACCTTGAATTAATCGCGCGGGGAACGCCACGGTTCTCGGGTGCGGATCTTGCCAATCTCCTAAATGAATCTGCTCTAATAGCTGCTCGCCTCGGAAGAGAATCTGTGGAGAATGCCGATTTGATTGAGGCTAAGGATAAAGTCCTAATGGGTAAGGAAAGGCGGAGCCTCGTCCTTAGCGAGAAGGAAAAGGAAAATACCGCTTACCACGAAGCAGGGCACGCGCTCGTTGCTCTCCTCACTCCTGGAACGGACCCAGTTGAGAAGGTGACAATTATTCCGAGAGGATTTTCGCTTGGGAGTACTTGGTCATTTCCGGAAGAAGATCGTTACAGCGAAAACCGAACATTCCTTCTCAAGCAATTGGACATTTTGATGGGTGGCCGCGCGGCGGAGATTTTGGTCTTCAACGAAATGACCACCGGCGCCAAGCAAGACATCCATAACTCGACGGAAATCGCGCGAAACATGGTTTGCGAATGGGGGATGAGTGAAAAGCTTGGGCCACTGGCGTACGGGAAAAAGCACGAGCAAATTTTTCTGGGAAGGGAACTCTCTCAGTCTCGTGACTATAGCGATTCCATTGCTATGCTTATCGACGAAGAAGTCAAGAAATTGATCACCAGCGCGTCTGAAAATTCTATCAATCTCCTAAGGGATAACAGGAGCAAGCTCGACCTCTTGGCCAATGCGCTCCTAGAATATGAGACCCTTGATAGAGAGGACATCAACTCCTTGCTTGATACGGGCGAGGCTCCAGTTGCTCTGAAAAAGAAACAGGAAGCTCGCCAAAACGAAACGAACCATTTCCCACGGACAAAACCGAAGAGCCCTAGTCCCCGGGCGGGCTCAAAACCTTCTCCCCCGGATTTGGCCCCAGGGCAGGCATAAAAACGTGAGCCGGGTGGGGCATGATTCCCGTCGAAACCGAGATGCTACCGTTTTACGTTTCCATGCAAGTTGTCTGACAAAAAGATCAATGTAATATCCCCGAACATTAGGCCTGCAGAATACTCATCATCCAGAGGACAAGAATGCCCAAGCTCTGCGTTAACGTTGATCATGTAGCGTCCGTTCGACAGGCTCGAAGGGCGGACGAACCGGATCCTGTGGCTGCTGCACTCATCGCCGAGCGGGCCGGAGCAGTAGGAATTACGATCCACCTTAGGGAGGACCGCCGCCATATTCAGGATCGAGATCTCCATTTGTTGCGAAAGGTTGTTCGCGGGAAACTTAACTTGGAAATGGCCCCAGTTTTGGAGATGAGAAATATCGCCCTTGATATCGCCCCGGATCAAGTATCCTTGGTCCCGGAACGCCGCGAGGAAGTGACTACCGAAGGTGGCCTCGATGTCGCGGGGCAATTGGATCGCCTTCCAAAGATTATCGACCCTCTTCGGGAGGCAAATATGCTCGTCAGTTTATTTATTGACCCCGAAAATTCTCAGATCGAGGCCGCCAATAAACTGCGTGTTGATTCTGTGGAACTTAACACAGCAGCCTATTCAGAGGCTCGAGGAGAGGGTGCCCGGAATTCTGAAATCAATTTACTTCACCGCGCCTGTGAGCAGGCGCACGCCCTGGGTCTAGGGGTGCACGCAGGCCACGGACTGACCTACCTTAATGTTGGGCCCATCATAGATCTTCCGCATATTGGGGAATTGAATATTGGCCACAGTATTGTGGCGCATTCAATTTTTGCTGGTTTTGAGCGGGCTGTGCGTGAAATGGCTTGCCTGGTCGCTCAACCCAAAATGGACCGAGTGTGGCGCTCCCAATAGTAACCGCCGAAGAAATGGGGCGTGTGGACGCACGGGCTATTGAAAAGTTCGGTATCCCATCTGCTGCTCTAATGGAAACGGCAGGTGGTGGCGCTGCCCAAATAATTTGGGAGCGATTCGGAAAGCCAGGCCTCCGTGTTTTGGTTATGGCCGGGAAAGGGAAAAACGGTGGCGACGGTTTCGTGATTGCAAGACATCTTCTGAATCGGGGAGCGACCGTTCGCGTGATAGCGATCCCTCCCTCCAGGGAAGCTTCAGGGGATCCGGCCGTTTTCCTGAGTGTTCTAAAAAAAATGGGTGTCTGCGTTGAAGAAGCTAGAGGTGAGGAAAGCAAATTCGCCATAGCCGCAGCTGCGAAGCAATGCGATGTGATCGTGGATGCCCTTCTTGGCACCGGTTTCTCCCCGCCTGCTCGGGGTTTTCTCAGAGAGGCGCTCTCGGCCCTATCCGGGGTTGATTCTCCCATCGTAGCACTGGACATCCCTTCGGGCATAGATGCGACATCGGGCATGGCAGAATCCCCTTTTTTGAGAGCAGAACTCACCGTGACGTTTGGTGCTCTCAAGCGTGGGCATTATCTAATGTCTGGGGCCAAATTCAAGGGAGAAGTCCATCTTGTCGATATCGGCATTCCCGCTTCTTGTCTCGAAGAGGAAAATATCCCCCTCCGCCTGATCCAGGAGAGCGACGTAGCTAGATTTCTTCCGGTTCGACCGGTGGATATCCATAAAGGGAATGCTGGACACTTCCTGGTATTAGCTGGCTCAAAAGGAATGATGGGTGCGGCCTTCTTGGCAGCTTCGGCGGGTCTCCGGATGGGAGCTGGAAAAGTCACCTTGGCGGTGCCAGGGTCACTCTCGTTCGCTGTAGAATCGGGCCCTTCAGAAATTATGGCACTCTCTCTCCCTGAGACTTCGGCCGGAACGCCAGATCCGTCGGCTTTTGATCTCATTCTCGAAAGCGCCCAGAGAAAGGATGCACTTCTCCTGGGCCCCGGGTTGTCCAGCCATCCTCGGACGGTCGAGTTAATTCACCGCCTCATCCAGCATATCGAGATACCCCTGCTTCTGGATGCAGACGGGTTAAATGCCCTCTCTCAAGACATCACCGCGTTGGAAGGGGCGCCCCCTGGGCTTGTGCTTACCCCCCATCCTGGGGAGATGGCACGACTTTGCCAAATTAGCATTGCGGAAGTTCAGTCTGATCGAATAAACATAGCTATTGATTTTGCGGTGCGCCATAATGTGAATCTCGCCCTCAAGGGGGCTCATACCATTATAGCCCTCTCGGACGGATCCGCCTGGCTAAATCCCACGGGAAGCCCCAACCTAGCCTCGGGTGGTACGGGCGATGTGTTGGCAGGAGTGGTCGGGGGGCTGCTTACTCAGGGAGTTGCGCCCGAGGGGGCCCTGGTCGCAGGAACATATCTTCATGGCCTGGCGGGAGATATCCTTGCAGAGTCAATGGGAGATGCCGGATTGGCTGCAACTGACCTACTCCCAACGCTTCCCCTGGCGCGGAGGCGAGTGCTTCATAAGGAGTGAAGATAGAGGTGTTGAACGCCGATACATTAATTCTGGAAAGCTGCTCTGTTGCCGAAACTGAGGCTGTTGGGCGCAATCTTGCCAGAAATTTAATCGCAGGTGACGCTGTTTTCTTGTACGGGGACCTGGGATCGGGAAAATCAGTCCTTGTACGTGGAATCATTCATGCTCTACCATGTGGGGAAAATCGTACGGTCCCTAGTCCTACGTTCGTATATATCCGGTACCATCCCACGCGACCCCGAGTGTACCATCTAGATTTGTATCGCCTACCGATGAAATTTGACCCCGACGACCTGGGTTTAGATGAATTGGCCAATTCAGAAGGTGTGACCATCGTAGAATGGGCAGAACGGCTGGAAGAAGGGATATTTTCAAATCCTACTAGGGTGCGCATGGAAATCTTGACAGCGAGCAGACGAAAAATTTACATCCAGAAGGGATAATCCCCCCAACTCCACATAATCCCAAAAGCCGTAAGCATAGGGTTTAAGGTGGGTCCCGGCAACTTTTCTTTGCATTCCTAATCAATGTATGGCATCGTGCTGACGGCATTACAATTGCATGCAGGGGCATTTGGGACGGAATTTCCTCCGACCCGTACAAACTCCAGCATAACTGACTTTTCCTTGACCTTGCATTGGGGCCGACCTGGTATCATGGATATGGCCAACCAATTTATTCCCAAGAAGGGTGGGCCAGTATTATTAGTCGAATTTTTGGAGACACATAGTAATTGATATATATAAAAATCCGGCCAGTTCGCTCATCAGCATGAAATGCTTGTAACGGAATAGAGTATGACCTTCAATTACCAAATTCGAAAAATCCTTCTAGTTGTAGTTCTTTTGGTGTGTGGAATCGTCGCTTATTATTTACTCCGCCCAGCCGATTATTTTTTCCAGGCCAAAAACATATCTTTGCTTGGCTCAGATGCCGATATGATGATTGAAAAAATGCATGTTGTACAAAACAAAAAAGGCGAAAAAACCTGGGAAATGTGGGCAGACTCGGCAAAAATGTACCACAAAAAAAAACTAACGAAGCTCGAAGCTATTTATATTCGTTTTTACCCGAAGAATGGCAAGCGGATGGATCTCAGGGCAGATAGAGGCTTGATGGAAACAGGGACCCGAAACATGAATGTATTTGGAAATGTCCTAATTGAAACGTTCGATGGGTTTTCTCTTCGAACGGACCGACTACGTTTCATGCCCGAGACGAACCACATCGATACTGACGCCAGAATTTCCGTAAAAGGAAAATCCTACAATCTCACCGGAGTGGGCCTCCATGGGCGGACCGACTTGGGTCGTTTTTCCTTGAAAAACAAAGTTGAAGCTGTAATACATAATACGTCCGGTCGGAATTTTCCCAATCCTTCCGAACAGGCTAGTGCATTGCCACCGTCGCCCTCTGAAATACTGCAACAAGGAGGGACGGCGCCATGAAATTTTCGTTACTGCTTCGTAAGCGCCTGGCCGATAATTTTATGCTTATTAAATACTCTTTCTACGGCCTGATCCTGCTCTTCTTTTTTGTTCCTCTGCTGTGGAGCCAATCCGCCGGAGCACTCTTCTCCCGAACAGGAGGAGGGGCCACCCCCATGAAGAAAAAGAAGGAGCCAATAAGAATAAAATCCGACCGCATGGAAGCCTATAGTAAAAAAAATTTGATTATTTTTATTGGGACGGTTATAGCCGTTCAAGGCAAAATGGAAATCCGTTCTGAGCGTCTTGAGGTCCATATTAAAAAACAAAAGAAAAAAATAGGCGCCGAAAATCCTTCTTCTTTTCGCAGCAGCGAAAAATTACCCAACAATGCTACGGTATCGCCGTCTGGACCGCCCCAGCAGGAGATCTCGCGGCTGATTGCAACCGGAAATGTTCGTATTTCACAAGGAAATGGAAAACACGCTACTGCGGAACGCCTTGACTACAACAAAGCGGCAGGTCACGCAATTCTTACCGGGAATCCTCGTGCTTGGGAGAAAAACAGCCAGCTAATCGGAACAAAAATCGAATTTTTTCTTCGGGAGGATCGTACCGTCGTTCATGGCAACCGAAACCGCCGGGTGAGCGTAACGCTATTTCCAGACAGTCGATCTAAACCTCCCACAAATGGCAGCAATGCACAGTAACAGCCAAATCCACGCCTCATTACTCAACGGCGCAACTCGGATAAGCCTGAGGGCGCACGGGCTCGTCAAGAGTTTTTCAGGAAGACGGGTTGTGGATGAAGTGACCCTAGATATCTCTCCGGGCGAAATTGTCGGTCTCTTGGGGCCAAATGGGGCGGGAAAAACAACGATTTTTTACATGCTTGTCGGTTTAATCGAACCTGAGACTGGTGAGGTGTATTTGAATGAAAAGGAAATTACCCGCACACCTATGTTCAAGCGTGCCCGCCAGGGGGTGAGTTATCTTCCCCAAGAGGCTTCGGTATTTCGGCGCCTCACAGTGGAAGAAAACATCATGGCTGTTCTTGAACTCATGCCTGGGACCCATTCTAGCCGCAGGAAAAGAACCGACGAGCTCCTTAAGGAGCTAAATATTGCTCAAATTCGAACTTCAAAGGGATTTTCCCTTTCCGGCGGAGAGCGAAGGAGAGTAGAGATTGCCCGAGCTTTGGCAACCTCGCCAACCTTTATTTTGTTTGACGAACCCTTCGCTGGAATTGATCCAATCGCCGTAAATGACATTCAAAGCATCGTGGTCAGGCTCAGGGACCGTGGAATCGGAGTTCTGATCACTGACCACAATGTCCGCGAAGCTCTTCAAATTTCTGACCGAGCTTACATCATAAATGAAGGCAAGATTCTAGAATCCGGATCACCTGACGTTATTACATCAAGTGATCTGACTCGGGATGTCTATCTTGGGGATAATTTCCAACTTTAAGCGGATTTTATAGTTTTTTGGAGACTCGCTTTGGTGCTTCAAGCAAGAATGGATATGAACGTGGGGCTCAACCAGCATTTTGTCATGACACCTATGCTACAGCAGGCGATTGCCATGCTCCCTATGACACGTATGGAGCTTCTGCAAAAAGTCCAGCAGGAACTTATGGAAAATCCCACACTTGAGGAAAATTTTGATGAAATTAAGGAAGTCCCTGATGGGGAAATGCCCGAGGTGCGCGACGATATTCCCAGCACAGAAACGGACGAGCGTGGCGAAATGGAAATCGACTGGGAGAATATTGTCCACGACAACTATGGACTCGATAATTTTTCCTCGCCTGTAAACGATGGGGATTTGCCATCGATTCAGGAGACTATGTCCGTTCCCAGTTCCCTGCACGATCATCTTGAATTTCAGCTCAAACTGGTTTTTGCAAACGAAATCGTTTTGCGTTTGGCACAGGAAATTATCTGGAACATTGACGAAGCGGGTTTTTTGCGTCTCCACCCAACTGAATTCATTACATTTAACGGATATTCCCCTTCCGACCTCGCCGAAGCCATCGCTTTGGTGCAATCCTTGGATCCGCCTGGAGTGGGGGCGAGGGACTTAAGAGAATGCCTGCTTCTACAATTGAACAATCTCAACATTCCAGGTGAAAATTGGGATCCCCTTATCCTGCTGGCCAAAATGCTTGTCGAGAAGCATCTTGAAAATTTAGTTGAAAGAAATTACCCACGACTCGCCCGGACCTTTAAGGTCGAATTGGATAAAATTTATTCGGCGGTAACCTTGCTCCGCTCTTTAAGCTCCCAGCCGGGGGAGCAGTTTACTCAAGAATTGGTCGAAATAGCTGAACCAGATGTTACTGTACGCAAACGGGGAGATGATTACGAAGTTACGTTGAACGATGATGGGTTACCGCCCCTTCGGATTAGCCGTACATATAGCGCGATGGCAGCCAACCGGGACAGCGTGTCCCCCGAAACAAAAAAATACATTGACGGAAAAGTACAGGCGGCCCTATGGCTTATAAAAAGCATCGAGCGTCGGCGCACGACGATATTGAAGGTCTCTCAAAGTATCGTCAAATTTCAGCGCGACTTCCTAGATCGGGGGATTAGCTGTTTACGACCACTTGTATTGCGTGATGTGGCCGATGATATAGAAATGCACGAATCGACGGTCAGCAGGGTAACCACCGGAAAATACATGGAGACTACACAAGGCGTCTTTCATTTCAAGTACTTCTTTCATAGCTCATTGGGCTCCAAGAATCGAGGAGGTACCTCTTCGGTTGCTGTGCGCGAAGCGATTCGGCAAATGGTCGAAAAAGAGAATAAAAAAAAGCCATTAACTGACATTCAACTAATGAAACGTTTGAGGGAAGGCGATGTAAATATTGCCCGGCGGACTGTCACCAAATACCGAAAAGAGATTCGTATCCCTTCAGCGAGTCACCGACGAAAACTTCATTAGTGGAAGCGAATTGCATTATTTGCACCAAAATTTATTACAATTATGTCTTCTGAGTTTTATGGGGATTTGTTTTTGAGAAATTTCATTCTCACTAGCGTTCTATAAAGATAGAATTTTTTTTGTAGTATTGGGTAGAGGTATTTTGATAAGTTTAGTTCGATTTTATTGTTGACGGGGTAAATATATGTAGATAAAGAAGTTATGGAAATTTAAAAAATTATTGTATGGCAAACTGACTTTCTTAAGGATATTTCATTTTCCCCATATATTAACTATAATGCCTTTGAATGGAATGGGGACCGGAAGAATTTTCTTCTTTCATTTGGGTTGTTAGGAGAAAGTTTACCAGGCAAGCATAATTAAAACACCAGTGATACCTCACCAAGGGGAGTGCTAACCTCGAATTTTCCCCTACTGCCCTATTTTGAAAACCTATTTCCTTCTCTCGAGGAGCAGAGGAGAGCTCAGCGTGGCTCAGCTTTCAGTTTCTCAATTGATTGAGGATATGCGAGAAGAGCTAGATTTGGAGTTGCTGGCCGGCGCTAAACGCGTTCCCACAATTATACACGAAAAACGGTTCCAGAAAAACAGTGTGGCTCTGAGTGGATTTTTTAAGTCACTCCACCCAGATCGCATCCAAATTTGGGGGAATACAGAGCTTTCTTACCTTAAGAGCTTAGACCATTCCACCAGGAAAGAGACTGTATCTCGTTTTTTCTCATATCCGCTTTGTGCTTTGTTGGTATCGGGCGGTGAGGCGCTTCCCGAAGGAATTGTAGGACTAGCCGAATGCCAAGGCGTTCCTTTAATCCGTTCTAGGTTGCCGGGAGAAGAATTACTTCCCCAGCTCACCGCTTATTTAGAATCCAAACTTGCATCCCATGCACGAATGCATGGGGTCCTTATTGACCTGTACGGCGTTGGCGTTCTTATTTTGGGAAAAAGCGGGATCGGAAAGAGCGAATGTGCTTTGCATTTAGTTACCCGGGGCCATCGTTTAGTGGCAGACGACGTCGTAGATATGCAGCTACATGGCCAAGAATTGCTCGGACAAAGCACGGATTTATTGAAGAATCTTCTTGAAGTGCGCGGACTCGGAGTATTGAATATAAAAGACTTGTTTGGTGTAGTATCCATTCGCTATGAAAAAAATGTTGAGATGATCGTTGAGCTGGTGCCATGGAGTTCGAATCAGCCATTTGAGCGCCTTGGGATGGATTTAGAATCGAAAGAAATTTTGGGGAAATCTTTGCCCTTGGTTCGGATACCGGTGGCTCCTGGCCGAAATGTACCTACATTGATCGAAGTGGCTGCTCGAAACCGCTTACTTCAGCGGATGGGATATTTTTCTGCTCAGGATTTTAGCCGGAACCAGTCGGCTCAAATCGCTATAGAAAATTCGCTCCTTTCTGTGGAAAATGGAGAATTTAGGGCTGATCAGTGATTGGTTTGGTGGTGGTGGGACACGGAAACTTTCCAGCTGCTCTTCTAAAGGCCGCAGATTCAGTGCTTGTGGGAGTGACCCAGATGCGCGCTGTAGAGCTGAAGCCTGGGGACGACCCAAGCACGTTATCGATTCAAATCGAGGCCGCGGTCGAAGAGGTTGATACAGGTGAGGGGACCATCATCATGACGGACATGATGGGAGGAATGCCTACTAATGCCGCATTGGCAATGCTGAATCACCCGCGCGTGGAAGTCATTACAGGTGTCAATCTGCCAATGTTGCTTAAAATGCCGTTCATTAAAGGAATGACAGCCCACGAGGCTGCAAATTTTCTAGTCGAATACGGAAGACGTAACCTGGCACATCCAAGCGAAATGCTAAAATCTATGAAACCCCGCCCCGAAAGTGGCCGCGACAAGGATAATAGGTGCTCGAAAAAATTGTAGGAATCAATAACAAGCTTGGCCTGAACGCGCGTGCTGCCGCTCGGTTCGTAAAGGCCTCTACGCAGTTCAAGTGCGACATATTATTGTCCTGGCGGGATATCGAAGTGGACGCCAAGAGTATCATGGGGGTCATGATGCTTGCTGCCCCGGTAGGGGCTAAAATTAAAATTCGAGCCGATGGGGAAGACGCGCACCATGCCGTTGAACAGCTCACGGCCTTGTTGCTAAACGACCTAAGCGACAAAAATTAGCACGCAGATACCCTAATCGGAAGGGGAAAGGCACTTGATTCATTCGCGGAGGAAGTGTACGAGTGCGAGCCAACGTATAGGTGAGTATTCGGCCTGCAGAGGAGTTAATTTTTGGCTGCTTATATACTTAATTTGTCGGACCCTGGTCTTCTTAGATTCTCTTTTTGTCGCCCTTGAAATTGATTTGAGTTGCGCAGACCGTAAACCGAATCAAATTTCTGACAATCTGTTCGGGAGAGGTTGAATGGCACCTGCAGGAAACAAAGATTTTATTTTTACATCAGAGTCAGTTTCAGAGGGCCATCCGGATAAGATGGCAGACCAAATCAGTGACGCAATATTAGATACTATAATCAAAGAGGACCCTCAAGGGAGGGTGGCGTGTGAGACGATGCTCACGACCGGGATCGTATTCATTGCTGGCGAGATTACGACTACCGCCCAATACGATCCGAAGACCATTGCCCGAGAGTCTATCCGGAGGATTGGCTACGATAATGCTGCCTACGGGTTCGATTGCGATACCTGTGCCATAGTAAATTCAATCGACCGCCAATCTCCCAATATCTCCCAGGGAGTGACCGCCGGAGAGGGTCTTCACAAGGAGCAGGGTGCTGGAGACCAGGGCATGATGTTCGGGTTCGCCTGTCAGGAAACCACGGAGCTTATGCCGCTCCCCATCATGCTTGCGCATAAGCTCGTAGAGCGTACTTCGGCCGTGCGCCGAGACGGGACGCTTCCTTATCTCCGCCCCGACAGTAAAAGCCAGGTTTCGGTTCGCTACCAGGATGGCCTGCCGATTTCGATCGAGAATGTAGTGATCTCGGCCCAGCATTCAGATGAAGTTGCTCTCGAGCGAATTCGCGAGGAAGTCATCAAGCACGTCATCGAACCCATTGTTTCCAATGACATGATCACCCAGAATACGACATTTTATGTAAACCCCACTGGCGTTTTCATCATCGGCGGACCAATGGGCGACACAGGGTTGACCGGCCGTAAAATTATAGTAGATACCTATGGCGGGTACAGCCGGCATGGCGGAGGAGCATTTTCCGGCAAGGATCCTTCTAAGGTGGATCGCTCAGCCGCCTACATGGCCCGTTATATTGCAAAAAATATTGTTGCTGCCCGCTTGGCCGATCGTGCCGAAGTTCAACTTGCCTACGCCATCGGTGTGGCCGAACCCGTTTCCGTCCTTATTGATGACTTTGGAACTGGAAAGGTGGCACCTGAAAAACTGTCCAAAGCTGTCCGGAGTGTCTTTGGCCTCAAGCCCAAGGAAATAATCGATTCTTTGAAACTTCAGCGCCCTATATACGAAAAAACGGCTGCCTACGGGCACTTCGGCCGGGATCTACCTGAATTCACCTGGGAACATACCGACAAAGCTGATGATTTACGAAGTGAGCTTAGCGGATAGACCATGCTGTGCGGCCATGCCAAAAGGTCACGGCGCACGTTAACGCAGCTGGAGGGGCAATGGAATTTGATATCAAAGACAAGAATTTAGCAAAAAAAGGCGCCCTTCGGATGGAGTGGGCCGAACAAAGCATGCCCGTTCTTAATTCGATTCGGGAGCGTTTCAGTCAGGAAAAACCCCTCGAGGGAATTCGAATCGGTGCGTGTCTTCACGTCACGACCGAAACTGGAGTCCTGATGAAAACGCTGGCCGCCGGCGGGGCTGAAACAAGCCTTTGCGCTTCGAATCCCCTCTCAACCCAGGATGACTTGGCTGCGGCTCTCGTTGTCAAAGAAAAAATTCGAGTTTTTGCTATTAAGGGCGAAGATCGAGAGACTTACTACAACCATATGCGGGCCGTTCTCGACATCAAGCCCAATATCACCATGGACGATGGGGCCGATCTGGTTACCGAGGTGTTAACGGAACGTAAAGAGTTAATTACAGAAATTGTTGGTAGCACGGAGGAAACCACAACGGGTGTTATCCGTCTCCGCGCCATGGAGAAAGACGACATTCTCCAATTTCCAGTGATCGCTGTGAACGATGCTAATACAAAACATCTTTTCGACAACCGCTACGGAACTGGTCAGAGTACGCTTGACGGGATTATTCGGGCGACGAACCGTCTACTGGCGGGGTCGTGTTTTGTCGTTTCGGGATACGGTTGGTGTGGGAAGGGCCTGGCCAGCAGGGCGCGAGGTATGGGGGCGAGTGTCATCATTACTGAGGTAGACCCGCTAAGAGGGCTCGAGGCGGTCATGGACGGTTTTAGAGTGATGCCCATGAACGAGGCCGTAAAGATCGGACACTTCTTCTGCACAGTAACAGGGGATAAGGGAGTAATTCGGATGGAACATATCGATGCAATGCACGATGGAGTCATTATCGCCAACTCCGGACATTTCGACGTTGAAATCGACATTGAGGGCCTTGAAAAAGCCGCCACTTCTAAGCGCGAAATTCGTGACCTTGTGGACGAATACACCTTGAGCAATGGGAAGCGAATCGTAGTTATAGGCGGAGGGCGCCTCGTTAATCTAGCTACAGCCGAAGGTCATCCAAGTTCGGTGATGGATATGAGTTTTGCTAACCAGGCGCTTGCCGCAGAACACCTAGTTAAAGAAGCAAAAAATCTTGACAATTGTGTATATCCGGTACCAAAAGTTATGGACGATGAAATTGCCCGCATGAAACTCGAAAGTATGGGCGTTCAAATTGATGCTCTGACTGCCGAGCAGGAGGAATACCTGAGCAGTTGGCAGTTCGGGACCTGAAATTATTCCATTGCTAAGCCTCTGTGCCCAATCGGAGATGTCATTGTGGAGACTGGCGGGTCTGACGTCCGCTTTGAAACAAAGCTGAGAGGCCACCGTCCGTCCATCTTTATCCTGCTCTTTGTGGTTTGGACTGCGCTCTTATCGGCATCCGGTGCTGTCGCAACAGGGGCGACTCGCGTTTTGTCCTTCCGTCATTTTTCGACCGGATCCCGGACCTTTCTCGAATTTGTTTTAAGTCGGAAATCCTACAAACATCGGGTTGGCCGCCTAAAAAATCCGTCACGAATTTTCGTGGATATCCCCTTGGGGCGCCTTAAGGCTGGGTTCCGCCTGCCTCGATTTGGAGAGAGAAGCCTGGCCCAAAAATTTCGAGTTGGCCGTCCGGACCGGAAAAGGATGCGGTTAGTTGTCGAGTTGCGCCATTCTGGTTTTCGCTACGATACATTTACCCTCCCAGGACCGGACCGAATTGTTGTCGTTTTGCGCGATACACGTCCGGCGCGGGAAAGAATGCCTATGGAAAGGTCCGGCACAAGGGATGGCTTTCCGCCATTATGGATACAGTTGAAAAGACAGGCGAGGAGAGTCGAAAAAAAACCTCCCCGCAAAATCCCTCGTTCCAAAAAGGAGCGTAGGAATAGTATCCAAAAGATTGCGGCGCGCTTTCGCGCGGGCTTGGGAGTCATTGTGCTGGATCCGGGGCATGGAGGAAAAGATCCTGGGGCGATCGGTTTGTACGGCCTGAATGAGAAACACCTGGCCCTGGATATTTCGCGACGAATCACCCGCTCGCTGCGAAAGATTCTGCCACCTGGGGTGAATGGGGATAAAAATAAGGTTTTTTTGACGAGGACCCGAGACCGATACATTAGTCTCAATGAACGAACCGCGTTTGCCAACAAGCATGACGCGGACGTTTTCATCTCCATTCACGCTAATAGTTCACCAATCAAGAGCACCCGGGGTATTGAAACTTATTTTCTCGCCGAAGCTTCCACCGAACGAGCGCTGAAATTGGCCGCGAGAGAGAGCGGAACCACTGTCAGCAGATTGAGCGATGTAGACAAAATCAAGCATGATTTGAGATTCAATACAAAGATGAGGGAATCTCCCCAGCTGGCTAAAATTATTCAGAGCGCATTACTATCTCGATTGACTAGGAAGTATTCAAACATCAAAGATCTAGGTGTTAAGCGCGGTCCGTTTTATGTTCTGGCTGGAGCCGCAAATGCGAGCATTCTCATAGAATTGGGGTTTCTCTCCAATAGATTGGAGGCTAGGCGCCTGAGGGCCCCGAAATTTCGAGAGAATATCGCAGAGGGGATTGCCACGGGGATTTTGAGGTTTATCGGCGTCTATCCCCAACGGGCCTCCATTTTAAGAAGATGAAAGAATATCCAATGCAGAATCGCTCCGGTCCTAACTTAATCATCCCAGTCGGCCATTTGTCCACGCCTCTTATTTTAGGTTCCTCATGCCGATTCCAGTTCTCGTCATTGTAGGTCGCCCGAATGTAGGGAAGTCTACTCTATTCAATCGGCTGATTGGCCGGCGCAAGGCCATCGTTGAGTCTGAACCGGGAGTGACCCGAGATCGCCACTACGGACGTGGGGAACAAGGTGAAACACCTTTTTTAGTGGTCGATACGGGCGGTATAGCAGCTGTGGAGGAAGACCCATTCAGTTCCTCAATTGCCCGCCAGGTCAACGCCGCCATTAGTGAGGGAGATGTAGTGCTGTTCTTGGTGGATGGCCAGGAAGGTCCACTTCCAGGTGATGTTCAGATCGCCAATATGGTCAGACCTTCCGGGAAGCCTGTCATTCTTGCTGTCAATAAATCCGATATAAACGCTTCCCGGAATTCGGTCTGGGATTTTTTCAAATTGGGCTTTGGAGAGCCTCTGCCCATCTCGGCAGAACATGGTTTCGGTGTCGCCGATTATCTTGACGAGGCGCTTGGCGCTCTTCCCAAACAAGAATTCGGGGATGAGAACGAGAAGGGGGAAATTCGTGTCGCCGTCGTGGGACGGCCCAACACCGGAAAATCATCCCTAATCAATAAACTTCTGGGCGAGGAGCGAAATTTAGTGAGCCCAGTCCCGGGAACCACACGTGACCCGATTGACTCCGTTTGCCGGAGAGGGGAGGAAGTTTACCGGTTTGTCGATACGGCAGGAATTCGAAAACGTGGGAAAGTGGGCAACAACAAGGTCGAGGCAGTCAGCATGATTCTTGCCTTTCGGAGCATCGAGCGGGCTGAAGCGGTTTTATTGGTACTGGATGCCAGTGAGGGCCCGCGTGCGATTGACGCTCAGATCGCCCGGCATGTAATCGATTCCGGCCGTGCCTGCGCCATTTTACTAAACAAATGGGACTTAATAGAAAAGGACGAAAAAAGTTTCGACAAAATTATCCAGAATGTTCACGAAAAGCTAGTGCATGTGAATTTTGCCCCGACCGTTTCGGTTTCGGCGTTGAGCGGGCAGCGAGTCGGGCGAATATTTCAGATCGTCAGCCAGATTATTTCCTCACACCGGCGGCGCATACCGACTGGAAAACTCAACCAGGCCCTCCAGCGATGGATAAAAGCCCATCCTCCATCTTCTGACCGAACCGGCCGACGTCCTAAGATTCTCTACGCTACCCAAGCATCGGTGGCCCCTCCCCAAATTGTCATATTTTCTTCCAGGACGGAAAGGCTCTCAGAGCAATATCGGCGATACCTCGTTAACCGGCTTCGAGAAGAGTTCGATTTTGAGGGAACGGCTGTGCGTGTGAGTTTCAGAAATCGTGTTACGAAAGGGAGAAAGAGCTTCAAAAAATGACCTCCCTTCATTCAAAGGAAGGGAGGAAGGGTTAAGAGCGGTCGGAAGTCCGCCAGATAGTGGGATGAAATGCCTGGGAAGCCGCCTCGAGAAGATTTCAGGAACAGACTACGCTATTTCCAAATGATCACACCCTTGACGAATAGTTTCATTTAAAGGGGCAAAAACTGCGGCGGGGGAATCTCTAATTGAGAGCGATAATTTAGAATTAACGGGCTTTTTCCAAACTCTCTCCATCCACAAACATATCATCGACATAGTCGAGATTAAAAGCCAAAAGCCCCTTGATTTTAAAACACTCTGGAAGCGGGCGAATATAACTCCACACTATATTCTCAAATATTTTTCCGTTAACTTGAGCAGACCAGTAGGTGGCTTTTCCTTTATATGGGCAAGCCGATATCTTTTTTGATGGTATCAATAAATCAGTTTGCACATCCTTTTTTGGAAAGTAAAACCTGGCCGGGAGGCCTGTCTCGAACAGCAGGAGGGGGCGCTTGGTCTCAGCGATAGTTTCACCGCCGATGAGAACGCGGATTTGGCGACTGCTTTGGAGTGTATCCACACGCTTGTAGGGGTCTCGTGGGTGAATAAAAATTTCCTCCTCCTCTTCGCGCCAGGAATCCATCTTGTCCCAATAAAATGAAAGATATCCAGCGATTTCAGAGACATTCTTGATGGGTTCTTCATAGCTCCACGCCGCATTTTTCGCCGTCCGGCCCCGGACGGTCAGCGTCCAATAGGACGCGTCTCCTTTGATAGGTCAATGAGTGAAGTTGTCGGTTCGAACCAGAAGGTCCGTCCGAACATCTTCAGGAGGAAAATAATATACGGGCCGATGCCATGCTTCACGCATTAAAATGGCGCGTTTGCTATCTACAATTGTTTCCTCATTAAAGTCCACCCGAATCCACTTGGGGGATATTTCGTTCATCACCCAATTCTCTTTATCGCCTCCACCCTTTGAATTTTCTTCGGGCACCTTCACCGAATTCCTCCGCTTTCATTAATTAGACGCCTAAATACCACTTTGAATTGGCCGGTCATTGCCGTTTTCCGGCAATTTTGCTGACACGGATTCAAAACACTCTAATCCAATTTTGTACGTGATAAAAGAATCAAATTCAAAATTATCGATTTGCCCGAACCGGATAGAGGTAGAGCTGGAAAATAGGAGAGATTTTAAGACACTAGAGTATTTGGATGCCTTGCTGAGGATCCGAAAAAATGTAATGTGTATCAAACAGATTTGTCGGGAAAACCTGACGTTGCGCTTTAAATTTGCCCTTTTAAATGATTCATTATGATTGACAAATCGGGCATCAGAATGGCACATTTACCTAAGGATATTTTTGAGACTTAATATGCGAAAGTCTGCGGGAGGCTGTTAGAGGTAGTTAATCTTGCAAGGAATTGAAATAAAAGGAGTTACCTTCTATGGTGCGGGATATCGGGGCCCTTCGAAATGTGGGGTTTTTAGGCGAAGGAGGAAACGGCAAAACCTCTTTGGTTGAAGCTTGTTTGTACACTGCGGGTAGTACGGATCGGCAGGGGATGGTCGATCAGGGAAATAGCATCCTCGATTTTGAACCTGAGGAAATCAGTCGGCGCTCATCCATCACAGCCTCTATGGGCTATGTTAATTGGAAAAAACAGCATGTTAACCTACTGGACACCCCCGGATACTCAAATTTTATCGCCGAAACTGTGGCATGCATCCGTGTTATGGATAACGCGGTCATTGTCCTAAATTCGCATGATGACCCGAAGGTGACTACCGAGAAAGTCTTCGAATGGTCGGGGAAAGAGAATATTCCACGGTTTTTGTTTGTGAACCACATGGACCATGAACAATCTGACCTCCAAGGCACTCTTAATAAGGCGGAATCCCTACTGGGAACTCGTGTGGTGCTTCTCCAGTTGCCCATCGGTAGCGGTGAAAATTTTCGAGGTCTGATTAACCTGATTTCTGGCAGAGCGTTTGGCTACATTCCGGGCGGGAATGGGAAAGGCCAGGAAGAAGAAATACCGACCGAATTAAGCGATTCATTCGAAGAAATGAAAGGAAAACTCATTGAATTTGCTGCCGAGGCTGATGAATCATTGCTTGAAAAATATTTAGAAGGTGAAGAACTCAGCTCCGATGAAATCGTCCAAGGGTTAAAGCAAGGGATTGCGGAGGGAGTCTTTTTGCCAGCCCTATGCGGATGTGGGGTTAAAAATATCGGGACTGACGCTCTCCTTGATGCCCTGGTCGAATTTGGGATATCTCCGGCCCAGCGACCAGCAGTTACTGCGAACGGCGGGGGCAGGGAAGACGTGTCCATAGAGCCTGACCCTAATGCTCCTTTTCGTGCCTTGGTGTTCAAAACAGTGGTGGACTCTTTTGCGGGAAAATTGAATATCTTCCGAGTGTTGTCCGGATCGATTTCCTCCGACTCAGCTGTATTAAATCCAAATCGGGACGAAAAAGAGCGCCTTGGCGTTATTCTCTATGTCCAGGGAAAAAACCAGTCGGCGACTTCGGACAGTTTGCTCCCGGGAGATGTCGCTGCTGTCGCGAAGCTCAAAATCACCGAAACAGGTGACACTCTTTGCGATGATAAGGTAAATGAGAAATTTCCTCCCATCGATTATCCTACTTCAGTCATTTCTTATGCAATTGAGCCGAAGAGTAAGGGAGACGAAGAAAAGCTCAGCACTTCACTTCGCCGGATGATGGACGAGGACCCCGTTCTGAGCACAGGCCGTGATGCCCAAACCAAAGAGTTACTTCTCTCGGGATTGGGCGTTCTCCACCTGGAGATAGCGGTTGAACGAATTAGACGTAAGTACGGTGTGGAAGTGGAGATGAAAACTCCACTTGTTCCCTACAAGGAAACCATCAAGGGTAGGACCAAGGTGCAGGGACGCTATAAAAAGCAAACTGGAGGAAAAGGCCAGTTTGGCGATACTTGGTTGGAAATCGAGCCCCTATCGCGTGGAGACGGCTTCGAGTTTGTTGACAAGATCGTGGGCGGGGTGATTCCGAAAACGTATATCCCCGCAGTAGGGAAAGGAATTGTCGAGGCAATGCTCGCCGGTTCCCTGGCGGGCTATCCTGTGACGGATCTCCGTGTCACCCTATATGACGGGAGTTTCCACGATGTCGATAGCTCAGAGATGGCGTTTAAAATTGCAGGTTCTTTGGGTTTTAAAAAAGGAATGACGGAGTGCAAACCAACTCTGCTTGAACCGATCATGAATATTCACGTTACTATACCCGACGATTTCATGGGTGACATAATCGGCGATTTGAACGCACGGCGCGGTCGGGTGATGGGCATGGATTCCGCGCCAGGAGGAAAGCAGACTATTCGGGCTGAGGTTCCCATGGCGGAGGTATTGAACTATGCGCCTTCGCTCCGATCGATGACTCAGGACCGAGGTGATTTCTCAATAGAATTATCTCGTTACGAAGAGATGCCAGGACAGGTAGCCGAAAAAGTAATCTTGAAAGCTACAGCTGACCAGGCAGAAGAATAATCTCCGCCGAAGAGGAAGTATGGATATGGCTAAAGGGGGCAACCTGCTCGACGACGATGACTCCGGAGATGGGTCATTCGACGATTTCGAAGATGAATTAGACGGAGGTCAATCCCTATCCGGCTCACAGCAGAAAAAGGGAGGCGGTCTTGTCAAGACGATCAGCGTTGTCTTGGTGTCACTTCTCGTTTTCGGCGGCATCGGATGGGCAGGCTATCAGTACTGGTGGATACCGCGCCAATTAAAGAAAAAGCGGTTTGCCGAAGCTAAAAAGCGTGAACTCCTGCTGAAGCGTGAAAATGCCGCGAAGCGAAAAAAAGCTCAAAAAGAACGAAAAAAGAGAATGGCCCTTTTGCAAAAAAAGCAAGATGAAGCTGAGGTTTTTAAAAAGAAACAAGCCGAAACTGAGGCAAAGTTAAAGAAAATCGCGGAGAATAAGGCGGCCTCCTCCGGCGAAGCAGAAAATATTGGTTCTGCTTCCGGAAATATGAGTACAAAGAAAATTATTCAATCAGTCCGTTCCGCGCCAACCAAAACTATGGACAAGGCGGTGTCGGCTAATGGACCTGCGAGAAGCATGAGGAATGAACTCAAGAAGAAAAAGGTAGCATCAATCGTAGCGCAAAATACAAGATCAGCTCGCCCCGTGTCGGAAAAAATTGAGCACCGACCGGAACCGCCTGCCCCTTCTAGGCGTGTATTACGAAAACGGACTAAACCGAAGGGCACCACCAATGTCCGAAAAAAAAATAAGATTGCCAGGCGATATTATAGTGTGCAAATCGCAACCTGCCGGACGGATAAATGTGTGCGAACCTTCATGGCCAAACTTCGTGCGATAGGCTACCGACCCTTTGTAAGCAGACGGGCCAAATCTTTTTCGTCCTTGAAACGGACTGAAGTTTTGCTCGGAAATTTTTCTGCGAAGCCTGACGCGCTCTCCATTGCATCGAGGGCCAGGGCCAAGAAAATTCAAGTTTCCGTCTATAAAGTCGGGGCAAAATGGCTCGTTTCTGCCGGGTCATATTCAGATCTCGAAGATGCCGCTCAGCGTTTGGACATTATTGAGGATTTGGGACTGCGGGCCAAGCTCGCACCGAGGACCATCCCCTCGAGAAAATCGGTTCTTCGGGCCGTTCGAATTGGGAGATTATCCAGTCGACGGGAGGCTAAAGTTATTTTAGGCCGTATTTCTAAGGCGGGATTTCGTGGTTCCTATGTTGTCAGGCGGAAATAACTGAAAGTAGGAGGTCGGGGCATGGTTCTGGAAGCAGAAAGTGTGGCCCATCCACATATCCCGGACAAGTTGTTCTTTAAAATCGGCGAGGTCGCCGAATTGACCGGGACAAAACCACATGTACTTCGCTATTGGGAAAGTGAATTCAAAATGCTCCACCCGGCAAAGGGAGAATCCGGTCAACGGATTTACCGCCGAAAAGATGTCGAACTTATATTTTCTATCAAACAATTGCTTTACGAGGAAAATTTTACGATTGCCGGCGCAAAGAAACAACTTAAAAAAAAGCGGTCAAACCGCTCCGAGGCGAACCTTACAAAGCCCCCCCCCTCCGCAGATTTACTTCAGCCAGCTTTATTCGGGAAGAGGAATAATGTGGACATTGCGTGGGTTCGTAATGAACTGACGGGTCTTATCAATCTCCTGAAATAGGCTGACAATGTCCTGGTTTTAGCTTTGGTTGCAGGGAAAAAACTTTTAAATAAAAAATTTAATGCCATGTGTAGAAAAAACTAATTTTTTGGGGGTCCCTAATTTTGCCTATCCTAGTATTTTAACAGTTCCTCCCGGAGGCCATAAAAAAATGCTATAATGGATGTAGCCAGTCTCCCCCTAAACAACATTACATTTCAAAAGGAATCGCTTCATGGTACGTTCGTTTCGAAAAGAGATCAAAGAACCGGATTCATTCCATGTCTATGCAGAAAAGGCAACTATTTTCTATGAGTCCAACTCGAAAGCGATACTAGTGGTGTCATTGGCATTTCTCATATCCCTGGGGGGATTATTCGGCTATCGAGCATGGAAGAAACATTTAAGCGATCGATCCAATATAGCTCTAGCCATCGCGCAAACTGGAGAGGCACTTAGAAGAGCTGCGGATACCTATCCTGGGACCAGGGCAAGCATCATCGCCAGATTGCGACTGGCTATGCTTTTAAGAAAACAAGGGACACACAAGGATTCCGAAAAGGAATACCGTCGACTATTGGACTCAGATGGCATCTCAGAAATGGACCGCGAACTAGCCCTGCGTGGACTCGCCGGGACCTTAAGCCTGCAAGGAAAATGTGCCAAATCTATTCCAATTTGGAGAAAAATCCTCAACCGAGGAAGTCTTCTAACGGCAGAAGATTTGTACATTTCAGTGGGAAATTGTCTAGAAGAAATAGGAAAAAAAACGGATGCTTTAAAAGAATTTGAAGATTTGGTTCAGAAACATCCAGGAAGCCCATTCATAACAGGGCAAATCAGGGCGCAGATAAAATCCCTTAAGGAATAAATATTTACCATCGGTAAGTGGGTGCGATCGACTGATAACATATGTTATGTTAAATAATATAAAAGCATCAAATCTATGTCACTTGGGCGCCGAAACATGATTAATCAGAAAACCTATCACGGATAAAGTTAACCGAATTTTTCTACGGCCTTCTCAATGTCCGGACCCGCCTTTGTGAGGTCCTCTACTGTCATTGCGGGAATTAACTCCACGTTTGCTTCAAAAGCGAGAAACCAAGGTTCTGCCACACGCGGGATTTCTGACGCATCTTCCAAGTCGATGAAAATGTATCCTGCCCGCTCCCCATTGGAAGTTGCAAAGTAGGCCGCTTCGGGTTCAATGTCCTCCAGAATGGCCCCGATTGTCTGCCCAAGCACACCTTCCCTGGCCATTTCGTTGGCCACATCCACCGGCATCTCTACTTTCAGCAAAAATCTCATTGAGGATCTCCTTAGAGTTAAAATAGGGTCTTTTAGAATATAAAAATCCAAACGAATCAAGAAGGATGCTAGCATGTAGGCATACCGGGGTGGTACTTGGGTAAAGCAGTATAGAATTTTTATCAGCGGTTCCCCGCTCCCCCTATTCTAGAGAAAGAATATTGGACGTGCTGTTTTGTATCCGCGGCTAATCTGAGAGGCGAGCACTTTATATTGGACTCTACGTAAAAATTTAGTCCGATCAGAATTTGGACCGATCTAGCTATTTGGAAGGACTTCGGCGATGCAAATTAGAGGAAAAATAATTCTGTCTCTTCTGGCTGCGGGGCTATTGGTGGGTTGCGCAACCATAAGAAACACTTGGACCAAACCCACTACCGCCACCAAGCAAGCGGAGAAGGATTTGAGATTTTGCGCCGACAAGGCATATCTTTTGTACGATCCAAAGGGCCTCAAAGGGAAACCTCTAGCCTTTAGCTCTTATCGAACCTATTATTGGGGTGGAGCCCAAAAACCATTTGAAAGTTGCATGACTAATAAAGGTTATTCGAAATAATACCCTGATTCGAAGTTTTATTTTGCATAGTTTTATTCTGAATTGGGGTCTATTCACATGGCATTTCATTCCCCCTCCTATAGATAAATTTTAGTACAGTTAGACTCCCAAGACGAACCCTAGTGCAGCCTGAGTCATCAGACACACATCTTAGGTTTCTAGGAAGGAAATTTTGAATCGGAACGCGAGAGAACCAATATAGACTACATCAAATATTGCAAATCCAAAGCACATCTGAACCCAAAATAGCGGTGGCCTGAATCGAGTCGACCAGGGTAGACGGGAACGCGAGCGGTCGATTTCAGGCCTTGGGCATCGCTCGAGGTGTTCCCTCCCCTTGCCACCCGCGCATCATGCACTTTGAGATTCTCTCGCCCATCCTCTGGCTTGTAAGGATACGGTCGGTAAAGGGAGCGGGTCCATTCCCAGACTTGGCCTGCCATATCAAGGACGCCATAGGGGCTTGCCCCTTTGGGAAACTGTCCAACTGGGGCCGCATCGTTTCGAAAACTGCCAAAAAAAGCAAGATCTTCTGTGGGATTTTGATT
>Ga0315336_1000951_pt1 | contig 64130 bp, 45 predicted proteins | sample ASW5metaG_FD_204512 | JGI IMG/M metagenome (GOLD analysis project Ga0315336, IMG submission 204512) | Ammonia-oxidizing marine archaeal communities from Monterey Bay, California, United States - ASW #5 | ecosystem: Environmental > Aquatic > Marine > Intertidal zone | place: USA: California... | reverse complement strand
CAGCGCGTCGTGGATCAACCTGGTTGAGCGTTGGTTTGCCATGCTGACCGACAAGCAGATTCGGCGCGGCGTGCATCGCAGCACCACGGAGTTGGAGGGCGCCATCGAGGAGTACATCAAAAGCCACTACGCCGATCCCAAGCCTTTCGCCTGGACCAAAACCGCCGACCAAATCCTCGCCTCCCTCGCCCGCTTCTGTAAGCGAACTTTAGAGACAGGACACTAGCAAACTGTTCACCTCGGCTGAGTCTGACGGCAGAAAACAAGCGGAGCTTCTCGGCCAAGTCCGCCCTTGTTGGCAAGGGTAGAATCAGAGGCCGTTACAACGACACCTAATGCCATACCCCGAGAACTGGCAATCTGTTTCCCAGTATCCCCACGACACAGAACCAAGAAACCGCCCCCCGGCGGGACGCGATCATCCGGTTCAGCACGCCGAGCCGTGTGCCCGTCCACTTCTTGCTTGCTAGCGGCGTCTGTGCCGCGCAGGACGAGACTCCTACCTTTCGCGGATTGAGCTGGCCGTCGCCGCTCTCGACGCCAAGGGCAAGCCGGTCACCGACCTCATCCGTGAAGGCGGCGAAGAACAAGAGGCAGCCAAGAACAGCGCTGGGGCGCGGCTATGCCGCGCCCAGCCTATCCGCAACCGCCTGAGCGATCAGTCGTAGTATTCCAAGCCGAGGTGGGTGATCAGGTCTTCGCCCTTCATCCAGCGAAGCGTGTTCTTCAGCTTCATCAACTGAATGAAGATGTCGTGCTCGGGATAAACGCTCTGCGCCGCCATCGGGCTCTTGAAGTAGAACGAGAGCCATTCCTGAATTCCGCTCATTCCCGCGCGCTGCGCCAAGTCAAGGAACAGCGCCAAGTCGAGCACCAACGGCGCCGCGAGGATTGAGTCCCGGCAGAGGAAGTTCACCTTGATCTGCATCGGGTAGCCCATCCAGCCGAAAATATCGATGTTGTCCCAGCCTTCCTTGTTGTCGCCGCGCGGAGGGTAGTACTCGATACGGACCTTGTGATCGTATTTCCCGTAGAGGTCGGGGTACTGGTCGGGTTGGAAGATGACGTCGAGCGCCGAGAGCTTGCTCTCTTCCTTGGTGCGGAAGTTGGCCGGCTCGTCGAGGACTTCGCCGTCGCGGTTGCCGAGGATGTTCGTCGAGAACCAACCGCTCATGCCCAACAGCCGCGACTTGAGCCCCGGCGCCAGCAGCGTCTTCATGAACGTCTGTCCGGTCTTGTAGTCTTTGCCGCAGATCGGCACGCCTTCGCGACCGGCAAGCTGCAGCATGGCGTTGGTGTCGACGGTTAGGTTCGGGGCGCCGTTGGCGAACGGCACGCCGGACTTCAATGCGGCGTAGGCATAGATCTGGCTCGGCGCGATCTCGGGATCGCTCTTGCGCAAGCCCTCCTCAAACTTCTCTAGGCTCGAGTGCACGTCGCTGGGCGTCTGGAAGATCTCCGTCGAGCCGCACCAGACCATCACGCATCGGGCGAGATCGTTATCTTTCTTGAAATTCGCGATGTCTTCGATCAATGCCTCGGCGTGCTCCATCTTGCTCGCGGGGGCCTTCTTGTTCGGGCCGTCGATCCGCGTCACATATCGCTTTTCAAACACGGCCGACATCGGCTTGACTGCATCCAGCTCAGGGCGCACTTTCTCGAGCAGGTCGCTCGCAATGACGCCGGCGTTCTTGGCGGAATCGTAGGCGCTGTCCTCGTAAATGTCCCATCCGCCGAAGACGAGATTGTCGAGCGGCGCAAGCGGGACCAAGTCGTGGATGAGAGGGTTGCGGCTCTCTGTGCGCTTACCGAGACGAATACGTCCCATCTGCGTCAGAGAGCCGATCGGCGGCGTAAGATTTTTCTTGATCGCCTCGACGCCGGCGATGAAGGTGGTCGCTACCGCGCCCAGCCCGGGGGTGAGCACTCCGAGCTTGCCTTCTGGCGCGCCAATGGCGGGGGTTTGTCGTACGGACATTCAACTACTCCAAATCGGGGGTTTCAGGCAGCGCGACAGTCGAGGCGTCGCGGCTAAATTCATTGACCGCTCGGCGCGGGTCCGCTGCCGGCGGAGACTTCGGTTGACAATTCAGGCTCCGGCGGCGCGGAATCGGTTGCGCGGCTCGGGAGCGACACCCCAGTGTAGCGAAGCCGCCGAAGCAGCAGCGACCCTGGGCTTTAGCGCCTCGTACCAGAAAACGCGGGTGCGAGAAGGCTTTTGGCTTACCTGCAAATTTGGACGCCCTCCGCGGCAAGTCGGTTGCGCCGCTCACACAATTGCGGAAGCCGCCTTTTGATACACTCAACGCTTAGCGGCAAGCTTGTGATTTTGCACGCTTTCCGCTCAGCGCGGGAATCTTGAACGACTTGCGAGCCGCCGCTTTAATCCAACACGGAATCAGATTTGTCGGCGCGATTTTCCTTTTCGCCGGGCTGGCGCAAGCCGAGCCGCCGCGCCTGACGGTCCTCATCATCGCGGAGCAATTCCGCTCCGACGCTATCGATCGCTACGCTGACGAGTACAGCGAAAACGGCTTGGGCCGCTTGCTCGCCGACGGCGCGCGATTCCGGCGGTGCCGCTTTGACATGCTGACCACGCTCGCCGCCCCGGCCGCTGCAACCCTTGCGACCGGCGCTTGGCCGAGCCGCCACGGCATCGTCGGCGATTCTTGGTACGACCCCTACACTTGGCTCGTGGCGGACGCGGCCGGCGATCCCCAGCGGTTTTCGCCGAACAGGTTGAGCGGCTCGACGTTGGCCGACGAGCTTGCTCTTGCCAGCAGGGGCCGCTCGCGCACCGTGGCGGTTTCCGACACCCCTGCTCCGGCGGTACTGACGGCGGGCCGCCGCCCGGCGGGTTGTTATTGGCGCGACGCTTTTGGAGCATTCACCACCTCGCTCTACTACGGACCTGCGGCTCCCGATTGGGTCGGCGACTTCAGCTTCAACCGCCGTCCGCGACGTGCCGGGCCGCTAAGTTGGAAAGCGCTCGACGCGGCTCCCGGTTCGCCTGCGTTGCGGTTGCTCGACGGAGACTCTTTCTTGAGGCTCTATCTGGCCTCCCCGTTCGCGGTCGAAGAAACACTGGCCTTCGCGCGGGAGGCGGTCGAACGAGAAAAGCTCGGGTCTCGCGATCATCCCGACATGCTGATCGTAAACCTCTCCGCTCCAGCGCTGCTGGGGCTGGAAACCGGTGCGGATTCGCCGCTGATGCGCGACTTAACGTTGCGCCTGGATCGTTCGCTCGGCGAGTTGCTCGATTGGATTGACGAAAGAGTTGGCCTGGCGAACACGCTCGTCGTCTTTACCGGAGCCCACGGCATTCCCGCGCAGCGCGGCGAGCCGCTTCCGCCCGGGCCGCGCAGCGCGGAACGAGTCGACGGCGAGAGTGCGGCGCTTGCGATGAGTGCAGCGCTCGAGCAACGCTTCGGACCGGAAGTCTACGTTGAGCGCTACCTGTACCCTTTCGTCTACCTCAGTCCGGCGGCGGGAAAAATGGGACTCGACGAGCGTCGCGAAGCGATTCGGACTGCAGGCGAGGCGGCGTTGACGGTTCCCGGCGTGCGAGCCTATTGGTCGCCGGAGATTGCCTCGGCCTCTGAAGCTGACAGCCGAGCCTTTTCGCGCAGCCGCTACTCCGGACGCTCCGGCGACCTTATGCTCGCCTACGAGCCGGACTTCGTCGAAGCCTACGGCGACGGGCGCGGCGTCAGCTCGGGTTCGTTTTACCGTTACGACACCGACGTGCCGCTAGTGATCGCTGGACCTCGTATTCGCAGTGGTCTTTTCGAATCAACGGTCGAGGCGACCTCGCTTGCGCCGACGCTGGCCGCGCTTCTGGAAGTTGCTGTGCCAAGCTCGGCCGAAGGCGAGCCGCTGACGCAAATCCTATTGCCCCCGACGGCGACCACGGCGCCCGAGGTGGGCCCGCCGACGCCCCCGCTGGAATAGCCGCCTTGGCCGAGCTGACGACGAACCTCTGTGCTCTCGAGCTGAAGAACCCGGTTCTCGCCTCGAGCGGAACATTTGCCTACGGCGTCGAGTTTGCCGAGCAAGTCGATCTCAACGCCCTCGGCGGCATCGTCGTCAAGGGTCTCTCTCGCGAGCCCATACGCGGCAACCCGCCGCCTCGCGTCGTCGAAACCGAAGGCGGCATGCTGAACTCGATCGGTCTGCAGAACATCGGCGCCAGTGCTTTCGTCGCACAAAAGCTGCCCGATCTGGCGAAGCTCGATACGGCGGTGTTCGCGAACGTCTTCGGCTACGCGCCGGAAGATTACGTCGAAGTGCTGCGCATCTTCGAAGACGCCGAGGGTCTAGCCGGCTACGAGCTGAACGTCTCTTGTCCCAACACGAAACACGGCGGGATGCAGTTCGGCTCCGATCCGAAACTGCTTTCCGAGGTGACAGGCCTGGCGCGGGCCGCCGTAAAGAGCTCGCGCCCGCTCATGGTAAAACTCTCGCCGAACGTGGGCGACATCGCGGCGATGGCCCAGGCCGCGGAAGAAGCCGGAGCGGACGCGATTTCTCTCATCAACACGCTTCAAGCGTTAGCGGTCGATGCGCGTGCTCGCCGCGCCAAGCTCGGGGCCGGCTACGGCGGCCTTTCCGGACCGGCGATCAAACCGATCGCGCTCCGTATGGTGCATCAAGCGGCGCTGGCGGTTTCGATCCCCGTGGTCGGGATGGGCGGCGTCGCCTCAGGCGAAGACGCCGCTGAGATGATCCTCTGCGGAGCGACGGCGGTTCAAGTCGGCACGGCGACATTCTGGGATCCGCAAAGGCCGCTGAAGGTCGCCCAAGAGCTGGGACGATTCCTCGACCGTGAGGGCTTGGCCTCGGCGGTTCAGCTGCGCGGCGCGCTGCAACTCACCGACGAAGACTAAGGCTTTGCCGCGGCGACGAGCTCGAGCGCCTCACGGGCAACCCGTTCCGGCGTCACGCGCGTCATGCAGCGGTGGTCGATCGGACACTCCCTCAGCAGACACGGCGCGCAATCGACTGGCTCACGGATCACGCGCGCCCACGACGCCGACGGACCGGTCGCTACATGATCGGTGGCGCCGAAGACGGCTGCGGTCGGTATGCCCAACGCCGAGGCGACGTGCATCGGTCCGGAATCATTTGTCAGGTAGACGCTGCAGGTCGAGGCCAGCTCGATGAACTCGCCGAGCGTCGTGTCACCGGCGAGAACGTGCGCGCCGTCGCCGATTTGCGATGCGATCCGGCGTCCTAGCTCGGCTTCGCTCGAGTCTCCAAAGAGCGCTACCCTCGCGCCGAGCTCGTTCGCCGTCAGGCGAGCGGCCTGGGCGAAGTGCTCGGGAATCCAGCGCTTGGCGGAGCCGTAGGCCGCGCCGGGGCTGACGCCTATCCAAGGGCCTTCCGGTAATCCACGCTTTGACCATCCACGACGGCCCGCCTCGGCGGCCTGTGCCACCCCGCCTAGGCGAATGTCGGCGCACTCGGGCAGCTCTTTGATTAGCCCCGCCCGGCGCAGCAGCTCGAGATAGTAAAAGCGCTGATGGGCGGGGATGTCGCCTGCGCGCGGCACTCGGATTGCGTCCGTAAGCAGCAGGCTGCGCGCATCGCGGGCGTAGCCGATGCGTCGCGGGATGCGCGCGGCGAAAGCGAGCAGTGCGGCGTCGAAGGCGTTCTGAAACAAGATGGCCTGGTCGAACCGCTCGGCGCGTAGCTCGCCCGCCAAGAGGCGCTTGCCGCGCCAGCCCTGGTGTCGCCCTCGACTCTCATAGGACAGAATGCGATCGCAGAAATCTTCACGAGCGTAAAGCTCCGCCACCCAGGGACGCGCCAGGACGACGATCTCATCTCCGGTAAAGGCCCGGCGAATCTCGCGTAGCGCCGGGATTCCCATCACGGCGTCGCCGAGCCAGTTCGTTGCGCGAACGAGAATCTTCATCCGGCGGCCTCGATGCGTTGCTCGATGAGATCGAGAAGGTCTGTCTCGTCTTCGATTCTCATTTCGATCCGCAGAGCGTAAAGCGGTGGAGCGCCGGAGCGTTGCTCGCCGGGGACAGCGGCGTTGAGGTTCTCGAGATCCTTTTCCGTCGTGATGAGCGTGTCGGCGTCGTTCTCGCGGGCGAGCTTGGCGATGCGGTGCCAGTCCTCGGGGGCGTAGCGCTGGTGGTCGCGGAAGCGTAGCTCGGCGACGGGCTGGCCCAAGGCTTGCTCCACCGTGCGGCGGAATGAGCCCGGGGCGCCGACGCCGCTGAAGGCGACAATGCGTCGGCCCTGCAGCGAGGCGAGGTCGAGCTGCTTTTCGCTCGAGGCATCGATCACCAAGGTAGGTTGAATCGAGCCGCGATAGATAGGCGCGTCCGGGTTTGAGCGCTTCAAGAGTCGTTCCAGACGGGCATAGCTTTGTCCTGGCTTGACGCGTGTCAACAAGAAGGCCGAGGCCCGTGCTAGTCCTGCAAGCGATTCGCGCAGCCGGCCGAGCGGCAGCATCTCGTCGAGCTCGAGCGGACGCGTAACGTCGATCAGCAGCAGGTCGAAGTCCCGTTCGAGGCGCAGATGCTGGAAGCCGTCATCGAGCACGAACAGCCCCGCCTCGGCGATCTTCAGCAGTTCTTCGCCGCTGCGCCTGCGGTCCGCGCCGACCCCGACGGCGACCTCGAGCGAGAGCTCGTCGAAGCGTCGCCGAAACAACGCCGCCTCGTCGCCGAGTCGCGCCGCGTCAGGGCAATCTCCGGGCCGCGCAACCAGAAACTGCTCCGACGACCGACGGCGATAGCCGCGCGTCAACACCCCCGAATTTCGACCGCGCCGCGCCAGGGCTTCGACCAAACGCAGCACGGTCGGAGTCTTGCCCGACCCGCCGGCCGTCAGGTTGCCGACGCAGAGTGTGAAACGCGGCAGGCGACTCTTCGGCAATACGCTGCGATCGTAAGCCGCCCGTCGCGCGCCTGACCCCAGAAGCCACAGCGCCGCGGCCGGGCCGAGCAGCACCCGCCGCCAGGCGGGTACCGGCTCGCATGGAGTCGCTGCGCCGTAGAGCTGGGCGGCTTGCGCGGCGAGTCGCAAGGCCGCGCCGCGTTGCGTCTCGGCCGCCTTGCCGGCGTTCTCCCCCAGCGTGGCCGCTCGCTGGGGGTTCTCCAACAGTCCAAGCAGCACGGCGCCCAGCTCGCTCGCGCCGGAGACCTGTACAATCGCCCCCCGCCCGAGCAACTCGTCGGCGATCGCCTGGAAGTTTTGCATGTGCGGCCCCACCACGACCGGCTTCCCAAGCAGCGCCGGCTCCAGCACATTGTGCCCCCCCCAACCGTTGAGCGATCCGCCGACGAAAACGACGTCGGCCGCGCCATACAGCCCGTGCAACTCGCCGAGCGTGTCGGCCAACAAGACGCCCGGCAGCGGCAACTCTGAAGCACCGGCGAGCTCCGAGCGGCGAATCGATGGGAGCCCGCTGGCGGCAATCGTCGCGGCGACCTCGTCGCAACGCTGCGGGTGGCGCGGGGCAAGAACGAGCATCGACCGAGGAAGCTTCGCCGTGACCTCGGCAAACGCGCGCAATACTTCCGCCTCTTCACCTTCCCGGGTGCTGCCCGCGACGACCATTCTCGCCTGGGGGCCTGAGCGCTGGAACAAGTTCTCAACGTCCGGGGCGAGCCGAGCGGCGCCCGGCTCAAAGTCGTACTTCAAGTTGCCGGCTGTCTTGATCGATTCCGGCTCGGCCCCGAGCGAACGGAAACGTTCCGAGTCGATCTCCGACTGCGCCATAACGGCGTCGCAGAAACACAGGACCGCTTCGAAGAAAAACCGGAAGCGGAGGTAGCGAGGCAAGGCGCGATCCGAGATGCGCCCGTTCGCGATGACGAGGCCAGCGCCCGTCCGCTTCGCTTCGCGGAAAAGATTCGGCCAAATCTCGGTCTCCATCACGATCAGCAGGCGGGGCTTCAAGCATCGCAACGCCGCTCGAACGCACGGCGCTAGATCAAACGGTAGATAAAATATGCCGTCAACCCGATCGCCGAGTTTCTTGCGCGCAATTGCTTGCCCGCTGGGGGTCGTGGTGCTAACAAAAAGCGGCGCCCCGGGGATCGCGCGGCGCAGTTCCTCGATCAGCCGCTGAGTATTTATCGCTTCGCCGACCGAAACGGCATGTAACCAGACGGCTCCGGGGCGGGTCTGACGAAAGGAGGCCGGTAGTCGACCGAACCGCTCCGCCATGCGCCGCCAAGGCATGCCCCTGGTCCTGCTGCGGAGCAGTAAGATGGGAACGGCCGCCAAGGAGACGCTCCACAGGAGCAGGTTGTAGGCGACGAAGAGCAACCGATTGGACCCCATTATGCCAAGTTACGGATCGATACGAGCCCTTCTAGCAATCGCGGCATTGCTTGTTTGCGCCGTCGCCTTTGGCGCGAACCAGTCGGAGTTCCGGCCCAAGGCGGCTAACAAATACCCCGCCAAGCAGTCTCAGGGCGATGTCACGGTGGCGGTCAAGCCTTACCATACCGAGAAGCTCCAAAAGGAAGCCTTCGGCAAAGCGAAGCCCTACAAGTACGGCGTACTGCCGGTACTGGTCGTGATCACGAACAAAGGCAACGGCGTGATCGGCCTCGAGGATCTAAAGGCGCGCTACATCAACCCGCAGCGCGAAGGCGTCGAGCCGATTCCGGCCGAGGAGCTCGCCTTCTTCAATCCGAACGGGCACCAGCCGACCCAGAAACCTTCCTACATCCCTGGCATCCCAGGCGTCGGCCGACCGAAGGTGAAGAAGGGACCGCTCGCTAAGACCGAGATCACGAGCCGAGCCTTTGTCGCTCCGGTGCTGACGCCGCAGTCATCCGTCGCTGGGTTCTTTTACTACCACGTCGGCGACAAGGAGAATCCCGCCAAAGAGAGCGCGATGTACCTCTCCGGGTTGACCGACATGCAGGCCGGGCGCGAGCTCTTCTACTTCGAGATTTCGCTCGACCCGTACGACTGAGCTCATCTGCGCGCGACCATTCTTGAACCGGGCCGCCGAGGCGGCCTACATGCCCCGCCGCCCTCCAACGAGCTAAGCTGGAGGAGACCCCTTCGGAAGCTAATAGATTCGTCGGCGAGCTTGCGCCCGTCGTTGCCAGATGCCCAAACGCACCGACCTCAAGAAGATCATGATCATCGGCTCGGGGCCGATCGTCATCGGACAAGCCTGCGAGTTCGACTACTCCGGCACGCAAGCCTGCAAGGCTTTGCGCGACGAGGGTTACGAGACCGTTCTCGTCAACTCGAACCCGGCGACGATCATGACCGATCCCGAGCTCTCCGAGCGCACCTACATCGAGCCGCTCACCACCGAGTACTTAACCGAAATCATCCGAGTCGAGCGGCCCGACGCTCTGCTCTCGACTGTCGGCGGCCAGACTGGTCTCAACGCCTCGGTCGCCCTCGCGGAGGCGGGGGTGCTGGACGAATACGGCGTCGAGCTGATCGGCGCCAAGCTCGACGCGATCAAGAAGGCGGAGGACCGCCAGCTCTTCAAAGATGCCATGCGCGGCATCGGCCTCGACGTGCCGCGCTCTCACCTCGCGACCGACTTGCAAGGCGGCTTCGACTTCGCCGCCGAGGTCGGCTACCCGGTCGTGCTGCGGCCGAGCTTCACCCTCGGCGGCTCCGGCGGCGGCATCGCCTACAACACCGAAGAGATGGGCAGCCTCCTCAAGCTCGCGCTCGAGATCTCTCCGGTCCACGAGGTGTTGATCGAAGAGAGCGTGCTCGGCTGGAAGGAGTACGAGCTCGAGGTGATGCGCGACCTCAACGACAACGCCATCATCATTTGCTCGATAGAAAACTTCGACCCGATGGGCGTGCATACCGGCGATTCAATCACCGTCGCCCCGGCGCAGACGCTCACCGACCGCGAATACCAGATGATGCGCGACGCGGCGCTGGCCTGCCTGCGTGAGATCGGCGTCGACACCGGAGGCTCGAACGTCCAGTTCGCGATGGAGCCTGAGACAGGGCGGATGACGATCATCGAGATGAATCCGCGTGTCTCGCGCAGCTCGGCGCTGGCCTCGAAGGCGACCGGATTCCCGATCGCGAAGATCGCAGCAAAACTAGCGGTCGGCCTGCGGCTCGACGAGATTCCGAACGACATCACGAAGAAAACGCCGGCATCGTTTGAACCGACGATCGACTACGTGGTCGTCAAGATTCCCAAGTTCCAGTTTGAAAAGTTCCCCGGGGCCGAACCGGTGCTTGGCGTCCAGATGAAGTCGATCGGCGAGGTCATGTCGATCGGATCAACCTTCAAGCATGCGCTCTGGAAAGCGATTCGCAGCCTTGAGACCGGGCGCAAGGCCGGCTCGGAGGTCTACGATCCCGAGCTGATACCGAAGCGGCTGATTACGCCGAACCCGGATCGACTCAGCTACATTCGCTTCGCCTTTGAGCAAGGCATGTCGGTGCACGAAATCACCGAGATGACCCGCATCGACCCGTGGTTCCTCGATCAGCTCAAGAGCGTCATTGACTCCCAGACCGAGCTCGGGAAGGCTTCGCTGGAGACCGTGACCAAGGGTCAGCTGCGCGAAGCCAAACGCCGAGGCCTCTCCGACAACCGCCTGGCACGGTTGTGGGACGCGAATGAAGCCGCGGTACGTAACAAGCGCAAAGAGCTCGGCGTCGAAGCGGTTTTCAAGAGGGTCGACACTTGCGCGGCGGAGTTCGAGAGCCACACGCCCTACCTCTACTCGGTCTACGAAGAGGAATGCGAAGCGGCGCCGACCAACCGCAAGAAGGTCATGATCCTCGGCGCAGGGCCGAACCGCATCGGGCAAGGGATCGAGTTCGACTACTGTTGTTGCCACGCCTCTTTCGCGCTGCAAGAACTCGACTACGAGTCGTTGATGGTCAACTGCAACCCTGAGACCGTCTCGACCGACTACGATACCTCCGATCGCCTATACTTTGAGCCGTTGACGCTCGAGAACGTGCTCAACATCTACGACGTCGAAAAGCCGGACGGCGTCATCGTGCAGTTCGGCGGGCAGACGCCGCTTACCCTAGCCTTGCCGCTGAAAGCAAACGGGGTTCCGATTATCGGCACGACGCCCGAGTCGATCGACCTCGCCGAGGATCGCGAACGTTTCGGACGGTTGCTTGCCGAGCTCGACATCCCGCAGCCGCCCAACGGGACAGCGACTTCGATCGAGGGCGCCCTCAAAGCCGCCGAAAAGCTCGGCTACCCGGTGCTCGTTCGGCCCAGTTACGTGCTCGGCGGCCGGGCGATGACGATCGCCTACAACGCCGCCGTGGTCGAGAGCTATATGCGCGAGGCGGTGGCCTATTCCCAAGAGCGCCCGATCTTGATCGACCGCTTTTTGGAGAACGCGGTCGAGATCGACGTCGACGCCCTCTGCGACGGCGAAGAGGTGCTGATCGGCGGCATCATGGAGCACATCGAAGAAGCGGGCGTGCACTCAGGAGACAGCTCGTGCGTCCTGCCGGCAGCCTCGATCAGCGACGAGAACCTCGCAACGATCAGAGATTACACACGGAAGCTCGCCCTAGCGCTAAAGGTCGTCGGGCTGATGAACATTCAGTACGCAATCTACAACGGCAAGGTGTACGTCATAGAGGTGAACCCTAGGGCTTCGCGCACCGTACCGTTCGTCAGCAAAGCGACCGGACACCCCTTGGCAAAGATCGCTGTTGGGTTGATGACGGGCAAGAAGCTCGCCGACTACGATCTGCCGTCGGGCGAATTGCCGACGGCGAAGATCTGCGTGAAATCGCCGGTCTTTCCCTTCATCAAGTTCCCTGGCGTCGACCCGATGCTGGGGCCGGAGATGCGCTCCACAGGCGAAGTGATGGGCGTTGGCGAGACATTCGGCGAGGCTTTCTCGAAGGCGCAGTTGAGCGCTGGGCAAGAGTTGCCGGATTCCGGAGCCGTCTTCATCAGCGTAAGCTCGCGACAGAAAACCGACGCCGTTCCAGTTGCAAAGAAGTTCGCGGGGCTTGGCTTCGCGATCTACGCCACGCGCGGCACCGCATCGACTTTGCGGGCCGCCGGGCTCGACTGCAAGATCGTCTTCAAGGTCAACGAAGGCCGTCCGAACCTGGTTGATCTGATCAAAGATCGCCAAGTCGATCTCATCATCAACACCCCCGCCGGGGCGCACGCCTTCGACGACGAGCGCGCCATCCGCGGCGCGGCGGTGCAGTACGGCATCTCCTGTATCACTACCCTAAGCGCCGGCAAGGCCGCCGCCGACGGCATCGCAGCGCGACGCGCCGAGACGATTTCGGTCGGCTCGCTGCAAGAGCTGCACCAAGAGCCCGAAGTCGTCGCCTAACGGAACGCGGGCGTAGGCCCCCGTGCGATGTCTCGATGGTTCGTTTCATTCAGACCAGAGATCCTGCGCTACGGCGCAATTCGCGTGTTCGGGAAGTATCGTCGTAGAATCGCCCGCCAATCCGCTCCGCGCAGCGCCGTCGCTACAGCGCCGCGTTGGCACAGGCCAAGGCCGTGGCCGCGGCCGCTTCCTTCAAACACGTTCTCCTCGCCCTCTTGCCGGATCTCGTAGGAATTGCTCGGCAGCGCGTCCCAACCCATCGCACGAACGAGGCGCAGCCTCTCCGCCTCGTTTCCCGGCCTCCGCGCCAACGCCCGCGTCAGCTCCCGCGTATAGCGCCGTTGCCAGCGCTCTGGCGTCTCATCACAAGCTCGGGCGAAAAAGGGGTAGCCGTCGGACGCCATCCCAACCTCATCCGCAGTCTTAGTGCGGCCGCCGCAGCTCTGACTGAAAAGCGCCCGCAGCGCACGGCCGTCGTAGCGGAGAGTTTGGCCACGTGTCCGTTCCGTGGCGAGAGCATGGACACTGTCTGCCGCCGGTGGTTCGCGCAGATATTGGCAGTGCGTGGTGTCGCAAAAGTCAAAGCCGCGATGCCGCCCTGCAGTGGAGTAGTAGGAGCGAGAAGCAACCGCCTGCGCGGCCAATGCCGCGGCAGGCCAGCCGTCACCGGATTCCGCCGCAACCGCTGAGGCCGTCGCCGTTTCGAGATCCATCTCGACGACCGCCAGCAACTCGTCGCCGCGGCCCTCAACGCGCAGCAAGCCGAAGAATGTGCGCTCGATGTGTCCGGGAATCTCCAGCACAAACGGCGCCGGCGCGAGCATCCGGAGCGACCGACCTTGCAGCCGCAACCCATTCCTCTCGACCGCGACCAGCGAGTCGGCGCCGAGCTGAAGCATCGCTGACGCAGCTTCCAGCGAGAAGTGATCGTCGTCGAGCTCCAGGCTTAGCCGCGCCCCGTTCGCCGACCGCAAATGCATCAGCGTCGGATGAAAAAGCCCAAAGACTCCGATCTGTATCGTCTCGGCGGACAGCCCCGCGGCAAGCACCACCGCGAGAAGAAGCGTCCGCGCCATGCATTCATTCTCGCCTAGCGACGCCGTGGTGGCGACTACATCCTCGGCTGTGAACGGACTTCGATATCTTCTGGGTCCACTCCCTCCACTGTCGGTTCCGGCAGCTTGCCGCGCCAGTTCGCTAGCGCCCAGATGAGCCCGGAGACAGTCGAGAAAGCGCCCGCCCAAGCTCCGATGGTTCGCGGCGAAAAACTCTCGGAGGCCCAACCGGCCGCCGTCAGCGAGAGCATCATCGTGCCCCACGTCATCGACTCGATCGTCGAGTAAACGCGGCCGCGATACTCGTCGCCGACGTGGCGCAGCAACTGCTCCTGGTTGAGCACCGAAGTTACGCCGACTCCAGCGCGCGAGAGCCCAACGAAGAACATCGCCCAGCCGAATGTCGGCGCTTGGCTGAAGCAGACGTAGCTGAGTCCGTGGACGCAATGGCAGATCGCAATCACCCGCTTGTAGGCCTCAAAGCCCACCCGCTTGCCAAGCCAATGCGCATACGTCGCGCCCACCAACAGCCCAAGTCCGGCCGCGCTCCAGATCATGCCGATGCCCGAGGCCCCCCGAACGAACACAACCTCGCCGAACAAGCTGAAGAGGATCTGCGCCGCTCCGCCTCCGGTCGCCCAACCGACGTGCAGCAGGGCGATGCCGAACATGAGGGGCTTGCCGCGCAGATAGCGCAGGCCCTCGACGTATTCGTGCCAGGGGCGAGCGACGTCCTGCTCGGTCAAAGCCTTGCGTTTCGGCCGGAAGTCGCCCTTCTCGAGGCGAAGCATTGCGATCATGGCCGCTGAGAAAAAAAAGGACGCCGAGTTGATCAGAAACGCCGCCTCGTAACCGAGCGAGGCGGCGCTAACGCCCCCGAGCAGCGTTCCAAGCGTGACGGAGACGTACTTGGTCGTCTGCGTCAACGAGTTCGCGGTGTGAAGCTCCTCAGGGCTCGCGATCGTCGGTAGGATGGCGGTGCGGCCGCTGGTGAAGAAAGGCGAAGCGAACATCAAGAGACCGCTGAAGAGGTAGAGGGGCAGAATGTCGTCGCTGCCGACGGTCCAGATGAAAGCGGCGCCGACGACGCCGCGCACCACGTCGCTCACGATCATGAGCTTCTTGCGGTCCATGCGATCGAGCGCCACGCCCGCGATGGGTCCGGCCAAGATCATCGGCACCGCGCGCGCCAGCATGATCGTGCTGACGACCATGCCCGAGCCAGTGGTCTCGAGGGCCAGCGAGAAGACGGCAATCGTATTGAAGTGGTCGCCGATCTCGCTGACGATCTGTCCGAGCCAGGAATAGCGATAGTTGCGATTGCGCCGCAGCAGCGTGAGAAAGTCGTTCACGCTGCGGCTCTGATGGAGAAAGCTGCCATTCTCTAGGATCGCAAAGTCTCTCGCGCCGGTCGGATCGTTTCCAAAAACGATCGGGCCGCACCCCGCCGAATAGGGGACGCTCACGGGCCGATTCTCGGGATCGACGCTAGACGGTCCGATTGGCGTGCCGACACCGACCCCCGCCAAAACAAGCGCAAACACTGCGCCGACCCAGAGGAGCCGCCCTCTGCTCATCCCGGGTCCCTCCTCGGTTGCTCCGGCCGGAGGAGCTTGCTGCGACTCATCCACCGGTGTAACGAACCGATACCCCCGCCGAGGCACGGTCTCCAGGAAGCGCGGACTCGTCGCGGAGTCGCTTAGAGCCTGGCGAATCTTCGGGACGACGGTGTTGAGTCCATGGTCGAACTCGACGAAGGTGTCCTCGGACCAGACGGAGTCCTTGATCTCTTCGCGAGTGACGATATCACCGGGCCGTTCAACCAGCAGCGCCGGCGCCCGGAGGGCTGATCCTGCAACCGCACTCGCACGCCGCTCCTGCGCAGCTGGCGGGCGTCGAGGTCCATTTCTAAGACCCCGAAACGAACGGCTCTGGAACTACCTGATGCCTCCACAGGTGCTTGAGCGGAACGGAAGTGCTTGAACTCGCTAACGGAGATTCCAGAGCGGTCCACAGTTCAGGCTTGTTGACTCCATGGGGCCAGCCGATCAACACTCTCGAGAGCGCTCTAAGGGCGACTCCCCTGTCCTGTCGCCGGATCGGCTGATCGCGTCCGCTTGCGACAATGAGTTGATAGCGAATGTCGCGCGACCGCCAAGCTAAGTTTCTTGAGGCGCACCCCTCTTACGTCGCTATCGACGAGCTGCGGGCCCGCGAGTACGCCCGCCTCGACCAGCAAGATCACGTCTACCTCGACTACACGGGCGGCGGCCTCTATGCCGCATGCCAGCTTCAGCAACACCAACGCCTGCTGGAGGCCCGCGTCTTCGGCAATCCGCACTCTCACAACCCGACCTCCTCGGCGATGACCGAACTCGTCGAGCGCGCCCGGCGAAAGGTTCTCGACTATTTCAACGCGGATCCGGAAGAATACGCGGCCATCTTCACCGCCAACGCCTCGACTGCCCTGAAGCTCGTGGGCGAGTCCTACCCGTTTAGCCCCGGCGACCGCTATCTGCTGACCTTTGACAATCACAATTCGGTCAACGGCATTCGTGAATTCGCGCGCTCCAAGGACGCCTCCATCGCCTACGTCCCGCTCGCGCTCCCGGAGATGCGCATTGATCGGGCGGCCCTCGACGGCTACCTGTCTCAAGCTGACGCCGCTTGTCACAACCTTTTCGCCTACCCGGCGCAGTCCAATTTTTCCGGAGTCCAACACCCGCTCGATTGGATCGAGAGCGCTCAGGCGAAGGGCTGGGATGTCCTGCTCGACGCCGCCGCTTTCGTCCCGACCAACCGGTTGGATCTGGGTCGGTGGCGCCCTGACTTCGTGCCGATTTCCTTCTACAAAATGTTCGGATACCCCACTGGCGTTGGATGTCTCATCGCACGCCGCGCGGCGCTCGCCAGGTTGCACCGGCCGTGGTTTTCGGGGGGTACTATTACGGTCGCGTCGGTGCAAGGAGACAAGCACTACTTCGCCGAAGGAGCGACAGCCTTCGAGGACGGCACGCTCGACTACCTCAACATCCCCGCCATTCAAATCGGACTCGAACATCTGGAATCGGTTGGGGTCGACGAGATTCATGAACGCTGTCGATGCCTGACCGGCTGGGTCCTCGAACAACTCGGCGATCTGCGGCACGCGAACGGCTGTGCGCTGGTTCGCATCTACGGCCCAGCCACGACGGAGAATCGCGGCGGCGCCATTACGATGAACTTCTACGATGCTGACGACCGGATCATCGATCACCTGAAGATTGAGCAAGCGGCTGCTGCTCGGAACATATCCTTGCGCACTGGGTGCTTTTGTAACCCGGGGGGCGGCGAGGTCGCTCTACAGCTCTCGAAGACCCAGCTGATCGGCTGTTTCCGCCAGTCCGAAGCGGCTGGCAACTTCGCCTTCACGCCGGAAGACTTCCGCCTCTGCGTCGACGGCAAGAGCACGGGCGCCGTGCGGGTTTCGGTCGGGCTAGCGAGCAATTTCGAGGATGTCTCGCGATTCGTCGACTTCGCCCGCGGTTTGCTGACCTGACGCCGGAGGGCAAGCAGGGTGTTAATCTGGCAGCACTCCGAGCCATGACCTATCGACCCGCCCGCGCTGCCAGCCTGCCCATCGTCGTCTTTATCGCTGTTGCAGCCGCTTGCTCCAAGCCGTCCGCCGAAGTCGCTGGACAGATCCCTGACGCCCACGTCAAGGTCTACTTCGAGAAAGGCATGTTCGGCGGCTGGCCCGCCAACCACGGCATCTGGATCTGGGGCAATGAGATTCTGGTCGGCTTCTCCAAGGGCTACTACAAGGACCTCGGCGACCGGCACCATATCGACCGGGAAAAGCCTGAGATGCACATGCTCGCCAGAAGCCTCGACGGCGGCGAGACTTGGGTGATCGAAGACCCCGGGGCTGAGGGCCGCCTGCTGACCGACGGCGGCTTCCTGCACGGCGTTCCGCGTCCGGGAGTTGAGATCCCGCAACTCATGGACAGCCCGGGCGGCGTCGACTTCACGCACCCCAATTTCGCGCTGACGTTGCGGACAAACAACGTCGACGCTGGAGTTGGCCGCTTCTTCTACTCCTACGATCGCGGTCACATTTGGGAAGGACCCTACCGTCTGCCGAACTTCGGCGCCCCGGGCATCGCCCCGCGCACCGATTACCTTGTCAACGGCAAGAGCGACTGCATGCTGTTCATCACCGCGGCCAAGACGAACGGTGAGGAAGGCCGCCCGCTCTGTGTCCGCACGACCGACGCAGGGAAAACGTGGGACTTCGTCTCCTGGATCGGCCCCGAACCCGAGGGCTTCGCCATCATGCCGGCGTCGGTTCGACTCTCGGAGCGCGAGATTCTCGTCACCGTGCGCCGCCGCGAAGGCCCGAAGCGATTCATCTCGGCCTACCTATCGAACGACAACGGACAGAGCTGGCAGTATTTGAACGATCCGGTCTCGGACGCCGGCGAAGGCAACCCTCCGGCGATGATCCAGCTCGCCGACGGTCGCATCTGCCTGATCTACGGCTACCGCGCCGAACCTTACAGCATCCGCGCGAAGCTCAGCAGCGACGCGGGACGGACCTGGGGCGAAGACATCGTGCTACGCGACGACGGCGGCAGCCGCGACATCGGCTACCCGCGCGTCGTTCAACGCCCGGACGGCAAAGTTCTTGTTCTCTACTACTTCAGCCAGAAAGGCCCCGACTCGGAACGCTACATCGCCGCAACGATTTGGTCCCCGCCAGGCCCTTAAGGCGACTCCCCGTCCCGCTCACGTATGCCGTATCGCATTGCCTAACGGACTCTAGTCGCCCCATAGCGAGAAGGGCCGATCATGGCTCCCCTAGTACCGATGATTGAACCTCGGTCCTACGGCCAGAAGCGAACACCCTAGCGAGAAATGAACCCGTTGGGCGATAGCCGTCCAGGAGGGAGTGTGGGCACTATCAAAGCATGAGGAACGGCCTAAGAGAGAGTCATTCCCCGCGCGCCATCGGAGACGAGACCGAACGCCAGATCTTGGCCTTGATGGGGCGCGACTACTGGTTTTGGCAGATCGCTGAAGCGCTTTCGATCGATGAGAAGGCTCTGGACGATCGGGTTGCAGGCATCCAGAACAGGCTCGGCCTGCACACTTGGCGGGAGCTCTACAAGTTTGCGGCGGCACATCCGAAGCCGTTCAGTAGATCCGCTGCTTGTGGGCTCTCCGAACCTGAATCGACTGTGCCCTTGTGGGACTAGATCGAAATGAGCGGTTACCGATCCGCCTTTGTACGCAGCAAGGAGACGGAGAACCGATGAATCGACCAGACCCGGACCGCAACGAGAATACCCGCTTCCGGAGGCTTGCCGCGGCGGTCATCCTGCAAGCGCTCGACGATCTCTACAAGGGATCGAGGCGGCAGCGGGAGTTGGCCTGGAATTGGCTCTCCGGTAAGAGCGAAGACGGACTCTCTTTCGAGCTCTGCTGCAAGCTGCTCGATAGAGACGCCGAAGACAGTCGAAGCAAGCTGCAAGCTTACTATCAGCAAGCCTTCTCGCTCGGGGCCCTCGCGGCTCCGAATGGGGCGCAGTGGACGCTCGGCCCCGCTAGTCTAGAATCGTTGGGCCAAATCGAGGGAGACCGACGGCTTTCGGTTGCCGACGGAATCGCCGGTGAACGGTGATCATGTTTTGGCGCTAGATGCGGGTGGTTTCGATCGGGGCGGCGTCCCCATCGGGCCGATCTCCTGGACGGTTGTTTGGAAGAATGCTTCGCAGCTCCGCGCCGCGGAGTGACGGCGGCTTCCCATGTCGCCCTACCTTAGTCAAATAGACTTCGTGCTGCCTGCTCTCGGGATTGCCTTCGTAATCACGCTGATTGCGCTGCGCGCGCTGAGAGCTTGGAAGGAAGTAGAGCCGCCTCCCTCGCCGGAGGTGAGCGTCGGCCCCAAACCAGCTACGAGCGGTCCGTTGTCCCAGCTCTCGATCGAGGGAACGAGTGAGGGCGTGTGGCAATGGGATCTCCAGACGAACGTCTTCCGCAAATCGCCTGGCTGGGCTGAGATCTTGGGATCGGAACCGTCGGACATCGGCGACGACGTGCGTGACTGGTTTGCGCTAGTTCACCCCTACTACCTGTCGGGACTGCGGATGGACCTAGCGGCTCACCTGCAGGGGAAGAGCGAGCGCTTCGAATGTGAATATCGCATCCGGCATCGGGACGGCACTTACCGTTGGGTGTTGTGTCGTGGGCGAGTCATTGAAGATGACCAGGGGGAGGCGATAGCGATCGCCGGGGTGCAGACTGACGTCACGCGATTGATTGAGGTAGAGAATCGCCTGATCGAAGAAGCCTTGCATGACAGACTAACAGGCCTGCCTAACAGAGGCTTCTTCACCGCTCAACTGGCGCAGGCTATCGAGGCGGCGAGAACGAGTCCAATCTTCCAATTCGCCGTTCTGTTCCTCGACCTGGACCGCTTCAAGGAGATCAACGACACTCTCGGGCACCTCATCGGCGACAAGCTGTTGGCGGCGACGGCCAAACGACTGAGGGAGTGTGTGCGGCCTGAGGATTGCGTCGCCCGCTTCGGAGGGGACGAGTTCATTGTCTTGCTAGAGCGGGTGGACGACTTCGACGAGGCTCAGACTGTAGCGGCGCGGATCGGGGAGGCGCTGGCCGAGCCGTTTGAGCTTGAGGGCCACAGCGTTGTGACCTCGGCCAGTATCGGCATCGTCTTGAGCAGCTCTCAATTTGACGACGCCGAGGACCTGGTCCGCAATGCGGACCTCGCCATGTACGCGGCAAAAGCCGCCGGCAAGGGCCGCAGCCGGGTATATGACCGGACGATGTACGAGCGCACTCGACGCCGCTGGAATCTCGAGAACGACCTGCGGCGCGCCATTGAGAGAGAAGAGCTGCTACTGCACTATCAGCCTCAAATCTGCCTGAAGAGCGGAAAAATTCTCGGCGCCGAGGCGCTGCTTCGATGGAATGGTCCGGACGGGGAGAAAGTTGGGCCGGCGGAATTCATCCCGCTGGCTGAAAGATCGGACCTGATCCTCGATCTCGGCGAGTGGGTACTGCGGCGCGCCTGCGCCGAGGCCCTGAGCTGGAACCGAGGGATGCAGCGAGCAGCGCCTAGAGTCTCGGTCAATGTTTCCGGGCGCCAATTGAAGGAGCCTGGTTTTTCCGAACTGGTGGAGAGGGTTCTCTCAGACACCGGCCTGGACCCGAAAAACCTGGAGCTGGAACTGACCGAGACCGTCATGATCGACAGCCTTAATGAGAGTCCGGCAGTGGTTGCCGGGCTCTCTCGAATGGGGATCGGCATCGCCCTCGACGATTTCGGCACCGGGTACTCGTCGATCAGCTATTTGACCAAGCTCAAGGCCAGCGTCATCAAGCTGGATCGATCCTTCATCAACGACGTCAGCCGGAAACGCCTTGATGCCGCGCTGGTCACCGGGGTCATCGGCTTAGCCCATGGTCTGGGCCTCACGGTGATTGCTGAGGGAGTCGAGGAGGAGCCGCAGATCGAGTTCCTTCAATCGAATCGATGTGACTTGGTGCAGGGGTATCTAACTGGCCGTCCCATGTCTGAGGATTCTTTCCATCAGCTTCTTGCTAAGGAGACAGCCCGTGGTTCCGGGAACGCACGATTACGCGCGGGAGAGTTTGGGGAAGAGAGCGGGCTCCACGTGCAGTGAGCGAGCCCCGAGCCGGAAATGCCTGCTCAAGCAGAACATGACGCGGCGGAGTCCGCTTTGCTCAGACTCCGCCGCGCCTACAATGTAGTCAGTCTTTGAAAGGATCAAAGACATCGGCGCCGGCCATCGCCACGCCGATTGGCTTGAGACGATGCACGACTTCAATCGTGCCTTCATGCGCTGCCAGAACTTCCGGCAGGCGCTTGTAGCAGTGCGGACTCTCGTCGACGCCCGCCCCGCGCAACTCGACCCCGGCCTCCTCGACCGACTGACGCATCATCTCGGGCTTCACCAATCCCTCGCGCAGGACCTCGCCGGTCTTGCGGTTGGTCTTGCCCTTGGCCGCCGAACGGCTCAGCGCCCGCCCGGCCCCGTGGACCGTCGAGAACAGAGCCGTTCGCTGCAGTTCGAGCTCGGCCTCCGTGACGTCCTCTCGTCCGCGCAGGATGACCGCCTCTTCCGCCATCGATCCGCCGACGAAGCCGAGCTGTTCCGGAAACGCCGGCGTCGCGCCCTTGCGCACCACCCAATATTCCTCGCCGAAGTGCTCTTCGCGCCAGGCGAAATTGTGGTGGTTATGCACTTCCTCGACCGTCTTCGCGCCGAGGATCTTCGCGACACGCTCGCACACCCAGTCGCGTCCCGCGTAAGCGTAGCGTCCAGCCAGCCGCATCGCTTCGAGATACTCCTGGCCGAGCGTCGAGCCCGTATCGAGCCGAGCGGGCTCGGCGTGGATGCCGTCTTGGCTGCCGGCCTTTCGCAGGAACCAGGTCGCGGTCTTGTGACCCAGTCCCCGGCTCCCAAAGTGGGCTCCGACCCAAACGCGATCGTCTTCGTCAACGAAAACGTCGACGTAGTGGTTGCCCGAACCGACCGTGCCGAGCTGATTGCGCGCCATCTGTTTGAGAGACTTGACGGCGTTTAGGCTCCAAGCATCGTCGTCGAAGAGCTCATGGTCGACCTCTTCGCGATTGCGCCGCCCGATGCCGAACGAAACCGTTGAAAAGATCTCGTCCATGATCTTCGAGATATCCCGCCTCACTTCGTCGGCGTCGGCATCGAGCCGAACCGCCTTATTGCCGCAGGCGATGTCGAACCCGACGCCGGAAGGCGAGACCTGGTCGCGGTAGGCGACCACGCCCCCGATTGGAACGGCATAGCCGAGATGGTAGTCGGCCATGAAAGCGCAGCGGTCCGACGTTCGCCGGCAGGCTTCCATCTGCATCTGGACCTGTTCATCAGGCTCTTCACCCCAGTAGGGGATCTTGTCATAGAGCATTCGCATCGTAGTCACCTTCTTTCAACCACAGTCTAGAAGTTAATCAGCGGATCGCTGCTTGGATTCTGCTTGCGCCACTTCTCGGGGCTCATGAATCCGACTCGGCGCCGGTTCGTGTCGACGACCCAAGCGATCTGTCTCATATCCCGGAGCTCGGCGTCGTTCTTGTTCGCGTAGTCGGAGCACTCGACCACCGGGAATGGAATCATCTGGTCGATGGCTCCGCAGCGGATCAGCTCTTGGCTTTCCGCGGCGCCCTTGATGACCACCGCCCATCTGCAGGTGTTGCAGAGAGGGTGGGCCGCGCTGCGGGTTCCGGACTTTATTTTGAACTGCATCGCTCCTCCTCTCTAAAGCAAGTTGTTCGCCGCCCCAGCGGGAGGCCGCACCGCCGGCGGCCTCCCGCTCTCCACGCGACCGCACCCTGCAAATAGGGCGAAGTCGCGATGACGTTACGGGCCGCGGCGTCGAAGCCCGTCACGTCAAGCACGTTCGCGTTTCGATTAAACGCAATAATCCATATCGAATCACGACGATTTATCGTCGTGACCGGTCACAAATTCGGACGCAGAACGGGTGATGCGAGCAAGAACGCGCTCTGGACGGCGCGAGACAGTCGTCCCGTGAAACTCGAGAGCTGCCCTTCCGAGACCCGCTCGGGTCGTTAGCTAGCTGGTTGAATTGGGAGTAAACAAACCATCAAGCCCTGCGGACCCTCAAAGCTACAAAGGCGCCGACTCGTAGATTCGCTGTGAATTGATCTCACTCGTTGACTCCTCCTTATTAAAGCTTCGGGGCGGACTTGAAACGGACGACGAACTCGGTACAAGGTTGAACTTGGTGAATAATCGTCGTCCTACGATCTACCACCACTTCAAGAAGGGTAACCCGAGATGAGAGAAAATTCAAGAGGTTTTTTCGCGTCCCTCGAAAAAAAGTCAACGCCGCGCCTGCGAATCACACACGGCTAGTAGTCCGCCCCGCTCAGGCTGCGTTCGACCGAGCGCTGCCAGGATTCAAGCTGTTCGAGCATCGATCTAACCTGCTCGGGCCGATCGGCGGCCAGATCGTGGCTCTCCTTGGGGTCGGCAAGCAGATCGTAGAGTTCTGGCGCGTCGGTTCCGACGCGGACTAGCTTGTAGCGGTTCTCCATCCAGGCGGCGACGCCGCCGAAGTCGCTCGTTTTGGCTACGGGGTGCTTGAAGTTGACGAAGTCGATGCCGGGATTGCGGGTGGTTGGGGTCGTGCCGCGGGTCAGCTCCGGGTCCATCCACCGCGGGTTCTCCGTCTCCGAGCGGCGGTCGTATCGCCAGAAGCCGATCGGGGAAGGACGTTGCGGCATTGAGTCTTCGACGATAAGCGCTGTGAGGTCGATGCCGTCCATCGGACGTCCTGGGGCCGGGTGGTCGAGATCGAGCAGCGCCAACAAGGTGGCGAAGATGTTGGTGGTCACGGCCGGCATCGATGTGGTGCGAGGCCTCCGAATCACGGAGGGCCATTCGATGATGGCCGGAACGCGCAGGCCGCCTTCGTAGAGCGATCCTTTGTGGTCGCGCCAGCCGGCGTTGAAAAGTCGCGCACGCTGATCCTCCGGAATACCTTCAACGGTGATGCCGTTATCGGACGTGTACCAGAGCAGGGTGTCGTCGGCGGAGCCCATGTCGCGCAGAGCGTTGCGAAATTGGCCAAGGGCGCGGTCCATCGCCGTGATCTCGGCGAAGCGCTCGGAAAGCTCTTCGCCGGGAACGTTCTTGTAGAGCGCAGCGTCTTCCGCGAGGGCGCGATAGGGGCTGTGCGGCGAACCGAACCAGGGAGTCACGAAGAACGGATCATCGCCCTCTCTCCGAACGCTTTGGAGAAACTCGAGCGCAGCGTCGACGCAAATCTGCGAACTTTCGCCCTGGATGATCTCAGGGTCGGCCCCGTTACGGCTGAGCGGCGGGTTCAGCTCGAAGAAGTTGTCGTGGGCGAGATACTCCTCGTAGCCCATACGAGCGGGGCTGGTGGGAGATGCAGCCTTGACGGCGCCGACGTGCCACTTTCCAAAATGTCCGGTGCGGTAACCGGCCGAGCGCAGGATCTGCGCGATGCTGATCTCTTCGGGTCGAGTGGAGTGATTGGGCGCAAAGACGCCGGAGCGATTGGGGTGGCGGCCGGTGAGGATCGAGGCGCGGGTAGGCGAGCAGTTGGGAGCGGCGGAGTAGAAGCGATCGAACCGTAGACCCTCGGCGGCCATCTCGTCGAGAACCGGCGTTTTCAGATCCGGATGTCCGTTATAGCCGGTCTCGCCCCAGCCCTGATCGTCGGCCATCACCAGGACAATGTTCGGGCGCGCGGCCGTCAGCGGAACGGCGAGAAGGAAGGCGAGCAGCACGAGCATGGGTCAGACGGCAGGTTAGCAGCCCAGGCCTTCTACTCGCTCCCGGAAGTCTTCTTGTACAATCGGGGCGCACGGCGGGTCGTCTGCCGTGGCCCGAACTCGAATTGGTCTTGTGAATAGGAGAATCGCTATGACACGACGTAATTTCGTCGCCGGCTCAGCGTTGACGGCGATCAGCGCCTCCCGGGTTCGTGGAGCGAACGACCGCATTGGCGTCGGCATCCTGGGAGCCGGAAGACGCAATCTTCTGGGACAGGCGCTTGAATTTCGAAACGACGCCAATGCAGAAGTGCGGGCGGTTTGCGATATCTGGCGGCAGCAGCGAGAGACCGCGGCGGCAACGGTGCAAGAGGCGACCGGGGCAAAACCCGAGCTGATTCACGCGTACGACGAGTTGCTCGCACGAGACGACATCGACGCCGTGATCATCGGCACGCCCGACCACCAACACTGCACCCAACTCGTCGACTCGATTCGCGCCGGCAAAGACGTCTATGTCGAGAAGCCGTTAGCGATGGACATGAAGGAGCTCACCAAGGCGGCGGACACAGTCGCCGCTTCCGATCGCGTCGTTCAGATGGGGACGCAGGTTAGAAGCTTCCCGAGCTCGGTCGCGGCTCGCCGCTTCATTCGGTCGGGCGGGCTGGGCGAGATCTTCAAGATCGAGCAGTCGCGCAACTCCTACAAGCCTTATTGGTATCGCTACGCCGAGCGCACGCTCGAAGAGAAAGACACCGACTGGAAGGCCTTCTTGATGCACCGCAAGGACCGCCCCTGGGACCCGCAACAGTACGCCGGATGGTTCGGCTACCGCGACTTTTCGCGCGGCCCGCACAGCAATCTGGCAGTACACTTCTTTGATCTGGCGCACTACCTGACGGACGCGGGTCCTCCGTCTAAGGTCACGGCGACCGGCGGTTCCTTCCGCTGGAACCGGGACGGCTTCACTGCGCCTGACTCGGTCGAGGTCGTGCTCGAGTACTCAAAGCCTCGATTCCTAGTGCGCTACAACACCACGTTCGGCGCTCGGGCCAACAGCTTCTTGAAGCTTTTCGGAACCCGCGGAGAGATGGACGCCAGCCGCTGGCAAGAGCCGTTCCGGCTCAACGGCGAGGCGGTGGAAGATGAAGATCGCATCGCCGCCGGAGCGACGATCCCAGAGGCCGAGAGCACGCCGCATATGCTCAACTTCTTCGAGTGCATGCGCTCAAGGGAAAAGCCCAACGCGCCGATCGAAGCGGGCTATTCTCATTCAGTGGCCGTCCTGATGGCGGAAGAGGCGCTGGCGCGCGGACGTCGAGTGATCTATGACGCAAAGAAGCGGCGCATACGCGAAGGCTAACGTGGCGCAGCCCCCCGGTCTGCCGCGTCGACCCTCAGGTCGACGCCTGGCTCCGGCGCTCTGTGCTCTGTTCGCAGGCGCAGCACTCGCGCAGGCCCCTGTCCCACAATATTCCGAGCACGCTGACCTGCTCTACTGGCTCGACGCGGCCGGAGAGAGACACCCCATCGCTTCGCCTGCAGACTGGCAAAAGCGACGCGGCCACATCGTAGCCCACTTGGAAAGCGTGATGGGCGCTTTCCCTTCGGAGACTCGACCGGATTTGAACATCAAGGTTCTCGGGGAGACTCGGCATGAAGGTTACGTGCGCCGCAAGATCACCTACGACGCCAAGGCCGACGATCCGATTCCGGCTTACCTCTTTCTCCCCGACGCGCAGGGTCCCCGTCCGGCGGTGCTCGCCCTCCATCCGACGGGGGCGGCAGGAAAGGGAATCCCGGCAGGCGAAGGCGACCGCCCCAATCGCAACTACGGCGAAGAGCTGGCTAGGCGCGGTTACGTGGTTCTCGCGCCCGACTACGTCTACATGGGCGATCAGCAGAAAGATCCCTACGAGCTCGGCTACGTAAGCGGCACGATGAAGGGGATCTACAACCACAGTCGCGGCGTCGATTTGTTGGCGTCTTTGCCAGAGGTCGATGCGGAGCGCATCGGCGCGATCGGTCACTCCCTCGGCGGACACAACTCGCTGTTCGTCGCCGTCTTCGATGAGCGTGTCCGCGCTGTGGTCACAAGCTGCGGCTTCAATTCGTTCTTCAAGTACTACGGCGGGGACCTGACCGGTTGGAGCTCGGAGAAGTACATGCCTCGCATCGCCGAGATTCATGGGAAGGACCCGCTCCGCATGCCGTTCGACTTCACTGAGATCTTAGGAGCGATCGCGCCTCGGGCGGTTTTCGTCAGTGCGCCGCTCGGCGACGGCAACTTCGAGGTGAGCGGCGTGAGGGACTGCTTGCGCGCCGCGCGCCCGGTGTACGACAAGGTGTTCCAGGCGAGCGGAAAGCTGCTCGCCATGCACCCGGACTGCGGCCACGACTTCCCGCCGGAAATTCGCGAACAGGCGTATCGATTCTTGGACCGAGAGCTGCGAGCTCCTTAGCGGCTCGGTGACGCGGGGCGAGCGGTCTCCTTCGTTGCTCAGCCGGAGGAGGAGAGAGCGAAGAGCAGGCAAGCAAGCAGGGAGCGTAGCATGGGTCGAGATCTAGGATTAGACTCGTCCGAGGCGCGAGCGGCGACCTCGCGTATCTGCCCAGACCATTTCCCCAGCGTACGCTATAAATCTCCTTGGATCACGCTTCTTCTGCGGGAATTGGGTTCGTTTCGCATTTAGTACTATTGTCGAGATGAAAATCGGCGGCTGTACTCTTGGTGCTGTAACCCTGCAACCAGGCCAGGCAGGCAAGGGTGCCGTTGAAGGCGGCGGCGTTGCGGCGATTGGCGGAGATCTGCGCCGCGCTGGCCATTGGCGATCGAACCTCTACCGCCAGGGTATCAGGGCAGGTCAAGCGGGCTCGGGCGCGCGGGGCCGGCAGTTTCGGGAATGTCAGCTGTAAGTTGTTGCGGAATCAAGGTTTCTTCAGATTTCTGACTGTCAGCCAACCCTGATCTCGTGCGCCATGATGCCGCCCAGGGCAACCGCCCGCGGCGCCGTGTTACGTTTCTCCATCTCCTCGGCCTGGTGGACGTAGGCCGCCGCCAGCCAATCGAAGCCGTCGATGTGCCGGGCAAAGCCCAGGCAGTTTCGGGTGCGGGCCGCTTCGGCCATCTTCTTGTCGATCAGGCGCAGGTGCAGGGCCGTCGGCGAGAGAGGCTGCTCGCAGGCCTGGTCCTTGATGGGGTCCTCGGCGCGAAGCCGGCAGTCGGCCCAGACGAGGTGCGCTCCGGCGGCTCCGAGAGCCTCCGAGGCAACCGCCTTGGCTCTGGCCAGAGTTTTCGGCGAGACCCCGGCGTAGTCGTAGATGCGGACCTGGATTTCGGCTCCAGGGTACGAGGTCAGGATCGGTTCCGCTGCGCTGACCGCCGTCGCCGCCAGCAGCATCCCTGTCATCCGCGCGATTCGAAAAGTCCAAGACATGGCTCTCACCTCCGTGGTGAGAGCAAGTTTTGGCCACAGAAAAAGGCAGGACCATTGACCGGGCGTAGAGCCTGCCTAACGTCTCGATTGATCGCGAAGTCGCTGAAAAAATAGAGTTTTAGATGGCAATTGAGATTCCTAGACTGGGCTATAATCCTGTTGGCGCGCAAAGGGAGAGTTTCTCGCTGGAATGACGGAGCAACCCGACAACGGTAAGCGGGTCCGCTTCGGCCCCTATGAGGCCGACTTGGCGGCGGGGGAGTTGCTCAAGGCCGGGCGGCGCGTCCGCCTACAGGAGCAGCCGTTTCAAGTCCTGGCGGCGCTGCTGGAGCGGCCCGGCGAGCTGGTCACGCGGGATGACCTGCGGCAGAGGCTCTGGCCGGACGCCACGTTCGTCGATTTCGACCAGGGGCTCAACACGGCGATCAACAAGCTGCGGGATGCGCTGGGGGATTCGGCGGCGAATCCACGGTTTGTAGAGACGCTGCCGCGGCGCGGGTACCGGTTTACATTCGCGTTACAAGATAAGGACTTCGTTCATCAACCGAGTGCCGCTTCCCCCGCGAACCGGGGATCGTTTGCGAAGTACGCAATCGTTGCTCATGTATCAGCGCTTGTCAGCTTTGGTCTAGCCTGGCTTTGGCTGCGCTCCCCGTCATCGTTGGGCCCTTTTCGAGAAGCCCCTCCCGCGAACCGGACCCGGCGCTTCGCCTTCTCGGGGGTGAGAGACAGCCGCTATAGCAGAGCTGCCGCGGTCGCCCCCAACGGGGAACACATCGTGTTTGCCGGGGCCGGGCCGGCGCGAAGGCTCTGGGTCCAGGATCTTGACCAACAGCAACCTCGCGCAATCGAGGGTACGGAAGGCGCGGGCAACCCCTTTTGGTCGCCGGACAGCAACTTCATCGGATTCGACACAAGATCCGAACTAAGAAAGGTTCCCGTTCAGGGCGGCGCAGCCATTCGAATCTGTCCAATCCAGGGTCCTGGCTACGGTGGCACCTGGAGCCCCGACGGCGAGGTGATTGTCTTCTCGTCCGGCAACCCTGGAGTCCTTTACGAAGTGCCCGCCGGCGGCGGCGCCGCCAAAGTCTTGCCTTCTCCGGACGACATGGATTCGACCCCAGGTGAAACGGCAGCCGGCAATTTGTATCACCCTCATTTCCTGCCGCCGGAAGCCGGTGCTCGCGTCCTAGCCTTCAGTTTTGGAACTATCAGCTCGTTGACCTTGACGGTGCAGGATCTGGAATCCGGCCGGCGGGAGGTTCTCCAAGCTGGCGCCAAACCTGCCTACTCACCCAGTGGCCATCTTGTCTACCAAGCCGGCTCAGCGGTCCACGAGCTGTGGGCCCTTCCTTTCTCTCTGAGCACGTTGCAGGCAACCGGAGACCCCTTCCTGCTTTCCGAGAACGGTCGCGGCCCGACGCTTGCCGGCGATGGGACTCTTGTCTATGTCGATCACGTATCGTCGATGTATCAATTGGTTTTTGTCGATCGAGCAGGCGCTCCGAAGGAAGAGATTGGTCAACCGATGGAGGACGTACACAGCCCCGCTCTGTCGCCGGACGGCCGCAGGGTCGCGTTCTCAGCCGTTCGGGACTTCAATCGGGACATGTGGATTCACGACCTTGAACGTAATTTACTGAATCGCCTTACGACCGGGCCAGAGATCGACTATGCGCCGGTCTGGTCAGCCAAAGGGGACGAAGTCGCTTTCAGTTCAGACCCCATGGGGAAAGACTACGACATTTTCCGTCAGCGGGTCGATGGAACCGGGGAGCCGGAAGTCCTAGTTGGCACACCCGCCCGTGAAGCTGCCGGCGACTGGTCCCAGGACGGCAAATATCTCATCTATCGCCGAAATTCTCCCCAAACCCAAGGCGATCTCTGGTACCTCCTCCGTGAGGGTAAGGATTGGACGCCGCATCCGTTCCTGCAAACGCCAGCCAGTGAAGGCGGGCCACAGTTTTCACCCGATAGTCGCTACGTCGCCTACGTATCCAACCAGTCGGGCCGTGCGGAAGTGTACGTGCAGCCTTTTCCTGAGGGGGAGACGATATCGAGAATCTCTCGCAACGGAGGGACCTTTCCGCGCTGGAATTCGAATGGGAAGGAACTATTCTACGTCGAGGGGGTCTCTTTAATGGTTGTGCCGGTGTCCGTGAGTCCGAGTTTCTCGCCCAGAGAACCAACACGGCTTTTCAATAAGGACGGAAATGGTGGATACGACGTCTCTCCCGACGGGCAGCAGTTCATCATCGCGCGGCCCGTCGCCGACTCGCCCCGGCCCTCGATCCGTGTCGTCCAAAACTGGTTCGAAGAGTTCCGCGATAGCGAGCAGGACTAAGCTACACAAAGCGAGCTAAACCCTCTTCCGCACTTTACTGTTGGGACATCGCGATGTCATGAGGCCGCTGAGTTTCCGCCCTGCGCCGGTCACCCATCGGAATCGTTCCGAAATTCCGAGTTGGCGGATTGGGAAAGCCGGGGCGCGTAGTCTCCTCGCCGCTCAACGCGCTCCGAGGAAGTCGCCGTAGACTGATTCCGGGCTGGCCTCGGCTTCCCTCCGAACGACTTGCAGCGCTTTGCCGGCGCCGGCCGCGGCGTAAGTCGCGGCGGGGCCGCGGTAGGCTTCCTGCGCCGCGCTGAGCCACAATCGTACGCCCAGCGGGTCGGCGGCGTTGACCAACTGCACCGGGCGCGGCGCGACTGAGGCGATCAGGTCGGGCAGATCGTACTCGCGCAATGCGCCAACCACGACGCTCTCGAGCACGTTGCGGTGGATTCTCTGGTCGACGACGGCGCGGTAGGAGACGAGCATCTCCTCGAGTGCGACGCGCTTCAGGCGATCGTCGAGCGCGGCGGCGTAGAGCAAGGGCGGGGCGCCGGTTCCTCTTCCCACGCCGAAGATTCGGCTGGGGTCGACGTCGTCGCGGCTGGCCAGCAGATCGACCCCGGCGAGCACGTCGGCGGCGCGCATTGCGACGAGGCTCTTGCCGATCAAGAAGCTCGTCATCGCGCTGTCGTAGTCGCCGAAGTATCTTGGGAAGTCCGAGCCGTTGCGCTCGTCGAAGACGCTTGTCTCTCCCATGCCGCGCGCGTCGATCGCCAGCACAGCGGCGCCCTGTTGGACGAACCACTCGATGTCGCCGCCCGGTTCAGCCTCTGCGGACTTGCCGTCTCCATGGACATAGACAATGGCCTGCTTGCGTTGTGGACCAGAGCTTGGCACGAACAGCAGCGCGGGGATGAGAATCCCGGGCTCGGTGCGATAGACGAGCTTCTCGATGCGGTAGCCCGAGCGCTCGATGACGCCGTAGCGCTCGGCCGCCGCAACTTCCGTTGGGCGCTCGAAGCCGCTCAGCCGCGCGGCCCGCTCAAGGATCGCGTCGCGGAAGGCCGCCAGATCGCCCGGTTTCGTCACCCGAGGTAACGCCGGATTGAAGCCCTCCAGGCGACTCTGGTTGAGCGTCTGGACGGTTTCTCCTCCAAGTGACGTAGCGACCTGACCGGTATCTGTGCAGGCCAAATCCTCGAACTCGAGGACCTCTGTTTCGGGTTCGCCGCCGCTATAGCGGGCGTCCTTGAGCCAACGCGCGAACCAGTCGTAGGCTGCAAGCCGGTTCGGTTGATGGTATCCGTGACCGCGGTCGACTTCCGACATCGCGATCTTGTCCTCCGCGCCGAAGACGCCGTAGACCTTGCGCGCTTCTTGGAAGGTCGAACGCGCACCGACAATCGAGAAGAAGTCGCGCACCGCCGAGAGCACCAGATACGGTTTGGGCGCGAACGCGATCGCAAAGTCGGCGTGGTCGAGACCGGCGCCGATCCAGGGCAGCAGCACCTGCTCGGCGTCCTGCGGGCCGATCGTCTCTAGGAGCCGTCCCCAGCCGGTCAGATAGCAGGAGGGGGCGGCGACGCTGATACGGTCGTCGAGCGCTGAGAGGTAAGCGGTATGGGTACCGCCGCCGGAGTTGCCGGTACAAGCGACGCGCGAGGCGTCGACCTCGGGGCGTGAGAGCAAGTAGTCGAGCGCGCGAATACCGTCCCATATCGTATAGCGCGCCACGTTGTCACCGGTGAGCAGGCACTGTACGCCCATTACCGAGTGCTCGGTAGTCGAGCGCACGAGCTTGCGGCTCTTGAAGTCGACATCGTAGAGCTGCGAGCGCTCGCCTTGGCCGATCGGGTCCCATGCCAAGGCGACGTAGCCGGTCTTAGCCAGGGTGATGAGCATGCGCTGCCAAGTGTCGTGGCTCTTGCCCCCGCGCTCGTGCCCCAGCGGATAGAGCACTGCCGGATACGGTCCGCTTCCGCTTGTCGGCAAATAGAGGTTCGCTGTGACGTAAAAGCTCCGCTGCGACTCGAAGATGACCTTTTCGATCTTGTAGCCGTCGCGTTCGATCATGCCGACAGTACGCGCGTTGAGAGGCGTCCGCTGCGGGAATCCTCCGACTGCACGCTCGATCGCCGCCCGGATGTAGGTGCGGCGTTCGGCGACTTGCTCGGGCGTCGACAGTGCCTCCACGTCGCCCTTGCGCTCGGCGAGCAGGGCCTGCGCGCGCGCTTTCAGATAGTTCGGCAGGGTTTGCTTGATCCGCTGATACTCGCTGAGGTCAGTCAGGAAGTCGAGCTCCTGCTGGGCGGCGGCGCCCGCCGTGAACCAAGCCGCCGCCAGCGCCGCGAACACGACCTTGCCAATAACGTTCCTCATGCAGCTCCTTCTCCGCTCAGTCCTTGCGGTGGCCCGATTATGAACGAAATCCCTCGCTGGAGTGAGCGCTCTTGCGTTTTTGGGTTCGTTTCGTTCGAGACGCAACAAACTTTGGGATAATCCGGTTGGCGGGAATAGGATCAAGCTGTTCTTTTGATAGTCGTTGTCGATTCGCCCCGGCCAGCCCCCGCCGTGGGCGGTCGTAGGAGCTCTCGATGTCTCACTCCTTAGCGCAGCGGCCAGGCGCCCTCACCCGCCGCGGACTGTTCGGCCTGGCTCTCGGGGCCGCCGCCGCTCCGGCCGCGGCGGCGAGCCCGACGAATTTCCAGGTCGCCTGCATGACCATCGTGTACTCCGCCTTCAGCTTCGAGCGCGCGCTCGATGGAATCGCGGCGGCCGGCTACGGCTACGTCGCCTGGGGCACCCGGCATCGGGGGCCCTCGGGCGAGCCCGAAGAGCTGATTGCGCTCGGCGATCCTGATTCGAAAGCCGTTCGGTTAGCTGCAATGGGACGCGATCGCGGCCTCGAACCGGTGATGATGTTCTCGCGCGTCTATGTCGGCGCAGCGGACTCCGTTCCGGCCCACACACGCCGCATCGAACAGGCCGCCGCCGCTGGGATTCCTTTCTTGCTGACGTTCGGCAAGATCGAAGCCGGCGGGCGCGAAGCCTGGATCCGGAACCTGCGCGCGCTCGGGCCGATCGCCCGCGATCACGGCGTTATGATCGTGATCAAGCAGCATGGGGGGAACACCGCGACTGGGGTTGACTGCCAACGCATCGTCAGGGAAGTCGACGACGACAACGTACGCATCTGTTACGACGCGGGGAACGTGCTCGACTACGAAGGCGACGACCCCATCCCCGACATCGAGGCTTGCAGTCAGGATGTCCGTGCTTTCGCAATCAAGGATCATCGCGATTGGCCCGAGGACCGCGATTGCGGGCCGGGCTTCGGCGAAATTGACCACTACCGCTTGCTCCATCCTGTCGCGCACACCGGGCTAACGATGCCGCTCGCCTGCGAGAACATCTTTGAGCCGTTGCTGCCGCGTCCCAAGAACCCCGAGGGCGTTGACGCGCTTGCTCGGCGCGCCCGCGAGTACGTCGAAACCGTCACCCGTGGCCTACAAGCAGGCTGATCGCGTGGAGTTTTTCAAATAATGCGCTCCTTTCTCTTGGCAGTCTTCTTGCCGGCTATGCTCTGTGCCCAAGGTCGAAGCTTCGTCTCGCTCATGCCGACGAAGAACATCGCCGAGCTGTGGACTCAGGAGGGCGGCGAGCCCGACACATGGTCCTTACGCGAGGGGATGATATATTGCTCCGGCAAGCCTGACAGTTTCTTGCGCAGCAAACAGATCTATCGGGATTTCGTATTTCGCGCCGAGTGGCGTTTCATCACCGAGGGCTGGAAGGGAGCTCCGGAAGTTTGGCCGAACGCCGGCTTTTTCATCAACGCGCAAGAAGTTCACGACCGCTGGCCGCGTTCACTCGAAGTGCAGGGACACTACGGGGAGGCCGGCAGCCTCTTCGGCGTACGCGGCGGCAAGGTCAGCGGCGCGCGGCGGGGCCCGATCGACGAAAACCGCATCCCCTTCGGCGAGTGGGAGAGCGTCGAGGTTCGCTCCGAAGGCGGAGTCGTCACGGTCATCCTAAATGGCCGGAAGATAAACGAAGGCCGTGATCTTAGCCCGCGAGAAGGGAAGCTTTGTCTACAGGCCGAAGGCTGGCCGCTCTACTATCGTGCACTCGAGATCCGGGAATTGCCTCGATAACGTGCTGGCGGCGCAACGTTACAGCGACACTCCCAACTCGTCCCAACTCACCGATGCGCCCTTGTAGATCGCTTCGCGGCCCAGAATACCTGTCAGTGCCGCGGTAGCGCCCACGGTAATGTCGGCGAACGGCTTGCGGCCCTCGCGAATGCAAGCATAGAACTCGCTCATCGCGTTTTCCTTGGCGTCTTTCAGCTCCGAGGGAATCAGATCGAGGGGCTCAGCTTCGCCTTGCATGTCGTGGAATACGGCCGAGGAGTGCGTCATGAAGACGCTCCCCTTCTCGCCGTGGATCATGTACCACTGGCCGTTCGGTACCTCCTTCATGCCGCGCGCGTGGAGGTAGAGCTGGTTGTAGTCCAGATGTATGTCGTTGTTGTAGATGTAGGCGACGCTGAAGCCGTCCATCATCAACTTGCCTGCGGGCAAACGCTCGGGCAGGTAGCGGGCGCCGTGTCCGTAGGCGCTGACCGGCCGACCTCCCGCGAGCCAATTGCAGACGTCGAGATTATGCACCGAGTTCTCGACAATCAAGTCGCCGGATTTCTTTGGATCTTCGTACCAAGCCGGGCGGGGGCGTCGCTGCGAGTCCGGTCGGGCGGGGGCGCCGTCGCGCTGCGCCCGGATCACGAATACCTCGCCGGCCACCTTGTCTTCCCGAATGCGCCGTACGACTTCTCGCACTCCGGGGAAGTAGCGAATCTGCTGCCCGATCTGTAGGAAAGTTTTCGCCTGTCTGGACGCCTTCAAGACGAGGTCGACTTGCTCGGGCGTAATGCCGAGCGGCTTCTCACAGTAGACGTACTTGCCGGCCTCCAGACAGGCCGCCGCCATCTCGGCGTGCAGATAGCAGGGCGTGGCGATTTTCACCGCGTCCACGTCCTTGAGATCCGCGATCTCGCGCCAGTCCGTGTAGGCACGCGGTTTGTGCTCGGCTGCCTTGCTCATCGCGCTGTCGCGCGCCCCCGGGTCGAGATCGCAGATCGCGTTGATCGCAACGTCGCTCTGCTCCAGCGTTTGTCTCAGTAGACTCGATCCGCGATTGCCTACTCCGATGAAGGCCGTACGAATCGGCGGCGAGGCCGCGTATGCCGCCGCAGCGGCTCCAGCCGCCAAGAGGAAGGTTCGTCGATTGGTTGAAGAAGGCATGGGAGTTGATATTAGTGTCGTGCGAGGAGCTGTTCGAATATAGGGTTTCCTTCGCCGGCAAGTCAATCGAGACCCGGAGCGACGATTGAGCGGGCCGTTGCGGCTCGGGAACCTCCGCAATCTCCTCGAGTAAGGCTCTAAGCTAGGATTCGGAGCCCAATGACGGTCAAATCAAGCAATGCCCTCGCGTGTCTCCTTGTCTGCGCATGGGCTACGGCCGCCCTGGGTCAAGACGCCCCCGGCGTGGAGTCGTATCGGACGCGCTGTGTGTTGTGCCATGCGGGGGACGGCGGCGGCACCGATCGAGCGCCGGCGATCGTGGATTTCATCCGCGTGAATTCGGCGGAGAAGCTGGCGGCGTTGATTCGGCAGGGCGTGCCGAAACGCGGCATGCCCGCGTTCGATCTGCCGCCTAGCGAGCTTGAGCCGCTGGTCGCCTACATCCAGACATTGGCGCCCGAGTCGGAGGATGAGGCGGCGAAAGCGTCGGAGGGCGGCCCCAAGCCGCGACAGGGGGAGCTCAAGATCGCCGGCGGAGGTACGCTGTCGGGCTTGATTCTCAATGAGAGCGGCTTCGACGCACAACTGCGGACCGCGGACGGCAAGATCCATCGGCTCCGGCGCGAAGGCGATGTCTTCCACGAGGCGCCTTTGGAGCCTAGCGTCGACTGGGCCTCCTTTCACGGCAACGATAACGCAAATCGCCATAGCCCGCTCGACCAGATCAACCGCGAGAACGTCGAACGGCTGCGAGCTGAATGGTTCTATCCGGTCCCGGGACTCCGAATGATCGAAGGGACACCGGTCGTCGTAGCGGGCCTGATGTACGTGACGGCCCCGAACCAGGTGTTTGCGCTCGACGCCGAGACCGGCCGAGAGATCTGGCGCTACTCTCAGCCGCGCACCGAAGGTCTGATGGGCGACGCGTCAATCGGGCTCAACCGAGGTGTGGCCGTCCACGGCGACCGGCTGTATACGGTGACGGACCACGCCCACGCGATTGCGCTCGACCGCTTCACAGGCGAGTTGCTGTGGGACCGCGAGATGGCTGACTACCGCGACCACTATGGGGCGATTGCGGCTCCGCTGGTGGTCGACGATCTGGTGATTGTGGGCATCTCGGGCGGCGATACCGGGCTGCGCGGCTTTCTCGACGCCTACCATGCCGTGACCGGCGAAAGAGTCTGGCGTTTCTGGACTATCCCGGCGCCGGGCGAGCCGGGCTCGGAGACTTGGGGCGATCCGAAGATCCTTGAACGGGGCTGCGGCGCGACCTGGCTGACGGGCAGTTATGATGCCGAACTCGACTTGCTTTACTGGGCGGTCGGCAATCCCTGCCCGGACCTGAACGGTGATCGCCGCCCCGGGGACAATCTCTACACCAACTCCGTTGTGGCTCTGCGGTCGAAGACCGGCGAGATGGAGTGGTATTTTCAGTTCACTCCCCACGACACCCACGACTGGGACGCGCAAGAGCCGCTGGTGCTCGTCGACGAGGCGTTTCGAGGCGAGCCTCGCAAGCTGCTGGTGCAAGCCAATCGTAACGGCTTTCTCTATGTGCTCGACCGCACGAACGGCGAGTTCTTATTGGGCGAGCCTTTCGCCGAGCAGACCTGGGCCAAAGGGATCGACGCGGACGGCCGTCCGATCGTGATCGAAGGTTCTGACCCGACCGAAGAGGGGACGGCGACGTGTCCGGCGATTCGCGGCGCGACGAACTGGATGGCCACGGCGTACCACCCGGGGACCAAGCTCTTCTATCTGCTCGTGCACGAGGCCTGCAATGTCTACACGAAGGAGGATCGGCCTTGGCAGCGAGGCCGGGGTTGGCTCAGCGGGTCGTTCCGGTTGACGGAAGACTCCTTGAATCAGAAATTCATCCGTGCGCTCGACATCCAGACGGGCAAGACGGTTTGGGAGTACGCCCAGACCGGGGAAGCAAACACGTACTCGGGCGTCTTGTCGACGGCCGGCGATCTCATCTTTTTCGGGGAAGACAGCGGCGCGTTTGTTGCGCTGGACGCGAGCACGGGCGAACCATTGTGGCACCTTCAAGCGAACCAAGACTGGAAGGCGTCGGCGATGACGTACATGGTCGCCGGTCGGCAGTATGTGGCCATCGCCTCGGGGATGGGGTTCTGGGCGTTCGCACTGGCAGACTAAGCCCAGACGGCAACCAAATTTTTTCCGACCGGTCGTGACAATCCGCCGCCGGGAGCGCGAGAATGGACGGCTATGACACGTCGAGGATTTCTCGCCGCTTCAGCAGGCTCTGTCGGCGCCGCCCTGGCGCAGAGCGCTCCCGCGAAGCGCATCGCCGCTATCATTACCGAGTACCGGCCGGGCTCCCATGCCGATGTCGTCATCGGCAAGTATCTCGAAGGCTGGTTGCAAGACGGCAAGTCGCCGGCGCCGCGTTCGAAGATCGTCTCGATGTCGACCGAACAGGTCCCCGACAACGATATGAGCCGATCGATGGCCGCCAAGTACGGCGTGCCGATCTACCGCACCATCCACGAGGCGCTCACCCTTGGCGGTGACGATCTCGCCGTCGATGGGGTGCTGCTGATCGGCGAGCACGGCGATTACCCGATGAACGACAAGGCGCAGAAGCTCTATCCGCGCTTCAAAATGTTCCTCGAGATCACCGACACCTACCGCCGCACGGGCCGCACAGCGCCCATCTTCAACGACAAGCACCTCTCCTATAGCTGGATCAAGGCCAAGCGCATGGTCGAGATTTCGCAGCAGATGGGCTTCCCCATGATGGCCGGCTCGTCGGTGCCCGTCGCACACCGCCGTCCCGCCGTAGATTTTCCCTGGGGCGAAAAGGCTACGAAGGCGGTCGCGATCAGTTACAGCGGCTTGGACATCTACGGGTTCCACTTGCTCGAATCCTTGCAGTGCATGGTCGAGCGACGCCAAGGCGGGGAAACCGGCGTCCGCGCCGTCCAGTGCCTCGAGCACGACGCCGTCTGGAAATTCCTCGACGACACTCCTTGGGCGCGGCGGCTCTTCGAGAAGGCGCTCACCCACAGCGAGACCCTCAAGCCCGGCATGCGACAGAACGTCAAGTCGCCGTCCGTGTTTCTCATCGATTACAACGACGGCTTGCAGGCGGCGGCCTTCCTGCTGACCGGTGCCGTACAGGACTTCACGGTCGCGATCGACGTGGAGGGCCGCCCCGAGCCGGTCTCGACGCTGATGTATCTGCAGAACGGCCGGCCGCACCCGCACTTCGGCTGTCTGGTGATGAACATCGAGAAGATGTTCGAGACGGGCGTGGCCACTTATCCGGTCCAACGGACGATGCTGACGAGCGGCATGTTGGACTTCTCACTCGAATCGCGCTTCCAGGGCCACAAACGCCTGGAGACTCCCCAGCTCGATGTCGACTACTCCGTGGGCCGAGACTCGCACTTTTGCGTTAGTGCTTTGAAGGAGCCGCCGCGAAGCTGACCGGCGCAATCCATGTCTATTGCTGATTCGCTGCCGCCGGCCGATCCCTCCGCGCGCCCGGTCCTGGAGCTTCTCGACGGCTTTCGCGCCTCAAAAGCGCTGTTCGTCGCGGTCTCCTTCGGTCTGTTCGATCGGCTGCATCAGGGCGCCGCCGGCCTGGACGAGCTCGCCTCAGAGCGGGGCCTCGCGTCGCACGCGCTTGAACGCCTGCTCGGTTTTCTCGTCTCCCGAGGCCTGCTGGTGCTCAACGAGGCAGGCGAGTACTCCAATACGGAAAGCGCCGATCGATTTCTGCGGACGGATAGCACGGAGACGTTGGCGGGGTACATTCTCTATTCAGAACGCGTCCTCTACAGGATGTGGGGACGCCTCGACGACGCAATTCGAGAAGGCACGAACCGCTGGGAACAGGAGTTCGGCGCAAAGGATGGAATCTTCGATCACTTCTTCTCTACCAACGAAGACAAGGAAACGTTCCTACGCGGCATGCACGGGCTGGGCATGCTGAGCTCGCCTCGCGTCGCCGCCTCGTTCGATCTAAAGCCCTACCGCCGACTGGTTGACGTCGGAGGTGCCACGGGTCACTTGGCGATCGAAGCTTGCCGGCAATACCCCGAGTTAGATGCGGTCGTGTTTGACTTGCCTTCGGTTGTTCCCGTCGCCGCCCGCCAAGTCGCCGAGGCGGGGCTGAGCGAGCGGGTAGGGACGGCTTCGGGAGACTTCTTTAGCGATCCGCTGCCGCCGGCGGATCTCTACGCTTTGGGGCGCATTCTTCATGATTGGGGCGACGAAAAGGTGCGTTTGCTGCTCGCGAAGATCGCCGCGGCTTTGCCAGCTGGCGGCGGACTATTGATCTGTGAGCAGATCGTGAACGAGCGCAAGGACGGGCCGCCTACGGCGCTACTGCAATCGCTCAATATGCTGATCGTTTGCGAAGGCCGCGAGCGAACCTCGGCGGAGTACGAGGCGCTGGTTCGCGAGGCGGGTTTCTCCAGCTTCGAGGCGCGCCGCATCGGTCCTCCGGTCGATGTGATACTGGCGCGCAAGTAGCGGCGCTCAGAATAATACGGCGATCACGTCGCCTTGCACCGGACCTTTTTCTGAGGAGGGCCGGAAGGCAATATTGACCTCGAACCCTCGGGTCCCGCATGGAATTTTCTTCCATTTTATCGGCGGGTGGAACAGCTTCACCGACCGTCCCCGACGGATGCGGTATTTCAGCTTGAACAAGGGGTTTTGCAGTACGAGCAACTGCTCGCCCCCTTTACACTCGACTGTCGCCAGGCGCCCGTAGACGATCGAGGAGCCGGGAGGCGGCCAGCGAATCTCGACCGGCTTGGGAGGCTGCGGACTCTCCGGTCGATGGGCGAAAAAGCCGGGCATTTCGACCGGACCGCTTGGCCTCAACTTAGGCCTAGGCACAGAGGTCAGCGTTTGTCGGCGGCGGCGCAGCAACTCTTCAAACTCACGCTCCGCGCGCTCGTTCCAGCCGGGCGAGGCTAGCAGATCGCTCAACAGGCGTGCCGCCGAGTCCCACCGCTCAGCGACCATCGCGGCTTGCGCTTGCGTCAACAGGTAGGAAGGCTGGCTCGGATAGGCGCGCCGAGCCTTCTCCATCTGAGCGAGGGCACGCTGGGCTTGATCGGCTGCATCGCCCGGTCCCGGGCGAAGTAACATCAGCGAATAGCGATAAAGAACGCGGACCTCAGCTTGCTCATCGGCGGCTGCCTCGGCAAGCAACGCTTCGGCACGGACGTAGCGGCCTGCGTCCATTTCGAGAGCCCCGAGCGCTGCCGCGATCCGCGGAACGTTGGGATGGTCGCGGCGCAGTTCGGCGAGCGCTGATCTCGCTTCGTCGACGTGTTGCGTCTCGCGCAGCGCTTCGGCGCGCCAGTATGGTTCCTCCCAGTTCTCGAGCGAGCGCAACGCGTCCGGCGTGTCGGACGGATGCGGTGCTTCAAACTCTTCGGCTGGGGCCTCAAGGGCATCGGCGAATGCTCTCAGTTCGGCCTCGACGGCCTCGACGCCGCGTGTGTCGATTGCCTGCCGCAACATCTCGGGTCGAAGCCGCCGAGGCTCCGGCTCGGCGTTGGCAAGCAGACGAACGGTCAGCCAGGCCTGGGCATAAAAGCTGGAGCGAGCGCCGGCTGGCGGGCGCCCGGACGGGGCCATGAAGTCCTCGAGCGGAATCCAGCCGCCGGTTCGGAGCCGAAACAAGTGCCCTGGCGAGCCAAGCGGGCTCACGCCGCCGCGGCTGTTCGGACGCAGATGAGCCAAGTGCTCGGCAATGCCTTCTCGAAACCACAACGGACGCTCGGGGTCGGGATCGGCAAGGTGCGCAAGCTCGTGCGCCAGAGCGATAAACGGATCACCCGGCGCCCTCCAAGCGAGAAGTACGTAGCGCCGATCCGCGCCGCGAAACGACAACCCCCGGCTACGCTCGCGAGAAGCCTCGTCGAGATAGGGCCCGAGAGCGTCGGCCTCCTCGAACAAGAGCACTGTCATCGGCAAGTGCGCTTCTCGCAGCGGAAAGCCGAGCGCGGTGAACCGCCGCTCGACCCGCTCGACCTCCAGCACCACCGCCGCCACGACGCTTTCATCAACGCCCTCGAGTCCGACGACGCGCACTTCGCCCCGGCGCGCTTCGAAACCTCCGCGCGCAACCAGCGTCAAAGAGAGCGTCAACAGCAGAAGCCGGAGCACCGTTGTTTCAGTTTCGCGCGTTTTTCGCCGATCGACGAGAGAGAGGCTGCATCGAACCAGGCGCCGTAGATAGGCGATCGAAACAGAATGATGTTCAATTGTTATAATCAGACGCGTCATGACGGCTTGGATTAAGCTTGGGCTCGCCTTCGTTCTCAGCGGGGGCTTGCTGTCAGCAGCGTCACTGCGCGCGACGGGCGAATCACAGATCATTCAGAACCAACGCGCCGACGGCGACCATCTCTCCCGTATGGAGAACGACACGATGGCGGCGCGCTGGAAGCGTCTGCAGTTGCTCACTCCGATCGCGTCGAAAACGAGCACGTACTATCTGCACAACATCCCAAAGTCGAGCCGCTACCTGCGTCCCTGGACTAAGCTGTTTCTGTCGCGGCTAAGCCGGCAATATCGCACTCGTTTCGGCAAGCCGTTGCGGGTGACTAGCTTGCTGCGGACGGCCGAGCGCCAGAAGGCATTGCGCCGGCGCAACGGCAACGCCGCTTCGGTGAGGGGTCCGAAGCGCTCGTCGCACCTGACCGGCGCGAGCATCGACATCTCTAAGAAGGGCATGGGCAGCGCCCAGAGGGCTTGGATGCGGCGCGTGCTTCTCGGCCTCCACGAGAAGGGGTACCTCTACGCCATCGAAGAGAACCAGCAACCGAACTTCCACGTGATGGTCTATCGCGGTTACGAGGACTACGTAGCGAAGAAGGTCAAGAAGACACGCTAGCCCGCGCCAAGTTCGCTCAGCCTCTCGATCCGCCCGATAATTCGGACGATGAAAAGAAAGCGGCGGCTTGCTTCTCAACTTGCTGTTATCCGTCGGACGCCTGGCTGAACTGAATGGGCATCGAAGGGGCGAGAACACGGAAAATGTTGGGCGCCTCTTGAAAGACCGCATAGCCCGCAACCAGATCGGTCGTATCGAGCTCGAACTTGATCTCGATCAGCGCTTCTACAGGATCAGACTTGCTTGGGGTGAACTCCAGGAGCCTCACCGCCTGGTCAACTTTCAGCAGTTTGTGTCCGTCGGATTTCAGAATCTGGTCGACTCTGCCGTTCTCTACCAACACGGTGAAGACGGCATTCCCTTGGATTCGAGCTGAGCGCGGCAGCTGCGGGAAGACGAGAAGCTCGCCCGCGTTGGTCGCGGTCACGGCTTCGTCCGCGGTTTGGCGGACTCGTGATCTCAGTGCCGGAGCCGTCACTCGCACAACGTGTTGCTGGTCCATCGACACCAGCTCCCCCCCGATCATACTGTCGCGGTCAAGCTCGAAGCGGATGGTCACCGTGATTTCGTCGGTTCGTCCATTCTCCACCGGGTAGAACAGGAGCTCTTCAATCTGCGTGCGGCAAGACCGCAGAATCTCCGGGCCAGACTCGGCGCGGATCTTCTTAACGCGATTCTTCTTGACCAGCAGCATGAAAGAGACTTCTCCCTCGACTTGAGCTTCCACGGCGGCCTGAGGGTAGGAGATCCGAAAGTCTCTATATAGAGCCCACTTTGAACCTTCGCGCCGCGCGAAAAGGGGCGGTGCGAGCCAGGTCGATGCGAGAAGGGCGCGCCGCGTCATCGTGAGGTCAGTATGAGCGGAGGCTAGTCTAGCGTCAAGCTGGCGCGCGGAGCCAAACGGGTCCCCCGGCGCAAAGTTTGCCCTTCGTCAGCCGGTCAAGCTCCGCAGCGCGTCCGTTAAACGCGCAACCTCGTGAGGCGCCTTCTCGGCAAGATTCTCGTTCTCGAGCGGGTCCTGCTCCAGATCGAACAGCGCCGGCGGCCTATCTTTGACCTGCTCGTAGGGAGTCTGCCCTCGGCCGCCTTGCATTCCGCCGACCCAGTCGTAGCCGCGAACCAGCTTGAAGCGGCCGTCGAAGACCATGCGCCAAGGATCGAGCCCGCTCAGTAAATGCTCGCGATGCGTCTCGGCCGTGCCCTCGAGCACGGGCCGCAGTGAGCGGCTGTCCATCTCTGCGGGAATCGCGGCGCCGGCGTAGTCCGCGAAGGTAGCCGCCAAGTCCATCACGCTCACCAACGCATCGCTCACGACTCCCCGGCGTACGCCTGGTCCTGCGACGACGAGCGGCACGCCGACCGAGGCCTGGTAGGGCTGGCGCTTCGCCCACAGATTGTGATCGCCAAGCATCTCGCCGTGGTCGGAGCTGAAGACGATCAATGTATTCTCGAGCTCGCCGCGTCTCTCAATCTCATCGACGAACACGCCAAACCAACGGTCGATGTTAGCGACCATGGCGGAATAGTTGCGGCGAATCTCGACGTGCTTCTCGGGCGAGTGCTGCGTGTTGCGGTTGGGCTGGGGAAACTCGACCCCGTCGTAGAGTGGAACCATCGAGTGGGTGATATCGACCGGATCATGAGGCCCGGCGAAGTTGACCACCAGGTGCCACGGCTTCTCGGCGGGCGCCTCTCGCAGCAGACTCAGACCATTGTTCGCGATCCAGTTATCGCAGTACGACTCGTCTTCAAGGGGCGTGGGAAACGTAGCCAGAAACGATCCTACCTCCCGCCGCCTCTCAAAGTCGTCGACGTGTGTTTTGAGGCGGCCCGCGGCGCGAAGATGCTCCATGTAGGGATCTTGAGGTGCCGCCGAGCCCGAGCGAATCGCATCCCACTTGCCGGCGTTGTCGATGCCGTCGACGAAGCCCCACTCGTCGATCAAGCGCTTGCCGTCGAGCCCCCAGATCTCAGTGGGTTTGTGCAGGTCGAACTTGCCGCAGCCGAGGGTGTGATAACCGGCGTCGCGCAAGAGCGTGTAGTAGGTCGTCTGATCGATCGGATAGTCGGAGCCGTTGTCGGGCACGCCGCAGCGGTCGTACTCGCGTCCGGCGGCAAGGCACGCCCGCGAGGGAGCGCACAACGGCGAGGCGACCATCGCGTTGTTGAAGCGCACGCCGCGCGAGGCGATCTTGTCAAGGTTCGGCGTCTCGACCGGGACGTTCGGGCTCCAACCGGTCCAGTCCCAGCGGTGTTGATCGGGAAAGAACAACAGGATGTTCGGACGCCGCGGCTGGGCCTGGGGCTTGGGAGTCCCGGCCCCACAAGCAGCCAGCGTCACACCCGCGCCGCCAAGAAGAAAGTCTCGCCTAGAGCGCCGCACCATGAAGGGAACAGTGTAGCGGATAGGAACCGAGGCCCTGGGGCCTGTGGCCGCCGTAACGGGCGTCGGCGATCTGCGGCGGTAGATTGGAGCGGTGCTGACGCAGCGAGAAAAAGTGGGAATGTCGGCGGCCTTACCCGCACTTCGTTGAGTGCTCAGGTCAGACGCTAGCCGCATCCTTGGTTCTCCTCTCCGCACTTTGTTGTCGCGCACCCGTCCAGACACTCGTACGCATAGATTGGTGTCTGCGGAGTGCTACCTTGTTTATGAGCGTGGCGGTTGTTGCTCTGAGCTGAGCGCTGCGCCTGTAGCAATAGACTCTGACTCTGCAGTTCAGGAAGAACCGTTTGATATCCGTACCAGCGAATGACTTTGGCCGCCAGTGGGCGGACGCCGGCGCGGATGTGTCCGCAGCGGTTTCGCGCGTAGGCGAGAGCGGCTGGTACGTCTTAGGCGAACATGTGGCTGGTTTCGAAGCCGAACTTGCAGGCCGCATGGGCCGCTCTTGGGGGATAGGGTGCGCAAGCGGCCTGGACGCGATTGAAATCAGCCTTCTTGCTCTCGGGCTGCGCCCGGGTGAGAAGGTCTTGACTACCCCTCTTAGCGCATTCGCCACAACCTTAGCTATCGTTCGAGCAGGAGGCAAGCCTGTTTTCGTGGACGCGGACGAAAGCGGGCTAATCGATTTGTCCCTCGTCGAGGAGCGGCTAAAGGCGGACCGCAGTATCCGCTTTTTGGTTCCGGTTCATCTGTACGGCCATTCCCTCGATCTCGATCGCCTGGCAGACCTCAAGGTCCGTTTCGGATTGCACGTCGTTGAAGATTGCGCCCAGGCGATACTTGCCCGTCACGCCGGACGCCCGGTCGGTTCCGTCGGTGAGTTTTGCGCGCTCAGCTTCTATCCCACAAAGAACCTCGGAGCCCTGGGCGACGCCGGCGCCATTCTGACCGATAACGATGGGCTACGGGACGCTTGCCGCGCACTACGGGACTACGGACAAACCGCCAAATACACCCACGGCGTGCTTGGGTTGAACAGCCGTCTTGACGAGCTCCAGGCCGCCATCATGCAGCGCGCGTTCCTCCCGCGCCTCGAGGGTTGGACGGAGAGTCGCCGTCGTGTGGCGGAGATGTACTTAGACGGAATCCAGTCGAGCACAGTACGTCCCGTTCCGGCGCCGCCGAGTTCAGAGTCGGTCTGGCACCTCTTTCCCGTTCTCCTGAAACACGGAGATCGATCCGGGTTCCTCTCGTACCTGCGCGAACGAGGCGTGCATGCCGCCGTCCATTACCCGACGCTGATCTGTGACCAAAAAGCTCTTGATGGGGTCGCCGTCGAGGTTCATGGCGAATTGCCTCACGCCCGGGAATTCGCAGTAAACGAAGTGTCTTTGCCGATTCACCCCTACCTAGAACTCGAGGAAATCAGACAGGTCATAGACTCTGTCAATTCTTGGCCATGATGTCGGTTGTCATTCCGGTATATAAAAACGCCGACAACATACCCCACCTGCTGCGTGCGTTGGACGACTTGTGCAGCAAACTGGAGGGCCGCCTCGAGGCGGTATTCGTCGTCGACGGAAGTCCGGACGACAGCTACCTGCGTTTAGCATCGGACCTCCCAAATGTCAGGTTCAAATCCCAGTTGCTTCAATTGTCCCGCAACTTCGGCTCGTTTGCGGCAATCCGAGCCGGCCTGGAAGCCGGCCGAGGGGATCGGTTCGCGGTAATGGCCGCGGATTTGCAGGAGCCGCCTGAACTACTGCTTGAGTTCGACCGCATTCTGCACGCTGGGGATCACGATGTAGTGGTAGGCCAACGAGTCACGCGCGCCGATCCCTTTCCGGCAGGCCTATTGTCCCGACTGTTCTGGGCGCTCTATCGACGGTTCGTCCAGGGCGAGATCCCCGAAGGAGGCGTTGATATTTTTGGATGCCGACAAAACGTTCGGGACCACATCGTTCAGCTACGCGAGAACAACAGCTCTTTGATCGGGCTGCTTTTCTGGGTGGGTTTTAGGCGCGCAACAATCCCGTACGAGCGCAGAAAGAGGAGCGTCGGAAAATCGGCTTGGACCTTTCAGAAGCGGATCCGCTATCTCTCCGACAGCCTCTTCAGCTTTTCAGATCTCCCCATACGCATACTCCTGCAATTTGGACTACTGGGTCTCGTCGCGAGCTTCGTTCTCGGCGGGCTCGTCGTGGCGTCCAAGGTTTCCGGGTTGATCGAAGTTCCTGGCTATGCCGCGACAGTCCTTCTAATCATGTTCTTTGGAGGACTCAACAGCTTTGCCCTGGGTGTGATCGGCGGATACGTCTGGAGGACGTTCGAGAACACGAAGCAGCGCCCGAACTACATCGTGGCATCTCAGCAAGTCTTCTCCGGTGAGCGCTTGGGGGATTCGCCGGCTTCAAACTGACATGTCAAAGTTCTTTCAGCACCCCAACGCTCTGGTAGAAAGCGATCGGATTGGAGCCGGCACCCGGATCTGGGCGTTCGCTCATGTCCTTTCGGGCGCCGTCATAGGGGCCGACTGTAACGTTTGCGACCAGGTCTTTGTCGAGAACGAGGTAACTGTGGGCGACCGTGTCACGATTAAGTGCGGCGTCCAGCTATGGAACGGCGTACAGCTAGAAGACGACGTGTTCGTCGGTCCCAACGTAACGTTCACGAACGACCCGATGCCGCGCAGCAGGCAATATCTGGAGGAGCACCCCAAGACGCTCGTCAAGGAAGGCGCATCGCTCGGGGCGAACGCGACGATTTTGCCTGGAATCACCATCGGCCGTCACGCGATGATTGGAGCCGGTGCGGTAGTGACACGGTCGGTGCCGCCTTACGCTCTGGTCGTCGGGTCGCCGGCCCGCATAGTAAGGTACCTTGATGCCCCGCGCTCGATCGACCCGCCGCGAAGCGCCGGAGAAACGTCCAAGCCAGAGGTGCGTGTTAAAGGGGTGGAGTTGGTGCGTGCGCCGACGATCCGAGATTTGCGCGGCAACCTTTTGGCTCGAGAGGTTGGTAAGGACTTGCCGTTTAAGCCGGAGCGTTACTTTGTCATCTTCGATGTCCCTTCCAAAGAAGTCCGCGGAGAACACGCTCATTACAAATGTGAGCAGTTTCTCGTCTGTCTGCGCGGCGCCGTCGCCGTGGTCTGCGACGACGGTCAGCAGCGACAAGAGTTTCCGCTCGATTCCCCCGAACTCGGGCTCTATCTCCCGCCGATGCTCTGGAGCGTCCAGTACAAGTACACTTCCGACGCTATGCTCTTAGTGCTTGCATCGCACCCCTATGACGCGAATGACTACATTCGAGACTACGATGCATTCCTGGCCGAAAGACGCCGGACCGAGAGAACCTAAGCGAACCAATGCATTTTGTATAGCTCCTCTTACGCCCGCGCAGAGCCCAGGGCAACAAGGTGAGTGACCGGTGCTGAAATGTGCTGAGTACGGCTGCAACGCAATAGTTAGCGCCGCAGGGAGGCTTGTTGGGGATACGTCAAGTCGCCGAACTTTACGACGAGTACATTGTTGACTACCGCTACCGACCCTTCAGCAGGCCAAGCAGGAATCGCTTCGATCGCCTCGATGGACTCGGGAATACTCGCCAATGGCACAGGGCGTAAGTTCGACATTCCCAAGAGTCTTAGGTGCTGAGCAACTCTCCATGGGCTGCCCCCGCCATGCTCATAAAACGAAGTCCCAAATATCTCTGCGCGGTAGTACGGGCCGCCCGGCGGATGACGCCACGCGCCGACTACCGTGATCGGAATGAAATTTTCAAATCTTGGGCGGCCGACCGCTTCGATCCTTGGAATAAGCGCCGCTGCCAAGGCGGCGTCCTTGTCTCGGGCGAGTCTGTCCGAGTGGAAGAGAGATGCCGCTATCCACGAATTGACGAAGACGCTCCAGATCAACAAGCTCAACAATCCGACAGAAGCCCGAGTTTTCAGGCGGAATGAGAAGCTCGATAGGGCGGCATATAGCAGGGGAAAGGCGACTAGAGAGCGAACCGCCACGCGTCCCGCGGAGACAACCACCGGCGAAAGCACGGCAGCGCCGGCGACGACCACCGCACCAACGCAGAACAGCCGCGCCAAAGGAGTTTCTGACCCATTCCTCGCTAGCCTCCATGTGAAGGCCAGCAAGCCAATCCAGGGCAACAGCAGGGCCGCATACCCCCAGCCCAAATAAATTGAATCGCCCCCCGCCATCAAACCGACGAGCCTCTCGACCACGCGCTCCCTTCCTCTACTGTCTGGGCCCAACAGCTCCGCCAATTTTACCCAGCTTTCGACATAGCCCGAACCCGCAAACCAAAAGCTTGTCGCTTTTAGTACGAGATAGTATAGGGCGATTCCAGCAACACACCCGCCAATCAAGCCTGCGAGCGCTCGCGGGCTTTGCGAACGACGGGACTCCGCAAGTCCGTAATGCAGCAGAACGGCTGCAACGTATATCAGAATGAACGACTGATAGATCGCGATCGAGAAAGCCAGCAAGACTGCAGCATGCGCCGCTCCGACTGTGCCTCCGCTCCGGCCGAACCACAGCGCAAGAGTGCACGCGCACAAACCAATCCCAATTCCCCAAGAGAAGGTATTGAATTCTCCAATGTGAGGCCATGTCGGGCAGCTTATGAACATTGCAACAAAGCAAAAGGCCTCGCGGCGACTCGCAATAAACTGGCCGGCGAGCAGGACAGCGCTAGCCGCAAGTCCCGCACAAAAGACGAGAGTCGGCAGGAACGGAGTAGCAGACAAGGGCGGCGTAACAAAGGTCAGCAACGCCATACCCCAGCGACCTTGACGCAGCCAAGCCGCCCACAGTCCTTCTCGCTGGAAGCCGCTTAGCTCCTCGTCGATCGAAAGCGTAAACGATGATATTTCTGAGCCGTATACGAGAAGAGCCGTTAGACTCGCAATCAGCCACAGCCTAGCGTCTCTAAGCGGATTGTAATCGAGAGAGTCGAACTCGCCGACAAGTCTTCTGACCGAGGCGGAGTGGGGCATGAAAGCGATGGCAACGTCGCTGGGTCAAACGCTTGACCGCTACATGCGTCGCCAACTTCTCCCTAGTCTAACTGACCCGTCCATAGCGGCGCTCGGAAAGTCGCCATGGGCAGGACGCCCCATTGGCATCACTCCAGCCGCCTTGCCGGTCATACGGCGAGCCTCGTAGAGCGGGCATTGGATCGCACTCTGTGGTGAGCGCCCGAGAGATTCAGAACGTGCGCGAAGGGGAACGGCCCAACCAGCGGGCCGAGAAATCTGCACGGCCTCCAGTGGCTCCGGGGAATCGCCGTGCCAAGCTGAAAGCGAGGCGGTATTCGATAGGTGTCCGAAACTGATCGGACTGTGCCAGTTGAATTCTCAGCGCGGCGGTCCGGAGCAGCCGTGACGGCCAACCGATATGGAGCTCAACGGATCGCGCCACAAGACCGTCACCCTTATATGAGACGTTGGTTCGCCCCGGCAATCGTTCTCTGCTGTCTCGCCTTCTCTGCAGCACTATTGCGAGCCGACGATTGGCCAGGGCCCATTCAGACGCAGGTCTTCAGCCAAGACGGCGGGCGCTTCGTGCGAATCCTACCCGGCGACAGCATCAGCGATACGGTTGGTTTTGCCGGGGCAGCCAAGGGCAGCTACGCCCGTGCCGAGCTCTACCGCCGCCAACCCGACCGTTCGTACACGCTCGTCGCAGACATCGAGCTAGTGAACCCCGTCGCGCCTGTTGAAGCGTTGCTCAGCAATACCGGCGTCCTAATCACTTTCGACAACTGGCACAACGCCGGCTACGGCAAAGTCGTCGCGATCTATTCCGCTCAAGGCAAACGCCTGGCGGCGAAAGAGCTGAAGGATCTGTACTCGGCCGAAAGCATCGAGGCTGTACCTAGTTCGGTGTCGTCCCGCTGGTGGCGTTGCCGGCCTCTCGGCTGGTCAGACCCCGCCAAGCAGACCAAAGTATTCGTCCACGAGTTTCGCGGCGGCTACTTTGTTTTTGATCTGACCGACGGTTCGCATCGCTACGATGCAGGCTCGGCTCCCTGCGAGGAACGAATAGCGACTACCTCAAGCCGGCGTTAACCCGGCGTACTTTACCACTAGCTTCTTGAGACCATGCTTACGGAACTGCACCGTCACTTTGGCGCCGTCCCCGTCGCCTTCGCGGCGCAGGATGGTGCCCACCCCGTAGCGCTGGTGGCGAACCTTCGAGCCGCGGCCGTAGCCGCTCGGGTCCTTCGGGGCCGCACGACGCTGGGTCCGGATCGTCTGCCCCGTCGCCGGTCTCGCTGGAGCCGCTGGGCTGACGTTCGCCTTGCCTTGGGGCGAGAACGGCAGCCCCTTCTTCTGAAAAAACTTGGCGACGCTTTCAACCGAGTTGTAGGTCTCCCCCTGGAAGGTGCGCTTCTCTGCCAATCGCCGGACCTGATGCTGATCGACCAATAGGTCCATCCCTGCCTCAGCCTCTTCCGTCACGCTGAACGATTCCAAGAACCGCGCCCCGCCAACGGTTTGATCATCCATCAACTCCCGCGGAATCTCGTTCAAGAAGCGAGACGGCGCCATCCATTCCGGTGAGCCTCCGCCCCACCGCCGCCGCGTCCGCGCGCAGGTAACGATCAGTTGCCGCTCGGCACGCGTCATGCCGACGTAGCACAGCCGCCGTTCCTCCTCGAGCGCCGTCTCGTCCTCGATCGAACGGCTGTGCGGCAGCAGCGTCTCTTCCATGCCGATCACCGCGACCAGGGGAAACTCGAGCCCCTTGGCGTTGTGTAGAGTCATCAGAAGCACTTTCGCCTTGTCGTCGATCTTGTCGGCCTCCGATACTAGCGCCGCATGATCAAGGAACTCCTGCACACTCTCGTCGCGCATCGAGGCGTCGGCCGCCGCATTGAGCAGTTCGTTGACGTTCTCCCGCCGCGCCTCAGCCTCAATCGACGGATCAGACTCGAGCATGCGCTTGTATCCGGTGCGCTCGTGGATGTCGATCAGCGTCTCCTCGGGCGGTTCGGCGCGCGCCTTCCTCCCGAAAGACTCGATTAGCGAGCGGAACTTCGCCAAGGCGGTATGCGCCCGAGCGCCAAGCACCCGTTGCTCGACCAGATCATCGATCGCCCTCCACAGCGAGACGCGATTCTCGATCGCATAGGCGTGGAGATGCTCGACCGTCGTACGTCCGATGCCGCGCGCCGGCGTGTTGATCACGCGCAACAACGCCACAGCATCGTCGGGCGTCAACGCCGCTTTAAGGTAGGCGATAAGGTCCTTCACCTCGGCGCGCTGATAGAAGCTCACCCCGCCTACTACCTGGTACTTGCGTCCGAAGCGCCGAAACGCCTCCTCCACCTGGCGCGATTGGGAGTTGGTGCGATAGAGCACCGCCGCCCGTGAATCGGGATTCTCGCGAAGATGATTCTCCACCGCATCGGCGACGAACAGCGCTTCCGCCTCGGCGTCGCCGCCCTGGTAAAAGGCGATCGCCGGACCCTCCTCGCCCGCACTCCAAAGCTTTTTGCCCTTGCGTTGGAGGTTGTTGCCGACGACGGCTCCGGCGGCTTCGAGAATGCGTTTGGTCGAACGATAGTTCTGCTCGAGCCGGATCGTCTTGGCCCTGGGAAAGTCCGCCTCGAAGTCGAGAATATTGCGAATCTCGGCGCCGCGCCAGGAGTAGATCGACTGATCCTCGTCGCCGACGACGCAGACGTTTTCGTGGTCGTCGACGAGCAACCGCAACAACTCGTACTGCGGCCGGTTCGTATCCTGATACTCGTCGACCATCACGTGCTCAAAACGCGCCCGCACACGCTCGCGAGCATCGGCGCTGTGACTCAGCAGCCGCACCGCTTCAAGCAGTAGATCGTCGAAGTCGAACGCGTTCGACTTCTGCAACGCCTCCTGATACTTCTCGAACACGACCGCTAGCCGTTCGCTCTGTGGGTTGGTCGCATCGCGATAGAAGTCACGCGGGTTGCGGCCTTTGTTCTTGGCCTGGCTGATGACCGAGATCGCCGCGCGCGGCTTCATGAACTTGTCGTCGAGCCCAATTTCTTTGTATACGCTCTTGATCAGCGCAACCTGGTCAGCGGCGTCGTAGATCGTGAAACTCCGGGTGAACCCGGGACGCAGCTCCCCCAGCGGCGCTCCCTCCGAGCGCAGCAACCGCACGCAAAACGAGTGGAAGGTCGACAGCAGCGGCGTCGAAGCGGGCGGCATGCCGGTATCGGCAAGCAGCCGCCGCACCCGCTCGCGCATCTCGCCCGAAGCCTTGTTAGTGAAGGTGACCGCGAGGATCGCATCGGGCCGAACGCCGCAATTACGGATCAAATGAGCGATCCGCGAGATGATCACGCGCGTCTTGCCCGAGCCCGCCCCGGCCAGGATCAGCAGCGGCCCCTCGACGTGCAGAACAGCTTCTTTTTGTTGAGGATTGAGGGTGTCGAGAAAGCCCATTCGCAGGCCCCCATTGTATCGCGGGCCAGACGGGGCAAACGGCAACGGGCGATCCGCGCAGCTAGAGCGGCCACAGCCCGCAAGGGCGACGCAACGGAGCCTCCGGAGCAAGCTTGGCTTTGCTGCAGGGTAAGCCCTTCTCTTCAGCGGGTTTGGTCGTTTCGAGACTTGCCGAGGGATGATCGAACCCACTCGTTCCTCGGCATGATTCCCCAGCCCAGCATCTCGCTGTCTCTTGTCTGTCGCGAGCCGCCGCCCATAGCACGCTGCTGTAACCTACGGGGGGTGTCCCATGCTGCTCGAACCTTGCGCCGGAGCTCAGGATATTCGAGTCGCCGGACACTCCCCACATTCCGGCGGTCCGCAACGCCGCCGCACGAGGATTCAAACCGTGTCGCTCCCTTCCCTCACTCGTGGTCGCGCCTGCCTCGCGCTCCCCGCGGCCGCCCTGCTGGCGTTCGCCTCTTCGTGCGTGGTATCTCCCCCCGATGCGGCAACCGATCGGCCGCGCTCAATCGAGACCGCCCGCTGGATTGATCTGACTCACGCCTACGACGCCGAGACGGTGTTCTGGCCGACGGGCAAGCCTTTCGAGCACCTTGAGACGGCCTGGGGCGTGACCGGCCAAGGCTACTTCTATTCCTCGTTCGATCTCTACACCAGCGAGCACGCCGGCACTCACATCGACGCACCGATTCACTTCTCGGCCGGCAAACGTACCGTTGACGAGATCCCACTCGATGAGCTCGCCGGGCCAGCCGCGGTCGTCGACGTCAGCGTGCAGGTTGCCGCCAACCCGGACTACTTGGTTTCCCCCGAAGATCTCGCCCGCCACGAGCAGCAGTACGGCCCGATCGAAGCCGGCGCCATCGTCTTGATTCGCTCCGGCTGGTCGGAGCGTTGGCCCGACGCCAAAGCCTATCTCGGCGACGACACGCCCGGCCGCGCCGACAACCTGCACTTCCCAGGGATCGGTCCCGCCGCCGCGCGAGCCCTTGTCGAGCGCCGGGTCAAGGCAGTCGGCATCGACACGGCAAGCATAGACCACGGCCCCTCGCGGGACTTCCAAACTCACCAGATCCTACTCGGCGCGCAGATCCCGGGACTCGAGAACTTGACGGGCCTCGTTTCGCTGCCCGCCCGCGGCGCCTGGGTCATAGCCATGCCGATGAAGATCGGACGCGGCTCGGGCGGACCCTGCCGTGTAGCCGCCCTCATCTGGCCCGAATTCTTTACCCTGGGCGCAGTCGGAACGGGTAGCATCGACGGCGTCATCGGCGACTAAGCGGCGTGGCTGAAGCTCACATCGAACCCCGCCGGCCGAATTGAGGTGGCGGGTTCAGCCGTTCAGCTTTGCTTTCCAGTAGAATCGATCTCTGTGAAACTGTGGGCGATCCCTCTCGGTCTCGTTCTTCTCACCGCCGCCGTCGCGGAGGCGCGGCCGGTGATCTTCTATCGCGGAGTCGTCAACGCAGGAAGCTTTCTTACCCCCGGCCTGCCAAACGGTTCGATTGCGCGCGGCTCAATCTTCAGCTTGTTCGGCCGTGAGCTCGGGCCGCAAGATCCGGCCACCGTGTCGGAGTTCCCCTTGAATACGAGCCTTGGCGGCGCCGAGGTCGAAGTCTGCCGCGACGACGATTGTCGGGCCGCCCTGCCGTTGTTCGTCAGTGCGGGCCAGGTGAACGCCGTGATGCCCTCCGACGCTCCTTTGGGAGACGGGCTCGTGCGAGTGATCGTCGACGGCGAACGCGGCCCGCCGCACCGAATCCGCGTCGTCGAGTCCTCGTTCGGCGTCTTTTCCGTCAACACCACGGGCTACGGGCCCGGCGTCATTCAGAATGTGGAGACTTCGACCGATCGCCCGATCAACTCAACGGTTCGGACGGCCCGACCAGGCCAGATCGTGGTGCTCTGGGGCACCGGCCTCGGGCCGGGGCTGAACGCCGACAACGTTCCGGCGCAGCAAGGCGATCTTCCGGTCGGCGTGGAGGTTTTCGTCGGCGGCGTCGCGGTTACGGATATCCGCTACAAGGGGCGTACGAGCTGCTGCTCCGGCGTCGACCAGATCATCTTTGAGCTGCCGGCGAATACGCCACGGGGCTGCTATGTGCCGGTCACGGTGCGCCTCAACGGCATGGTGGTCAGCAACACGGTCACGCTCGCCGTTAGCGACGACGCCGGGCCCTGCCGCGACGACTTCAACCCGGTCGGCTCGGCAATGCGCCGCGGCGACCGCATGGCGCTTCTGTTGCCCAGCCGAATCGACGCCCTCACGGACGTATTGGTTGCTGAGCCGACGAACGTCGTCACCGATTGGTTCTATGCCTCAATCCGCGATGAGCCGGGCGGCGAATTTTTCTTCAATCCGCTCTACTCGCTGCCGCCGATCGGATCGTGCACGACCTTCGGCAGCAAGGGAGACGATACCGGCCTGGCCTGGATCGGGCGCTGGACCCAGGGCGGCGAGGCGCTCGACGCCGGCCAAGCGCTGGCGCTGGTTTCCGGCGGCGAACAACGCGAGATCAACAGCCTGCCCGCCGCCGCCGACATCTTCGCCCGCCTCGTCGGCAGGGACGCCGCCGCCGGCTTCGGCGAATCATTGATCTTCAACTCGGGCGGTACCGCGGCGCTGCCGGGCGGCGCCGACGTCGGCCCCATCAACGCCGCCTTTGGCGCGCTTCGCGGCGTCGACTGGCTCGATCGCGACGAACTGCGAACGGTTGATCGCACCGGCTCGGTCACGGTCCGCTGGAGCGGCCGCGACGAGACCGCCGACCTCGTGCTGATCATCGGCGCCGCCCGCCATGAGGCGCTCAACGCCGGCGGACAGTTTTTGTGCGTCGCCGAGCCGAACAGCGGCGCACTGACCGTGCCGGCTCATGTCGTTCAGGCGCTGCCGGAGTCGCCAGAACGGGCCTTCGACGCTCCGGCCGAGATCATGGCCGTCAACGCCAACCTACGCAATCCGGTTCAAGTCGAGTCGGAGGGCCTCGACGCCGTCTACGTCGTTTCCAGCGTCGCCCGACTGAAGACGGTCGTCGTCGAATAGAGGACCGGGGGAATCAGCATGCCGGAGAACCCGTCCAGTCGCAGCCGAAATCCCTCGAAGCGGGTCAACCGCATCTGGTGCGACGTCGCCGTCCTGCTGGCCACGCCTTTCTTGGTCGGTTTCACGCACTGCTTGGCCGTCGCCCACACGCCTTTCAACGAATTGTTCAGGACGATGTATCGGACGTTCTTTCGCTACGACGGTAAGGTCGGCTATGTCACAGGTCAGAAGAATGACGGCGAAGCGAAGCCGCCGGACAAGGCGTATTGCCCAGACGGAAAGGAAATCCCGATCACCGATCCCAGATCACCGCTTGAGTTCGGGCCGGACGGCTCTCCGCGTCTCAAGCGCGGCGCGAGCCTCAAACCGGGCGGCCCGCGCCCGGGCCCACCCGTTCCCGGAGTCCCTCAGACCGTCGAACCGCCCGACAGCTTCTACATCCTAGACATCGCGGCAGCCAACCGCATCCTGGCCTACGACACACGGACCATGTTGTTCCAGCGCGAGTATCCGTTGCCCACGACCGGTTTCAACACACCCGGCGGCATCGACCTGAGCCGTGACGGCGCGACGCTTTGGGCCACCATCCGAGAGATCCCCGAGAACGATTTCGGCTTCGAGCCCGAGCCGCCGTTCGTCGTCGCCGTCGACGTTCTCTCGGGACAGACCGTCCGACGCTTTGACCTACCGTCCGGCACGAATCCGGGCGAACCCGTGCTCTCGAACGACTCGCGGACGCTGTACATACCTGACGCGGGAGGCTTCGCCCCAGGCACGACCGAGCTGGTCGGCAGCGAAGTACTTGCCGTGGATACGGAAACAGGCGAGATCGTCGCTCGCATGGAGTCCCAAAGCCAGTTCACCTCGATTCGGCTGCTGACCCAGACGCCCGACGGCGCTCTGCTGTTCGTCTCGGACAACGGACTCTCGGTATTCGAAACCTTGGAGAATTCTCTGGTCTATCGCACGACGTCTATCCGTCCCTCTGACGCCGACGGCGGGATGCTGGTCGACCCCTTCGGTTCCGTCCTGTACGTCATTTCGGGGAGCCGCATCCTCATAGTCGACGTCGTGACGGGCGAATTGTTGCGATCCGCAACGATTCAAGCGGTCAAGCCCTCCCCCCGCTTTACCCATCTCACGCTCTCGGCCGACGGGGGTCTCTCTTCGTGAACGACCAGCGTAACGGCGATGTCTACCGCCTCAATGCGGTGACGCTCGCTCAGCTTGAGCAACTCGACGGCTCGACCGAAGAGCCGCGAGGCAATTCCTTCCTTGTGCCGTTGCCGGACGATTTTACGGGACCGGCACAATAGTCGGGAGGTGATCCCCTACTTCGAGCAGCCAGTCTGGAGCGCCGGGCCGTTTACCATCAGCGGCTTCGGGCTGTGCCTCGTTGCCGCGCTTTGGCTGGGCCGATTCCTCATGACGTCCCGTGCGGCCGGCCTGGCCCTCGATCGGGGCGTGGCTGCGGACTTTTGGCGCGGGGCGGTCGTCGCCGGGTTGATGGGCTCGATTGCGGGCGGTGTTGCCCTGGGCGAAGAAGGCCGTTGGCCTCTCTCTTCCGCCGGGGGACTAATCGGCGGCCTGCTTGGAGGCGCCTATGCGCTGCGGCCGGCGGGGCTCGCGCGGGACAAGGCGTTGGCCTTCGTCGACGCCGCCGCTTTCGTGTTCCCTTGGCCCTGGGCGCTGTTCCGCTTAGGCTGCTTTCTGGCGCACGATCATCTCGGCCCCCCGTCTTCGCTCTGGATCGCCGTCGACTTTCCGGCCGGACCGCGCCTAGACCTCGGACTGATCGAGTGCCTGTTCATGTTCGGCCTTGGCTGGGTCTATCTAGCGCTGGACCGGTCTCCCAGGGCGCCCGGTTTCTACCTAGTGGCGACACTCTTCGTCTACGGGCCTTTGCGGTTGGCTCTCGCACCGCTGCGCGCCGGGTCGGCGGCCGGTGATCTCGTCCTCGCCGCCGGGTGCCTGGCAGGCGGTTGGTGGGTGCTGCGCCGACCGCTCTGCCCGAGAGGTTCGGAAGGAGATTCGCACCAGATCCGGAACCGCCCACAGTAGAGACACCGGTTCGAATACCTCTCATCTGTCCGCTGGTCTCCCTAGCTCAGTAGTCGAACCAGCGAGGATCGATCGGCTTTCCGCCGTCCAGAAGATGCCAGTCCTGTGCGTCGATGAAGTGATAGTCGCCGCGGAACGAGTAGATCTTCCCGTGGAGAAAACGAACGGCAAGGCGAATGGGCTTGCCGACGACGTCGCCTAGCGATCGCTCTTTCCAGCGCAGGCGCCAGGCTGTGGAGTCGCCCTCGCGTAGAGGGACGCAATCGTCGAAAGTCAGTCCCGGAATCGGTTCGCTTTCGAGCGTAGTGACCTGGTAGCGGATTTCTCCTTGAGGCGCTGCCGCATTCATGGTCAGAGAGTCTCCCCGTAGCACCCAAGGCTTGCTGACGAAGCCCGCCCAACCGCCCTTCGATTGGAGATAGGTGAAGCCGTCGCGCCGTAGTGTGTGCATCGTAATCGCGGCTAGGCCCTCCCGGCGTCCGTCAAAACGTGAGCCCATGCCATGCGTATGACGGGCGGCGGTCGAATAGATCCGAATCTCGTCGCCGACAACCGTCAGTGAGGAGGGCTGGAAGTGCCCGCCCCCGTACTTTCCCTGCTCTTCGAGCCCGATGAGCGGTTGTCGGAATCCTCGGTTGAAACGGACTCCGTCGTAGCTGTACGCCAACTGGCAGTCGATTCGCCCCAGGGAATAGTTGTACTTGTCCGGAACATCGAACTGCGCCGGGTGAAAGACCCAGAGCAAGCCCACGAAAGCCCCTTCATAAGGAATTACAGGCATGCCGTAGAACTGGATCAGCGGTTCGTCGGTGGGATCCGGCTGAAAAAGCAACTCCGGTTCTGACCAACGACGCGCGTCGTTGCTATCGAGGATTACGACGCGCCGATCCCCGTGCCCGGGTCGGCTGGTCATGAAGTGCTTGGCGCGACGCGAGTTGTAGTAGGCGTAAACAGGCGGCTCGGGATGCCAGTGAGGTTTATTCCAAATAGCGTCGTAGTCCGCCTTCCAGCGCACGCCGTCTTTCGATACCACCGTCAGGTGATCAGAGAAGTAGCGTTGCGGCTGGGCTTTCTTGGCGTACTCGTGGAATTGATGGTTCTCGTCGTTGAGTGCGCGCGCGTGGGTGATCTCGCCGCTCTGGATGGCGAAAATCTTACAGGGGTATCCGTCGTCGGCCACCGGGTCGGCATAGACTGAGCCGCCGCTGCCTGAGGGCAGAGTGTAGAGGTGGTGAGGAGCAATCTTCTTAGCTCCTCCGGGATCGCTTGCGAACTCCCCCGCCGGCCTGGTCATGGGACGCCAACGGATCCCATCTTCGCTTTCGGCGCACAGCAGCGTGAGCGGACGCCACTCGGCCGAGTAGTACATCCGCCAGCCTCCGGAATCCGAGCTGCGAATGACCGCAGGCCAACTGCTCAAGCTGCCGAGCAGCGGGTCTTCATAGCTTGCATCGGGCTGTAGTTGCGGCTTGCCCTGGCGCAGCTCAGCGCCTTGCAACATGTCGAGCTTCCAGAGATCCCAGAACAGCCAGGTTTTCTCTTCACTTGAGGAACTCGCCGCCGCGCTGACGGATGGCAGCGACGCTAGACCGCTCGCGGCAGCGCTCCAGAGCAGGTCCCGTCGTGTCATCGTGTGCCTCGACATAATTTCCGGGAGTATACCAGCGTCCAGCCGTCGCCGGAAGCAACGGAACTTGGAGCCCTGCGTTTGGCGCTAGGTTGTGAGGCTCTTGGTCTTGGGCTGAGTTGGGATCCTGCTGAAGATAAGGGGGTTTGACTGATAGCCAGAACTCTAGAGAACCGACGTCGCCGCTAGTATCGCCTCCGACTCTTCGTCCCCGAAATAGTATGAGCACCAAACGAACCCAATTATCGACGGCACGCAGGCTTCGCGATCGGTGAGGTGACTGAGCGGAGATGCAAGACAAGCCTGGCAAGGTCAATCCTCAGCGTCCCGCCGTTGGATCTGCAGCCCACAGGGTTGGCCGGGGACGACTACTCCGCAGCGACGTGAGCCCGGCCCGAAGCGTCGTCCGCGCCAAGCAATGCGGCGAACCTCAAACCTGCGACGCCTTAGCCTCGGTCTGGTCCTGGACATCGCCCTCCCGAGGCGATCCCCGCAACAGCCGGGGGGTGTCGTCCTGGTCGCCCAGATCTCGTAGACGCCACAGGCCGTGCAGCGTCAGCAGTATGCAGAATGAGAAACTTATAGTCACAGGATCGAGTGTCATTTCTTAATCCCTCCGCTCCGTTCGCTCCCTTCGGTGCGTTGATCTACCGAAATACTGCGCTCTTTCCAGCGGTCGAGCAATGGTACTGCGGGCCCATAGTCTGTTAGATCGAAAGTACTTTTCCGCTCTAGGGTGTCGCGTTCTGAGACGATCGGAAAGGGGCAACATGTCGGAACGCCTCGCGTCGGCGCTCAGCCGGCGCCGTCTGGAGTTGCTTTTGCCGGCGCTAGCGACCGTGCGGCTCATCGATCTGACTGAATCAAAACGTGATAGGGACCAAGCGGGCCTACCTGACCGTTCGACGGCGGCTCCGACCCGACCATGACGGCGAAACGTATCGCAACGATGCAGAATGTCTCAATTCAGTACACTTCATGGCGCAAAGCTCGTATCGGGCCTGAGAAAAGATTGAAGTTTTTTTCATGCCTTCTCCGAGCGGCATGAGAAGAAGGGGACTCAGGCCGGTTTCGGCTGGGGGCGCTTCAGTCGGAGTTGGGGTTCGCCAGCATCCGATACAGCTTCGCTCGGCTGATCTCCAGGACTTCTGCGGCGCGGGCCTTGTTTCCGCCAAGGACGGACAAGACTTGCTCGGCGTGGCGTCTCTCCGCTTCCCGAAGAGAGATAAGGGGCGTCCCCACGGCCCCCACAGTTGTTCTGGCGGGCGCGTGGATCGCAAGGTGATGAACGTCGATTACGTTGCCCTCCGCCATGAGGCAAGCTTGGGCGAGGACGTTCTCAAGCTCCCTCACATTCCCGGGCCAAGAATGACTTGACAGCGCGATCTGGGCCCGGCGCGTCAAGCCGCGAATGGTCTTCTGGAATCTTTGCGAGAGGCGTCGTAGGAAGTGGCGTACAAGAAGCAGGAGGTCCTCTTTGCGATCCTCCAGCGGGGGTACTTCGAGCCCGATCTCCGTTAGCCGATAGTAGAGATCCTCCCGAAGCTTTCCCGCCTTCAACTGCAACTGAAGATCCCTGGATGTAGCGGCCACTACCCGCAGACTGGCTCCGGCCGTCCGGGAACGTCCCCCAGGCCGAAACTCGGTGGATACAAGGATCCGCACGAGTACGGACTGCTGCTCGAGGGGTAAATCACTAACTTCATGCAGGTATAGCGTTCGGCCGTCGTGCCCGTCGGATAGCTCCTGCTCGTAAAGAGCGCCTTCCACGAACTTCCCCCCTGCGTTCCTGGCAAGCGACTCGGTCGAGGAGTCCGCACAATCGTAGACGACGAATCGATCGTCCGGGCTCGCGCTCAAGGCGTGCAAGGCACGGGCTGCTACCGCCTTCCCCGATCCGGCCGGCCCGCTAATGAGGGCGGACCGAAAGTGCGGGGCCACGCGCCGAATCCGCGTGAAAAGGTCGAGCATTACCGGGCTCCTCCCGATCATGCCGTTGAACTCAAAGCGCCGGAGGAGTTCGAGATCGTGGTCGACGATCCCGCGTCGCTCTTCTATGGCGACGACGAGCGGACGAAGACGTGCGGTTACTGACTCCTGAGAGAGTGGGGAACGCAAGATATCGCTTGCCCCTCTTTTGATAGCCGCAATCGCCATCCGCTCCGAATAATCGGCGGCGACGAGCACGACTTCCAGGCCCGGGTCCGCAGCCAACAACTGGTCCACGGACTCCAACGATTCCGGTCCGAGCTCGTCAACCGAGAGCGCCACGATCCGGCCGCCTAGGCGCTGGAACTCGCCGATCGCCTCGCGGCTCTCGCTCGTTGAATGGAGAACGGCTCCCGTGCCGCTCAAACCCTTGGCGACGATCTGGCGAGCCCCTTTGTCTAGGCCGCCAAGAACGACTACAACGGGCTCCTGCATTGGGCTCCCTCTAATCGGGCGGACTGGCGCTCGAAAAATGGTCCGCCCCTAAAACACAATTCCTACGAATCTGTGTAGTTACGGGATATTGTTCGCTTTACCTCTGTAAAGTGTCAAGCCGCGACGGAGTGCCGACTTCGAGAATTACCGTGGACGCTCAGAAAGCGATTCTCCTCCCAAGAATGCTGTCTCGGGCCCCGTATCCCCGCCGAATCCGTGCGGGGCCGCTGTACCGGCCGCCGCCACGCAGGCGATACCAGGCCCGCGACGTAGTCTGCCGCTCCGTCTCGCCGCTTGTCAAAAAATCAGTTAAGGCTCCTGTCCCTCCGCCCGAAAGTGCGAAATGGAGACATCACAATAACCCTGGCGCTGCGCTCCGAGTTCGAGACCCTATTTCACCGCTACCGTGACGATGTTCGAGATGAAGTTGTTGGCCTTGGCCCTGATTCTGATTTCGACCTCGCCGGCCCCGATCAAGCTACGCGGGATCGGCCCGAGGTTCACCTGATCCAATCCGAAGAAATCCGGCTGAGCGTCGGCAAACGGTATCGAGATTGCCTCTCCATTGATGGTTGCCTCGAGGCGGTCCGGACCGCCTGCCCCGCGGATACCCGTGCCGAACAGAACCAGGAAGACTCTGTCGCTTGCCGGACCGAGATCAATGGGCGTCGCCACGAAACGGTTTTGACCGACGTTCGGCTCGAACAGCGGACCCGCCGTTTGGCCGCCGGTTCCGTCTACGTGCAGCCAAGTCCCCGCCGCCACGCCCTTGCCGTCTGAGTTGGCGCTGAAGAAACCGGGGTTCACGCTGGTGATGCTCACGTCGATCTCGGCCTCGTCTCCTCCGTCGGTGCGGAGGATCAATACGGCATCGCCAAACGCCGAGCCGGCCGGGATCAAGAGATTCAACTGCCCGGGGGAGACAAAGAACAGCGAAGCGCGCCGTTCCACGCCCTGCGAGTCCCGCACCAGCACTGTCGTGCCGCCCAGCGTCGTCGGCAGCGGTACGCTCGTCGCCGCCCTCTGCTGGAGTGCCAGGTTGCTGCCGAACAGCGAAATGATCATCTCAGGCGCGACCACTCCCTGGAAGAAACTGGCAGCGTGGACGACACCGTTCTCGGCGATCGACGGGAACGGTGAAAGGACACGGATCCGACTATTCCTGCTGTCAGAAAGGAAGATCCGCCCGTCGGGATGCTCCACTGCGGACTCGATGTTTCGCGCGCGCGCCCCGGTTGCCAAGCCGCCGTCGCCCGCGAAGCCGCTAATCATGCGGGTCATGTCAAAGATACTGCCGTCGAGGCCGACGCGCCGAAGCCAGTTATTCGACGAGTTGGCGATGAGCAAGTCGCCTTTCGGGGTGAGACTCATCGAGGTGGCCGCCCTCGGTAGCTCGACGAGCGTGCTGATCGCCCCGTCCGGCGTTACTTTCCGCATGCGCCCCGACCCGGCGATGTAGAGCGCGCCGTCCGGTCCCATGGCGGCCG
>Ga0315336_1000950_pt1 | contig 64139 bp, 52 predicted proteins | sample ASW5metaG_FD_204512 | JGI IMG/M metagenome (GOLD analysis project Ga0315336, IMG submission 204512) | Ammonia-oxidizing marine archaeal communities from Monterey Bay, California, United States - ASW #5 | ecosystem: Environmental > Aquatic > Marine > Intertidal zone | place: USA: California... | reverse complement strand
CGGCTGGTAGCTGCCGTCGTTCATTCCTAATAGCACGGTGACGTACTTGGGATGGTAGGCGGCCACGTCCCGCTCGAAGCGTTCCAGCGCGTCCCAAGCCCGGGCGCCGCCCACACCCGCGTTGTGAAACTTGAGCCTCATGTGGGGATGCCGCGTGTAGAAGTAGTCTTCCACATACTGCGTGTAGAGGCATTGATGCGTAATGCTATCGCCGAGAAAAACGATGCTATCGCCGCTGTTGAGTTCGAGCGACGCGACCGGCTGCTTGAACTCGTCGGCCGACGCGAACGAACATGTCAAGAACGAAACGGCGAGCAGAAAACAGAGTGATACGTGTTTACGGTATTTCACGGTGCGGGACTCCTAAAATATTTCTGAAACTTTCTATTGGTTCAATGGCACGCTTATTATCCAGTGTCGACTTCGCCCACAACCGGGTTCCAGGATGGGGGCTCGTTACGCTCGAGCGTGATTGAGTTCGCGTCGCGAGCAGAATCGAGTCAATTTGTTCGGGGACGGCTATTCTTTCGCGTTCTTCTGACGCATTAACTCGGGCGGAAAATCGGCCGGCTTCGCGCCGCTTCGACGCCGCAGATTTTGCCCCATGCTTCGCTTGTGGCTAAAGGGCACGCGATTGGCATCGGCGCTGACGAGCAGATCGTGCAAGTCGGCACGCATCTGCTTGACGCGTTTTTGGTGGTCGGAGGCGAAGATCAAATTGTGTTCCTCGTGCGGGTCGTTCTTCAAGTCGTAGAGTTCGTCGATGTCCCACACGCCGTGATATTGGATGAACTTGTACCGCTCGGTACACAGGGCAAACGTGGTCGGCGTATGGGGGAAGTTGTATTCCCAATAGTATTCGTAGAGCAGATTCTTCCGCCACTCTTCCGGCTTGGTGCGTCCGGCTGCTAAGTCGAGAAAGCTGAGCCCGTCCATGTCGGTGGGGGGCTCGAGACCGGCGGCCGCCAAGCACGTCGGGCCGATGTCGATGTTGGCCACCACCTGGTCGACGACGGTGCCCGGCTTCCAGCGATTGGGGCAGACGCCGAGCAAGGGAACGCGGATCGAGGCTTCGTAGGCGGTCCGCTTGTCGATCAACCCGTGTTCGCCCCATTGGAAACCGTTGTCGCCCATATAAACGATCAACGTGTTTTCCGAAGCGCCGTTGTCTTCGAGCCATTTCCGCACGCGGCCGATCGATTCATCGACGCTTAACAACGCCTCGCAATACAGCCGGTAGTGTTCGGAGATGTCGGTATCTCGGTGATAAGCGAAGTCAACGCCGTGCCAACTGTTTCGCTGGTTCTTCAACCACAGCGGTTTGCCCCGATAATTGTCGGCGGTGTCGGCCATCGTTTTGGGTACCGGCAGCGGCTTGTCTTTGTAGCGATCGGCGTGACGGGCCGCCGGGTAAAACATGCCGTGCACGCCTTTGTGCGAAAGATACATGAAGAACGGCTTGTCGGTTTTCTTGACGTCGTCGAGCCAATCGATCGCGTAGTCGGTCAGTTCGTCGGTGATGTAGCCCTTTTGTTTCACCGATTCGCCGTCGACGTTCAGGCTCCATCTCTTGAGATGCTCGGGCGGATAGTAATGTCCCTGTCCTCGAAAGCTGACCCACCGATCGAAGCCGGGCCGCGGTGCATCGGAATGGCCGCCCATGTGCCATTTTCCGAAGTATCCCGTTTGGTAGCCGGCGGCTTGTAGGTACTGCGGAAAAAAGATCGTGCCCGGCTTCGTCAGCACGTTGTTGTCGACCACGCCGTGGTTGTGCATGTAGCGGCCGGTGAGAATCGAAGCCCGGCTCGGCGAACAGAGCGACGTCGTCACCATGGCTGATTTGAAATAGACACCGTCCCGAGCCATGGCGTCCATCGCCGGCGTCTCGACCCACGGATGCCCCAAGAAACCCATCACGTCGTAGCGATGGTCGTCGGAAAGAATGAACACCACGTTGATCGGCTTTTCACCCTCGACTTTTTTCAATTCGAAACGGGAATCGGCGCGCAGCGAGGTTGCCGCTATCGCCATCAACCACGCGGAAACCGTGTAAGCCAATAGTCGCATCAACGTCTCCAACCAGGCGGGCCAATCTCGAAAGCTCTCTACGAATGGACTGGTATCGAGTATAGCCACGATACGTGGCCGATGCAGCCACCATACCGCTGCGTACTCGGCATTGATAGAATGAAAGGCGACGGCCTTGCGGCTCAGAGTTGGACCTAAAGCCTGTTCGGGTGCCGCGATTTCCCGCCGGCCATTTTCGATGCCAATACGATCGATGTGACGATTCGATGGACGTAACGAAAACCCACATTACCCACGATCTGGCTCACAACAGCCCGCTCATCTCGTGTCGATTCGATCCGACCGGGAAGTACGTGTTCGCCGGTGCGCAAGACTACAACGTCTGGCGGTTTGAGATCGACTCGGGTCAGAAGACGGCGCTGGAGTCGACCGACAGTTGGGTCAGGGGAATGGCATTCGACCACAGCGGGAAAACGATTGTCACGGCCGGTTACGACGGGCGTCTCATCTGGTGGCCCGTTGCCGGGGAGAAACCCGAGCCTTTACGAGTCGTCGCCGCCCACAAGGGTTGGGTTCGTTCGGTCGCCGTCAGCCCCGATGGTTCTCTGTTGGCTTCCGTCGGAAACGATCTCGTCGTGCGGTTGTGGAACATGCAGGACGGAACGCTCATCCGCGAGATGCCCGGCCACGAATCGCACATCTACAACGTGGTGTTTCACCCCAGCGGAAAACGGCTTGCCACCGGCGACCTGATGGGCAACCTCTTCGACTGGGAGGTCGACACGGGCAAACGACTCCGCGCGTGGAAAGCGGATTCGCTTTCCAAATTCGACAAGACATTCATCGCCACGATCGGCGGGTTCCGTAGCATGGCCTTCAGCCCCGACGGGAAATTCGTCGCCGCCGGCGGCATCACGAACGTCTCGAACGCGTTTGCCGGCATCGGCAACCCGAGCGTCGTCGTGTTCGACTGGGAAAGCGGCAAGCAACAGATCGAACATCTCATCAAGGAAAAGCCGCGCGGCGTGGCGTGGGGCGTTGCGCTGCACGCCGACGGCACGCGCATCGCGGCTTGCGGCGGTCACGACGGGGGCCGAGTTGCCTTCTGGAAGCCCGACGAAGCCGAGGCATTCCACCAATTCAAACTGAAGAACACGGCTCGCGACCTCGACTTAAGCCGCGATGGACTCCGCGTCGCCACAGCACACCACGACGGCCACGTCCGCATCAGCCGCCTGGAAGCCAAGCCGACGTGATGCAAGATTCACGAAAAGCACGAACATCCAAGAACGGGTGGCAGGGCCTAAGCGAAGCGATGGCCCTGGGGCTGTGAACATCGGGTGCTACGCATCACTTGCAACGCGGGGTGCCACTGGCTTTGCCAGTGCCGAATGACGTTGTCACCGTGATTCTGCTTGTGGTTTCGTGTTCAGACGCATGTAGAAAATCACACTGGCGGGCAAGCCGCCAGTGGCACCCGAGTGCGCATCCCAAAATGTACCACCAACGACGGGTTGACCCCCAGTGGCGTCAGCGGTAGCTTCGACCTTGTTTGGATACGCAGCATGCGTTGTTGCTGCAGTACCATGCTGACTGTGCGGCGGTAGATTGCAGGAATCGTCCGACTTGATGTGGTAGGCACGAATGCACGCCGTCAGCAACCGAGAAACCACTGGTAAACTGCCCGCAATCGGCCCTTTGAAAAGCACACACAGCGTCGGCGGCTTTGAGCGTTAACAAGCCAAACGAAGCGTGTTGACGCTCACGGATTGTTGGCGAAATGGGAGTAGCCGATGAAGTTGGAGTGAGTTGCGACTCATTCTCCAGGATTTAGATTGCGCATTAACACGCCACGTTGTGGGATTAACCGGGTCCTCATAAATACGTAGTTATGTGGCAAGACATATCGCGAGGTAATTTGCAAGTTGGCCATCTATTCCACATTTTTCCTCGCTCAGCCGGATCAGCTTCCCGTTGCGTTCCCAGACTGGAAGCCACCACTCCCGGAACCCGTCACTCGCAAGTCGATCAACCCGTTCACGCGGGAAGAAATGACAATCACAACGTGTGCCCCAGAATGGGAAGGCTTCGATCCTGACAACATGGCGTTCCCAGCGCCGCAGGTCGTTGCCATCGAAGGTGACTACCAAACCTATCTCGAAAACCGCATTCCGCCCTTTGTGCAATCGCAGCCACATTGGTGCGCCAAGAATCTCACGAATGTTGAATTGGAACCGTTGGTTGCGGCCGCCACCGGTGCTCCAGACACAAAGGTCGAATCCGCGCTCTATGCTCACCCGGCAATTGGGTGTGGCCTCGAACAAATTCCAGATGACTTTATTGCACGCGTAAAACCCCCCTCGGACGCCGATCTTCAAGCGATCGCCGAACAATGGGCAAAAACAATGTCCACGCGGGAGCACACGCATTCCGTCAGCGGTGACCGTTTGTCGGACGACTGGTCCGTCGATGACGCACTTCGTCTTTTGAATCCGATAGTGGAACTACTGAAACAGCACTCAGATGCGCAGTCACTTTACTTGCTCATTGAACCGTGAACTGGTGGCGTAAAGCCGCATTACCAAGAAATGCACCGGTGTTGCCGACCGGGCCGAATATGAAGACAGCGTTACCGGCGGCAACCCGGTGATTTTAGACGTTCGCCATCCTAAACCATGACCAATCCGTATGAGTCACCGAACAACGACACGCGCGAAGTATCTCCTGCGCCGATTTGGTACATTTGGTTCTACAAAGCGTATTGGCCTGTTTCGTGGATTGGAATCGCGCTCATTGCCGGTAGCTCGTTCGGTATCGTCACTCCGACCGTCGGCTGGATAGGATTTGGCTTGGCCGGGATGGCGGCACTCGGATCATACGTTTTACCTTCTCTCGCTGGCGTCAAACCTGAAGACTACGTCGTTCTCGATTCACGTCTCTTGAAGACCAGGGGTGAAGCATACCACAATGCTATGGAGCGTTTTCGACACGGCGCTTCGCTGACGTACGATGGTGTTGCATTTGGCTTTCGCCCTAACAACGAGATCGCATGCGGAGTTGTTGCTGACTCAGTCGAACTTGACGATTCTACTGCGACAGAGATCGCTGAACACGCGAAATCTGTCTTCGACAAACTGACGTCGGAATGCACAGAATTTGCATCGGCTGTTGATGGCCGAACATTTCGCATTTCGATCATGTCAGAGTTCGACGAAGACGCCCGCGAGCTTTGCCGAGTCATTGATGGTAAACTCGACTGGCAGCACTGAATGGACAGCGAACAAACGCATGCACCCGAGCCGCCAATTCGGTCGGTTTTGAATGGAGAGTCACTTGGCGCCGGCCCGGCGATGCTGGTCGTTATCCGGCAATATCAAATGAAACTGCAAATCCACTTCGCCGCGTGTTTCATGATGTTGGTCGCCGGGTGCAACAGTGAGGCCAACACGTCGACTGAAGGGGAGGAGGCGCGTGTCGTCTTTCGCACCGCGGACGGCCGCGAGCTGACATTTGCCGACCTCTCTGGCGCCACTGGCACATTTGAGTACGAGGTCGTCGAGGCAGGTCAGATTTCTGGCGACGCGAACGCGCTGCACCAGAAGGCCCGCCAGCTTGGTGCATCCGGTGACTATGAAGCCGCAATTAACGCATTCACTGAAGCTCAGTCACTGGCACCAGATTGGCCGTACCCCACTTACGACATGGCGTTCACATATCTGCTGATGAAAGACTTCACCAAAGCACGCAAGTACTATCGGAAAACGGTCGAAATGTCACCTCGCGGTCTTTTCACCGCGATTACCGCACTCGATGCGCTCGATCGTGAAGCAACTGGCGACTTGCCTGAAGGTACGTATGCAGCGTACATGGTACTTGAACGGCTCTCCGATCCGGAACAGAAGGCGAACGTCGTTTCACAAATGACGGAAAAGTACCCAACGTTCGCCCCGGTATAGAAGGAGTTCGCATTGCAGTGCGAGGACCCTGCGGAGACACTTGCAGCGATCGAAAAAGGATTGGCAGCAAAACCTGATCGTGAGACTCAGGGCATATTGCTCATCAACAAGGCATTGGCACTCAATGAGCAAGGCGAAGCCGATACCGCAAAGTCGATCCTTGGTAATCTTGCTCTCAATCCAGAAACAACTTTTGGCAACGAACACTTGGCCAAGCAAACACTGGCGTTCATTGCTCAATAGCGCTGGCTAACAATCGCGCGAACCGGGACGGCGAATCCGGCAGAATCTGAATCAACGCGTAACGGCGCCGCCCGGTTACGCCTGGCGCTATGCGCGTGAACCTTCCCCCATGACCGGCGGCGGGTGCCACTGGCTCTGCCAGTGCCGAATGCCCCTTCGTTGTGATTTTGCCTACGATGTCGTTTTCGCGGTCGTGTAGCAATTCACACTGGCGGACAAGCCGCCAGTGCCACCCGACGTCCCAACACGCGGTTGGGATTTCTTCTTGCCATCGAGAAATCAAAGCTGAATAATCTGAGTAGAGATTCGTCGCTAAAGGAGAACGCCGTTCGTCCTTGGCGACAGTGGGTCAGCCATAAACCGGTCGAACATCATGCGCCGATTCTTCGTGATCGCAACTGCCGCTATTGCGATCCTCGTCGTAGCGGTGATCTCAGCAAATCCGCTACGGCGTTCAGATGCGAGTGTGCGAGCATGGTTGCTGACGACGACACCTTTGGGCAGCGGTCTCGACGACGTCCGCACTGTTCTCGAACAGCACGGATGGCACGATGAAGTGTTTCAACGAACTCAACCGCCGCCAGCATCCGAGCCGTTCTTGGGCGGAGAGATAGGTAGCTATCAGGGGCTCCCATGGCATACTTCCGTTCGTGCGTTTTGGGAGTTCGATAGTAACGGGCGTCTCGCAGACATTCGAATCGAAAGGTTACTCGATTCACCTTGAGCGGCTATGTCAACAACACACGGCAACATCGGAATCGTAACAAGCTACAGAAACATGACGTCGATGCAGGATTCGCCGGGTCAGCCGATGAACCATACCAAGTCTATTGTGTCGATGGTTTACAAAGGGGCTTTCCTCGGCTTGCTTTGTTTTGGCATCATTGAAAAATCGTATGCGTGTTCATGCGCGCCGCCGCCGCCGCCAATTGATTCGCTCGCCGGTTCGGATGCCGTCTTTGTGGGAACGGTTTTAGGTCATAGTTGGGATGGTGACGAAATTAAGTATGACTTCCGGGTTGAGGAGGTTTGGAAAGGAGTGTCTTATCTACAAATCAGTGTGTTCACGTCCCCGAGTGTTGCCAGCTGCGGCTACCCATTTGAGTTTGGCAAGAAATACCTTGTTTATGCGGGCAGGCACGAGGGTCTCTTGGCAACAAGCATCTGTCATCGTACGCAACTGTTAGCAGACGCTGGTTTTGACATCCAGCAGTTGGGACCACCAACAGCGACTCGTGCCGATCTGTCGGCGAATCCGCCGTCGTCGTGGAGCATCGTTTCTGTGCGGTTGGTGGTATTGTGTGTTGTGTTGGTCGTATGTCTTTCTCTGCTCGTCGCATGGCTTATCGTGCGACACGTAAGAGCAAGGCCGGTTGCCCAACCGGACGTTCCGCTGGACGACGAAGACGTCGCCGGTTGACATCGCGCCCTCGACCATCGCCAGTGCCGCTGGCCGCTTGAGACCAATGCCGAACGATCGGATCATTGCGACTTTACCTTCGGTGGGGTGTAGCAAGTCACACTGGCGGACAAGCCGTCAGTGCCACCCACTGCTTGGCGCGGCGATTTCTTCTTGCCAACGGAGAAACAAAGCCGGATAATTCGGGAAGGGCTTGTTGCGAATGACCGCGCGGTTCTTGATTCGCGACAGCCGGTTAGCCAGAACCCCGTTGGGCACTCCACTGGAACGAACTGTGACGACTCGGCATCCCATACTCGAAGAGTGGCAACAGCAACTGGCGAAGCTGAACCGGCTCATCGAATCACGCACTCGTTCGACCTGGCTCTACGAAATCCGTGTGAAGATTTTGAAATACGTCATTTCACGCTACGGACATCAAACATTGTCGGAGAACGAATTCGGTCGATCCCGTTCGGGTCGTGGTGCGCTGATGGCATATGTCGCCGTTGACGCTTCGCGCCGGTGTGGAGCCGCACCGAAGACGCCGGAAATCATTCGGGCTCTGCTTCAAGATATTCAGCAGAACGTGCATCCGGCGACGCGGCAGAGATCAGAGTGAGATCGTTGCCCATCTTCGCGTCGATTTGCCTGCCAGATTCCGTCATACGCACAGGCACTCCTACCGATGGCACTCGACGCACATGTCGTTGATCACCCGAAATGCCAGACGCTAACCGAATGGCCTGTGTGCCAGTTCGAGGAATTGGTTCATTCTTACATCTTCTACGGTGCCGGAATCGACATCTACAGCCGCTACGCGTTTCTGCGGCGCATGATCGACTTTTATGCCGATGCTTCTTACACGGACGATACGTTGGATTCGGTCGTTTCAGAAATTGAAGACCTATTGCCGCACCTCACTGCTAACAAGGATGCTGTTGATACATTGACACTTTTTCGACGCGTTTGCGTCGATGCTCGTGCAGCGGGTAAAACCGTCCTCCTTAACTGCGATTGAGGTCGAATGAGATCATGTCTGGAAAAATCGTGCGATACGAGTTCTTGGGGAGCTACATTCTCGTTTGTCTCGAATGGATTTTGGTTGTGACCATTCCGCTGGCGATCATTCACATTATCAACAACACCGTCCGCATCGACGAGCAGCTGGAGAATCCGACTGAATTTCTCGAGCAACACAAGAAAAAGGACCGAGGCTGGACGTTGCCTTGATCGGTAGATTTCGGCTGCGAACACGGCGTTCACGCTACCTCGCTTCGCGGGCGCCTTTGGCGTAGTGCATCGCGAGCTGGAGTCATACAATCGAGTATGATTCATGACATGATTCACTTCGTTCGAGGCGGTGTCGTGGATGCCTTCCGTTGCGCAGCTTGAATCGACTATGAAACATTCAAAGGAATTGTACAGCGTTCATCGAAAATCTCACGAGATCACGCACACAACGCTTGTGAGTAATCGCTTCGTGGGCCGGATTTCCGAGGTGGAACTGTCAGGGTTTATTGGAGACGACCGTCTTCGAGTGTTCGTGAATGCGATGGGTGACGACCTCGAACTTGTATCGCCCGAGACCCATCGGCGATTGTTCGATGAACAATGGTCTGGGCACATCACGGATTCGGATGACTTCGATCTCGATGATTTCGTTGATGGGTACTGCTTTATCGCCGAGCATTGGAAAGGTCGCGAAGGACGACCCGTCGTCATACTCTATTGCCACCACTGAGCTCGCCCAACAACAGGTTGCGTGCCACTTGTCGCTTGCGACGATTGATGAACGACCCTTTCGTTGTGATTTTTTCCTACGATGTCGTCGTCGCGGGCGTGTAGCAATTCACACTGGCGGGCAAGCCGCCAGTGCCACCCGTCACCAGTGCCACCCGTCGGCGGCACGCGCGCCTACGATTCTTTGGGAAGTCCAGGAGTGAAGTCTTGGTCAGAAATCATAGCCTGCCTCTTGTGCGCTAAGGTCAATTAACATGATCACAGTTTGCTAAGCGGACGGCGAATCTTCGTGACCCGAGCTTTCGCCGAACAGCCCGATCTGCGTCGCGATTCTCTGGTCGTCTATCTGATACACGTGTTCCTTGGGCGTCTTCAGGTCATCAACATTTCCGTTTTTGATCAACCGGTGCTGCTCAGCGACGAACTCAGAGATGTCTTCGATTTCGATGATCCATTCGCGCGCGTACGATGCCAGCGTTTCGCCGCGCAGTCCCAGTTGGATTGCGCGCCGTTCTAGCATTTCGCCGTATGGACCATGGTCTGGGTCCCATTGCAAGCGGACGTCGGATGCTGCCCCTGCGGCTTTCCACTGCGCCGGCGAATCGAATCGATGAGGCCAACATGTCGATGGAACCGCTCGTGCGATAATTGTGTCGAATCCGGTACGGCACATACGAACGGCGAGAGTCACTTCCTGGCCCTGCTTCGTTCCCCAGCCACAGCGATACATCATCCAAAGGAAGTTCGGCTTGATCCAGCTCATTCGATTGAGAGAGAACGCACCGCCGAAGTATCCATGCTCTGCGGCATAGTGCCCAATCTCCGGGCGATACGCTTGGTAGACGACGATCGAGTCGGCATCGTACTGCGCGAGGATGTGCCGTCCCTTTTCAGGCCAGATCGCGGATTGATTCGTGTAGTTGGCGGTTAGGAGTTTCATTTCGTGTCCGGTAGGTCATAGACGGTCACATCGATCGTGCGACCGCAAAGCGTTTCTTCAATGATCTGCTGCACCTCCCCCCAGTCGCCGCCTGCCAGGCCGCACCCAATGCGAGGCATGTGGACGGAGGCAGATCGTTCCAGAGCGAACTCCGCGACGCGGCCGAGACCTTCGCGGATGGCTTCGTATCGGACTGGCGGTCGTCCACCGCGCGACCGAGTGTCGCGCTGGCCGATCATGTTCGCCACCCACAGTTGAGAATCGACTTCGACAAATAGCACTTGCCCCAACTCGAATGGAGGGTCGGATTTGCGTCTGTGCCACTGGCGATACTCGTATTCCGGCGATTTCCACTTGCTGGACAGTGCAAGAACGAACCCTCGTCCCCAGCCACCGATGTCGTTGCACACGTGCACGATGATTCGCGCGCCGTCCGTCTCAGGGTTCGTTGCATCGCCTATGATGTATTGAATCCCCATGATTACCTTCCGTTTGGAATCTCCTGTCTCAGGAAATGCAGCCCCGCATACACACGGCCATCGACGAGTGTGCCAGCGGCCTGAGCACGTGCGAGCCAGTCGTCCGCTTCTTTTAGCGGCACCTCGTGTACTTCGATCTTTTCGGTCTCGTCGCCACCGCCTGGCGCGATCCTCTCAATTCCTGCGGCGACGAACATTGTCACAACTTCGTTAGTCAGCCCGCCACTCGAAACAACAACCGCCTTCTGTTTCAGATGTTTCGCTCGATACCCGGTCTCTTCCAACAGTTCCCGCCGCGCCGCTTCTTCGAGGGCTTCGTCGGCTTGATCCGCCAAGTCGCCTGACAGTCCCGCCGGTAGTTCGATCACATTGCAGCCGACCGGCGGCCGATACTGCTCAACGAACAGAACCTTGCCCTCGTTTGTAAGAGCGACGATGCAAACGACTCCGCTGGCATTGACACGCTCGACGTAAGACCAGCCATCGCGCCGGACGAGGCGAAGGTGTTTCGTCTCGGCAATCGTTGTCGTCTTTTGCTGTTCTTGATTATTCATTCGAGCCCCCTGCTTTCGATCGTTTTCGCAACTCCGCGCGAACCTCCATCAAGATGTTCCCCAACGCGTTCTTGCCGGTGCCATCGGTTCCGCATCCCCAGAACTCGTCTCCTGTAGCATCTTCTACGATCGGCTCGTCACCGGTCGAATAGAAAAAGACGGCCATTGTTCCGCCTCTTGCCGTTCACCTAGTTGTCTTCATGCAAATGTAGTTGTGCGCCGTTGTCACTGCTGATGCGAACGAGACGGTCCGGGTTTTGGTATTGAGCGACCAGGTAGCGCGTCAGGTCGACCTGCATCTCTCGCATCGTCGCAAGATAGCGGGCCTGTTCTTCGTCGGTCGCCTGTTGGTGTTCTAGTTCAATGCGTTGTGACTCGCGTTGATGTTCACGCTCAGCCTCGTTAGTGCGGCGAGTCGCGTCCGTCTCCGCTTGTCGCTCGGCTTCCTGACGGCGCAGTTGCTCGTCGTGTTCCAGACGCTTAAGCCGCACCGCATGTTCGGTCTGCTGAGTTTCCATCGCCCGACGCTGATCCGAACGCGCCGCCTCGCGCGCCAGCTTCAGGTCTGCCAGTTCCTGGGCCTGTTCTTCCGTTTCGGCCTCCAGCTTGAGCCGCGTACGGGTTTCGATGGCCCCGTCGTGCATCGCCTGAAGCGTATTGCCGGCCGTGTATCCCCGAAAAACAACTTTGTTGATCTGGTATCCGATCCGCTGCGCTCGCTGTGTCAAATTCTGGTAGGTGCCCAGCTCATTGAGCCGTTCCGTTTCCTGTTTGAACGCCTCAAACGTGCGCGAACCGACGAAGTCGATCACATCCGCGGTGACCGCGTTGATAAAGTCAGCAACCGGATCATGCGTTTGCTTGAGCATCGTTTCGATGTCGGCCAACTCGAAAAAGATCATCAACTTCACCGTCAGCAACGCGTCGTCCGCTGTGCGAACGTCGTCGACCAGATGGTACGTCTGATCGGGGATGATCCGCAGCTTCTTGAATCGCAATGCCCGAGGAATCTTGCGGCTGGGATGCTCAGGATCGGCACCGTGCCAACGAAACTCATGCAGCCACTCGTTTTCGTGTGGCACAAACAACGCGGGACCGCGCTCGACACGTCGCTCGACCTCGTGGTTCATGCGACGATAGACGACGATAGCCTCGTGCGAATCCAAGGGCAGCGCCTTTTTGATCTCGACCGACGAATGTTCGACGGGGTCATACCACACCGACGCCGGACCACGAACATGCTCCGAGTGCCCGTCGGAGAATTCGATTGCCAGGTACTCGTCTGCACCTGCGCTGAAACGTTGCAACTTCTGGACGATCTTTCGAAACAGGATCAACCGGCGAGGCCCGTCGACATAGTTCACTCGGCCATTCTGGTCCCAAACAGCGATGCGATCGCCTTGGCGTACTGTGCGAATCGAAAACATGGTCAACCTCCCCGACGTTTCTTTTGCGTCGCGTTCAAGAACCCACGTCAAAACCCGGTTGTGGACAAATCTCGGCCTGGAAAACAAGGGGCTTGATTTGGCAACAGAGGGTTTTGACGCTACTTCAAGTGATTCTCTTCACGGAAAACCGATAAACTCCGCCGGCACATGGTCCGTGAGCCACACGTTATTAGGAGTGACCAAGAATTCATGCCCGGCTTGGTGCATGTCCAGCGCCCGAACCTTGAGCAGGACCGGTTTGCCCCGTCGTTGGCCGACCGCTGTTGACGTTTCGACGTCGACGTGGAGATGCACGTGGTGACGATTCATCTTCCTTAACCCCTGCTCAGCGATGGTTTCGACAAACTGCTGTGGGGTTCCGTGAAACAGGATCTCCGGCGGCGTCGCTGGTTCATAACCCAGTTCGACGCCGACTGAATGACCCTGGTTGGCTCGAATGCGAGTTCCATCCTCGTTGAATGAAAATCGCTGTTTGTCATTCGTGCGCACCACTTCCTCCAGCTTCGCCCGCGACATTCGCTTGTTGTGGCGAGCCAGAGCGGTCAGCAGCACCTCGACATCCACCCAACCGGCCTCATCCAATTCAATGCCGATCGTGTGCGGCTGGTGGCGCAGCACGAGACTGAGGAATTTGCTTTTCTTTCGACGTTCTTTTTCGTTCATTTCAGTTACTCTTGGAGCGCACTTGACGAAACTGTAAAGACTCAGGTGCTCGTATTTCAGCTTCAATCGCGTCTCGAGCCGCTACGACAAAACTAGACATTGTCTAGCTCTTTGCGAGAGACTGCTTTGCTTCTTCAAGCATCGACTCGCTCGTATGTTCTTCCTAAAATGCCTCGCCGGGCATAAAATCACATCGCAGATCGACAAGGGTTGGCGCTTTCACCGTTCTGCTCAAATCTCGAAGTCGAAACCTTGTTTCGTCAGTCTCTTGTACTTACGGCGACCGAATTTGTAGAGCCTCGCGGCTCGGTGCGCGACGTCGGTCTCCACTTCATCCAGTTCAACCAAGATGTCCATGCTGAGGATCTTCTTGCGAAAATTTCGCTTGTCGAGCGGCCGATCCAACAGCACTTCGTAGAGATGCTGGATCTGTCGCAATGTAAACTTCGCTGGCAACAGCTCGAAGCCGATTGGTTGATAGCGAACCTTGCCCCGCAGCCGCTCGTGCGCCATGCCGAGTATCTTCTCATGGTCGAACGCCAGCGACGGCACGTCGTCGACAGCAAACCACGCAGCGTTCCGCGCGTCGGTCGCTGCCCGCACCCGATGATCGGAGAGCTTCACCAAAGCGTAATACGCCACGGTGACGACACGTTCGCGCGGGTCGCGATCCAACTCTCCGATCGTGTAAAGCTGTTCCAAATACACATTCTCAATGCCGGTTTCTTCTTGAAGCTCGCGACGGGCGGACTCTTCCAGCGTCTCATCCAGTCGCACAAACCCGCCGGGCAGAGCCCACTTCCCCTCGAAAGGCGGCAAGTCTCGCTGGATGAGCAAGACCTTCAAGTCCTCGTCATCCAGGCCAAATACGACGCAGTCGACAGTCAATGCGGCTCGCGGGTATTCGTAGCTAAAACTCATTTCGGCTCCCTTGGTGTTGTCCATACACCAATAGTAGTGTCATTATAACACTAAGTCAATGGGTCAAATAAAAAATCATGTGAGTCGGCAGGTTTTTGTGCTTCCGGTTTCGCTGCCACTAGCTGTCGCATCTCGCTAAGTTCCGCGTAGCCGATTCAAGCTCTCAAACAACTCTCGCGCGCCGGACATTCCCGTCAGGCTTTTTGTTGCGCCGGGCGAAGGTCCTTTGTTTTGTACGGCGTGTGGATCTCTCGTGGTGTTGCTGGAATTTCTTCTTGCCATCAGCGAGTCAAAGCCAGACAATCAAGGCGTCGGTTCGTCAAACATACTCGAATCACTCCTGAACCCCTCTGTCGGCTCAAGAGTATCCTTGCTTCAAATATCGATTGCGCCCACAAACGGGTGTCAGGATGCGTGCTAGGACACATATTCATGCGCTTCATTGCATCTGCCATCATTGTCCTTGCCGGTGCGACGTGTTGGGTGGCGTCCGCGATATCTGCTCCGGCGGGAACGTTTCCGATTGACTCTACGAAATTCCGTGACGTTGGCACTCTGCTCCTCGTGGTTGGCGGCCTCTGTTTTGTTGTTGAGTACGTCCGATCATGGACGGACAACGGCACGGAGGCGGCGAGTGAACGAGCGAAACAAGTCTTACGATTGATCGGTTTGATGATTCTCGGAGCGATTGCGGGTTCGCTTCTCACTGGAGACCAGCCGTGGGCCATTGTCGTAGGCGCACTTGTCGGGCTCGGCGCAGAACTGATAATCGGACATCGCGGCTGACCGCGGCCGCAAACACACCGCGCGCGGGGGTGCCACTGGCCTTGCTAGTGCCGAACGACTTTGTCGTTGCGGAGCTGCCTACATTGTCATCTTCGGCGGGACGCTACAATTCACACTGGCGGGCAAGCTGCCAGTGCCACCCGTCGCGGATTTCACGAGATGTGGCCGGGATTTCGTCTTGCCTTCGAAGAGTCAAGAACGAACAATCAAGCCAGAGGCTTGTCGCGAAGGTTGAGTACGATTCTCTCTTGGCGACACGTTGTCAGCGTGAAACTCGCTGGAAGGACAGCCCTAATGCGATACGAAATTGGATTGGCCGTTTTCCTCGCACTTGGAATCGGAACACTCGCGACGCTCATTTCCGTCGCCGAGTCCAACCAACCCGGCAGGTTGTGGGATCTCCCGGCGGATGAACGTGAAGCACTCGCCCAGATTCGCTCGCTCGGAGTCATTGTCAGAGACGATGGTTTCAGGTGAACCTTCGGTCCGCAGGCCCGCGTGACGGTTGCCAAAACAAAGCGGGATCGACAATACCACGTTGTCGACTTTCGAATTCGTAGTTTGCCGAAGGCTGATCGGAGTAATGTTGATGACGCCGTAACCGAGCGGCTGCTCAAGCTCGCGCATTTGCGGCAGGCGGTGTTGCCCGGATTCTCCGAAAGCAACATCCAGCGAATTCGTACGGCATTTCCAGGGTGTTCTGTCTCCGATGACGTCAATGATGTCGATATGCCGTCCAACTGAGCAAATGAATCGGCGACAACACCGATAGAGACGCGTGTAGGCAACTCTCGTCAGTGGGGTCGGAGAGTCAAAGCCAGATAATCCGAGTAGCTGTTCGTCGCGAACAAACGCATCGTTCTTTTTTCGCGACAACTTGCCAGGCAGAACGCCGTTGGCAGAACCAAGCAGATTAACATTGTGACAAAGTCCAATTTGCTCGCGATCCGCCCCTACCTACCGCCCGGTGGCGCGGCGTTTCATATGGATGCGCAGTATCCGCTTGTTGACGTATGCGCCGACCTTTGTCAGATCGCCGCGTTTCTCCAGCACAATGCACCGTCGATGAAGGTAGCTCGCTTTCACGACTGGTGGGAACACGATGCGCTACATTTTCCTGACGGAGAAACGGACTTTCATGGGCTGTTCAAGCTCGTCGGCACCCCGCGCGCACTCATCGAATCCATGACTGGGGACGACCGCGTTTTCATTGCGTTCTCCCCAAGCGACCGCAATTGGTACTTGCGATTCTTCGCGGATTGGGATGACGATGACACGAACATGGTTGGTGAATTCTCAGTTACGCTCGACGATCAACTTGCGGATCGGTTTGCCGCCGACGTAATTCCGAAACTCACATGCCCAACGAACCGTGAAGACGCGTTGACCTATTTCCACCGAATTGAGGCGTAGCCAAAGTCAAGTTCTGGAAGAACACTCACCCGCTACGTATTCCTGGCGGGTTTTTTGATGCGCAGGGCGGCATCGCTCGCTTTCGTCCGTTGCCTCCGGTCCACCCGCACTTCAAACCGCCGCTTTCCACCTGCTCTGATGGACAACCCCGGCCCCGCACGTGTAAAGTGAATGCAGTTGTGCGCCGGGTTTCGAAGGACTTCTGACACGTCACATTGCGAATCGAACAGCCCGAAGCACGCGTGTGATAGCGGAGTCGAGTATGCAGGCCGCAAAAAACAGTCGATCGCTGTTGATGTTGGGCTGCGTCTGCCTGCTTTGTTCGGACGGGCGCGCGGACGATCGCCCTACCCAGCAGCAACTCGCGTTTTTCGAGAAACGCATTCGCCCCGTTCTGATCGAGCATTGTTACGAATGCCATTCAGAAAACGCCAAGAAGATCAAAGGCGGCTTGCGGCTCGATCTGGCTGAAACGCTGCGCCACGGCGGTGAGACTGGTCCGGCCGTCGTTCCCGGTCAGCCCGAAAAAAGTCTGCTCATCGAATCGATCCGCTACGAGTCGTTGGAGATGCCGCCGAAGGGCAAGCTGCCCGAGCCAGTGATTGCCGACTTCGCTAAGTGGGTCGCGATGGGAGCCCCCGATCCCCGGGATGGAAAATCTGCACCAGCCAAAGGAACCGAACCGCGTGGCGGGCAAGATCACTGGGCGTTCCAACCGGTTCGGCAGCCGGCGCGGCCGGACGTCGTCGACACGTTGTGGCCGCTGACTGGCGTTGACGCATTCGTCCTGAGTCAGCTCGAAGCCGAAGGTTTAAGCCCCGCGAAAGACGCCGATCGGTATACCTGGTTGCGTCGTGTGAGTTTCGACGTCACCGGCTTGCCTCCGACGATCGACGAAATCCAAGACTTTCAGCAAGACGCTTCACCCCATGCTCACGAGCAGGTCGTCGATCGATTGCTCTCATCGCGAGGCTTTGGCGAGTGCTGGGCGCGGCACTGGTTGGACCTTGTCGGCTACGCCGATCAGATCGGGACATCGAACAACGTGTTCGCCCAGCATGCATGGCGATACCGTGATTACGTCGTCGACGGGCTGAACGAAGATAAGCCTTTCGACGATTTCATTCGCGAACAAATTGCCGGCGACCTGTTGCCGTACGATTCGGTCGAGGAACGAGCCGCTGGTATCGTCGCCACCGGGTTCCTTGTGCTGGGTGACCTGGAGATCGTCGAGGCTGACAAAGCCAAGTTGCACGTCGACGTGATCGACCAGCAGTTGAACAAGGTGAGCACGGCGTTCCTGGGTATGACGATCGGCTGCGCCCGCTGCCACGATCACAAGTTCGACCCGATTTCGCAGCGCGACTACTACGCCATTGCCGGCTTCTTCCACAGTACCGATTCGATCTACAAGACCGATCGCGGCGTCTGGAGCGACGTGATTGCCGTCGAGTTGCCCGAAAACGAGTCGCAGCAGGCCGAACGACAGGAGCGGCAGCGGGAGCACTCTGAAAAAGTCGCGGCGATGAAAGACGAGAAAAGCCAAGCGACCGCGCGAAAGAAGAAACTGGACGAGTTGATCGCGTCGCAGAAATCATCGGCCGAATCATCGGCTGATGGAGAGCAGGCGTTGGCTACGCTCACACAGGAGCGAGATCGGCTCGCCGCCCGAATCGGGCAATTGGCCCCAGCGATCGTACACGCCGAGTTCTTCGCACCTGGAGTTCCACACACCTATGGCGTACGGGACGTTGACGAGCCGACCGACATGCAGATCACGATACGGGCGAACCCGCACGTCTTGGGAGACCGGGTGCCGCGTGGTTTTCTGACGGTCGCGTCGACCTCTTCTCCCGTCATCCCCGAAGCGCGAAGCGGTCGCAAACAGCTCGCCGAATGGATGGCCGCTCCCGACAACCCGCTTTCTGCCCGAGTGGCGGTGAACCGCATCTGGCAGAGGCTGTTCGGAGCCGGTCTGGTCCGGACGGTTGACTACTTCGGCGTTCGCGGTGAGCGACCTTCGCATCCTGAACTGCTCGACCACTTGGCAGCGCGGTTTGTGCAGGACGGCTGGTCGCGGAAGAAACTGCTCAGATCGCTGTTGCTGAGCCGCACGTATCGGATGAGCACCGCGCTCAACCGTCAGGCCCAAGCGATCGACCCTGAAAATCGTCTGTTGTGGCGAATGAACAACCGCCGTCTCGACGCCGAAGCGCTGCGGGATGCGATGCTCGCCGTCAGCGACCAGTTGCAACCGTCGCCGGGCGGCCCGGCTCTGCCGCTCGAATTCCCGCAGAACGTATCCAACATCGATCCAACAAACGTCAATCCGCCCTCATTTCAACTATCGAAATGGCGACCGCAGCAACCCTTCCAGCGAACGATCTATCTTCCCGTCATTCGGTCGGGGCCGCAGCCGGGTCCGGCCGAGTTGCGCAACGTCTTCGATTTCACACAGCCGGCCGCCTTCGCCGGTCAACGGTCTATTACCGCCGTGCCCACGCAGGCGCTGTTTCTGATGAACAGTTCCGTTGTCAAGGAACATGCCGCGAAACTGGCACATCGAGTCGAACAGGAGGCGACTGAGAGTGCACAACGGCTCGATCGACTTTGGCTGCGCACGCTGAACCGGCTGATCACCGCCGAAGAACGGCATGACGCGAACACGTTTCTTGAAAGCTCCGGCGACGACGGTTGGACCGAGCTCTGCCATGCGCTGTTGGCATCAAACGAATTCCTGATGAGGCTCTAACCGGGCTGCGTGATCGTGAAAACAAGCCGGAAATGTATCTGGAGATTCCTTCTCCCGCCGGGAGAAGGTTAGGATGAGGGCGAATGAGAGAAAGACTCCCCTCACCCCGGCCCTCTCCCGAGGGAGAGGGAGCAGGCACGTGTCACCCCAGCCCCTCGTCCGAGGGAGAGGGAGCAGACGTGTGAATTTGGTAACGCACTTTGAGCGAGGTCACACATGAATCGACCTTCCATATGCAACCACGTCAATCGACGACAGTGGCTCGAAGCGGCCTCGTGCGGTTTCGGCGGTCTGGCGCTGGGCAGCCTGATGTCGAGCAGTGCCCAAGCTGCGAGTGAAAACTTGAACCTTCGCCCGCCGCACCGCGCGGCTCGAGCGAAACGTGTCATCTTCCTGTTCATGGCGGGAGGCCCTTCGCAGCCCGACTTGTTCGACCCTAAGCCGTTCATCGAGAAGAAACACGGGCAAACCGTCTCCGCTCCGGTGGACGAGAAGCAAATCCGTGTCGGCGTGGAAAAATATCTGGCGATGGCCCCGGCGGCTCCCATCCGTCCGCGCGGCGACTCGGGAATGATGATTTCCGACTTATTGCCGAACCTCGCCGGCGTCGCCGACGACCTTTGCCTGTTGCGGGCCATGCACACCGACAACAAAGCCCATGCCCCGGCGACGCTTCAATTCCACACCGGTACATTGGCCGAAGTTCGTCCCTCGCTGGGATCGTGGATCAGCTACGGGCTGGGGACCGAAAATGAGAACTTGCCGAGTTTCATCACCATCCATCCGCCCGGTGACGGTCGCACGTACGGTTCGTCGTTTTTGCCCGCCGCGCACCAAGGCACTCCGCTCAACGTCCCCGCGAACGACAACGAGTCGGCGATCAAATACTTGAAAGATTCCGGCATCGAGCCGGCCGTTCAACGCCGGCGGCTCGATTTTCTTCAGCGAATGAATCAACGGCTGCTCGAGCGCGCCGGGGCCGATGCCCAGATGAACGGAATCATCGAGTCGTTCGAACTTGCGTTCCGTATGCAGACGGAAACTCCCAAGCTGGTCGACCTTTCGGGTGAGTCCAAAGAAACGCTCGACCTGTACGGCATCGATGACAAGCAGGCGGGGCGCAACGGCCGAGCCTGCTTGTTGGCACGGCGGCTCAGCGAGGCGGGTGTTCGATTCGTTCAAGTGACGATCGGCGGTTGGGATCATCACGGTGGTATTCGCACGGCGCTTCCCAACAGCTGTGCCGGTGCTGATAAGCCGATCGCTGGGCTGATTCAGGATTTGAAGAGGCGAGGCTTGCTCGATGAGACGCTCGTGCTGTGGTCGGGCGAATTCGGCCGTTCTCCTTGGAGTCAGGATCTTTCGGGCACATCGCCGATTGAGACACATGGGCGCGAGCATCAACAGGAAAGTTTTTGCGCCTGGATGGCCGGTGGCGGCATCAAGCCCGGTCTCACGTATGGTGCGACCGACGATTTCGGCTATCGGCCGATCGACGGCAAGGTTCATCTCCATGACCTGCACGCGACGATGCTGCATCTGATGGGTCTCGACCACGAAGCGCTGACGCACCGTCACGCGGGCCGCGATTTCCGGTTGACCGACGTCTATGGTACTGTCGTTGACGAGATACTTGCGTGAGCGGCGCCAATTCGCCGGACGGTTGGTGCTTACGTCCATTCATTGATGTTCCGGGTCCCAAGCTTCTTACCAGATCGTCATGTCACCGCATGCGTCAACTTTCGAACGTGCCTGCCAAAGAGGAATTGTCAAATGCGAACGGTCGTGATTGCATTCGCGTTTTGTGCGTCGTTTCTGGTCCCGTCCGCGGTAGTGAACGCCGATGACGTGACGATCTCGATCGACACGCCGATGCCGCCGCCGGCTTGGGCGGTTCTCGAGCGGGAATTGCTCCGCGCCAATACCCAAGCATGCCAGGAGTTCTTCGCCAAGTACTTCGACGAGCGGGGCTATTTGCTGTGTGTCGAACGTTGGGGTGGCGACGACGGCCCCGATGACGCGATCGAGAACGTGGCCGACTGGCCGATTCTGCATTCTCTCGGCGCACCCGATGCGATCCTCCGCATGTACAAGAAAGCGTGGGAAGGGCATCTGCGGCAGTACACCGAAGCCAAGACGGTCGACGTCCCATTTGCCCGCGACGGAATGTATTACAAGGAATTCCCCTGCATGATGGATTGGATGCACAACGGCGAGGGTCTGCGGGTGTTCAATCTTCAGGGGCTCTCCGATCCGGGCGACCGCGCATTTGCACGCCGCGTACGGCAATACGCGGGCTTCTACATGAACGAAGACCCCGGCGCGCCGAACTACGACGCCAAACACAAGATCATCCGCAGCATGTTCAACGGCAGTCGCGGACCTCTGATGCGCAAAGCGACCGGTCTCGATTGGGCCGGCGACCCGATCGAAGTCAAAAACCGGTTCCACTTAGGGCACGGCGAAGACAGCTACGAACAAATGGTGGCTCATTTCAAGGATTACAACGACATCATCGGCGACCATCCGCAGAACCTGTCCGCCACAACATTAGCCGCCAATGCCTACATGCTCACGGGCGAAGCAAAATACAAAAAGTGGTTGTTGGAATACGTCGACGCCTGGTACGACCGCATGCAGAAAAACGGCGGCGTCATTCCCAGCAACATCGGCCTCGACGGAACGATCGGCGGCGCGACCGACGGAAAGTGGTACGGTGGCGTTTACGGCTGGGGCTTCTCCGTCGAGGTTCCTCAGACGGGCGCAACGGCCCACCGCAACCGCGTCGGCCGGGCCGTCATCGGCTTCGGGAACGCCTACTTGCTGACTGGTGACCGTCGCTATGTCGATGCCTGGACGAGCATGATCGACGAGATCAACGCAAACACGAAACAGATCGACGGCAAGACGATGTACCCCCGGATGTACGGCGACGACGGTTGGTACGCCTTCGCACCGACGCCCTGGGCCGAAGGGGCGCTGGAAAGCTACTTCTGGACCTGCGACGCGAACGATCGAAAACGAGTCGGCGGCAACGGTTGGCTTAAGTTTCTCGATGGCTCAGACCCGGAATACCCCGTTCGTGCGTTGCGCGGCGACTTCGAAACGATCCGCAATAAGATCGCCGCGATGCGCCTTGATACGACAACTGCCGACACGCGGCTCGCAGACGATCCGATGAAGTTCAACCCGGCCGTCGTCGGCACGCTACGACAGTTAATGACCGCCGGACTCGATCCCGGTCGCGGCGGGGCGTTGTTGCATAGCCGCCTACGGTACTTTGACCCGCTCCAACGACGCGCCGGCATTCCGGACGACACGGCGGCGCTCGTCGAGAAAATGGACGGTGAACAAGTAATTGTCACGCTGGTCAACGTGAGCCAATCTCAATCGCGAACGGTCGTCGTACAAACGGGAGCGTACGCCGAACATGAGTGTGTCAGCGTCGAAACCGGCGACCGCGTCACCACTGTCGGCGAGCCGCATTTTACGGTTCGCTTGGCTCCCGGCAGCGGCTCTCGGATCGTGATTCGTTCGAAGCGCTATGTCAACGAGCCGACGTTTACGTTTCCCTGGGACCGTAGTTGACGTAGTGAAGGACGTTGCTGGATCGTTGAGAACGTCGCCTGCAATGATCGTTTGGACTACTTCAAGTCGCTTTGCCGCAGCCGGTCGACCTCGTCCAACGTCACGCTGACGACCTCCACGGTTTGCTTTTTTCGCGAGAAGGCAATCAGTAGTCGGCCGTCGTGCTCGATCACGTGGGGGTACTGAAACGACTCGTACTTCGTCGAACCGTACCGCGAACCGGTGACGAACTTCCCGCCCGACAGCTTTTCTGGAATCGGCAACCGGGCCATTCGCGTGAACGTGAGGCCGTCGTCCGACGTCGAAAGGCACAGAGGGTTTCGCGCCTCTGGATTCGCGTTCGACACGAGCACGTAGGATCCCCGAGACGTCCGCAAGCCGAAGAACTTGCTGGTCGCGTCGGGGAAGTTTGTCTTCTCGGGGACCGACCAGGAGTGGCCACCATCGGTCGAAACGGCCCGGTAAAATCGGTGTGAACCTCCGTTGTCCCGAAATAAACCCAGTAGACGCTCGTCGGGCAGCTTCCACCAGTACGGCTCTTCGGGGCGAAACCCGTCGCCGGAAACGTACGCGGTCACCGGCGAGGCTTTCCAGTCTAGCGGTGAATCGATGCCGCCTCGAAGCATGCTGATGCGACGACGGTGATCGCGGCGCATCATGGCCCACTCACCTCCGGGCAGTTTCTGCGGCGGGAAGTTGTTGATCGCGTCGTCGAACATCACACCCAACTTTTCGAAGCGTCTTCGATTGGGATTCCACTCGAACGCGAGCAGTTGCAGGCTCTTCCCAAAAAAGTGGACCTTGCCTTTTTCGTTGAGCGCTTCGTCGTGGCTGGCGATGGCGATCAACTTGCCGTCACGCTTCCACAGCCCGCGCGCGATGTAACGAAATCCGTCGCGCGAAGAAGGTGTCATGACCGCAAGCGGCTCACTCCACGTCACGCCGTCGACGCTGGTCGCGTACCGCACGTGTTGCGTCGGATTATCTTCAATGACCGGCCCGTGGCTCCAGATGCACCAGAACCGGCCGTCGAAATATGCAAGGTAGTTGTGCAATCGAAATTGCCACTTTCGATCACCATTTGTCACGAGCGCGTGTTCGCCGTCGAGCACCGGTAGATTTTCGTATTCGATTTTTGTCGCGTCTTCGCCTGAGCCGGGAAGCCGCAGCATGGGCGGCAAGTCGGCGCTCGTGCTCGGGGCGGCCTGTTTGAGCACCTGTCCCTCGGCGACGAGCGTCTGCTGAAGCGCATCGATGGGAACGTTTCGCGGACGCGTTTCGTGCTCGATGGCCAAGTGAGCGGCAACACCGGCCGCTTGCCCCAGCGCCATCCACGTCGGCTCCATGCGAATCGACGAATAGGCGACGTGCGTCGTCGAGGCAGCCACCGGCACGATCAACCCGTCGATCATTTCCGGGATCATGATCCGGTACGGAATCTCATACGGTCGCGTAATGTGATCGAGCATGCCCAGATATCCTTCGAGCACGATTTCGTCGCCCGGCTGACGTTTGCGGCACGGGAAGCTATCGATGGGGAACTCACCGACGGCGATGCTGTCGGCGTGTCGTCGCGGCGAATTGTCGTCGCCGTCTCCCGTGATGTCGTGCTCGGTGAGCGTGTATTCTCCAACCAGCCGCCGCCCTTCGCGGACATAGAGCTGAAACGGAAAGTGTTGATTGTCGGCGAATTCGTCTTTGGCCAGATGCAACGTACGGGCCAACTCGCGGTGCGGCTCGGGAACCTCCGGATCGTTCTGCAAGAACCACAAAAGACCGAGTGTCAGGTTTCGATGCCGCTCGCAAATTCGTGTCCGCGCTTCATCGTCGCTTTCGATGTAGCCGCGATTCTCTTCGACAAATGGAAAACCCAAGGGCCGCGGGTTGATGTTCACGTCGGTCTTGTTGCCGGGGATTTCGGTCACCGAAAGTGCGCGGACCAGCGTGTCGAAATGCGCCGGGTTGTAACCACGGTTCGGTTTGAAGGACTTCGGTGCGCTCAGGCGACCGGCTTTCAGATCGTCGAAGTAACCGAGGTAGTTCGTGCGATCATAATCCGGTGGCGGCGACGTGAGACGATGTGCGTTGCCCGGGTCGGTTGTCAGGCACAACCGGTAGGTGTAAGCCGGCAACCGGTCGTCCGCTTCGCCCGTCGTTCCCGGCAGAAACTTTTTCTCCTGGTAATCGAAGTACACGACACCCGCGTGCGGCTCGTTGAATTCGTCGCGCGACTCGCGACCCAGCCGATACTTCGCGCCGGCGGCCGCGTAAAGGTCGCCCTCATAGGTTGCATCGACGAACACCCGGCCCCGCAGCTTTCGAAGTGTCCCGGTTTTTCGATTGAGGATTTCGACGGCCGTCAGTCGATCGTTCGTCACGAACGCCCGTTTTAACCGCCATCCTTTCATGAGCGTGATCCCCGGCTGCTCGCGCAGGAGTGCTTCGAAGATCGATTCGGAAACGGCTGGTTCCGAGAAATAGCCATCGCGACACAGCCGCACGTTTTCGTGCCCGGCACCGTACGTCGAGACATAGTGCGCACGCACGCGGTTGACATACTCTTTGAACAGTCCGCCGATCATCGCGCGGTTTTCGATGTCGCATTTTCCCAGCCCGCTGGCCATCATGCCGCCGACGTGGTTGTGATACTCGACGAGTGCCACGCGCCGGCCGTGCCGAGCCGCGCTGACCGCCGCGCTAATGCCGCCCGGTGTGCCGCCGTAAATGACGACATCATATGAGTCGTCGTCCGCCTGGGCGGAAACGCACAGGCTACAGATAAGACTGAGAGACAAAATCAGGTTTTTCATTGCGGCGGTTCTTAGAGGAGGATGAATTGTGCGGCGAAGCGCGTTTGTGGCACTTCAACTCGTGTGGCGTTTCGTTGGAGTGACTTCGTTCTGAACACACCACATCAATCCAATCTACCGCAAAGGCGATGGTTGCCAAAGCCTGGCGTCGAAACGGTGGACCCGTGATTGAATCGCCGCCCAATCACGGTTACGGTGGAGAATTGAATCGTAATGAATCATCGCAACAGGAGGACGCGGGCGTGCAACGGTTGAAACTCTGTCTGTTGGTCGCGTTTTGCGGCGTTTTGCACTTCGATTCCACATCAGCCGTGGCGCAGTCGCCTCTCGACGGTTTGACGCGGCAGTTGGATTGGGTACCACGGCGATCAAGCAGCGCCAATACCGATCTTGCCAAGAACGGTGACAACAAGCCGATTCGCCGCCGGCGAAGAGCTCGTCATTGCCGACCTCAAGGGTCCCGGTGTGATCAATCACATTTGGTGCACCATCAATTCTGCGGACATCTTCCACGGCCGCAGCCACGTCTTGCGAATCTATTACGACGGCAACACGCAGCCGAGTGTGCAGGTGCCGCTGGGTGACTTCTTCGGCGTGGGGCACGGTGCGGCGGCCGACTATCACTCGGCGGTGACGTCCGTTTCGTCCCACGGTCGCGCGCGGGCTTGCTACTGGCGAATGCCGTTTCACCAGCGGGCCAAGGTCACGGTGACAAACGATGGCGACCGGCGGACGCCCTCATTTTACTATTACGTCGACTGGGAACAGCATTCCTCACTTCCGGACGACACCGTCTATTTTCACGCCAGCTACCGTCAGGAGAACCCGACCACGCCGGACGATTTCGTTCTGCTCGACACCAAGGGCCGTGGCCATTTCGTGGGGACCGTCTTCTCGGCCCATCAAGCCGAGATGGGTTGGTTCGGCGAGGGTGACGACCGGTTCTATGTTGATGGTGAAGAAACGCCGTCACTCAGTGGCACCGGGACGGAAGACTACTTCAACGATGCTTGGGGTTTCCGCCGTTTTTCTACGCCCTACTTCGGCGTCACGTTGTGGGAAGGTTACATGCCCGGTGACCGCGTCACGGCTTACCGTTGGCATCTGCTCGACCCGGTGCCGTTTAAGAAATCGCTGCGAGTGCAGATGGAAACACGCGGCAGCGTGTTCGGTGACAACATGCAGTTCATGGGCCAGTTTCTGCCCCGCGAAGATTTCGTGAGCGCGGTGGCCTATTGGTACCAGTGGCCGCCGATGGAATTGGCCGATCCGCTGCCACGGGCCGGCGAGCGGATCGCCAAGTACCACGTGATTCCCGCCACGAAATTGGAAGCAAGTGCCGAGCCGGCTGATGGATTTGCCAAGCTGGGCGGCGTGATCGGTTATCGCAGCCGGGTTCCCGATGGCACTGTCGAAGTCGAGTTCAGCGTGCCTGAGGACGGGTTGTATCAGGTCAACGCGATCATGCAGTACGGCATCATCGGCGGCGTGTACCAGGCCAGCTTGTACGGGAAAGAAATCGGTGCACCGATCGACTTTAGCGCCACCGGAGCCTTGGATTCGCTGTGGACGCGCTTCGATTTGCATCCGCTCAAATCGGGCGAGACTCATACTTTGAAATTTGCCGGGAAAGGGCGATCACCGCACGTGCGCACGACCACCGGCCCGATACACGGTCTATCGATGAGTCATCTCGTGTTGTTGCGGCTGGAGGACTTGCCCGGCTATCAGGCGGCATTGAAAAAAGCGAAGAAAGCACGGGCCAAGTGACCCGCTCGCGCGTTGACAATCAGACCAGCCGTGCGCTAACGATCAATACTCCGCTCGGAGTGAATGAAGAGCGTCAATTACTTATGAGACGAGTTTCCGTGGAGAACCAACAGGTGCGACATCCTCTCACCAACAACTGTGCGATCCCTCAATTCATGACCGTCACCTGTGCGATCCTCTTGGTCGCGGCAGGACTGACCGGCCCGTGCATCGCGTTCGAGAACGCAACCATCGAACGAATCGACCCACAGCCACGGCAGGGGCTTTCCTCGGCCGTGCGCGTGACGGACGCCAATCTCGTCCACACGACGCAACTGCTCGGGTCGAACGACTCAGCATCGGGCGCTGATGCGCAGGCGCGAAATGTTCTGGCACGTCTGGAAACTTTGCTGGACGCGTTTCATTCGAAACGTAGCGACGTCGTCAGGCTCAACGCGTATGTGCGAAACGCGACGGTGCGATCGATCTTCGAAAAACATCTGGCTGATTGGTTCGAAGCGTCACCGCCGGCCGTTTCTTACGTTGCGACGCCGCTGCCGGATTCTCGTGCTTTGGTTGCCGTCGACGCCGTATTCGTGTCTCGGCTCGCCGATCAAACTAAATCGGTCACGTTTCATCGCGTTGACGCGCTGGGAGCACCGGCCAAGCTTTCACACGTGGCGGTGTTGCCCAGGGGCGATGTCATTTACATTTCCGGCCAGGCGGAGCCGGGTGAGTTAGACGAGGCAACCCGCGACACGCTCGCCGGATTGCTCAAGACGCTCGCACATTGTGGGCTCCAGCAACGGCACGTCGTGCAGATCAAATGTTTCGTGGCGCCGATGAAGGACGTCGGCGTTGTGAACGAACAGATTGCCCAAGCGTTCCGCGACGCCGAGATTCCCCCGGTCGTGCACGTCGAATGGGTTGCCGGTTCGAGACCGATCGAGATCGAATTGATCGCCGGTGCGCCTTCACACGATTCCAGTGAGACGGTGACCTTTTCGACGCCGCCGTGGATGAAGTCGTCGCCCGTCTTTAGCCGCGTCGCGCGCATTCATGGCAACGATCGCATCTACACGTCGGGACTGTATGCGAACAAAGCCGGCGACGGAGAGAACCAGGTGCGTTCGGTGTTCGGCCTTCTCGAGACGATTTTGAGCCGCTCTAGTTCCGACATGAAACACCTGGCCAAGGCGACGTATTACGTTTCTGATGCCGACTCCAGCGGCCAGCTCAATCGTTTTCGCCCGTCGGTCTATGACCCACTCCGGCCGCCGGCTGCCTCAAAGGCTATGGTACGCGATGTCGCTCGCAAAGAGAGGAGCATCACATTCGACATCATCGCCACACCGACGCGCACGACTGGATCAGAAGATCCGACTCCCTGAGCGACCCATTGGAACGGGAATCACTCGTCTCAATCGGCCGCCGTTTCTTCTGGGCGTCACGGGCAATTGGTTCCCAGTTGTCGTAGTATGTGAGGCCATCAACTCAGCACGTCGCAACGTTTTCACTTCGAAGGGCACAAGTGCCGCATGGACGACGATAACTCTCGAGAGCTCGCGGCGACGGCGGAGCTCGACACGCCCGCGCGGCCCACGTCGGTGCGGTGGACGATGTTTGCCCTGTCTTGTGGTACGTCATGGTTTCTGTACTTGCACCGTTACACCTGGAACTTCGTCGGGCCTCAGTTGCAGACGGAATACGGATTCAACGACACGCAAATCGGCACGCTCGGATCGCTGTTCAACTGGACCTACGGCCTCGGCCAGATTCCCAGCGGATTGTTGAGCGATTTTCTTGGGCCGCATCTGTTGTTGGGGACGATGATCGTTGCTTGGTCGTTGGTTCTGCCCTGCTTCGGGTTCTCCGGCCGATTCATCGACGTTGCCGCGATACGGCTGGCGTTTGGTGCCACGCAGGCGACCGCGTATCCCGCACTGGCTCGCGTCACACATTCATGGTTTCCAATCTCGAGCAGAACGGCCGTTCAAGGCTGGGTGGCAACGTTCTTCGGGCGTAGCGGCGGGGCGATGTCGTCGATTCTATTGGGCTATGTGCTGATGGGTGCCTGCGGTCTCTCCTGGCGTGTCTCGCTGTCGATCATGGGGCTGGCGGGGTTGATGTTCGGACTGGCGTTTCTGTGGCTGTTTCGAAACTCGCCCGAGAAACATTCCGGCACAAACGAAGCCGAGTGCGCACTGATACGCGAAGGAGAAGCGCCCGCGAGCGCCGATGCGCCGCGAGTGCTTCCCTGGCGGCGAGTGCTCAAGAACCGCAGCATGCGGTTCTTCGTGATCCAACAGATAACCAGTGCCGGGGCCGACATTGTTTTCAGCTTGTTCATGGGCGGGTATTTCCTGTTCGCGAAGAAAATCGACATCGCCGAAGCCGGTCTGCTCGTGAGTCTCCCGTTGTTCGGCGGCGCCATCGGAGGCATGCTGGGCGGCTATTGCAACGATTGGCTGATTTCCCTCACCGGAAACCGTCGGCTTGCGCGAACCATCGTCGGCTTTACCGGAAAGAGTTTGGCGTGCGTGTTGATGTTCGTCGCCATTTCGCAGGACAGCGCACGAGCCGCCGGCATCGCACTGTTCGTCGTCAAGTTCTTCAGCGATTGGAGCCAACCGACCGTCTGGGGAACCTGCACCGACTTAGGAGGCCGCTACTCCGCGACAGTGTTCAGCATCATCAATACATCGGGGACGATCGGCGGCGTGATCTGTCCGCCACTGTTCGGTTGGATACTCGATCTCAATTCCGAGCGGGAAACGGTCGACGGCGTCACGACGATCCTCTCCGCCGATTACACGCCGATGTTCACCGTCGTGGCCATCATGTACATCATCAGCGCATGCTGTTGGCTGTTCATCGATTGCACGGATTCACTCGATCGGGGCGAACCCAGCGACGGCCCGGAACCCCCTGAGAGATGACGAATTGCCGCAACGCGGCCGGCGAACGTCGCGAATGGCCCGATGATCAGTCGGACACGATTGAAAAAACGGCCCGTTCGAGTAACCTTATACCCGTCACGATGAAGGACCACGTGATGTGTTCGGCCGTCGGCTTCCCGCCAGGCAACCGGCACACCACCGCCGTTTCCATTGAAACGCCAGGAACGTTTGGCTGGTGCACCGTTTCACTTCCTTCTCCGTGCTGATTAGTCGCAATCATCACCCCGCGCGAGTTTGTAAGATCTATGCCTCCCACTGCGATCGCATTCGGCAGCCCGTCCCCGAAACTCGGATCACTCTCTGACGAAGAGTTTCTGAAGCAGATTGCCTGGGGTGCGGATGCTCCCAAGCAGCTCAAATCGTCGGCCGCTGCCGCCGACGTCGCCGGATTCAGCGCGCATCTGTGCAAGAACCTGGCCGCCGCACGCGGTGGTGACTCCTCGAAGAAAGCGTTATCAAAACTTCGCTTTCCAACGGATGTCTTCTGGTCGCAGCACGCGTTCGACGAAAGCCCTCGCACCGACGAGCTGTTTGATATCTGCCAGACGCTGGCCGGCAATCTCGAACGATCGGCGCCCAAGAACGTCAAGAAGCGCGCTCGTGTCGGCAAAAAGAAACACACGAAAAGCAGCGCTCGAGCCGAATGGCAAAAAACGTTCGCACGGATCGAGGGCTGGCTGGCAGGCGCCGGCAATCAATCGCCGATTGCTCCCTTGGAGCTGCTCGTATTGCTCGAACTGCTCGACCGTCTGAGCGGACTGCCCGGTGATACCTGCCTGTTTAAACTGTGGCGGATCGCGCTGTCTGCAAGCATCGAATTGGCAGCCCAGCGCGGCGCCGCTGAGGAAGGCGATACGGCTGAAGACCAGCGGCTGCTCGTCGAGGGGGAGTTGCCCTGGAAAGCCGGCCTACTGTTTTCAGCGGTCCGCGGTGCGGGCAAACTGGGGAGCAGCGGAAACCGCGTTCTCGACCAGCAACTGCTCGACATGACCGACACCGACGGAACCCCGAACGCTGATCTGCTCGAGCGGATGTCCTTCTGGCTGGCACCGCTGGTTCGCGCCGAAGAATGGGCCAACCGTTACGAGACGACGCTGTGGGACGACGATTCGGCCGATCGTTTCGAACAGTTATTGGAAGCCGGTTGCTCCTTCTGTCGGACCGATGGACGTCTCGCGCTCAGTAACGGCTTCCGGCACGATGTTGTCGGTTTGCTCGCATCGGGCTCGCGGCTCGCCGGTTGGAAAAAGAAATCGCTCCCGCTGCGGTACGTGATGGACGTCGCGCGAGAGTCGAAAAAACACAAGCGTCCGTCTCGTAAGACTCACGTACGACCCGCAATTTCGACGAAGAAGTCCTCGTTCCCCGTCCGCCAGTCGGATTGGGCGCGTTTGGCGTGTCTTAGAAACCACTGGGCGGTCAACGCCGATACGCTCGTCGTCGCCCATCATGGCGCGAAGCCTCAGATCGATCTGACGATTCTGGGAACGCCGGTTTTGAGCGGCGTGTGGGACATCGACGTTCACGTGGATGGTAAGGCTTTGCCGTTCGACGCTGAATCGGAATGGGATTGCAGTTGCTGGTTCAGCGATCGAGACGCCGATTATCTTGAGATTCAGCTTTCCTTCGACGACGGCTCGCTCATCGACCGGCAGTTGCTACTTTCGCGCCGAGATCACTTTTTAGTGATGGCCGATGTCATTACGAATTCGGCTGGTGCGCGGATCGAGTATTCGTCGAGCCTGCCGGTGATCGACGGGGTCCGCATTAAGCAAGACCGCCTTTCACGGGAGTGTACGCTCAAGGCGGCGGGCACGCCGGCACGCATTTTCCCGGCGGCTCTCGACGCCGATCGCATCATGAGCGCCAACGGCTCGTTCGGCGAACAGGCGGGCCAATTGCGTTTGGAACAGAAGGGCGTGGGCGGCTTGTACGCACCGCTGGTCATCGATTGGGCTCCGCACCGCAGTCGTAGTTACGCCGAGTGGCGGACGCTCACGATCACCGAACAAGGGCGAGCCGTCACCGCCGATTCCGCCGCCGGCCATCGCCTGCGTATCGGCGACCATCAGCTATTCATCTACCGCAAGCTGCAAGAATCGGACGAACTCCGCGCCTGTCTTGGTTTCCACACCTCGAATGAATCGGTGATCGGTACGTTCGATTCCGGCGGCGACGTCGAGGCGCTATTGATCGTTGAATAGCGCCGCCGGCCGGCGACAGCCGACACCGGCATCACTTCGTCTCTCGACGGCAGCGCTCCGCTTGCCTCGTGTGCTGATGCCGGTCTGATCTGCCGGATCGCCGCGATAGTTTCGTGCAACGAAACGAACTGTTAGACTAGGTTCCGTCCTGAAACCCTCTGTTGGCTCAAAAACACTCTTGTTTTCAAGAATCGAATTCGCCCACAACCGGGTTTCGGGATGGGTACTACGACGTCACCGGTTGACCGTTGTCACCGGCATGCGGTCGCGGCTCGGCGTCGGCGTGATTGATCGTTGCCGCCGTTCATCGCCCGCGCAGTTCATCTTGGGAAAAGGCATCTCATGAAATATGTCGTGTGGGGAATGGTCATCCTGCTGATCGCCGCGCATCAGGACGTCTGGTTCTGGTCCGATCCGACGCTGGTCTTCGGATTCATGCCGGTCACGCTGTTGTATCATGCGGGGATTTCGCTGGCGGCCGGCTTCACGTGGTTTTTGGCGACCAAGTTTTGCTGGCCCGAGGTCGCCGATGATTCCGGTCAACCGAACCGTGACGGAGGGGCCGGCGCATGACGCAACTTGTGATCATCCTTATCTACCTGGGGTTACTGTTGGGACTGGGTGGCATCGCCGGCCGGCTGTTCCGCGGCACCAGCAAGGACTATATGCTGGCCAGCCACAGTATCGGTCCGTTCCTGCTGTTGATGTCGATATTCGGCACGACGATGACGGCCTTCGCGCTGGTCGGTTCCAGCGGCGAAGCCTACAAGGAAGGCGTGGGCGTTTACGGCATGCTGGCATCATCGAGTGGAATCATTCACTCGTTGTGTTTCTTTCTGATCGGAATCAGGTTGTGGGGCCTCGGCCGCCGGCACGGATACACGACGCAAATTCAATTCTTCCGCGACCGATTAGAGAGCGACAAGATCGGCCTGCTGCTGTTTCCCATCCTCGTTGGCTTAGTCATTCCCTACTTGCTCATCGGCGTGATGGCGTCGGGAACCGTCATCAGCAGCATTACCGAAGGGGCGTTTACAAACATCTTCGCCGACTACGATTACGGTGTGCCGCCTTGGCTCGGCTCGATGGTCATTTGCATGGTTGTGTTGACGTACGTGTTTTTTGGCGGCATGCGGGGCACGGCTTGGGCCAACGCCTTTCAGACGATGGTCTTCATGGCGCTGGGCCTGGTGACGTTTCTGGTGATCTCCAACAAGATCGGCGGGCTGAACGCGGCCAGCGAAGCGGTCGCCAAGATGCACCCCAGTAAACTCATGCGGTCGATCACCCCCGAGGAAGAACAGTCGTATGAAACTCAGCTCAAAGCCTGGACGGCGCTGGCCGAATACAATTGGGCCGTCGAGAATAAAGGACTCTTGCTCACGGACACCCAAAAGACGGACGCCCACAAGGTTTTGGAAGGCAAGCCGATTCCCCCCTGGATGAAACCGTTTCGGCAACGTTCCGTCGAAGCGGGCTTCGCGAAGAAAAACCAATTGTATGAAAAGTTGACGCATGCCGAACAGAAAAAGGCCCACGTCGCGCAGGATGACCGGCTGCTTCCTGATGCACTTCCTGAAGGCTGGGAGGCGCTGCCGCTGACCAACGACAATTTCCCTCGCGACGGCCAATGGGAAACGCGGGCGATCGCTACGTTCAAAGACCAGATCGGGCACCCGTCCGAAAAAACTCAAGGCAAGATGACGCGCAAGCAGGCCATCGGCCGGTACCGCGCCATGCGCTGGGCGCCGGAGAAACCTCACGGCATCGATAAGTGGATGTTCCTCACGTATTTCCTGGTTCCGTTGTCGGTGGGGATGTTTCCGCACCTGTTTCAACATTGGTTGACCGCCAAGAGCGCGGAAAGCTTCAAGTTGCCGATCATCGCGCACCCGCTGTTCATCATGATTGTCTGGGTGCCCTGTGTGCTGATCGGCGTCTGGGCCACGGCGGCGACCGTTCCTGGCAAACCCGTTGCGTTGATCCCACCACACTTCAACCCGAATGCGGTCCTCGTCTATATGGTTTCAACATTGACCAGCCCGGTGCTCGCCGGGTTCCTGACGGCCGGAATTCTGGCCGCAATCATGTCGTCGCTTGACAGTCAGTTTCTGTGTATCGGTACCATCTTCACCGAAGACATTGTCGTTCATTACGGCGGCAAACAACGATTCACGGACAAGCAGGTCGTGCTCATGGCGCGGTTATTCGTCGTGGCAATGGTCGCCGTCACGTACATACTGAGCCTGATGGGCGTCCGCCGCGTCTTTACGCTCGGCGTCTGGTGTTTCAGCGGGTTTTCGAGTCTGTTCCCGCTGGTCTTCGCGGCCGTGTATTGGAAGAGGCTCACCAAGCCGGGCGCGTATGCCTGTGTCATCGCGGCGATCACGTCGTGGTTGTACCTGTTTCACGCGTCGGGCTACGGTGCCAAACCCAACTTTTCGTTCGGCGGCATGATGCCCGTCGCCACGATGGTCGCTTGCTCCACGGCAGCTTTGATACTCGTGTCCTTAGCGACGAAGCCCCCAAGCGAATCGACACTGGCCAAGTTTTTCCGGAAATAGCGAATCGGCCGCTCTCGACTTCGGAGCAAACCGGCAACGCGTTCTATTGGTTGCACAATTCTAAACTCATGTAACTGCCCATGCCTCTGTTTACAACCACCCGCCGCGTCGAGTTCATCGACACCGACATGGCGGGCATCATGCATTACTCGAACTTCGCGCGGTTCACCGAACACGCCGAGACGGAATTCCTGCGATCGATCGGCCTCGAACTGTTCACGAAGCAGGATGACGGTTCGGTGCTCGGCTGGCCTCGTGTATCAGTCACGTTTTCGTTCAAGGCACCCGCCTACTTTGCCGACGTGCTCGAAGCCCGCGTGAGTGTGAATCGCATCGGCGTTAGGTCGCTGACGCTCAACCTCGAATTTCATCGAGGCGAAACGCTCGTCGCCACCGGTCGGCTCAAGACGGCTTACTGCCTGTTCCTGCCCGATGAGCCGATGCGTTCGGTTGACATTCCCGACGAGTACCGCGAGAAACTCGAACAGTACGTAGGCGAGCTCGATTCGCCGATGGATTGACCTAACGCCGCAAGGAGCCCCTCCGATGAACGAGAACCGCGCTGATCTGTTCGTCGAGAACCTCACAAAAGACTTCGAGTCGACGCAAGGCGTGTTGTCGATCTTGCGGGGTGTCGAGCTAAAGCTCCGTCGCGGCGAAGCACTGGCGATCACCGGCCCGTCGGGTTCCGGGAAGAGCACGCTACTGTACATCATCGGCACGCTCGACGAGCCGACCGCCGGGTCGGTCTGCGTTCTCGACCAAGACCCCTTCACGCTGGGAGATGCCGAGTTGGCCCGCTTCCGCAACGAGCACATTGGGTTCATCTTTCAAGATCATCACCTGTTGCCCCAATGCACGGTGTTGGAAAACGTTTTGATTCCCAAGCTGGCCGGTACTGGCGCCGGACAAGCCGACGAGACGCGGGCCCGCGGGTTGCTCGATCGCGTCGGGCTGTCCGATCGCATCGACCATCGGCCGGGGCAACTTTCCGGCGGTGAACGGCAGCGCGTGGCCGTGTGCCGGGCGCTCATCGGCGAGCCGGAATTGCTTCTGGCGGACGAACCGACGGGGAACCTCGATCGGGAGACGGCCGAGTCGGTTGGCTCGCTGCTGTTGGAATTGAGCCAAGAGCAAAACACGCTTTTGATCTGCGTCACGCACAGCGCCGATTTGGCGGCGCGGTTTCCCAATCATGTTCTGCTTCACGATGGAAAACTTGTCAGATCACAGACACAGCCGTCGTAACCGGCCATCGAGCCGGTGATCGAAGACCCGGCGCAATAGGTCATTGAGCGGACAATGAACACGACTCGGCTACTTACGGCCAGCCTTTTCTACTACTGGCGAACGCACCTGGCGGTTCTGCTGGGCGTGACCGCAGCGACGGCCGTGATCGGCGGCGCGCTGATCGTCGGTGATTCGGTCCGTGAGAGTCTGCGGGCCATGACGTTCGACCGGCTGGGACAGATCGATCACGTGCTGCACACACAGCGGCTCTTTCGCGAAGAGCTCGGCTCAGAACTCAGCCAACGGCCCGAGTTTCGCGATCGATTCTCCTCGGTGGCGCCAGTCTTAGTGATGCAGGCCAGCTTCGAGCGCACAACCGATGACACCACGCTTCGTACGAGTCGAGTCACCACGTACGGCGTCGATGAAAGACTGTGGAACCTGACGGACCACGGCTCGACGCCCGTTCCCTCGGGCGACGAAATCGTGCTCTGCCACCGGGTCGCCAACGACCTAAACGCAAAGGTCGGCGACACGGTGACGGCCTGGATCGAACTACCGGCGACGATTCCCCGCGACTCGCTGCTGGGGGATCGAAACGAAACGTCGCGCGAAATTGCACTTACCGTCAAAGCCGTTCTCGACGAATCGTCGAAAGTCGGCCGTTTGGCGCTCAATCCGAATCAACAATTGCCCAAAAATGCTTTTGTCTCGCTTGAAACTTTGCAAGACAACCTCGATCTGGCGGAAGTTCCTCACTCGCCGCGCAACCGAGTCGCAAAACCAGCCCGCGTGAACGCGCTGTTTGTGAACGCCAAAAACCCCGCCGACGGTTCGGGTGCGTCGGCTCCCGATGCCGCCGCACAGCTCACCGAACAACTCTCAGGCGTCGTTGACCCGGCTGATCTCAATTTGAGAATCGTTCCCAACAGCCGGTTCGGCTATCTGTCGCTCGAAAGCGATCAGCAGATTCTCGAGGATGCGCTCGTCGACTCCGCCCTGGATGCCGCGACGGAGCTCGATCTCGCGACATCACCCGTGTTCGTCTACCTGGCAAACGAACTGTCCAACGCACGGCAACCCGACGCCTTCTCGACGTACTCGGTGATCGCCGGCGTCGATTTCGCCAAAGAGGCTCCGTTCGGACCGTGGACATTCCAAGGCGACGCACCGCCGGGCTCACTCGGCAATGATGACATCGTGCTGAACGACTGGCTGGCCGCCGACCTCGGCGCCAAGATCGGTGATGCGGTCCGCGTGAAATATCATGTTGTCGGTTCGCATGGAGAATTACCGGAAGAAGTGCGCGAGTTCACCGTTCGAGGTATCACGACGCTCGAAGGAACACCGGCGGCCGATGCGGGGCTCACGCCGACCGTCGAAGGAATCACCGACGCTGACACGTTCGACGAATGGGAACAACCGTTTGAAATGGACCTGGGCCGGGTCACAGACCGCGACGAGGATTATTGGGACCAGTACCGGGCGACGCCCAAGGCGTTCATTTCGCTCGCTGCCGCCCAAGGCCTATGGCAGAGCCGATACGGAAAGCTGACGTCGCTGCGCGTCGCCGGCCAAGAGTCGGAGCCACTCGAGCAAACGCAGGCGCGGTTCACTCAGGCGTTTCTCAAAAACGTCACGCTGGAACAAACGGGGTTGGTCTTCACTCCCGTGAAGCACGACGGCTTGATCGCCGCCAGCGGCACGACGCCCTTTAGTGCGCTGTTCATTTCGTTCAGTTTCTTCCTGATTCTTTCGGCGACGATTTTGATCGGCCTGTTGTTTCGGTTGGGAATCGAGCGACGGGCCGTGAGTGTCGGCGTGCTCAGCGCGTTGGGATTCTCGAAACGACGGGTTCACCGGCTGCTGATGGTCGAAGGATTGTGCGTCGTGATTGATGGAGCGCTGTTGGGGCTCGTCGCCGCCGTCGCCTATGCCTCGCTCATGATTTACGGCTTAAAGACCTGGTGGATCGGCGCGATCGGCACTCGTTTTCTCGATCTCTACCCGAGTCCGGCGAGTCTGGCACTCGGCTTTGTCATATCGGTCGCAGTGGCTTCGGCCGCCATATGGTGGGCCGTTCGACAACTCGGCTTGCTCACCCCGCGCGCCTTGCTGAGCGGTGCAACCGAAGCCACACACTCGGCCACACATGAGCGCCGGCGCGGCAAACGCGCAAGCCGACTGGGCCTGTCGTTGATCGGCGTGTCACTCGTTCTTATGGCGGTTTCGTTCGGGTCGTGGATGGACCGGGAGGCCTTTTCCGGTTTTTCCCTGCGGACGGTGACGTTTTTCCTCATCGGCATCGCATCGCTGACGGGCAGTTTGTCACTACTGTCGGCTTGGCTCGATGCCGACCGCTCGACCGCCGTACGCGGGGCCGGCATCATGGGCATCGGGCGTCTGGGGCTCAGAAACGCGTCGAGGCATCGTCAACGTAGCGTGCTAACGGTCGCGCTGATCGCTTCGGCGACGTTCGTGATTGTCGCAGTGGCCGCCGGACATCGTGACCCGGCCGCCGAACAGCCTGACAAAACTTCCGGCAACGGAGGCTTCACGCTCGTGGGCGAGTCGAGCACTCCGATCGTCGAAAGTCTCAACACGCCCGCCGGTCGCGCCGAGCTCAACCTGGCATTCGATACGAATTCCGCCGACGCGAACGAACAGCGCAGCGCGCAGTTGCTGGAGTCGATGCAGGTCGTCGCTTTTCGAGTCAAGGCGGGTGAGGAGGCGAGTTGCCTGAACATCTATCAAACGCGGCTACCGACGATACTGGGCGTCCCCGAGTCGATGATCGAACGCGGCGGCTTAAAGTTTATCGGCGCCCGCGAGGAAAACCCCTGGACGCTCCTCGACGAGGAATATCCCGCCGAGCACGCCGACGGCCGCAAGCTCCCCGTGATCCCCGTCTTGGGTGACATGAACACGCTGCAATACAGCTTGCACAAAGGTGTCGGCGCCACGATCAACGGGCCGAGCGAAGCGAACCCCGAGTACAAACTGAAAATCGTCGGTATGTTTGACGGCAGCGTCTTTCAGGGCGTGTTGCTGATGTCTGAGAGCAACTTCACGACGCTGTACCGCGATCGGACGGGCTACGAGTATTTTCTCATCGAGATCGCCCCCGAGGATGCCCCCGACGTCGCGCAGCTGTTGGAAAACGGATTAGCGGAATACGGTTTCGATTCCGAGCGTGTCGTCGATCGGCTGGCGAACTTTCTCGCTGTGCAAAACACGTATCTCTCGACGTTTCAGACACTGGGCGGGCTAGGACTGCTGCTCGGCACGTTCGGGCTGGCGACGGTCATGTTGCGTAACGTCTTGGAACGCCGAGCCGAATTGGCGTTGATGCGCGCCGTGGGATTTCGCAAGCCGGCGATCGTCTGGTTGGTGCTGTTTGAGAACGCGTTCTTGTTGTTGTGGGGCCTGGTGGCCGGAACGCTGTGCGCGCTGTTGGCGATGCTCCCGCATTTGTTGACGACAGGAGCCGACGTGCCGTGGCGGGCGGGCGCCGTGATGCTGCTCGGCGTGTTTGCCGTCGGCATGACGGCAGCACTATTGGCGGTCGTCGCCGCCGTCCGCACACCGATTGTGGCAACGCTCCGTGCTGAGTGACTCGTAGCGGTATCGGTGACGGCGGACGTTCTCGCATCGATTACCGCCTTGCTTCACCCCCCTCACAAGAACCTGTTATACTCGATACCCAACCGCCAACGTCCCACCTTGCCCAGGAGAATTCCCATGCTTCGCCCAGGGGCCAATCGCCGTCAACGCACTTTGAATCGCAACCTGTCTGCTTTCCTTCTGCCGGCCTGCCTGTTTGTGATCGCAAGTGGCGCATCAGCGCAAGCCGACGACTGGCCGCAATGGGGTGGCCCCCAGCGGGACATTGTATGGCGAGAAACAGGCATCGTCGAGAAGTTGCCCGACGTCGAACTGTTGCCGCGGATGTGGTCGACGCCGCTGGGCGAAGGCTATTCGGGTCCGGCTGTTGCGAACGGCAAGGTCTACATCACCGATCGGCTCACAGACCAAGGCACCGAGCGGGTGTTGTGTCTGGATGCCGAAACCGGAGAGGACATCTGGAAACACGAATACGAATGCAGCTATACGATCAGCTATCCGCACGGCCCACGGTCGACCCCGGTGATCGATTCCGGCCGGGTCTATACCATCGGCGCGATGGGGCACATGTTCTGCTTCGACGCGGAGACCGGCGAGATTCATTGGAAGAAAGACTTCGCCGAAGATTACAAGACGCCGATGCCCATTTGGGGCATGATCGCTTCGCCACTGGTCGATGGAGATCAGTTGATCACGCTCGTCGGTGGCACCGACGGAGCGCTCGTCGTCAGTTTCGACAAGGCGACCGGCGAAGAGCTTTGGCGGTCGTTGGAAGATGCCGAGGTCGGCTACGCCCCGCCGGTCATCTACACATTCGGAGGCGTCCGGCAATTGATCATCTGGCACCCCCAAGCCGTCTCGTCGCTCAACCCCGAAAATGGTGAAGTGTATTGGGAAGAGCCGTTTACAGTGCGCGTCGGGCTGTCAATCCCGATGCCTCGCCAGCAGGGCAACTATTTGTTCGTGACGGCCTTTTACAACGGCCCGCTGATGCTCGAAGTCGACGGCAAGCAGGCCAAGGTCGTTTGGAAGGGCAATAGCGACAGCGAATTGAAAACCGACGGCCTGCATTCGATCATGCCCACGCCGATCGTCACTCCGACGCACATTTATGGCGTTTGCAGTTACGGGCAGTTGAGATGCCTGGACATGAAAACGGGCGAGCGGCTCTGGGAATCGTTCGAGGCGACCGGCAGCGACCGCTGGTGGAATGCGTTTCTCATCCCGCACGAAGATCGTTGTTTCATTCACAACGAGCAGGGCGATTTGATCATCGCGCGTTTGGACGAGCAGGGATATGAAGAAATCAGCCGGGCGAAGCTCGTCGAGCCAACCCGCAAAGTGCGTCGCCGTATGACGATCTGGTCGCACCCCGCGTTCGCGATGAAGAGCGTCTTCGCCCGCAACGACAAGGAAATCGTCCGCGTCAATCTGGCCGCAAAATGACGCAAAGCCGTCACCAAGCCCGTCGGTGATCGGTCTTGAGCCGACCGACAGACCGACCAAAACACTCTGACCGTACAGAGAGGACACCTTTCGAACATGAGCGACACCATCGATATTCCACAAGATGCGGGTCAAGAAGTCATCGTTCCCTCCGACGCGCTTCACGCGTTGCTGGTGAAGATGTTTGTCACTAAGGGCATGTATGAAGCCGACGCCAAGACGGGTGCATCGAGACTCGTCGAGGCCGATTTGCGAGGCATCCATTCGCACGGCAGTCGCGCGGTATCGCGGTATTTTGAAGCGATGGACAAGGGGCAGATCGATCCCCGCGCTACCGTTTTGACGGTCACAGAAACACCCGCCATGGCCGTGCTCGACGGGGGAACCGGGTTGGGCCACGTTGCCTCGACGAAGGCCATGGAGTTGGCGATCAAAATGGCGGGTGAAGTCGGGACGGGAACGGTGGCTGTTCGGCACAGCCAACACTACGGCGCTGCCAGCGTCTACGCACTCATGGCCGTCGGGGCGGGCATGATCGGCTATACGACCACCAGCACCGGTCCAGCCACCGTGGCACCGTTCGGCGGCCGGCAGCCGGCGACGGCGAACAACGCGTTTGCTTGGGGTGTTCCCGCTCGTGGCGGCGCACCGTTCGTGCTCGATATGGCCTGTGGCATCTCATCTTGGGGGAAAGTCGAAACCCTGGGCATCTACGGTAAACCCGTGCCGGAAGGTTGGGCTCTCGACGAACACGGTGAGCCGACGACCGATGCCGCTCAAGCCAAGACGATGCTTCCGACGGCCGGAGCACGGGGCTACGGGCTCGCATTCCTCTCGTCGGTTCTCGCCGGCCCACTGGTCGGGGCGCGGATGCCCATTCACAAGACGTGGGAAGTCGCCACTGACGGTTCGGAACATTTCTTCTACGTGATCGACCCGGCACAATTTGGAGCCGGCGACGTGTTCCACGAAGAAATCGCAGCGGCGGTCGCCGACATCCGCGCACTCGACCCGGCGGAAGGATTCGATCGCGTCTGCATCCCCGGCGAACTCGAATGGGAACGCGCCCGCGACTGGCAGCAAAACGGAATCCCGCTCCACCGCGATCACGCGCAAAAGCTGGTCGATCTGTGCAACGATATGGGCTTGGACGTTCCGTGGTGATGCCGGACGAATCGGCTTTCCTCCATGTTGCGACTCGCATTGACGGTATTCGCCTGATCACGTAGAACTCTCGGCGAAAAGCCGGATGGCGGCTCAAAGAGCGCGCGAGCGTTCGTGCTACCCCATCCGCCCTAGAGCGCATTCGACATAAGTGTAGCGGGTTCTGGCGGCGTAGAGACGATATTCAAAGACCAAAAATCGTCCGGTAGCCGCCACAGTTATCCCAAACGGGATCTAGCCAGAGGAGTTCAAGGATGTCTACACGCTCGTACTTTGTGTGGTCGCTGTCTTTTGCGACGTTGTCTTTTGCGATGTTGTCTCTCACATCGCTCGGCTTGGCCGATGAACTGCAGGCACTTCCCGTGCTGCCGCAACCTTTGCCGGCGGCCCACGAGCAAAGCCACGAACGCACGGCGCTTGAGCATCTCCGCAAGGCAGCCGAGCACTTTGAAGCCGCCGGTTTGGCTGAGGAGGCTCAAACGCTTAGAGGCGTGTCCGAGCAGCTTATGGGCCGCGCTGAGCAGGAACTTTCTGAGCTGACGCAACAGATTGCCGAACTCAAAAAGCGAGCAGCCGCGCTACGCGAACTGACGGGACAACACGATCAGATTCTCTGCCGTTGTCTGTTCGTCGAGTTGTCGCCCGAGGCGGCGGAAGAATTCCAAGCCGCGGCAAGGCTCGCTACTGATTCGAAACCGCCCCAGGATGGTAACGGGCCGGTCGTTTCGGTCTACCAGAACGCCGAGGACGTCATCCGCCGACTCAAAGCCTCCGGAAAAGTCACAGTCGTCGCCGAACCGCGAATCATCACCACCTCCGGACGAGCGGCGAACGCTATGAGCGGTGGCGAGTTTCCCGTCCTGGCTCCCGCCGACGGCGACCAGGTCTCCGTCGAATTCCGCAAGTTCGGAATTGGCTGTAAGGTGGTACCTCACTTGATAGACGGGGGGCGCATTCGGCTTGGTTTTTTCCCCGAAATTGCGCAACGAGATTTCCGGAATGCGGTGGAGGTCAACGGACAAAAGATCCCCGGTGTGACAACGCGTCGTATGAGCGCGTTGGCCGAAATGAACTTCGGCGAGACGCTTGTGGTGAGCATGCCGTCGAAGCCAGAGCATGCCACCAATCGGCATTTCACATCCATCCTGCGCCGAGTGAATGCGGAAGTGGATGTCGAAGTCGAGCCGGCGGAGAAACCGGTCACGCTGTTTATGGTGACACCGGTTCGCGGCGGCGCGGATCTTGACTAGCAGCGAGTGAGCGTATTTCGACCCGTCGGCGCGTTAGCATTCAACTCCGCGAGCGACGTCCGCGCGCCTATTTCTGCAAATAGGCGAACAGGTCGCGCACCTCTTGTGGACTGAGTGGCTTGAGCAGCTTCTCGGGCATCAGTGAGACGTCGGACGGTTTTAGCTCTTCGATGTCCGATCGAGCGATCGTCGTTTTTTCGTCCTTGGCGTTCACCAGTGTGACGTCGGTCGGTGTCTCGCCGATCATCAATCCGTCAATGACGCGCCCATCAGCCGTCACGACGACGTAACTCATGAACTCTTTGCGAATCTGTGCGCCCGGGTCGACAAGACTGACGAGCAGGTATTCTCGGTCCTTGCGATTGGCGTTCGTCAATTCGGGGCCGAGTTTCTTCCCCTCACCAAACAGTTGATGGCAGTTCGCGCAGTGTTTGGTGAACAGCTTCTGCCCCTGTTGTTGATTTCCGTCGGCCGCCCGCAGGTCGTTCGACAGCCGGCGAATTTCGGCCAGCTTTTCTTCCGGCGTGCCGGCTCGGATGCCCCCCCAATGCTTCCGCACGAGCTCCTCGATCCGCGTATCCTCATGCAGCGCGACGCGCCTCAGTTCTTCAATGCTCACTTCCTTCGGTTTATACGTTCCGTCGTCGATCTCCATCAGAAATGCGTGCGCCCAGTCGGCTCGGCCTAGTAACACGTTTCGTGCCCGCGCGCGGACCACGTCAGCAAGGTCCGGATAGGCGGCCAAGACTTGTTTGGCGATCTTGTCATCACGAAACTTGGCCACGACCTTCAGCGCGGCCATTTGAATCTCATCCGGTTCCTCGCTGCCAAGTAGCGGCAACAATGCTGGCAGACATTGTTCGTCCGCCAGTTGAGAGAGAATGTCGAGCGCGGTCAGCCGTTCAACGAGCGCGGCGTTCTTGTCGGCCGCGCGCTCGATGGTTCGTCGATAGGCCGGTTCGCTGCCCAGCCGCACCGCAAGCCGCACGATGAGCGGATCGGTTGTCTCGCGGTTCCAACTTGTCTTGAGTAAGTCCACGAACGGTTCGGGCACGTTTTCGAATCGCTTGGCGCGCCGCGCCGTGTCGCTTTTGACGTTGGCGATACCCGCGAACGCGGTTCCCAGCGGCAGGCCTGTCTGTTTCCTTTTTCCGATCAGCGCCAGACCCTTGTACAGAGAACCGAGCAGCATCTGACGTGAGCCCTCATCGGGTGCAGAATCGATTAACCGCGCGGCCGCTTCGAAACCGGCCGAGTTCCCTTCGGCGGCGAACCGGCGAACGAGCCGATCGATGAGGACGTCGCGCACGATTGGGCTGCCCCAGGCCTCCGGCGTGCTGAACAGTTCGAGAACCTGCGCGGAGTGGTCGACTACGTTTCGTTCGATCGCCCACCAGCACAACAGCGGAATGTAAGGATCATCGACAAGTTCGTCGCGGCTCGCCAGCGCGCGGACGACCGGTAACGCATCGGCAGCCGGCAGCCGCGCCGCCGTGCAAGCCAACTGGCTACAGACGTACGGGTCAGATTCGTTCGCGGCCAGCTTGAGGATGGTTTGCCGCTGCTCGGGCGAGACATGCCCCGCGTCGCCCAAGAATCGAACGGTCCAACCGCGTACGGCGGGATATCGGTGTCGCAACAGTGCGCCGGCCGTTTCGTCATCGAGGCCACCGCTGACGTACAACGCCCAGAGTGCCCGCAAGGCGAGCATGTCGTCATTGTTTTCGAGCGCCATCCGACGCAGCTGGGGGACGATCTCCGGATCTCGGCGCTCGGCAAGCACAAGATGCGCGCGGCGGACGTGCCAGATGTTCTTGTGGCTCAAACGGTCGACGAGTTGATCGCTGCTAAGAGAAGCCGGGTCAATGTGCTGCTGGTTCTCTGCCGTGTCGGCTTGAATGCGAAACACGCGTCCGTTGCGGCGGTCCCACTCGGCGTCGGGGTCAGGGTGAGCCGTGCGCTTGTCGTGCCAGTCAGCGACGTAGATTGCTCCGTCGGGCCCGAGTGTCACGTCGCTCGGCGCGAACCAGGTGTCGTTTGCTTCGAGAAGTTCCCCGCCATGCTCGGTGCGAAATGTCGCGCCCACGGGAATGATTCGGTGCCAATTGACGCCGTGGCCGAGCAGGTCGCCGCCGATGTACTTATTCCGGAAGCGTTCGGGAAACGAACCACCCTGATAGACCAACCCTCCGACAGTGACGTGACCGCCTTTGAAGCCTTTGTGCGGCACGTGCTCGAAGTAGCCGAAGGCGTAGGGATTGTGCAATTCACCATGCTTTCCGAACGACTTGGCGTAATACGCGCCTTGTACGCCGTGATGCATGAGGTAACCGCCGTAATTGGTGCTGTACAGCAAATTGCCGTCGCGGTCGAAATCGAGGCCCCAGGTATTACCGCCGCCTTCGCAAAACAATTCGAATTTCCTGGTGAGGGGATGGTACCGCCAAACACCTTGCTCGAACTCGATGCCGCGAATACTGGCGGTGATGTTCGTACCCTGCGTTCCATATAGCCACCCGTCGGGTCCCCACGTCAGCGAGTTGGCCAGCGAACTCGTATCTTCCATGCCAAATCCCTTAAGCAACACCTCGGGGTTGCTATCGGGGACGTCATCGCCGTTTCGATCAGGATAAAAAAGCAGATACGGTACGTTGAGCACGAAGGCGCCGCCATGTCCCAGCGCGAGCCCAGTCGTCAGGTTGAGACCGTCGACAAAATCCTTGGCGTTTTCGAAAAAGCCGTCGCCGTCGCTGTCTTCGAGTATCGTAATGCGGTCCGCACCGCGCGGACCGTGCGGCGGGGGCTTGGGAACGCGGTCGTACACGGTTCGCGAGTAACGGTCGACGGTGACACGTTTCAAGCCGGCCGGATTGGGATACTGCAAATACTGAACCACCCACAAGCGGCCCCGGTTGTCGAAGTCGATCGCGACGGGCTGACGAACGTTCGGCTCAGATGCGGTCAGGCTGACGGAGAAGCCGTCGGCCGTGTTCATCTTCCCGGCGGCTTCTTGCGGAGTGTACCCTTGCGCAAAGGTTTTTTGCCCTACTGCAAGGCCGATTACGAGTGCAATCATCACACGGACGATGTGCTGTTTGCTGTCGGAGAACGACCGACGCCGAAAAAGCAAACGAGTGCCGAAGGTTGTGTCAAACATCGCAGATTTCTTCATGCGGATTTAGCAGAATGGATGCCGGCGCAGGCGGGAATGTACGGTGCAGGGATGTGGCGTGATCGTCGGGACAACGCCCAACCCATTGTCCACCACGACGCGGCAAATGCAACGTCCCGCTCTCCGGGAACGCCTATCGGCGACTGTGAACTCGGAGAGAATTCTCACTTCCAAACAGCAATGAGCGGCCGCCTCAATTAGGCGATGCGATCAGCCATTGTCTCTGATTGTTGCATCCAAGAGACCGTTCCAGGACGATGTCGGAACGCCTTGTCAGTGAACGATCAAGTGATACGAGGCCTGCTGCCGATATCATTTTCCTTCAAACACACACAGAAAAGCCCAGAGATGAAAATCACTCACGTCGTCTGCCAGGTATTACGCGTTGGCTCGGTCGCTGCCAAGACAGCCAGTTGCCAGGATGCGGTTTTGGTTCGCGTTCGAACCGACACCGGTCTCGAGGGCATTGGCGAAGCCGACTCGTCGCCGGAAGTGGTCAAGGCCGTCGTCGACGCCCCCTTCAGCCACAACATTGCCTGCGGATTGCGAGAACTGCTGGTCGGCGAAAACCCGCTGGAGACCGAGCGGCTGTGGCAGAAGATGTACGATGGCACGGTGTATTTCGGACGTACGTCGGTTACGATCTCGGCGATGGCGGCCATCGACATGGCGCTGTGGGATCTTAAAGGCAAACATTTCGGCGAGCCAATCCATCGCTTGTTGGGCGGCAAACAGCACGAATCGATCAAAGCCTACGCGTCGATTCTGTTTGGAGAGAACGGCTCAGCAACGACGGAAATCGGTCGCCGCTGGCGCGAAGCCGGATACCGCGCCGTCAAGTTTGGTTGGGAACCGATGGGGCAAAGCGAGGCGCTCGACATCGAACTCGTTCGCGGCGCGCGCGAAGGTATCGGTGACGACGCTGACCTGTTGATCGATGCCGGACTCGTATGGGATGCCCGAACGGCCTTGCGGCGCGCCCACGCGTTCGCCGAGTTTGGGGCGGAATGGCTCGAAGAACCGCTGCGGCAAGATGACGTCGACGGATATGTTTGGCTGCGCGATCGGTCTCCGATACCGATTGCCGGCGGTGAAGGCGAATGCGGACGCGAGGCCTTCCGGCCGCTCATCGACCGGCACGCGCTCGACGTCTATCAGGTCGACCTCTCGCGAACGGGATTCACCGACGCGGCTTACCTCCGCGGCCGCATCGAACAAATCGGGGCTCGGCCCTGCAATCACTGTTACACGAGCCCGCTGACTGTCGCCGCCAGCTTACATTGGCTGGTCACTTGCCGCGACGCCTTCCTGTTCGAAGACTGCGTCGAAGATCTGCCGCTGCGTCACGAATTGACGGTTGAGAAAATGCAAGCTGAGAACGGTGTCATCTCCGCACCCGATACACCCGGCCTGGGAGTCACGCTCAACGAGGACTTTGTGAAGTCGACACTCGTTGCGGAATCGGGAGCGTAGACAACATCCGACATTCCTCAGCTTCGCGAGACAGTCGTCCCAACCGGCCGTTCAAATGCCGCCGGCGATATCGACGACCCGCGCACTTCGAGGGGCACCCAAGCCGTAGGCGTCAAGCGGGCCGTCTTTGGGGTAGTCGAAAAAGACGACCGGACGGTCTCCACGTGACGGCCACCAGGGATTGACCTGCATGGCGTCGGGTAGCCCTGTTGTAGAATCGATCAAGAACACGATCGACCCCTCGCGTTCGCTCTTCTGCTGGCGAAGAACCAGCGTGAGCTCCGTCAGCGGAGCGTCACTCGCGGAGTCCGTGTGGGTCTGCTGACTGACGAGAACAGATCCGGCGAATGTTGTTTCGAGTCGATGGTCCCCGGTCGCGAACGCTTGCATGGTGGCTTCGAGGACCGGAAGCGACGGCGTCGTCGCCGCCAAAGTCGATTGGCTTCGGTGAAGAGTTCCGCTCTGCGGGAAGTAACGACATTGAACTCCTCGGCGAAAATCGCACACCGCGACCTCCTGCCCGGTTCGGGATGCTTTGATTTCATATTTCGGGGAGGCCCAGTATTCCAGCAGCTCCCCATTCGACAGGCTCGCCGAGGCACGAATCCACTGTTTCGCGGCGGCCGCTTTAGCAACATGCGCCCAGTGGAGAGTCTCTTTCGACGTCCATTGGATCCAGCTCGCGACAGACAGACAGGCCAAGAGCAGCGCCGCGACGGCTCCAACCGAAATGCGGCGGCGAAAGGCACCGTTGCGCGGTCGCGGCTGGGACTTTTTCCACTGCACCTGCGATTGACGAAACGTCTCGCTCGTCGCCGCCGACTCGTCAACAAATGGTGGAATACCCATCGCCGGAGCGGCATCGGTAAAGACGCGCTTATCGAGCTTGGCACCTGTCTCAAAACGCAGGTTCTTAAGTGCGGATTCCAATTCGTCGTCAGGCTTCATACGCGTTCAGTTCTCGCTTCCAACTCCGGCTTCTGCCAGCAATCCGTGTAGTGCATTGAGTGCATACCGATACCGGGACGAGACCGTGTTGATCGAAATGTCCAACATTTCTGCGATCTCCCGGAATTTGAGTTGTCCGTGAACGTGCAACGTGACCACTTCACGCTGCTCGGCGGGCAGGCATCCAATCGCGTCCATGAGCCTCGACGCATCGTCGGACGCGACGGCCAACTGGTAGGGGTCGGTTTGCGTATTCGAAACCGTTTCGGCGGTGGCCCCGTAGTGGAGCCGATTGCTCCGTCGCAACAGATCGCGGGCCCGATTCAAACAAATCGTGATCAAATAGTTGCGAAGATTGCCCGTGAGTTGGAGGGTCCTCGCTCGCCGGGCAAAGGCAACAAACACATCATGCAACACATCCTCGGCGGACGAACGGTCCCCGCCCAGCAGGCAAACGGCTGCTGTCATGAGATCATTCTTGTATGCGTGATAAATCTGCTCGAAGGCCCTTGGGTCACCCCGGCCTACGGCAGTTATCAGCGTTTGATCATGTTGCTTCACTCAAATTCACCGTCCTGCCGGTGTCTGGTCGATGCACCCACCGCTAATTAGACCATCTGTGAGAAGATTTCGTCTACAGAATTGTCCGGATTTCAGGCAGATTTTCCGGTTCTGCCGCTCTGGGCCCGCCTTGCGAGTCGCGCACTCGAAGGCCAAAACGTCAACCGTCGGCGACGGCGTCGATCTCATGGCGCTGAAAACCAGCTTCAGGCGGCCTTGTCTGTGGAGCGGTTTTCCTGACGAATCTCGCTGCTTTTTTCACCGCGCACGTCGGTGGGCACGGACGTTCCTTCCCGTCTGAGCACCTTCCAGCACGTGATCGCAACGATCCGCACATCGAGTGTCAGCGACTGATGCTCGTGGTAGAAGCGGTCGAGCTCAACCTTCTCCGGCACGGTCGATTCATCCCGCCCGTTCACTTGTGCCCAGCCTGTTAGCCCGGGGACAAGCCCGTGGATACCACAGCGCATGCGGAGCGTGATGAGATCGTCCTGATTGAATAGCGCCGGGCGAGGGCCGACGAAACTCATTTCACCGATGAGGATGTTCCACAGTTGAGGCAGTTCGTCGAGGCTCGTTCGTCTGAGCAGGTTGCCGATCGGTGTCATCCAAACGTTCGGATCACCGATCAGATGGCTGGCGACTTCGGGCGTGTCGGTCCGCATCGTCCGGAATTTGGGCATGCGAAACAGAACGTTGTTCCGCCCGACGCGGTCGGACCAATACAGGACAGGCCCTTTCGACGTCAGCTTGACTGCCAATGCGATGCACAGCATCGGCACGAAACCGATCACGAGCAATGTCAAGGCGCCGGCGACGTCGATGCCACGTTTGAGAGATCGAAATCGCGTCGCAGCCCGTTCTGGCAAAAGCGTCGCTGTCGTTTCATCCCGGACGAACAGCTCAAGTTGGGGCTCGTGCGCGTCGCGCCGATTGCGTTCGCGATACCAGGTAACCTCGCGTGTGAGTCCCACGTTCAGATCGACCTGTGTTCGAAAGCCGGTTTCCCGTTCGAACTTGTCGGCGAGATAGACGTCGTCAGCGAGCCACTTTTCAACGGTCCTGCCGATCGACGACAATTTGCGTTTCATGATGCCGACGCGTGATGGAATCTTGATGGCGGCGCGTGCAATCGAGGCGGGAACGCGCAGCGGTACGACGGAACGACCGAGGGCACGGGCCAATTCGCAGACGACGTCGCGCATCGTACAAGCCGGCGCCGAAACGTTGTAGATGGACACTTCTTGCTCAGCCGAACGCAGCGCGTACAAGCAGGCGAGTGCGGCATCGTCACGGTGGATGAGACTTTTCCGGTTCGAGCCGTCGCCGATCCAGACGAATCGGCGGCCGTCGATGGCTCGCATCAATCGCGCCACGTTGCCGGGGTCACCCTCGCCGTATATCGTGGCCATTCGCAAAATCGTCAACCGCATTCCCGATCTCTGGGCAACTCGGGTGGCGGCCTGTTCGGCGTCCCACTTGCTCCGTGCATAAGGGCTCGACGGGCGGCACTCGGCCAATTCGTCGCAGGCATCGCCGGCGTCACCGTACACCGAAACCGAGCTGACGAGCACAAAGTGACGCACACCGGCCCGGATCGCCGCGCGGACCACGTTTTCTGTTCCCACGCGATTCACGGCATCGAATTGATCCGCTGCTTGAGTTGTGTTTCCAAACTGATGGGCCAATCCGGCGGCGTGGATGACGGTCGCGATGTCCGTCATTCCGGCGGCCAGACTGACTTCATCGAGCAGGTCGGCGCGATGTTGTTCGACGCCCGCCGGCGGATCGATTGGCCGGCGTGACAAGCTGCGGACCTTGAACCCGGCGGCGGCTGCCTGTCGCACAATCTCGGCCCCAAGAAAGCCACTCGCGCCGGTGATCAGTAGGCGTCCGACTTCCGCCCTGTCGAGTGGAGGCAGTGATTGTGAGCATTCAGTAGGACGATGTGGATCAGCGGTGCTTGAAGTGCTCGTGATGAATCTTGGAACAGCTTGCGTGGTCGGCAGCGGCATCGGGACGTCATTCGAGACGGCCCCGGTACTTTGATGCACGTCGTGAATTCGCAGTGCGGGTGTTACTTGGCCGGCGACGCGAGCGAGCAGTTCTGCCACGCGGTCAATTTGGACTTCCGAACAATATTTCCGACGGTAGGAACGTAAGGCTGCTTGGCCCATTCGCTCTCGTTCTTCGCCCGGCATGGTGTGGAGAGCGCGAACTGCTTCAGCAAGAGACTCGGGATCTGAGGGCCGGGCGGAGAGACCGAAACGGTTCTCTGCCATGAACTTCTCCGCATCGCCCCGAACCGCCATGAGCACGGGCCGGCCGCTGGCCATGTACGAAAACGTCTTCGAGGGAATTGAAACATCAGACAACGAATCAGGCTTAAGATGAACGAGCAGCACATCGGCCAGCGCGTACAAAGCGGGCATGCTTGCCGGCGGACGCCTTCCCAGAAACAAAACGTTCGTCAGGCCCCTTTGTTGGACGAGCTTGGTGAGCGCGTCAAGTTCCAACCCACCGCCGGCGAGCACGAACTGTACGTCGGGAAGGTCTCGCAGGAGCGACGCCGCTTCGATCACCGTGGCGAGATCTTGCGAAGGGCCCATGTTGCCGGCGTACATGATGTTGAAACGTCGCGAAAACGCCCCGCGATCGGCTTCGTCTGCGCCGCTTTCGCCGCCGAGGTATGTCTCAGAGGGCATCCAGTTGTGGACGACGGTCATTTTTTCGTCGGGTACACCCAACGCACGCAGCGATCGTCGAAACCCGTCGGTGACAACGATGATTTCGTCGGACAGCGCGTACACGAGCCGAGCCGCGTAGCGCAAGGCTCCGATGGCGATCCGATTGGTGAGCATGCCGCTGGCCACCACGCTCTCGGGCCACAGGTCGACCACATCCGGCACCAGGGGAATTCGTCGCAGCTTGCTGATCAGACCGGCGCTCAGCCCGATCGGTAAAGCGGCCTGGTAAACCAGCATCACATCGGCTCGCCGTGCCTTGACCAGACCGATCGTCGCGGCACTCAAGGCAAAACTCAAATAGTACAAGGCTCGTTTGATTGCAGAGGTACTGTGATCGGGAAGCTGCGGGATGCGTGTGATCCGTACTCCGTCGAGTTCGTCTTCGGCCGCGACGGACTGCCGGTAGCCGGAATAGATCTCGCCCTGCGGGTAACAGGGGAATCCAGTGATGACCTGCACCTCGTGCCCTTTCCGCACGAGCCCCCGTGCCAAGTCGTGCACCTTCTCGACCGGCTCGGGATAGTAGTACTGCGAGAGAATGAGAATCCGCATGTGCTTCGATCGATAGCCTTGTGCTGGAGGATTCAACGACCGTGAATGCCTTGCCCGCGTGAAGAAAATGATTCTGGTTAGACGTTCATCGCTAAGCAGCAACGTCTGTTTGAGACATCCGCGATTCGTTCTGGTCCCGTGGCGATGCCGACCTCTCCGATTCGCCCGAAATGATGCGCCGGTACAATTCACAGTAGTTGTCGATGACGATGTTCCAGACAAATTGCGATGAAACAAAGTCGTACAGCCGCGCGCCCTGACTTGGTAGTTGGTCTTCGTTGCCGAGCATCTCCGACAGCCCGCGCACGAGTCCGTCGACGTTTGTCGGGACGACGCGACCTCCGTCGATGGCTTCGACTTCATCGAAGCCGCACTGATCGGTCAGCAGCACGGGGGTTCGGCATATGCCCGCTTCGAGCACGACGATCGACATCGCCTCTTGGCGGGAGGGAATCGCCAACAGTTGCGCCGCGTGATAGGCCCGTGACTTCTCTTCTCCGCCGAGATAACCGAGGAAGTGAACGCGGTCTCCCATTTCCGCCGCATTGGCCCGTTGTTCCAGCCGGGAGCGCATTCCGCAATCGGGCCCGACAAATACGAGTTGATATTCGGGCACCTTCTCGCTCAGTGCGCAAAAAGCGTCCAATAACAGGTCGGGGCCCTTGATCTCGTTCAATCGCCCCATGAACAGAATGAATCGTGCATCACCCAGCCCGTAAACGCGGCGAAATTGGTCGTGGTCTTGTGCGGTGAAATCGTTTGAATCGATCCCATTGGGAATCACGGTCACACGGTCGGCTTCGACACCGTACAGGCGAAACTGCGCTGCTTCATCCGCGGTGATTGCGATATGCCCGGCCGCCTGTTTGACGAGACGCCTACCAACCAGAGCATTGAACAACCTCTTGAGCCGTTGTGATCGACCGAAGATCTTCAATTCGCCGGCCGGACAGACGACGTACGGCTTATTCATCCGACGCGCGAACCAATACACGATCACGTTGAGCAAATTCCAGTGCCCGATTAAGTGGATCACGTCGGCAGCGGCGACAGCCTTCTGGATCGTTCGCAGCTTGGGCAGCGGTACGTAGAACCGCCGAAGCAGGCAGGTCAGCGCGACCAGGCGCACGCCCGACAACTCGTTCCGCCGTTGTGCCGTCAGCCCCGACTCGAGCGTCAGCACGCTGCAATCGACACCGGCTCTCGCGAGATGACGGCTCATTTGAAACGTGCGCTCGGCGACACCGCCGCCGGTGATCGGATCGAGCGTGAAGCTGACGTTGAGCACCTTCATGCCGCAATCGCCTCCTGGCGCGCTGCGGTCGAAAGAAACTCGCACTCGTACCAGTCGGCGAATGCATCGAGCGACTCTTCAAACGAAGCCGGCTTCACCCAACCGGCTCGCAACAGTTTATGGCAGTCGTAATTGCGTCCCGGGTTGATGCTCGACCGCCCGCGATAACGCAGTAGCGCGGACAAAATGGAACCGGGCAGCGGGGCTCGCGGCACAATTGATTCGGGCAATCCAAACCGCTTCCGCAGAAACGCTTCCACGTCGCGATAATTGTTCTCCGGGCACTCATCGTCAGAGACAATGTAGACCTCGCCACCAATTCGTGTGGGTCTTTCGACGAGAAACCGGATCGCCGAGACGACGTTTTCGACAGCCACCGCGTTCAGCCGTCGGTTGCCATACAGACTGCGCTTGAGCCATCCTTTGGCGGAGTTTCCACGAGTTAGCTCGTGGGCCAACTTCAGCAGATTTTTCCCGCCCGGCCCGAAGACGGCTGTCGGACGGAGAATCGCGACGTCAAACTCTTCCGTCGCCCGCGCAAGAACAGTGCGTTCGATCGCCAATTTCGTTGCCTCGTATTCATCGACGGGCTGACAGCGCGTCGTTTCGTCGACGCGGTCGCCCCGACACTTGCCGACGACAACGGCCGTGCTGACGTGTACGAGCCGCCGAACGCCGCGCTCCCGGCATGCATCGGCCAGGTTCTCCATCGCGCGAATATTGTCAGTGGCCGTCGATTGGCTCGAATACGCCAAGTGGACGACGGTCGCCCCCTTTTTAAACAGGTTCCCGAGCGATGAAGCGTCCCGCAGATCGCCACGTACGATGCTGACGTTCGGTCTGCCGAGTGATTGTTTGGGAACGGTCCTGTGAATGAGCAATCGCAGGTCTGCACCGCTACTGCACAGAGCATCCACTAGGTGTCGTCCCACGAACCCGCTGGCCCCAGTGATTGCGATGACGTTTGACATGGTTGGATTCGACATTTCGAAAACGAATACTCGGCGTTTCACGCAGCCGGTTTCGACCAGACGGTGCGGTTGACGTAATCGACGTAGCTGAGAATGATCCGCACGACTTTCTTCGAAACGTGTTCGACGTCGTAGTCGGGCACGACGCGAAACAAGCGCTGTTCGTCCGAGTGCTGCGACGTGACCAGTCCGATCGCTTCGAGTACGCGTTCTTTTGAAAGTCCGCTCATGACGAGCGTGCCGACGTCCATGCCTTCGGGTCGCTCGTGCGCTTGCCGCAGCATGACGGCGGGAAAATCGAGCAGGGACGACTCTTCGGTAATCGTGCCGCTGTCCGACAGTACGCAAAAGGCCCGCGTCTGTAGTTTGATGTAATCAAAGAACCCGAACGGCTTGGAAAACCGAACCAGCGGATTAAGATTGTGCCCGGTACCGGCTTTGTGGGATTCGAGTCGGTCACGTGTGCGGGGGTGCAGCGAGACGATGACCGGCCGCCTGTACATTTCGGCGATCGCGTTGAATGTTTCGATCAAACTCGCCAGGTTTTCGGCCGAGTCAACGTTTTCCTCGCGATGCGTGCTGATCACGAAATATTCGCGAGGCTCTATTTGCAAGCGGTCGAGCACATCCGACTGTTCGATGTCCTGCCGATGGAAGTCGAGCACTTCCTTCATGGTCGAACCGGTCTTGATGATCGTTTCGGGCCTTAACCCCTCGGCGAGCAGATATTGCCGCGCGTGTTCGGTCAACGGCATGTTGATGTCGCTGATGTGGTCGATGATTTTGCGATTGATCTCCTCGGGAACTCGCTGGTCGAAACAGCGGTTGCCGGCTTCCATGTGAAATACGGGCACCTTCCGGCGTTTGGCGGAAATCGCCGCCAGACAAGTGTTGGTGTCGCCGTAGATCAAAACCGCGTCGGGCTTCTGTTCGGCGAGTAACGCATCCGTCGTGACAATGACGCGGCCGATTGTTTCGGCTGCCGTCGGACCGACGGCTTCTAGAAAATGATCGGGCCGGCGGATGTGCATCTGCTGGAAGAAGACTTCATTCAATTCGTAGTCGTAGTTTTGCCCCGAGTGAACGAGTTGATGATCGACGTGCCGGTCGAGTTCGGCGATCACCCGTGAGAGTTTAATGATCTCCGGGCGCGTACCGACGATGGTCATCACCTTGAGACGACCCATGAGTTCATCCCCCCTCAATGCCGCCCACTTGTCCGCCGTCGACAAATTCGCACCGCAGTTCAAGCCGCCATCGCTTCGAATAGTTCCACGCCGTCGGTCGTCTTGCGCTGGCCGAGCAGCAAGCCATGATGTTCCAGCAATCGCTTCGTTTCTTCGAGACCGACGACGGTGTCGGCCGAGCTGAATTCCTTGGTCAATCCGACCGTTTCCTCACTGGCCTCTGTGTGCAATTCGGGCAGCATCGAGCGGATCGAAAAGTAATCCCCGCGACGAACCGTATAATGCGATTCCTCGTCGGAGATCATGATTTCGTGCATCTTCTCACCGGGGCGAATTCCGGTGACCTCGATCTTGATTTTTCTCTCGCCGATCAACGCATTGGCCAGGTCCATAATCGTCGACGACGGCGCCCGAGGCACGAACGTTTCACCCGGTTGGGCGTGTTCGAGAGCCGCGAAGACACAATCGACCGCCTCATCCAGGCTCATCAGGAATCGAGTCATCTTGGGAACAGTCACGGTGACCGGCCCGCCTTGTGAAATCTGTTCGTGAAACAGGGGAACGACCGAGCCGCGCGAGGCGAGCACGTTCCCATACCGCGAACAGATGAAGCGCGTTGACGGATTGAGAATGTTGGCCGACGTGAAGATCCGTTCGTGAATCGCCTTGGTCATGCCCATCACGTTTACCGGTTTGCATGCTTTGTCGGTGCTGATGCCGACAACGGTTTCCACCGGATATCCGTGCTCGCTAATGGCGCGGACGATGTTCATCGGGCCGACGCAGTTTGTCAGAATGGCCTGATCGGGAAAATATTCGCAGTTGGGCACCTGTTTGAGAGCGGCCGCGTTGATCACTACGTTCACGTCGCGCATGGCGGCGGCGACGTCGCTGTAGCTACGGACGTCGCCCAGACGAAACTCGAGCGCGTTCAAGAAATTGCGGTAAATGACTTCGTCGGTGGTCACCCGCTTGTGCAAGTAAGCCACTCGCATCTCGTGCTGCTTCGCTTCATCGCGCGAGAGCACGATGACCTTCTTCGGCACGCCGAGTTCGCCACTGAGAACCCGACGAACGAGAACCTTTCCCAGCGACCCGGTTCCCCCGGTAACGAGAATCCGTTTTCCGGACAGAAACTGCTCAGGCTGCGACATGACGACGTCCTTCCGTCTTTATCTGAGAAGCGAGTTCCGTGAGCATCTGTTGCCACGAAGGGGGCTCGTATTGCGTTTCATTCTTGAACGCGTCGCCGTTTAAGCTGCGATCGCAGGAGAACTTCAATTCGGGTTCGATCCGGATGTCGTCCCGTCCCAAACAGCGCGCGAGTGTGTTGAGCAACTCAAACTTGGAGATTGGCTCGGAGGCGACCTGCCATAGGCCACTCATCCTGGGATGGTCCACGAGCAGACGTTCAATCACGCGGGCTATCTCGATGGTTGTCAAGCCGGTGTAAATGGCGCGGGTGAAACCACGAATGGTTCCTCGTTGCGACAGAAACCACTCGACGAGGCTGCGACGGGTCTCGAGTTCCAAGCCGATGATCGACGTGCGAAGAGTAATACACGGCGCCGCCGTGACTTCGCCGATCGCTTTGCTTTTGCCGTAAAGGTCCATCGCGTTCGGCGTGTCTCGTTCGGTGTACCCGCCACTCAGGCCGTTGAAAACGCAATCGGTGCTGATCTGCACCATGCGGATTCCAAGAACTTCGCAATACGTTCGCAGTTGGTGGGGAAACCCGGCGTTGATTTCCATGCACAGAGCTGCGTCGCGTTTCGCCGGGCTTTGCTTGATGATGCCCACGGCGTTGATCACCGCGTCGGGGCGATACTCTCTGAGCACGCTTAGCACGCGCTGCTTGTCGCTCACGTCGACGCCGTCGATTGTGTTGTCGGCGGTGAACAATCCATAGCGGCGATAGTCGGCAAGCGGGCCTCGAAGCGTGGCGCGCACCTCGTGCCGCTCACTCCACGACTGGAGCAGTTGATGCCCCAGCATACCGGTTCCGCCCAATATCAGGCAGCGCATTACTTCGCCTCCGTGCGCTTAAGTGCGGTGGCGATCATCCTGATCAGCCAAAGTTCATGACGCAAATCGCGTTAGGGCCGGGTCTTGTAGCACAACGGCGAGATCTGGGCAAGATGCGTCTCGATGCGTCCACCGGCCCGATAGACCGGTTTCCATTTGAGAATCGGTGACAGAACGTTTAGGCTATTTTGACAGGGTTTCCGCCGCGTTTTGCAGTCTCTTTCATAGGCTCGCTCGGCGACCCGTCGATGACCGAAAAACTCCCAAGGCAGGAGCGGCCGGCTCCAGGCAAATTGGATGCCCCCAAAACCCGTACGTGGCGGAGATTGACCCAACAAACAACAGACTCACGCTGCCGATCAGAGGGTCGTGCGACGACTCTTAGACACCGAGGCACCGCGGCCTTTACTTTCGTTAACGTAAGGACTTCACCGTAAGGAATTCCACAATGCGAACCATGACATTCACCATGACTTGCCTGTTGGCTGCCTCGTTCGTCCAGGCCGCCGAAAAGATCGCTCCTCCGACCGGAGAGACAATCGTTTCACCGGATGCTCGGCTCGAGCACGTCTACACCCGGTCGGCTCCAATTTCCGGAGGACTGACCGAAGGGCCCGCCGTTTCGCCCAGCGGGGAGATTTTCTTTTCTGACATTCCCTTCGGCTCGGACAAGGGATTGATCATGCGGTTCAATCCGCAAACGAACAAGACGACCGTCTTTACCGCCGACAGCGGGAAGTCGAACGGGCTGCACTTTGACGCCGACGGATTCCTGCTCGCCTGCGAGGGTTCCGATCAAGGCGGCCGCCGCGTTTCGCGTTGGAACATCGCCACGGGAGATCGGACGACGGTTGCCGACCGGTACAAGGGGAAACGTTTCAACGCTCCCAACGATCTCACGCTGGATCGCAAGGGGCGAATCTACTTTTCCGATCCGCGCTACTTGGGTGACGAGCCTCGCGAACTCAAGTATCGAGCCGTCTATCGCATCAACACCGACGGCACGGTCGTCGAAGTAACGCACGATGTGACCAAGCCGAACGGCGTCGCCCTCAGTCCGGATGGAAAAACGCTCTACGTCGCCGATCACGACAACGGCACCGATCGGATCGACCCGACGAAACCCGAACCCGAACACGGGCCGATGAAGGTCTACGCGTTTCCGCTGGGCGACAACGGCCTCGTGAACGGCCCGCGACGGACACTGGTCGACTTCGGCAAGAACGCCGGCTGCGACGGAATGTGCGTCGACGAAGCGGGACACATCTATCTGACGCCGCGAGGCAAGAATCGGCCCGGCGTTCTGGTCATCGATCCCAGCGGCACGGAAGTCGCCTTCATTCCAACCGGCAAGCCGGGACAAACTCCCGACGCCGACAATCCGCCCGTCGGTTTTCCCAGCAACGTGGAATTCGGCGTCGGCCGCGAGAGCAACGTGTTGTACGTCACCGTCGATTTGAAACTGTTCCGCATCCCGCTGAAGGTCAAAGGCTATCACCCGCAACTTGAAGAGTGACCGTCGAATTGGGACGGCGTTGACGGGAATGTTTTGGAATGTTTGGAGTGTTTGGCCGGATGGGAGCGCGCGTGATGGGAACACAGATGAATTCCGTAGTGGGCGATTCGCGCGCGTGTCGTCCATGCCGTCTGCGCTCTAGGTTTGTTCGAATTGGCGCCGGTTTCGCGGTGGCTCTGACGTTGTCCGCGAATATGTTCTTGACAGCGACGTGCGTTGCCGGCGATGAACTGTTTCCGCCCGAACTCGTCGACTTCGTGCCCGCGAAGCAGAACCCCGTGTTTACGGCCGCCGGTGAAGGGCATTGGGACGTCAAGATCCGCGAGCGGGGTTGGATTCTGCGTGACGGAGACGCGTACCACATGTGGTACACCGGCTACGACGGCACGCGGCCGGGAATCAAGCTACTCGGCTACGCTACGTCGGCCGACGGAATCGAGTGGACGCGTCACCCCGAGAATCCCATCTATCGCGACCACTGGGTCGAAGACATGATGGTCGTCAAACATCGCGGCACGTTCTATATGTTCGCCGAAGGCCGCGGCGACCAGCCGCACTTACTCACGTCGACCGACGGCCAGCGTTGGACGCGGCAGGGGCCTCTCGACATCCGTAAGGTCGACGGCACGCCGATCGAGCCCGGTGTCTACGGCACGCCGACCGCCTGGTACGAGGCGGGAACCTGGTACTTGTTCTACGAACGCCGCGACTTGGGCATCTGGCTGGCCACGTCGAAAGACATGAAGAAGTGGACGAAGGTGCAAGCCGAGCCGGTTCTGCTTCCCGGGCAAGGCCAACACGACGAGAAGTACATCGCCCTCAATCAAATCGTCAAGCACGAAGGAAAGTATTACGCCCAATACCACGGCTCAGCCGGCGACACCGACCCCTCACTCTGGTCCACCAACGTAGCCGTCTCCGAGGATCTACTCCACTGGAAGAAATACTCCGCCAATCCGTTGTTCCCCATCAAGCAAAACAAATCCAGCGGCATCCTCGTGCACGACGGCAAACTATACCGCCTCTACACAATGCACGACGAAGTTCATCTGCACTTTCCGCGGAGCGGAAAGCTAGGTGTTTGCGGTGGTGTGCCGGGCCGCCATTGATGAGGAGTGGCCCGAGCTGCCGCGCGGCAGCGGAATGTAATCCTGCGCCCGGCATTTGAAATGCCGTTCCTAACCGGGTAGTCTAAATCCTTCGCTCGGCTCGCACTCGCGAACCCATCTCCCGAGCGATGTTGCCTCGTAGACGACCTTTGCCGCGAACGGTGATCGTTCTACTGAGCATCGTTGACACGCTACTGGGGGAAGAAACCAACCGCACGTTGTCGACGTGTGATCAGCCCTCTGGATTGAGTGGGCGAGATGCGCCGTGAGGCGTCTGCGCACGTTATCACGACAATTGGTTCCGGTTAACGCTCAATCGGATTTCGAGTCAAATGCACGATCTCTTTGACATGACAGAGGTTCCACAGTTTTCTACTGATTCCCGCTTAAGCGTTATCCGGACGGGACGTGGGATTATCCGGATCTGGATAATTACATAGTTACACAACTCAAGACTCATGCGATGTCAGACGCAAAAGATCCCAGGCTAATTATACGGCTGCTGAGAGAAGCGTCGATTTTCGATCTGTTTCTCGTTTCTTTCCTTTTGCTTCCGTTCATACTTGAACGCTGGGTTGCCATTCTCGAGGGATTCAAAGCCACACCAGAAACGAAAACGTTATGGATTCTGGGTGTAGTCCTCGCGTATGTCATTGGAGTGATTTTCATGTTTATTGGAACCAGCCGAGTACGCCGGCGTCAAAATGCCCGGGATCGGGTTCTTAAGTATCTCGAAGGTAAGAAGCAAACAAGAGCGAGCTTCGACCGGATCCGTCGCAGTGTAGACCAAGGTTTCACAGATGGTTTTCTTCATTCAGTCATTGCAGAGTTTCCAAACGATCTACGCCGGTCTCGTTTGAAGGGTGCAAAGAAGGGAATTGCTCGGATCGGCGAGGAGGACGACGAAGGAGACGATGCGTAACCAGACGCTGGACCGGAGCGGCCGATCCGGTGGGAATCAAATGGAACGCTGATTGGCGGCCGACCGGTCAGCTTGGTCGTTATGCGGCAGGGACGAACATGGAGAAATACTGGATCGGATTATTGTTCTGGATCATTGCGTTCGTCTTGTTCGTCATTTCCCACGTCGCAGGATGGCCCAATGGAATTGCAGCGGTTTTCTTGGCACTCATCGTGGTTGGACCAGCCCTGTTCTATCCGGTCGTCTATTTCAAGTTCTCCGACACGGAAAACGACAATAACTTTGTGAAATCACTTGCTGAGATGTGGGGGCCATTTTGGGCAGCGGTCGCCGCGTTCTCATTGTTTCTTTCCACTCAGACCAACGAACCGACGCCTAAAGAACCTCCGACGTCAACTCCGACTGGTAGCGAGAAGTCGGAAGATGGAAACGCCGAAGGGTCACTGGACACAACCAAATGAGACTTGGCCGACGTGGCTAAGTCGCGTAACCATCGCATGCACCCGAGCGGCGGTGGCCAGTGTGTTTTGAAAAAACAGTCGACTCCCGCCGCCCGGTGATACGGGTCGTTAGATGGCTAGGACAAGTCGCTCAAAATGAACATTAATCCGAATGACGAAGCGGCCGCCGACATCGACGCCAAAGATGCTGAGCTCAAGGCGGCACTGCCCAAAGCCGAAGCCGCGGTTCCGGCAACCGTAACAACATCGACTCCCGCAACACCGCGTGCAGGTGCAGTCGCCGTTGGTGCCCGACCCGACCAAGATAAGACATATCAGCTCCTTCGTGACGAGCTCTCCTACGAAGCGAACTTGATTACACTACGTACAAGTTGGTTCGTCGCATCGCAGGCGTTCTTTTTTACGTCGCTCGCAATCGCACTTAATCGGTCACCGAATGTTACATTCGCGTTGGAAAACAGCGTCTTGTTTCCCCTTGTCCCGTGGGTGTCTCTTATCGTTTGTGGAGCGACGTTTCTCGCAGTCCTCTCGGGCATTTGCAGTGCAAACAAGGTCCGAGCGAAAATCAAAGAACTGGCACCGAACAATCAGCTCGCTGCGCAGTTTCCGCAACGCGGGTTCCTGATAATCACTGGTGGCTTGTTGCCATCATTTGGTCTGCCGGTTGTTTTCGCGATATGCTGGATAATGATCCTCCGCAAATGCGTTTAATCTTGCTGTACAACGGACGCCATCTAACCAAACATTGGACCGGACGGCGATTATCACGGATACTGAAGGCGACGCTTTTGGCGCCGCCGGTCAATTCTCTCGTTAGCCAGTAGTAAACGTCGCCAATGGCAGATCCAAAGGACAAAGCATACGAGCGCCTAAAGGATCTGCACGCTGAGGCAGAATCGGCCTCGTATGCTTGGACAGCCACCGGCAAGGCAACTGAGTGGCGTCTGAACGTTCAGTCTGCACTTCGTCGGATGTTTGGTGACGACTGTAACCAACTCAAATCATTCGACAGCGTCAGGTATAGCCCGCTGGTGTACTCAAGCGGTACAACTGACAGCGTCTTCCACAGTTCATTCATGAGCGGAATGAAGACCGCAACGGGAATCATGCGGTCGGCAATACAGGAATACGAAGACTACGAACTCGATTCTGAACCTGCTGTTCGACACTCAGAAAGCACGCAAGACCCCATGCGAACTCGGAAGGTGTTCGTTGTTCACGGGCATGACAATGAAATGAAGGAAGCTGTTGCAAGGTTTCTCGAACGCCTTGACTTTGAACCGATCA
>Ga0315336_1000949_pt1 | contig 64194 bp, 48 predicted proteins | sample ASW5metaG_FD_204512 | JGI IMG/M metagenome (GOLD analysis project Ga0315336, IMG submission 204512) | Ammonia-oxidizing marine archaeal communities from Monterey Bay, California, United States - ASW #5 | ecosystem: Environmental > Aquatic > Marine > Intertidal zone | place: USA: California... | reverse complement strand
GCAAAGAGGTTGTAAGCCTGTGGAGTTAAGTCCCGTTTGATTAAGGTTTAGATGTTTCAGGTTCTTGATTGGAGTAAAATCGGAGAGGGCTTTAAAATCTTTCTCACTTAGCCTAGAGCCACTGAGTTCCAGCCTTTTTTTGTCGGGGCTAATTTTCTCTTGGATCAAAGTTCCCAAATCCGGGTTCTCCGTATACTTTTCAAAAAAACGAAGATAATCTAGACTATCATCAATGTCTTTCGCTTCCGCCATTAATCTATCCTTTTAATTAAGAGATTTTGATTATATCACTATTGCAAAATGCCTCTGACCAAAAGGACTGTAGATTTTGGATTGGACTATAGGAAGGTAAATTAGTTGAAATTAACGGATACTGCTTTGGAAACACCATTTTCCTCCATGGTGACTCCATAGAGAGCGTTGGCAAAAGTCATTGTCTTCTGATTGTGAGTGATGATGATGAATTGGGTTTTGACAGCCATTTCTTTCAGCATCTCCTGAAAACGCACAACATTGGCCTCATCGAGGGGGGCATCAACTTCGTCTAGCAAACAAAAGGGGCTAGGGCGAACCTTAAATACGGCAAACATCAGGGCGATGGCCGTCATCGATTTTTCACCGCCGGAAAGAAGTGACAAGTTTTGCAGGCTTTTTCCTATTGGGTTGGCGGTAATCTCTATTCCTGAGTCGAGAGGATTGGATTTATCTATTAAGGATAAATTGGCCTTGCCACCTTGAAACAGGCGGGCAAAGACTTCTTTGAAGTTTTCGTTGACCTTATCAAAGGTCTCCAAGAACCTTTCCTGAGTTGTACAATTAATTTTTTCAATGGTTGAATGCAACAACTCAATAGACTCTGCCAAATCGTCCTGTTGTTCCTTAAGAAAGGTGTAACGTTCGTTGGTTTTTTCAAATTCCGACAAAGCTGCCAAATTCACCTCGCCCAGTCGCTCTAGCTTTTGCTTTAAATCTTTGACAGATTCTTCAATTTCATTTTCAATAATTTTTTCATCATAGGCAGCAGATAACTCTTCGCGGGTCGCATTGAAATCTTCGTATGCACGTTCTTCAATATGTGCATTTTTCAATTTTATTTCAGAACGTTTGATTTCTATCTGAGATAAAGTTTCTGTAATCCCCTGAATTTTTCTGGACAACTCGCGGATGTTTTGATCCATTTGCTTTTGCGAATCCTCATTTTCTCTCAGGTTTTCTTCCTCTTTCACCGCTCTATTGCTCAGGGCATCCTTTTCTCTGGTTTGTTTCAATACATTACCTTCCAACACTGACACATCGTTATCGATTTCAGTTATTCGACTCTGGTTTGAAACCATATCTTTCTCGCGTTTTTCAATTTGTTGTTGAAGGTTTTTTTGTTGCAGTGTCAGGCGCTTGATCTCTGTAAGTGTATTTTCCCGTCGTCCAACCAAAGAGGTGATTAAAACTTTCAATCCACTAATTTCCATCAAGTTTCTTTCCAGGGCCTTTCGACTTTCTTCCAATCCAATTCGTTCTTTTGCTAGGGACTCCTCTTCAGCCCGACTCTTTTGTTCTATTTCCAGTAACTGTTCACTTAGTGGATCTTTCTCATTTTCCAGGTTATGCAGTTGTTGGGTCAAGGACATCGACTCAGTGTCCAAGTTCGAAGCATGGTTATCCAGCCTTAGTACCTCCTGCCGCAATTGTTCCAAGTCGCGTAGACTATTGTTATTGGCCAATTCCTTTTGGTGAACTTCTTCATTTATTTTTTTGAGACTTATTTCCAGCTCCACTAATGCGTTTTTATCAGATTCTATCTTTACCCGCGATTCTTCTAGCTTTACCTTTAATTCCTTTACGCTTTTGGAAAGACTTTCAATTTCCCTGTTTCTTGCCAGTAATCGTGAGGATTCATTTTTGGCCGAACCACCTGTGATAAAACCATTCGATTCAATCATTTCACCATTTAAGGTTACAACTGTACCCTGAAACTCAGGGTTCTGATGAAGATGCATCCCCACATCCATATCCTGCACGATGACAACATTTCTTAACAACAACTCAATGACTGGCCTGTAATCTTCACCACATTGGATGAAATTGAGAGCTTTGCCAACAACACCTTGTGTGCCATTTAAATGCAAGGGGGCACTCGGTGTCGATTTTGGATTCAAAGGAACAAACAAACCTCGCCCAGACTCATTATTTTTAAGATAACCAATGGCTTCTATCGAGTCAGAATAAGAGTTTACGATGACACTTTGTAGTTTGTCGCCCAAAGCCGTTTCTATTGCAGTTTCATATTCCGCGGGAGTTTGCAAAACATCAACAAGCACTTCGCGAATTCCAGGAATTCTTTCACCATTTTGTTGGCTCATAAGGGATTTAATGCCTTCATTAAATCCTTCAAATTGTGTTCGCAATTTTTCCAATGAATTCAGCAGCGAAGCCTTATTAAAGTAAGCCTCTTTTCTTTCGCTATGCACATCGGCCTGCTCCTGTGCCTGATTCGAGCATTTGAGAACTTTTTGTTTTAGCTTTTCCTGTTGCCCCTTGAGTTGTTGCAGTTCATTAATGCTACTTTGGTGGCTTCTTTCGCGTTCTTGTAGAGTTGATTGATTATTCTGGATTAAATTTAGAATTTCTTCTTTTTCTTTTGAAAGATTTTGTTTGCGTAACTCAATACCCTGGCATTTAGTTTCAAGTTCAGTGAGTTTGTTGTTTGACCCTGCTGTTTGTTGGTACAATTCAAAAACCTTTCTTTCCCCAACCTGAACTCGGTCCTGAATTGTCTGAAGAGCATCGCGCTTTTGTCCGCTAATTTCTTTTAATTGTTCCAGGTTTTTTTCCTGATCATTGATTTCCTTAGAAGTATCGCTAAGCTTTTTTTGTTGATTGTCTGTCTGCTGCAATAGACTTTCAACCTCCTCCTCCATTCGGGTAATTTCGCCGCTGGCAGCCTCAATATCTTCTCTCGCCTCCGCTTGCTGCTCTTTTTTGAAAGTGATGGTTTGTTCGTTGCTGCTAATTTGAGCGGTCAGCTTGTGAATATCCTCACGCAGGCTATTCAATCGGTTCAACGACTCTTCTATTTCAATATTTAGTTTGAGTAGCTGATTTTCAAAGGTGGCATACCGCGTACTCCACTCTGTTTTCTTTTGTGTTTGCTCTTCAAGTTCCTGATCTATAGTTTTTAACTGCACCTGAAACCGTTTGATTTTTACTGCGAAGAGCTGCAAAGAAAGTTCTTTAATTTCTGCTTTAAAATTTTTATAACGCTCTGCTTTTGCAGCCTGGCGTTTCAAGGACTCAACCTGTCGATGCAGCTCCTGCACAATATCAGCGACGCGTTCCAAATTTTGCCGTGAATTATCGAGCTTTCTTACAGCATCATTTTTTCGACTTTTAAACTTAAGAATGCCTGCAGCTTCTTCAATCAGAATCCGTCGCTCTTCCGGTTTCGAGGTGATGATATCCTGTATATGACCTTGCTCGATAATTGTAAGAACCTTCGGACTAATTCCAGCATCCAGAAGGAAATCTGTGATATCTTTCAGGCGACAAGGAATTTGGTTGATATAAAATTCGCTTTCACCAGACCGGTGGTAGCATCTAGTTACTTTTACATCTTCAGCCATATTTGGAACCCCTGCAATACGGATTCCAGCTGGAACGTTTGATAGCGTAATTGAAATTTCGGCACGGTTTACTGGTTTGCGGCTACCGCTGCCATTAAAAATAAGATCGGTTATCCGAGCGCTACGTAAGGTTTTGGACCTTTGCTCGCCGATGGCCCAACGGATAGCATCAGAAACATTACTTTTTCCGCAACCGTTGGGACCAACAATGGCGGTGAAACCATTTTTGAACTCAAGGTTGGTGGAGTCAGCAAAAGATTTAAAACCTTCTAATTCAAGATTTTTCAAGTACATTTGGCGCTAAAACCCTATAAAAATTATGGCTTAGTAATCTATAGTAACTTGAGAAAGGTTATCCCAATCCCAAACTATTGTAAAGGGAAATTATACAATCCTTGGTATACTAGAAATTTTAAGGCCCAATATATTGTGGTATTGGTCAATATCCAATAAATCATTGATTTTTAGGCTCTAGCCCAAAGCCTAGAGATTCCAAGGCATGTTTTCCCATGTATTTTTTAGGAAATGACCGTAAGGAGATTAGGTTGATGAAGATTTATTCTTATAGTAAATGCGGAACCTGTAGAAATGCCATTAAGGATCTAGAAGCAAAAAAAATTAAATTTGAGGTGATTGATATCACTGAAAATCCGCCAAGCAAAAACGTTCTCAAATCTGCGGTCAAAGCAAAGGGGCTGCAAAAATTATTTAACACCAGCGGCGTTCAGTATCGTGAACTCAAGATAAAAGATAAACTGAAATCGATGACCGAAGCGCAAGCGATTGACCTACTTGCTTCAAATGGTCGCTTAATTAAAAGGCCGATTGTAGTGGATAAAGATAAAATAACGATTGGCTTTAATGCCGATGAGTATAAACAGGTCTGGGGAAAATAGTCGCTTCATAAGATGGATTTAATTCTCATTACAACCAAGCTAAAGAATCAATTCCCACTTAACCAAAAGGCGGTCGAACCACACCCCAAAAAGGCAGCAATTCTGGTCATGCTTTATCCCAAGCATAACAAAACCTATGTGTTTATGATAAAAAGAGCGTTACACCTTAAATCACATGCAGGGGAAATAGGTTTTCCCGGCGGGGTCTATGACAAGGATGAAGACGAAAATCTTTTAGCAACCGCACTCCGGGAAACCCAAGAGGAAGTAGGAATCAAAGTAGAAGCCTCGCAAGTAATAGCACAGCTTCCTATTGTGAATACCCGATTGGGATTCGAGATCACACCTTTTGTTTCTGTATTCTCAGTAGCTAGAGAATTTAAGTTAAAAGAAGATGAGGTCGAAGAAATACTAGAAATCCCATTGACCTCCTTACTAGCCACGCAACAACGGGATGTAAGTTTTAATCCAGAACAGGACTTGGTTATGTACTGGTTTAAACACAATAGGATTTGGGGAGCTTCCGCACAAATTTTAAGAGAAATTCAATTAAAGATTGGTCGGCAATGAGGCGATAACCTGAAAGCATTTTCCATCATTCCTAATCAGACTGTTATAATATATATATTTGGTTATTGACAAACCCAACCTAATAGAATTCTTTGACAACTTCTATAAATTCCAAAGATCGGTTAGTTTTTGCTCTGGATGTGCCAGATAAGAGAGAGGCCCAACGCTTAGTAAAGCTACTGCATGATTCTGTAGGCTGCTTTAAAGTGGGACTGCAGTTATTCGTTCAAGAAGGTCCTGATATTTTAAAATTAATAAAAGATCATTCAACAGCAGATATTTTTCTGGACTTGAAACTTCATGATATCCCCGCGACAGTTCGTGGGGCTTTAAAGTCTGCGGAAAAATTGGGCGTGAGATACATCACTATTCATTCGCTGGAAGGTGAAGCAATACTTGAAGCATCGAAAGAGGTTAAGGACTCGGGTCTTGAAGTATTGGCTGTTACCTTGCTAACTAGCATGGGTGAGGAACAACTACACGCTTTAGGCTTTGAGCAAGATACTAAAATTTGCGATGTCGTTTTGGATAGGGCATTGCGAGCTCAAAAATCTGGATGTGCTGGTATCATTTGCTCAGGGGAAGAAATTGCCCAAGTAAAGCAAAAATGTGGGGAACATTTTAAAGTTGTGGTGCCAAGCATTCGACCTGAATGGAGCCAAATCTCTTCGGATGATCAGAATCGGATTTCTACACCTAGGAAAGCCATTAAAGCAGGTGCTGATTTGATAGTCGTGGGTCGTCCTATCCGTGATGCTGACGCACCCAAAGAAGCTGCTTGCAAAATTGTTTCAGAAATTGACCCCTTTATCAATCCATAGACTACTGATTTAAAGAGGGACGGGAAATTGGTTTCTACAATTTTTAACTTTATCTATCTTTTAAGTCTGGTTGGTTGGATTGGTAGTATTTTTTTCTTTTCTTTTTTCGTTGCACCTGCGGTTTTCAAAACATTGGATCGTGAAAAGGCAGGAGAAATGGTGGGTATTATTTTTCCTCGTTACTACAAACTAGGTTATATCTGCGGCATTTTTATCCTTCTCAGCTTTCTATTCTCTGGGGCAGAAGAGATAGGTATGAAATGGTGTGCTTGGGGAATTATGGTTTTTGGGTCCGGAATAGCTGGTCTGGTAATCAATCCGAAAGCAAAAAGGATAAAAGAACAATTAAAATCCCTGCCCGAAGACCAGAAGCCTATTGTAGAAGCAAAATTTAAGTTTTTACATTCTTTATCTGTAAAGTTAAATACGGTTGTTCTATTTTCCGGTTTGTGGTTACTCGGTTTAACAGTAATAAATTTTCACCTATAAAACCCAAAAATCCTATATGCACATACTAGGCATTTCCGCTTTTTACCATGATTCTGCTGCCTGCCTAGTGCGTGATGGTGAAATTATCGCTGCCGCCCAAGAAGAAAGGTTTACACGAAAAAAACACGACGCATCGTTTCCTAATAATGCTATCGAGTTTTGCCTAAAAACTGGAGGAGTTCAGGTATCCGACTTGGACTATGTAGGTTTTTATGACAAACCCTTTATAAAATTTGAAAGAATCCTTGAAACATATTTGGGAATTGCACCAAAAGGATTAAAACAATACCTTTCTGCCATACCTGTATGGTTGAAAGATAAATTATGGACTCGAGGCAATATCAGAAAAAACCTTGGTTACGAGGGGCCTGTTATATTTTCTGAGCACCACGAGTCGCATGCTGCTAGCGCATTTTTCCCATCGCCTTTTAAAGAAGCCGCAATTCTCACCATGGATGGAGTGGGTGAATGGGCCACGAGCAGTCTTGCTTTAGGAAAAAATAATAAAATCGAATTACTGCAAGAGCTACACTTCCCCCACTCTCTAGGGTTACTTTACTCTGCTTTTACTTACTACCTAGGATTCAAGGTCAATAGCGGTGAGTACAAGGTTATGGGATTAGCACCCTATGGGCAACCAATATATTGTAATTTAATTCGTGAACATTTGATCGACCTGAAGGACGATGGTTCGTTTCGCATGAATATGGAATATTTCGATTATCTGGGCGGAATGACTATGACCAATGCAAAATTTGCAGCTATATTCGACCACCCAATCCGAAAGTCTGAGTCACAGTTGACACAGAAAGAAATGGATATTGCTGCATCTTTACAGGAAGTGACAGAAGAGATTATGGTAAAAATGGCTCGTTATATCCGCCAAACAACAGGTATGAAAAATTTATGCCTTGCTGGTGGAGTGGCCTTAAATTGCGTTGGCAATGGAAAAATTCTAAAAGAAAAAATTTTTGAAAATATCTGGATTCAACCTGCTGCCGGTGATGCGGGTGGCGCGTTGGGTGTTGCTCTCTGTTGCTGGTACCAAATGCTGGGTAATGAAAGGGTGACTAACGGTTGCGACGCAATGAAAGGCGCTTATCTTGGTCCTCATTATAGAGACAGTGAAATTAAAAATTATCTCGATAGAGAGAACATACCTTACCGAAAATTAGAAGAATTCGAGTTATTGAAAACGATTGTCGCTGACTTGAAAGCAGGTAAAGTGGTGGGCTGGTTTCAGGGCCCAATGGAATTTGGGCCCAGGGCGCTAGGCAGCAGAAGTATCATTGGAGATCCGCGAAATCCAAAAATGCAATCTATCATGAACTTAAAAATCAAATACCGTGAATCATTTCGTCCTTTTGCCCCTTCTGTTCTTGCAGAAAAAGTAAATGAATGGTTCGAGATGGATTCGGAAAGTCCATACATGTTATTGGTTGCAAGAGTACGGGAAGACAAAAGAATTCCCATGACTGAGGAACAGGAGAAACTGTTCGGAATAGATTTATTAAATGTGCCAAGGTCGAAAATACCTGCAATTACCCACGTTGACTATTCTGCTCGAATCCAAACGGTTCATAAAGATACTAATAAAAGGTATTACGATTTGATTAGCGAATTTGAAAAAGAAACGCAATGCCCCGTGTTGATCAATACTTCCTTTAATGTTCGGGGAGAACCTATTGTTTGCACCCCAGAACAAGCTTTCCTTTGTTTTATGCGGACGGAAATGGATACTTTGGTGTTGGAAAACTTTGTCATCGATAAAAAAGATCAGAAACTATTCGATGAGGATAAAAACTGGAAAGAAGAGTTCGAACTAGACTAACCCATTGGCATGAGAGGCAATGATTTTATCTGTTCACAGCTAGTCGTGCGCTTAATCTTTAAATAGATTTTTTATTACTTCCCGTATTAGTGGGTTGAGGAAATTTGATAACTGTGCCCAATTACTCCAGAACAAAGTTTTTTTTTATAGCTTTAGCCGTTCTAGCTATCTATAGCTATGGTTGGAGGGTAACAGAGATTAACTTGGGTGATTTGTTTCGCGACTTCCATTTGGTAAAACCTCTTGTTAAAGAACTTACGCAACCTGATTTATTTTCTCGGGAAAAGAAAATCCAGACTACGGAAATCGAGTTTTTTCTGAAGGTAGATTCAAACAACAATCAAACCTCATCCGATTCAAATGAAAAACGCCAACTGGTTTTATCCCAAAGTTCGGGACAAATTGGGGACCGATTGACGATATTAGGACTTCACTTAAAATCAAATTCTGAAGGCGTATTATTTTGGGTCAATGAGATAGAGCAAGAATTTCCCTTAGGGAAGTTTAAAACTGACTCGACCGGTAAATTTCAAAAAGACATAACCGTACCACCAAGTGCACGAGGAAATCGGCAAATAGTGAAGGCCATTGTAAGTTGGCCTGAAGGATCTTTGCAGGCCAGTGAAACCTTGCGCCTGACATTTGATAAAATGGTAGAAACTCTTTTTCTCGCTTTGATGGCGACCACCTTCGCAATATTAATTGCAGTTCCTTTGAGCCTTTTGGCTTCTAGAAACCTAATGACAGAGACCCTTCCGGGAACGATGGTTTACTATGTCATACGAACAACACTAAACTTACTGCGGTCCATCGAACCCTTAATCATGGCGATCTTGTTCGTGGTTTGGGTTGGCATAGGTCCTTTTGCAGGAGTTTTGGCGCTAGGAATTCATTCCATTGCCTCTCTGGGAAAACTTTTTTCTGAGCAAATCGAGAGTATCGATGTAGGTCCTGTTGAAGCAATTACCTCAGTAGGAGCAAAGCCTCTTCAGGTGGTCCTATTTGGGGTTTTGCCGCAGGTAATTTTGCCTTTTCTGGCGTTGAGCTTTTATCGTTGGGATATCAACATACGGATGTCAACGATCATCGGCTTTGTGGGCGGGGGCGGGATTGGTTTTCTTCTACAACAATGGATCAATCTTTTGAAATACAACGAAGCGGGTACGGCATTACTTGCTATCGCGATGGTTGTAATTACTCTCGACACTCTAAGCGCAAAAATCCGAGAAAAAATTAAATAAAGGCCAGAATGTATTTTACCTTGAATGGATAAGGTGTAATCCCAAAGGCTAATTTAAAATCTTATTTTTTTTCTTATTCCACTTATAAGGAGGAGCGAGGTGATTGAAAATTTTAATAAACTGATTTCCAGATTCAGGAATTTTTAGAACTTGTTTTGTTAATAAAATTTCTTCTGAAGTATATCGATGGCCGTAATATGCTAGGTTGGCATCTAAATCAGCAGTGATAACGGTGCCTTTTAAAGAAACCCCGCCAAAAACCCCTTTGCTTCTAGAATAGGAATAAATTTCTCCCTGCATAAATACGTCAGTAGAAGCTTCGGCGTGTCGCCCTACCGGTCCTGCTGAAATTGCAATATCAGCCCCTAAGGAAAACTTCTCATTCAATAACCCTTCCAGTCCCCTTTGTGACATAACGAGGAGAATTAGATCAATGGCTTCTGCCCCGACTTGGAACCCAAAGCTAGCACCTGTGGTATATAAAAAAGCTGGCGGTCCCCATTTGCCGGTGTCTGATGCGCGGACAGATGCAATCCCTTTTCCATATCGACCACCTAGAAAAAACCCGGCTTTAAGCATTGTTGGGAATACAATGATAGCTTTGGCTTTAGATATAAGACTCATAGGAATCTTCTGATCCGGTGACTTCTGAATCTCATCCAAAACCATTTGTGATGTGCGAAGAACTTTTCTTTGTTTGTTGCCATCCCCTTGAGCCCAAGCTACGCTCGACACCAATAGAATTAAAATAATACTCGAAAAAAATAATTTCATTGGACCCTCAAGTTAATTATCTGCCCTTACTATAATCAATTTATGCTTCTAACTCAACATCTTTGAAATATAGACAAATTAAAATAAACTTTGCTCTTTTATCTTTACCGCTTTACCATGCGCGGTAATGATCAAAGAAAATGTTATAAAATTTTTAGGGGTCAACGGAATACTTTCTGAAAAACTGGAAGGTTTTGAGCACCGCCCCCAGCAAGTGAAAATGGCTCAAGCAGTCGAAACAGCTTTTAGCCAAGCTAAGCACCTTATTGTTGAAGCAGGAACGGGGACGGGAAAAAGTCTTGCTTACCTTATCCCGGCGATTCTTTGGGCAGTAGAAAATAATAAAAAGGTTGTAATTTCTACTTATACCAAAACCCTTCAACAGCAGATACTTAATCACGACATTCCTTTTCTTCGAGAAAAACTCGGTATTTCTTTTCGTTATGCTCTATGCATGGGCAATGAAAACTATCTTTCCTTGCGCAGGCTGGAACGCTCAGCTCAAACAGATTTATTTAATAAAGCCGATGAAGAAGAACAGCGGGATGGAATTTTTGGCTGGGCTGCAAAAACTGAAACAGGTTATCGAAGTGACCTGCCTTTTGAAGTAATGCCACAAGTCTGGGAAGAAGTGGGAAGACAAAAGGATCTCTGTCTAGGAAAAAATTGCAAAACTCATTCATCTTGTTTTTATTTTAAAGCCAGAAAGAAATGGTTTGGGGCTCATTTATTAATTGTGAATCATCACCTATTTTTTGCAAATGTCGCAAATTCTGGTGCCGTACTACCAGCTTATGACGCGGTGGTGTTTGACGAAGCGCAAAATCTAGAAGACGCCGCTACTCAATTTCTAGGACTGGAAATTTCAAACTCGAACCTTATTTATTTTCTTGATCGATTGCATAATCCACGTACCAAAAAAGGATTATTAACACGACTAGATCATGCCATAGTGCCCCACGTTAGAAAACTTGTCATGACTGTTCGGCAGGCTATCGATGCATTCTTTACTCATTTTTTAGAAGAGTATGGTAGGGAGGATCGCGTGGTCCGTTTTTACAAACCTCCTGTTCTAGATAATGGAATTTATGTTCCTATGGAAGCACTTCGTGAAAGCTTAAAATCTCTAGAAGCAGGATTGCATTCTGAAGAAGACAGGATCGATGTAGCAGCGGCAGCTGAAAGATGTTTTGAATTTAACAATACCGTATCGGCTATTCTCAACCAGAATTTGTCGGGGTATGTTTACTGGATTGAAATAGTAAAAAGAAAACGAATTACACGAGTTGTCTTGAGAGGTGTTCCCATTCATGTTTCAGAAGAACTCCACGCACAAGTTTTTAATAAATTAGATCGTATGATCATGACCTCTGCAACATTAACCACCAGCCAAAATTTTGAATTCATCAAAGAGCGTTTGGGATATCACCCTACTGAAGAATTACTTCTTGATGCTCCATTTGACTACTCCAGTCAGACATTATTGTATACCCCTCATGACCTTCCTGAGCCGGGAAGTGAAACTGGGCCCTATGTGGAAGAACTTTCGGATCGGTGCAAGGAGCTTGTTATGGCATCGGGGGGGAAAACTTTTATTTTGTTCACCAGTTACGCATTGCTCAATCAAATTTATGAAAAACTTGATGATTCGAGCCTTCCATTTCCATTAATTCGGCAAGGAGACTTGCCAACAACTTTGATGATAGATAAGTTTAAAGAAAAACCTTCGGTAATATTTGGAACCAATTCTTTCTGGCAGGGTGTGGATATCCCAGGGAAAGCATTGCAAAGTGTTATCATTACCAAACTACCATTCGATGTCCCCAAAGAACCTCTAACAGAAGCTCGAATAGAGGAGCTTAAGCGCCAAAATATCGACCCCTTTTTACATTATCAAATTCCACGAGCCATCATTCAGTTAAAACAGGGATTCGGAAGATTGATCAGGAAAAAAACCGATAAAGGTGTTGTCTCCCTTCTTGATTCAAGGATTAGCAGAAGGGGTTATGGAAAAAAATTTATCACCTCGCTTCCCGTCTGCCCTGTGACCACGCAAATAGATGAGGTGAGAAACTTTTTTTTTGAGGAAAATTCATTCTGAGTTGACTGAAAATTTTTTCCAATTAAAAATTCAGCCTCCCAAATAATGTTAGGTCAAAAAAGAAATAATTAAAGTTATGATTGGCCACTTGGTCAGCAATATTTTTTTAAAAACAAAACGTCGCAACCAGTCCAGCGAACAAGCTCAGGAATGTAATTGATTAGGAGTAAATGAAGTTTTAAGAAAAATCCCTGTGAGTCGACTGATATAAGGTGCATCAGGTAAATACGATATTGCAGTATATTTTTGAAATGCTATCGAGATGTTTGAATATCCCTTGTTCATGTTTCAGCTATTCTTACTAAATAGAATCCATAGATGAGACTGAGGTCTAAAATTGCTGAATCAGCGATTTGTCGGTGTCAAAAGAGGTGTATAAATAAAATTTGCGAGGATAGTTAATTTATCCTGTTGGATATTTTTTGGAAACGGATAAAATGGAGCGGCCTCTTTAACTGCTTTGAGCGCAGCAACATCAAGAATCTCGTGCCCAGACTGCTCAACCAAGCGCACTCCCATTAAATTCCCATCTTTAGAAATACGAAACGTTAAAGAGAGATCACCGCTGATGCCTTTTTGTGCCGCAGGCAAAGGATAAATCCAGACTCGTTCAATTTGATGTTTAATGCGAGCAAAATAAGAAGCATATTTCACCTTCTTTGTATCTAGAGATACGGGCTCACCATCATCGAAATCCTCTAACAAATCTGTGTCTATAGAAGCAAATTGTTCTGCATCGAATCCGTCTAAAAGAGTCAGCGTATTAACCGCCCTCTCCTTTTTCAGGGGTGAGGATTTCGGCTTTTGGGTCTTGTCAGAAACTATAGGTTTTAAGTTTCCTGTATCTGACTCAGGCAACGGTTTTTTTCTAGGTTTTAGGTGGGATTTTTTTAGAAGATATTTTTCAAGGGCGATACTTTTGCTTTGAGTTCTACTTGATCTGGTTTTACCGATCGCTCTTTTAGGTTTTGGAACGGCAGTTGTTTTTCTCTTATAAATCTTTTTAGGGGTTATTTTTTGGTTTGAATGGGACCTGCGATCAAACTTTGCAAGAAGTTCATCCCTTTTTGGTTTTTCTGGTTTTACGGGAGGTTTTGGGGTATCAACATTTTTTTTTACCTTTGAATCCATCGGGTTTTTTGTTTCAAAATATTTCACTTGAATTGGAGGAGGGCCTTTAACTGTTTTCGCTTGAACAGGTATCAACATATGGGCAATGAAAAGTGAAATATGGATACCCAAAGAAAGCAAAATAAATCTGGATATCCGAGTTTTATTTAGCGGATTATTTTTGGCCCAATCTATTTTTCTTTTACGCAAAGTTAAAACCTGAAAAAGTATTCCATTGTAAAATTGACCTTATAAATATTATAGCGTAGTTTTTTGACCATTTATAAGTCCAGAGGTGGACTATTAAGGTACTTCGTCTGGTGTAGAATTCAGTAGTTTACACTTTTGCTTATACCAACGATAGGCCTGCTCGACTTCAGGTAAATTTGCGTTAGGAGAAACATAGTTTCCACCCGAATCAAAAGGTTCGTAACCCATTTCTAAGGTCTGGTAAATATGGTTCAGGTAGGATGGGAAATTTCGGTACATGGGGATTTCATTTCTTAAGAAAGGCATACCTTTTTCTCGAAATTTCATTAATTCTTTCCCAAAAGGGTGGATTTTTTCTAGCTCTCCTTCCTCACCTTGATTACTTGCGAAATGAGTCAAGGACTCAAAATCTTCCCAATCTTCGAGAGCATCCACATCTGAAACAAAAGATGGATCGTCATGCAAGTTAGTAGTTATTGATATATTAAGGAGATTTGACATGCTTTTATGGAAATTTCTTCTCGACATTCCGAATTGATATTTATCCTCTGGAGAAATTTTTTGCACATGAGATCGAAATGTAAAAGCATGGTCAAGTAAATACGGCAAGGCTTTGAAAAAGCGAACAGGATTTTTCAAAGCCATCTTTATTCCGGCATGAATAATTTGACCATCTTTTCTTGAAGAGTGTAAGTAATCAATAATTACAGGATCCATTCTCTCAAAGTTAATCGGGTATAAATTGGGTTCCTTTAATTCATGCAAATCATTTCCATGGTCATTGAGAATCCGGTAATGATAATTTCTTTTAACAAATTCACTACCTGGTTTTTCATTAAACTCAGGGAACATATTTTGACGTGAATTCAACCAAAGAATAATGTTGTGGCTTTTGTTGCCCTTAAAACCCAAAACTTTTTCAAGGTCATATAAAAAAGGTAGATCACCGGGCTGAAATAAAATCAGTTCGTTATCTTCAATTGAAAGCTTATTTCTACCTAAACTCAAGGTGTGAAGAAGATTTAGGTTTTGGTCATCTTCTCGGACAAATTGTATTGTTTTCCCATAAGTGTCAACTGTGTTCAAAAAAAGTTCTAACACACGCTGAACTTCAGTCGATCCTACAACAACAATTTCCTTAAGACTTGAACATAATAAATTTCCTAAGGCATAACACATCACTGGAATGCCATGAATTAAAAATAAAAATTTTAGACGGTCGATTTCATCATCTTTAGAACGCAGGATGAGGTGGCTGACACCATTTCTGCCCGCTGCTATTTCACTTTTTGCTTTTGCAATACTTAGATTATCAGCCAACTTTCGGGAGTCATATTTGTTGTGGCTGAAACTGACAATGCATTTTTCGATCTGAATTTTATTTTTTGTTATGACCATAAATATAATTGATTGCTAAATTGGTGATATACAGGCCTGATCTTAGAATAGAGAAAAGCTCAGATATTCATAAAACCTAGATATTACGTTTCTAGAAAAATAAGGAAAAGTGATACGATTACTATGTAAACGTCCATCCTATAATAATGTGTTGGATAACCCTAATAAACTTTTACGAAAGCGGTTACATAGAGCGTCAAATTTTGCTACGCTTTGAAGTGAACCTGATTTCGTTCCTATTTTTGATCAGCGCTAGAATTTTGACGTTTTCGGGGGGCTTTGGGATATATATAACTATATGTTTTATTTGACAAATTTTATTCTGTAGATATAATATTTTTAGTTATGGAGATAAACCTTGAATTAGAAAATTTGAGCATTATCGGCGAAAGTAAGCCTATCCGTGATGTTTTTGACGTTGTTGCACGTGCTGCCGGGTCGCAAAGTACCGTCATGATTTATGGTGAGAGTGGCACGGGAAAAGAACTCATCGCTCGGGCCTTACATATGAACAGTCCGCGCGCTTCTAAACCTTTTATTGCTGTTAACTGCGGTGCCATTCCTCACGAGCTTCTTGAAGGCGAGTTATTTGGTTACGAAAAGGGTTCATTCACCGGCGCGATCAACACGCGTATTGGCCGAATGGAGTTAGCGAATCAAGGGACTATTTTTTTTGATGAAATAGGCGATATGCCGACTTCCATGCAGGTAAAGCTTTTGCGGGTTCTGGCAGAAAGGGAAATCGATCGTATTGGCAGTACTAAGCCAATCTCCATTGACGTACGCGTAATTACTGCCACCCATAGAAACCTGGAAGAGTCCATTAAAGGAGGTAGCTTTCGTGAAGATCTTTTTTATCGACTCAATATTATTCCAATCAATCTTCCCCCTCTGCGTGAAAGAAAAACAGACATTCCCCTTTTAGTGAACCATTTTTTAAAACAGTTCAATGGAACCGCGAAACCCAAAACCATCAGCGATGAAGCGATGCAATTTTTGGTGAATTATTCTTGGCCTGGAAATATCCGTGAATTAGCAAATTTTGTAGAACGTATGGTGGTGTTAAGCATTGGTTCAACCATAAGCCCGCGTGATCTTCCAGAAAAAGTGCTCGGTGATACACCTAAAGAAAAATGGCAGCCTCTGGAAGAAGAGGAGGAAGGCAATCCCGCGCAGATTTTGCAGCAATCCCTAAGACAATCTTTTCATGTGGGAATCCCAGAAGAAGGCATCAACCTTAAAAAAATGGTTGAAGCGTTCGAAAAAGAATTATTACTCGAAGCGTTGGAAAAAACAGGTTGGGTGAAAAACAAAGCCGCAAACCTGTTGGGCCTCAACCGCACCACTCTCGTAGAAAAACTCAAAAAAATGAAAATCGCAAGACCTACACGATAGGTCTCTGGTCGGCCAATTTTTTTAGCGGATATAACAACTTAAGGTTTAGCACGGGATGTTTGTTTAAAAAGCATCCTTTTTTGCATCATAATGCCAGGTACGGCAAAATGGCCCGCGGGGGACGATTAATAAAATTTGGGGTACTCGGTGGTAATATAGTAGAAGTTGATTTCAGGCGAGGCGGAAAAGATTCCGAAACTACAGCTAAGGCTTGATGATACGGCTTGTCTTATGGGTGTCAACAAACTTATCTCTTCGAGGCATAAAGAAGTTTAATGTGGGGGTATTATACTGCTTCCCACATGCTAAGGAGTTAGCCTTCGATACGGGCGTTAGCGAGTTCCTGGCCGACTTTGGTAATGTCTTTCACAAATTTTTGGAAAGCATGATCGGTATCTTTATGCTGGGTTTGTTGGCGGATATTCTCTCCATCGGCATCAATTATAAGGTCCAAAACATTGATCCCCGGTGTTACATGATGTTTTCTGATTTCTACTCTGATTTCATTGATTTCCATGGATCTTTCTCCAAACTAAACAGTTATTACGACAAGCAAAACAAGGTTGCTTATTGTAGATAGAATTAGGAAATAAATTAATAGCATTTCAAAGGAATGGGGTCAAGACTCTTTATTCTTACAAGCTTTAAGGTTTTGCTCCTTCTAGGGCACAGGACCAGTGAGTTATAAGAGAATAAGAGGACATTATGAAAAACTTAAAACAAATTATTGTTCTTTTTGTTATTGCCGGTTGTCTGGGAGCATTTTTTTATTTTGACTTAGATCAATATCAATCCCTTAAGTATATAAAAGAACAGCAAGCCAATTTTTCAGAGTTTTATAAAGAAAACACTTTATTGGCGATTAGCGTATACATGGTGGTTTATATTGTGTCGACGGCGCTTTCTCTACCCAGCGCAGCATTTCTTACCTTGTTGGGTGGAGCATTATTTGGATTGCTGGTTGGAACGATTCTTGTTTCTTTTGCTAGCACCATTGGAGCAACGCTTGCCTTTCTTGTGTCACGTTTTCTACTTCGTGACTGGGTACAAAACAAACTTGGAAGTTATTTAAAACCATTCAATGATGGGATTAAAAAGGACGGAGGCTTTTATCTATTTACACTCCGTTTAATCCCTGTTATTCCGTTCTTCGCTATTAATTTGGTCATGGGTTTGACTCCCATAAAGGCGATTACTTTTTATGGAGTGAGCCAATTAGGGATGTTGGCAGGGACTGTTGTTTTTGTAAATGCCGGAACGCAACTTGCGCAATTAGAATCTCTAAGTGGGATTGTTTCTCCAGAAATACTTTTTTCTTTTATCTTATTAGGGATTTTCCCTTTTCTCGCCAGAAAACTTTTAAGCTTTTATAAAGGAAGAAGAGTTATGAGTAAATTTAAAAAACCCAAATCTTTTGCTTACAACATGGTGGTAATTGGTGCGGGATCGGCAGGATTGGTTACCAGTTACATTGGAGCTACAACCAAAGGGAAGGTGGCATTGATAGAGAAACATAAAATGGGAGGGGACTGTTTAAATACCGGATGTATTCCCAGTAAAGCCCTTATCCGTTCTGCTAAATTCATGGCCGATGTAAAAAAATGTCAGAAGCTAGGCTTTAAAAGTGCTCATATCGAGTTTGATTTTGCGGAGGTGATGGAGCGGGTACAACGTGTTATTAGAACCGTGGAACCGCACGACTCTATAGAACGGTATACATCCCTGGGGGTCGAATGTTTTACTGGGGAGGCAAAAATAATTTCTCCTTACGAGGTGATGGTTAATGGAAAAACTCTCACCACCCGCAACATTGTTGTTGCCACGGGAGCACGTCCTTCCATTCCCCCCATTGAAGGAGTTGAAAATATTGAATACCTGACTTCTGATACCATTTGGAATATTCGCGAACAACCCAAAGACCTGCTTGTTCTCGGGGGTGGACCTGTTGGTTCTGAACTCGCTCAGGCATTTTCCCGACTAGGCAGTAACGTGACACAGGTCGAATGTAATAAGCGGTTGATCCCAAAAGAAGACCCGGAAATATCGCAAATGGTTTTAGAAAGTTTCCAAGATGATGGAGTTAATGTGTTGGTAGAGCATATCCCAAAAAGATTTTTTCACCGGGACGGGAAAGATTTTCTGGAGTGTGAAAATAACGGCAATACGGTCGAAGTCGAGTTTGATACACTGCTGATTGCCGTGGGCAGAAAAGCCAACACAACGGGATTTGGATTGGAAGGGCTAGGAGTAAAATTAACTGCACAAAAAACGATTAAAGTGGATGAATATATGAAAACCAATATCCCTAATATATATGCCTGTGGGGATGTTGCCGGGCCCTATCAATTTACTCATATAGCTGCTCATCAAGCCTGGTATTGCGCTGTTAACTCTATGTTAAGCCCATTTTTGAGATTCAAAGTCGATTACAGTACTGTGCCTTGGTCGACTTTTACTGACCCTGAAGTGGCACGCTCAGGTATGAATGAAATTGAGGCAAAGGAACAGGGTATACCCTATGAGGTCACCACTTATGGAATCGATGATTTGGACCGAGCCATTACTGATGAAGCTGCGCGTGGGATTGTTAAGGTATTGACAGTGCCGGGAAGGGATAAAATAATTGGTGTAACTATTGCTGGGTTACACGCAGGCGATATTATTTCAGAATATGTAGCCGCTATGAAAAATGGATTTGGTATGAATAAAATTCTGAGCACAATCCATATTTATCCTACCCTGGCTGAAGCAAATAAATTTGCTGCAGGGAACTGGAAGAAAAATAATGTTACCAAAAAAGCTTTGGCTTGGGGCGAGAGAATCAATCGATGGAGGAGAACCTATGTCTAAAGTTCTGGTTGCTTTTATTACTTTTTCTGTTTGTTGTTTTCTGTTAGGAGCGGCTTTATGATTTGTGTTCCCATTGTCGGTGCCTCCATGCCCAAAGCATTGGAGCAAATCTCAGCAGCTGAAAAGGTTGCTGACATTATTGAGTTGCGCCTTGATTTGATTGATTCCTTTAATCTCAAGGCTCTATTAAAAGCAGTCACTAAACCCGTGATTGTCACTAACCGGAGTAAATTGGATGGAGGGCAGTTTAAGGGCAACGATGAAGAACGCTTACAAGCATTGCGCGATGCTCTTGCGGCAGGAGCCAATTATGTAGACATCGAAGTTTCTACTCCACGTGAATACTTGCAACCTTTCTTAGAGAGTTATGAAACTTCACGCATCATTCTTTCTTATCACGAATTTTCTAACACTCCCGATGATTTAAACCCACTTTACGAAACTATGAGTGCTTTGCCTGGAGAGATTTTAAAAATTGTTACCTATGCCCGCGACCTTAGCGATAACCTAAAGATGCTCCAACTTCTTGAACGTGCCAAAAAGGAAAATAAAAAATTGATAGGACTTTGCATGGGAGATCTGGGAGAGATTAGTCGAGTGCTTTCTCCTCTGTATGGAGGGTTTCTCACTTTTGGCAGTCTGGAAACAGGACAGGAAAGCGCGCCTGGGCAAATACCGGCAAATTCCCTCAAGGATATTTATCGAGTTAATAATAAGCGCAAAGACTTCAAGGTTTATGGGGTCATTGGCAATCCGATCTCTAAAAGCATGGGTTACCTGATTCATAACCGTGCTTTTCGTGAGATCAACTCAGATGACATTTATGTGTCATTTCTAGTGGAAAATGTAGAAAAATTTTTTATCACGTTCAAAGATTTCTTTTCAGGATTGAGCGTTACTATGCCAGCAAAAGAAAACATTATTCCATTGTTGGATAGCGTTGATACCACAGCGCGAAGTATTGGATCCGTCAACACCGTTGTCCAGGAAGAAGGAAGGTGGGTAGGCTACAATACAGATTATTCTGGTGCCATCGCGGCCCTTGAAGCATACACTTCCTTGAAAGACAAAAATGTTTTGATTATTGGATCAGGAGGCACAGCAAGGGCCATAGGCTATGGAGTAAAAGAAAAAGACGCAAGGTTGACGGTTACTTATAATCAAAATAAGGAAAGGGCTGAAAGCTTGGCTCAGGAGTTAGGCTGCAAATTCGTTCATTACAGGGACACAGGCACTCGATCCATAGACATTCTTATCAATTGTTCGCCGGTTGGAATGAATCCCAATATAAATGAAACGCCATTTCTTTCCAGAGACCTCAAAAAGGGAATGGTTGTATTTGACTCGGTTTATAATCCACTAGAGACAAGACTGTTGCGCGAGGCTAAAGCAGTAGGATGTACCATTATTCCTGGAAGTGAGTTATTCATCAATCAAGCGGCGAAACAGTTCGAATTATGGACTGGAAAAGCGGCTCCTATTGATGCCATGCGTGAAGTACTGATGGAAAAGTTGACCTAACCGTTAGGGCCGTAACGGGGGGTAGTGGGGTCGATCACCTGTGACCATGCATCGATGCCGCCGACCAAATTGTGAACTTTTTTGAATCCGCTTTCGACCAACTCTTGTGCCACCATCTGCGAACGCTCGCCATGGTGGCATATCACTACGATTTCTTCCTCAAAAATAAATTCCTGCTGACGGTCCACGACTTCGCCTTGAGGGAAATTTTCTGATCCTTCAATGGCGGCGAGGGAAAACTCCCAGGGTTGGCGAACATCGAGTAAAAAGATATCTTCTTTGCTATCCAGCTTTTTTTTTAGGTCAGTAGGCTGTAAAGGATTAACAGAGTTCACAGTTTTTTTATTGAAAGCCCATCATTGGCCAGTAAAAAACTAGCAGGATTAAAAAACAACCCAATCCGAACAAACTGAGAAGCGAGCCTGACCAGATCATTTCTTTTAAGGTCAGAAACCTTGATGAATAAGCCAGTGCCGAAGCGGGAGTTGCAATGGGCAATATGAAAGCAAAATTGCTTGGCAAAATTACAGTCATGGTTGCTAAAGCGGGATGTATGTCATAGGCCGGGCTCATGCTGATAGCTGTAGGTAAAAGAATTGCGATGACAGCCGAATTACTCATGAACGTAGTTAATAATGTAGACAACAGGGCGATAACCAAAAGAAATATGATTGGAGAATCGACTATTCCAGAAAACAGTTTTTGAGCAAGCCACAATGCGGCACCTGTTTCTGACATGACTTCACCCAAGCAGATTGCACCCCCATACATCAGAACGATGGCCCAATTAATATGGGTTTCTACCATTTTCCAGGTGATTAGATTTAGGACAAACAAAAGGACAATAGATAAGATGGCTATGTTGGCGATTCCTAATTGATCGCCAACAACAAACCAGCAAAAAAGTGTTATCACCATAACAAGGGCAATGCCTTTTTCCTGAAAGGTCAGTTGTCCCATGATATGAGATTTATGTTGTAATGCTTTTCTTGCGGCTTCAATGTCTTGAATGTCAGGAGGGAACAAAAATTTCAATGCCAGCCAACCTCCAGCAAACATCGTTAGCACCAATGGAAAACTCAACTGGGTGTATTGAAGAATGCCGATGGTTACAGTGCCGACAGTAGACTTTTCTAGTATTTCGACAGCCAGTGGAACCCTGCCTCCGCCGAGAACGGTCATAGCTCCCCCTATGATACATCCCCAAGCCATGGCGAAGTACATACTCTTTGCAAAGACGGAGTTTTCTCTTTTAAGGTTCAGCGACTGTGTGATTTCGTGAATGATGGGAAACAAAATCACTGCCACCGCATGTTCTGACATAAAGCAGGAACTAATTCCGGCAAAACAATAAATAGAAATCATTAATTGTGATGGGGTGTTGCTCCAATTCTTCATAATCCAGATTGATATTCTTGTGCTGAGACCGCAAGAAACCATAGCGGCCGACAGAATAAAGACACCAAGAATGAAAAATACCGCCTTGTTGCCAAAATAAGCGTAAGCTTGTGAAGCTTCCATCACTCCCAAAAGAGGGACTGCGGCGATGGCTAAAAGACTGGTTATAGATAATGGGATTAGATTGGTAGACCATAACAACACGCAAAGCACGAAAAGACAAAGGACCTTGTAGCCTTCAAAAGAAAGATCACTGGGGCCTTCTTGGATCAGTAATAACGCGAAAACCCCAAAGAATAGAGCCAAAAATAGGTATCGACGCAGCCGATCAAACAGCACAATCCAAAGTGGACGACGGTCCACAATAATTTGATTGGGTTGTGAATGAGATTCAGCCATGATATTTAGGTGCTAAAAATATTAAATGGGTAATTTTATACAAAATGGTTCAGTCTGCGATGATAACCCGTAGATACCCTAAAGGGCTATAACAATTTTTCAGTGGGAAAACTAAAGAAAGGAATCAATATTTCAAGTCCAACGGAATGATGCCCTTAACCATTGGTTTTTAGTGGATACTTAATGCAGGTTTTGTTTCAGGTTGCCATTGAATTTTGAGTATATCGACCATTTTAAAATCAATATAATATAAAATTTTTTGGGGTTTATGAGTTTTCAATGGTATCTTTGTCTAATTACACTCTTTTTTAGATTTTCAAAAGAAAATTCTAGCATTCTGTGGGTTTTATAAGAGTGTTTTGAATGGATAAAAAACAACAAATTTTTGGAAAAATCGGTATTTAAAACGACACCTTAGCTACTTTGAAAGGCTTTACTTAATGGGTATGACTATTACAGAAAAAATACTTGCTGTCCACGCGGGGAAAAATTCTGTCGCCCCGGGCGACAATATATGGGTAGATGTAGATGTTTTGATGACGCACGATGTTTGCGGGCCAGGTACTTTTGCAATTTTCAAAAAGCAATTCGGTGAAAATGCGAAGGTATGGGACCGCGATAAGGTTGTTATCATTCCCGATCATTTTATCTTTACTAAAGACACCCACGCCAATCGGAATATAGACATCCTGAGGCAATTTGTAAAAGAACAGGATCTGCCACATTATTACGATGTTGGAACAGACAACTATAAAGGAGTTTGCCATCTGGCTCTGGCTCAGGAAGGATTCAATCGACCTGGAGAAGTTTTATTTGGGACCGATTCCCATACTTCCACATCAGGGGCTTTTGGTATGTTCTCAACCGGAATTGGTAACACGGATGCTGCATTTATTCTGGGTACAGGAAAGCTTTGGGTTAAAGTTCCAGAATCCATGTGTTTCGAATTTACGGGAACATTTCCCGACCATATTATGGCAAAAGATGTCATTTTGAATGTGATTGGTGATATTGGTGTCGATGGTGCTACATATCGGGCTATGGAATGGAGAGGCGATGCAGTGATGAAGCTTTCCATGGAAGAACGCATGACCCTATGCAATATGGCGATTGAAGCTGGGGGTAAAAATGGCATTATAGAAGCGGACGAAGTAACGATAGACTATGTTAGGCAACGCACGGACGCACCTTACAAAGTTTATCATTCCGACGAAGACGCGAAATATTTCTTCAAAAGAACATACAACGCAAATGAAATGGAACCCATTGTTGCAAAGCCGCATTCCCCAGACAATAAAGCCAAGGTCAGCGAATGTGAAGATGTAAGGCTAGACCGTGCCTATATCGGGTCTTGCACAGGGGGCAAGTTGACAGACTTTATGGCTGCAGCAAAGCTACTTAAAGGCAAAAAAGTACAGATCGACACTTTTATTGTTCCTGCGACTCGCGAAGTGGAAGAAGACCTTCATAAGGAAAAAATTGACGGGGAATCTCTGATCGATATTTTTAAAAATTCAGGTGCTTATCTGGGAGAACCTTCCTGCGCAGCTTGTCTGGGTGGACCCAAAGATACTTTTGGGCGTGCGAGTGATAATCAGGTAGTGATCTCCACGACCAATCGGAATTTTCCTGGGCGGATGGGTTCGAAGCAAGCTCATGTCTACCTGGCATCTCCATATACTGCAGCGGCATCGGCTTTAACCGGACATATTACAAACCCTGCTGAATTTGTTTAATAATTAACCCTACTGCCATGAAAAAAATAATAGAAGGTCTTGCATATGTATTGGGCAACGATATTGATACCGATCAGATAATTCCTGCTGAGCATCTGGTATACAGTTTGAGTGACTCAGAGGAGAAAAAAAATTATGGTAAATTTGCACTTTCCGGGGTTCCTGATGATCAAGCGGGGTTGCCAAACGGCAATATATCCTTTACGGAAGGCGAAAGTTTTGAATCGAAGTATTCAATTGTGGTGGGGGGAAAAAATTTTGGTTGTGGTTCCTCTCGTGAACACGCACCTGCCTGCATGGAGATTGCTGGCGTGAGGGCAGTGATTGCACAATCGTATGCTCGGATTTTTTACCGTAATTCTGTGGATGGAGGATTTTTCATCCCTTTTGAATGTGATACACGCTTGGTGGAAGATATAAAAACCGGGGATGATTTAAAAATTGATCTGACCGAGAATACCCTGACCAATAAAACCCAGGAGAAAACTTATGATCTGAAATCACTCGGTGAAGTCATAGAGATCATTGAGGCTGGAAATATTTTTGAATATGCCCGAAAAACCGGGATGATTGCTTCATAGCGGTGGAAGTTGCCCTGATGTTTTCGAGTGAAACTTCTTGTTATCCATTCCTACCAATTGCAAACTCGATTTATCTACATTTTTGAATGAAACGAACCCAAGAAACGTAATTTTTGTGGGATGCGAAAAGCCTTATTTTTTGTTAAATTGATAGCTTAATATCATGGAGAAAGTAATGGGTTCTAATTGGAGGCGTAGTTTTATTAAACCTATTTTTATAATTGTTGCTTTCTGCATATTCATTGCAGGGGCTATATGTAATGCGATAGGCTCTGAGCAGGATATGATTCTTATTCCAGCAGGGCCTTTTAAAATGGGAAGCTCTGATAAGGATATCCTGTGGGCGGCTAAACGGTTTCATTCTGAATCTTTGGATTGGTACAGGGACGAAACCCCGCTTCACGAAGTGACTTTGCCGGATTTTAAAATTGATAAATTTCTTGTGACAGTTCGTGATTATGAAATATACCGGCAAGTGACCGGTAAGGTCGCGCCACGCGAACATGACAATGCAAGATTTAATCAACCCAAGCAACCCATAGTTGCGCTACCGTGGAAAGAAGCACGAGACTATTGCCTTTGGGCTAAAAAACGTTTGCCCACAGAGAGAGAATGGGAAAAGGCCGCAAGAGGTACAGATGCCAGATACTACCCTTGGGGAAATGAAGCAGATGCTCTCAATACGAATATAAGAGGAAAAGGCGATATTTATAGATATAGCAATCCAGTGGGGGCAATGCCTGAAAACGCTAGTCCTTATGGGGTAATGGATTTGGCGGGAAATGTTTGGGAATGGACGGAAGACTGGTATCAGCCACATCCGGGCAATCAATATGATAATGATTTATATGGAGAACAGTTTAAGGTCATGAAAGGCGGGTCGTGGAATTCAAACCTGGACTTAGCTCGAGGCTCAGTGCGTGGTAAGGCATTACCGGACGATATAAAAAATTATATTGGGTTTCGTTGCGTGGCAACGAATTAATTGTGGAGGATTTTATTGTGTTGATAAGAAAAAAAATAGTTCAGGTTATTTTAGTTTTAGGGTGGTTGGTATGGTCGCTTCCGGTTTTTGCAGCAGGTGGCCATGAAGCAAAATCCGGTGAGCATCCTGGTAAACAAGGGAGTAGTCATAGTGGACCGCCTGGAGGCAAACACGGAGGGTATAGTGGAGGACATGGAGCTAAAGGAAAACACGGTGGTCATGGATATGGTCGTCGCAAAGGTCCGCCAAAAGATATCTCTGCACATATTCGAGAAAGGCTGGATGCCGATGGCAGTAAAATAAATCTCAATGGTTCTCAGATTGGGGTGAAGGGAATGAAAATTCTTGCCAGCACTCCTGAGTTAAAAAATGTTGTTTCCCTAGCGCTGCAAAAAAATAACCTAGGAGATGAAGGCGTGCGAATTTTATGCGGATCAGACACGTTTCAACATGTTAAAAAACTTTCTCTGTGGGGCAATGATGTTTCAGAGAAAGGTGCAAAAATGATATCTAAATCTTCAAACCTACAAAATCTGACTGAACTCAAGTTGACTCGCAACAAAGTAGGGGATGAAGGAATTGTTGCAATTGTTGGCTCGCAAAATTCGAAGAATATTACTTTTATGGATTTAAGCGCAAACCAGATTAGTGATAGGGGGGCAATGGCAATTGCAAATTCACCTCATCTTGTAAATCTGAAAACTCTGGATCTATATAATAACCAGATTACAGAAAAAGGGATGGAAGCTCTATTAAACTCCAAGACTTTAAAAAGCTTGGAATTACTTATACTGATTCGAAATGAAATTAATCCGGAATTGTCCGACGACTTAGCAAAAAACCATAGTCTACCAAGTTTAAGGCGATTGGAAGTATTTTAGGAAATAGAATTTTGTATGCAAAAATATTTTTGAACATGAGCAAGGTTTTAAATTAAGACTTGCTAGTTGCCAAAAAGAATTATCGATTTGTTTGAGATATTTTTATATGGTTACCTGTATCGACGGTCATTATATGTGTCAATTTTTTCTACGACCTGAGTGGTGCCCCGCATTAGAACATCTAGCATATCTTTCAACGCTTCAAGTTCCTCGCTAGGATTTTCCGCGTTTTTAAAATTTACGGCTTCCTCCGTTATTTCCTTAACGATTATTTCAATTATTTCGTGTTTATCCATAAACTCCTCATTTAATAAAATTTCTTATGGGCTCAAGTGTGTTAAATATACAGTGTTAAATCTATAATTGACCAGTGTAATTCTAGCTGTGGTTGATAACTAAAAATGTTATCTATGGTAAGTAACGACCATTGTATTACAGGTAAGTAGGGGAGTTGGGGCTGGAGTTATTGAATTACCTACACTGGATGAACCATTAGCACTTAGGACTGCCGTAGGAAGTGCTAAATCTAAAATGTAATGATTAGTTCTCCCACCTACATGGTCAGATCTGACCATCTTTTAAATTGTTACTTTTTAGTTGCTCCGAATACTATAAACTTTCAAAGAACCACCCCATAATACATCAACAAACCTTCCTATTCATGTTCGTGATTTAACTTGAAATCGGTAAAACCCAAAAGCGGTGTGTACACGTTGTGTACATATCGAGCGCTCAAAATAACGGTAAATCAACCCGAAACGGGTGTCCGTTTGGACCAATTGGAGTGAAATTTAGCGGAAAATAAAGAGAAAATAATGCTTGAAAAAATCTCGTAAGTGTTTGACGGGGAAGAAGCTATAGTGCTGGGACGGGACGGAATCGAACCGCCGACACGAGGATTTTCAGTCCTCTGCTCTACCGACTGAGCTACCGTCCCAGCAAAGAGCGAAACCTATCATACTCCCTAACTGCTGTCAATTTCTTGGGGTCATAAATTATTCATTGCTAAGAACTATTTTGTTATAACGATCGAAATATAGTTTTGGTATCTTGCTTTTATGATTACTGAAGCTAATAGAAATTGCTTGTGATATCTTTGCATTAACTAGCTTCCCTGCAGAATTATAAACTTATTATTGAGATGGAAACCAACGATACCATAGCGGCTTTGGCAACACCGCCAGGAGAAGGAGGAATAAGCGTGATCCGCATCAGTGGAGAAAATGCTCTCACTTTTGCTCGTGGCTTGTTTCATTCTACATTTGATATTTCGAATAATATTCCCCCTGCTCAAAAAGTTTTGTTTGGCGAAATACGTGATCCAGAATCAAATCGTGTGATTGACCAGGTTCTGTTTACCTGGTTTAAAAAACCCAACAGTTATACTGGAGAAAATGTGGTTGAAATAAGTGGTCACGGTGGTACCCAGGTATCAGCCACATTGTTGAAGTTGATTTTAAGACAGGGTGCAAGGTTGGCAGAACCTGGAGAATTTACACGCCGGGCTTTTATCCATGGCCGCCTTGATCTCACTCAGGTCGAAGCCGTAGCCGATCTTATAGGCGCTGCATCAGATAGAGCGTTGAATTCTGCTGTTTTACAACTCAAGGGTGGGCTATCCCGGCGGATCAACAATTTATTAGACCAACTGTTGGCAGTGCAGGCCCAGTTAGAAGCAGCGATTGACTTTTCTGAAGAAGGGTTAACCTTCCAAAGTCGTGAAACTACCGGTCGGCAAATTAAAGAATTAAAAAATGAAATTTTTTCTCTAGTCAGTTCTTTTCACCAAGGAAAAATAATTCGAGAAGGCTTGCGCATTGCTCTTGTGGGTAAACCTAATGTTGGGAAATCGAGCTTACTCAACGCACTCTTGCAGGAGGACCGAGCCATCGTCACAAGTATTCCAGGAACAACCCGTGATACTCTGGAAGAGCGAATACGTGTTAAGGACATTCATATTGTCGTTACCGACTCGGCAGGTTTACGTGATAATCCCGAAATTGTTGAAGAACAAGGCATCCAAAGAACCCATAATGCATTAGCGCAATCTGATCTTGCATTGGTGGTGTTTGATCCATCCCAGTCATTCGATGGCAATGATGCATTGCTGATCAATGAAGTTGGTGATAGGCCAAGATGTACACTGCTAAATAAATCTGACCTTGAACAGAAATGGGGGAAAGAAAAAATCGATAAATTCCTTAAAGGTGAAAAACCGATTTCGATTTCTGCAAAAACCGGAGCCGGGATACAAGATCTAAGTGAAGCTATTTATAATTTTGCGGTAAAAGGCGAGCGGGCAGGGGAGTCCATCTTTATTACCCGTGAACGTCACCGCAACCATTTACAGCAGGCGACAACAGCATTGGATGCTGCATATACAAACATGAACTCCGGTTACTCTGAAGAGCTCATTGCTGTTGATATCAATTTGGCGATGGAACACATTGGTTCGATTCTTGGAAAAACATTTGCGGAAGACTTGCTTGATAAAATTTTTGGTGAATTCTGCATTGGCAAATAGCAGCAACCTACAGTTGCCTAAAGTTTAGGATTTTTTGAGAAAGCATTTCCAGATGAATAAACAGGAGGGGTGCATTACTTCCATCTACCAACGATTGTTACCTTAAACTAAGACATTCTAATTAATAGCAATAACTTTCTATTCTCCACGGTAAAATTCTTGAAGAATAGAATAAATTTTTGGGTTTCGTTATGCCGGATAATTCAAATAACCTGTTTTGTTTTGGCATGGGTTTTACTGCTCAAGCTTTGGCAAAAAGAATGCACGGGCATGAATGGGGTGTTGGGGGTACCTGTCGTTCAGTAGACAAAAAAGATTTTTGTGAGAGTTTATTTCCCCTTCCATTCGATGGAACCCAAGCCACGGAAGAAATTTCTGACGCCCTTAGTAAAGCAACCCATTTACTGGTTTCTATTCCACCACAACCTTCAGGGGATGTGGTTTTGCAAAATTTTGGTTCGAAGATCGCCGAATGTGAAAAATTGAAATGGATTGGATATATTTCATCAACAGGGGTTTATGGTGATACTCAAGGTAAGTGGGTAGATGAATCTGCATCCACGCAACCAGTAACAAAACTCAATATGCTTAGAGTGGAAGCCGAAAATCAATGGTTAAATATGGCAAAAAAAAATGGTTTACCGGTTATGGTATTCCGCTGTGTAGCGATTTATGGCCCCGGCAGAAACTTACTAGTTTCTGTTAGACAGGGACGAGCACGGCGCATTGAAAAACCGGGTCTGGTTTTTTCTCGGATCCATGTTGAAGATTTAGTGCGAACCTTGGAAGCATCTATCAAAAACCCAAAGCCTGGGGAGATTTATAATGTAAGCGATGACCGTCCCTCTCCGCCATCCGAAACCGTTGAATATGCCTGCAAGCTTTTGAATGTTAAGCCACCGCCACTAATTCCTTTTGAGTTGGCAGAGTTGTCCGAAATAGCACGTGGCTTTTATCTAACCTGTAAGCGGGTGGGTAATAAAAAAATTAAAGAAGAACTGGGAGTAAAACTCAAGTATCCCGATTATAGAAGTGGGTTGGACGCAATTTTTAAAGCTATGTAAATGCCGAGTTTCAATTGGCGTATATACCTCAAGCCAAAAAGATGCTGTTGACTGTGTTTCGTTAACTTATCAGACTATTTAGTAAGTTAAAGTCCGGTGGGGTAATGCAAAAATTTACTGTCGATAGCGAATTTTTCTTTAAGATGTTTACCAATCGATTTCACGCCTCCTGTTTCTGTGCCGTAGTGACCTGCAAAAATTAGTATGCAATTTCCTTCAATGGCCTCATGAAAATGATGATTGGCGCCTTCCCCGGTGATATAACAATCGAGTCCTTCCTGAATTGCTTGCTTGACGATGTCTGCAGCACCTCCAGTGACTAGACCAACCGTTTTCACTTCCCCCTGCCCGATAATTTTTACTTGAGAGCCGAGTTTTTGCTCAAGCATTTTTCCTAAGCTTTCTGCTGATGTAGGGGAGATCGAACCCTTGAATCCAATTTTTATACCATCGTATTCTCCAAAAGGTTCAAGGTTTTCTAACCCGATCCAATTGGCCAGTGCCCGGTTATTTCCATAAACTGGGTGCAGATCTAGGGGAATATGCGCGGAGTAGAGTCCGAGGTTTGCCTGTATCATGGCTGAAAGTTTTTCGTAATGTTGACCCCGAATTGGTTGCAGTCCAGACCAAAACGCTCCATGATGTACAAACATCATCTGACATTGTTTTGCTATAGCGAGGTCAATCGTGGCTTGACATAAATCGACCGCCAGCCCAATTTTTTTTATTTCACCGCGATTTTGAATTTGTAATCCATTCAGTGCTTGCGGTGCATCTCGAATAGAATTTATTTCCAGAAGGTTGTCGAGATAGTTGCTGAGTTGTAGAATATCCATGTTAGAAAGTATAACTTCTTATTGACGGTAGAGCCAATAGTGATCAATTTTATTTTGCGCAATTTGTGGCAGCGAATCATCCTGCTAATATTTATTTCTATCATTTCGCATGCGATCGTTCACTTGGCACCGGGCGAGCCAGCTCTTGTAGATCCCTCTAACCCTCGCATGAAACCGGAAGACATCCAGCGTATACGAGCAGCCTTTCATTTGGATGAGCCTCTGCATATTCAATATGTCTATTGGGTGAGAGATCTATTTACGGGAGAATTGAAATCTTTTAAGGACAATCAACCGGTCATGGGGAAAATATGGGAAAAGTTCCTCAATTCTCTTCCGCTGTTTTTAATAGCAACTTTTATAACCTGGTGTTTGGCATTTCCGATAGGCATTCGAGCGGCGGTTTTCCGTGATTCAAGCTTTGATCGGTCCAGTACTTTTATTTCTTATGCCTTGATTTCTATTCCTGGGTTTTTCCTTTCTTATTTATTAATCATTTTTATGGTAAAGACTTTTAATGTTCCTGTTCTGGGAATGCGGACTTTTGGATTAGAAGGAGCGACATTTTTATTCCAATCGATGGATCGTATATGGCATTTGACCATTCCTGCGTTGATGTCTGCAATTGCGGGCACGGCAGTTTTATCGCGTTATGTTCGATCACAAATGTTGGAAGTCATTCATCAGGACTATATGCGTACGGCTCGTGCAAAAGGGTTGCCTGAAGATCAGGTTATTTATCGTCATGGATTGCGTAACGCATTATTGCCTTTCATCACAATGTTTGGTTTGACCATTCCGGGCCTTATAGGTGGTTCAGTTATTTTTGAACAAATATTTTCTTGGCCAGGAATGGGGAGACTTGGCTACGAAGCTATATTGGCCAGAGATTTTCCTATAATTTTAACACTTAACTTTATGACAGCTATTCTGGTTCTTGTGGGTACGTTGGTGTCTGACATTCTTTATGCCGTGGTGGACCCACGAATAAAATTTTAGTGGTTAGAGTATGAACGAGTTGATAACGACTTTAGAAACGGATTCTTTGCCACCCTCAAAAGGGATATTTCAAGAACGCTGGGATATTCTCAAGAGGGACCGAATAGCCTATGCCAGTTTTTGGTTTCTTATGTTTTTATTGGTATTGGCATTTTTTGGGAAATTATTGACCCGATACATTATTGTTTTTGATCCCAAAATAGTACGTCTTTCAGAAAAGTTTTTGCCACCCTTGACCGCATTCACAAGCACGATAACTCCAAAGGAAAATGTGCCAACTTTTGGTATTTATTTGTTTGGTACCGATGAGTTGGGGCGCGATGTTTTTGCGCGTATGCTGGAAGGAACTTCGGTATCGTTGAGCGTGGGGTTTGTTGCAGTAGGCATTATGTTAACAGTAGGAATATTCTTTGGTGGTATCGCAGGGTATTATGGTCGGGTAAAGGTGGGATTTATTACGGTTGATACAATCATCATGCGGTTTGTCGATATAATGCTTTGTTTCCCCACGTTTTTTTTAATACTTACGGTAGTAGCTTTATTACCCCCTAGCATTTATAACATTATGATTGTGATTGGGTTGACCAGCTGGATGGGGACAGCACGTTTCGTGAGAGCCGAATTTTTATCGCTTCGCGATCAGGATTTTGTTGCTGCAGCCCGAAGCCAGGCTATTCCCGAATGGCGTATCATTTTTATTCATATGGTTCCCAACGCAATCGCTCCCGTGCTAGTCTCTGCAACACTTGGTGTTGCATCGGCAATTCTTACCGAGTCGGCTTTAAGCTTTCTTGGTTTTGGTGTGCAGCCTCCTGATGCGACCTGGGGTAATATTCTTTCAGATGGAAGAAACTTTCTGTTTGATGCGCCCTGGCTTACATTCATTCCAGGTTTTACAATTCTTTTAGTCGTTCTTGCATTTAATTTGTGTGGCGAAGGCTTACGTGAAGCATTTAATCCGAAACTCAAAACAACAACTTGATTTCAAATTCATCTCAGTCTCTTTTAATTGTCTCGCCTACGGGTGCGGATATATGGAGTATTCGATAGAGAACTGAAATGTATCGACCCATTGCATTTAAGGTGTCCTTTGATATTTGTTGAGAAGATAAATAAACAGTTTGGCTCAAAAGTCATTTTTCGAGATGTGAGTTTTCATTTGCGTCCCAAGGAGAAGGTTGGACTGATTGGCGAAAATGGTACCGGAAAAACTACGTTGTTTAAAGTCATTACTGGAAGGGAATCTTTGGATTCCGGGCAGGTGACATTAAGGAAAGGCCTACGTTACGGCCTGCTGGAGCAGGATCAGGAAGGAGGTGAGGAATCAGTCTTAGAAAGAGTGGTTCTGGGTGACCCTCATTTCTTGCAAGTGAAAAAAGAAATGGAAAAGCTGGAAGCGGATCAAAAATTCCAGGATCGCTACGGTATGTTGCAGCATGAATTTGAGCGGCTTGGTGGTTATGATCGCGAAGCAAGGGCTAAAATTATTTTACAGGGATTGGGTTTCAAGTTAGGACAGTGGGAAAAATCATTGAACCAACTTTCCGGGGGTTGGCGCATGCGGGTAGAGTTATCGAGAATTTTACTTCAGCGTCCCGATGTATTGCTCCTTGATGAACCTTCAAATCATCTCGATTTACAGTCTGTGATCTGGTTAGAATCTTTTCTGCAATCATATGACGGCAGTATCCTTCTAATTTCCCATGATCGTAAATTTCTTAATACACTCACTACCCGTATTTTTGAATTGGATCGAGAAAAATTAACGGTCTATTCTGGCAATTATGATGACTATGCAAAGCAAAAGGAAAGTCAACGAGCTCAACTCGAGTCGCAGGCGACAAATCAAAGTCGACGCATTGCAGAGGTGGAAAGATTTGTAGAAAGGTTCCGCGCCAAAAATACAAAAGCAACGCAAGTGCAAAGTAGGATAAAAATGCTGAATAAAATAGAGCGAGTAAAAACACCTGAAAGTAGTAGGTCGATTCATTTTCGGTTTCCGCAACCGGCAAGAACAGGACGAAATGTTCTGGAGATGGACAAAGTGACAAAATATTATGGTGCTTTGAAAGTGTATGAAAAATTTTCTATGACATTAGAAAGAGGATGCAAAGTAGCTTTAGCAGGCGAAAATGGAGCGGGAAAATCAACATTGCTTAAAATGATGGCAGGTGTGCTCTCACCTGACAGCGGGGAAGTGAGGCAAGGTGTTAAAGTCTCCCGATCTTATTTTGCACAGCATCAGGGGGAATTGCTTAATTTTAGCCATACCGTTTTAGAATCTTTGCAGGAGTCGGCTTCTGGGCTTTTACAGACTCAACAACGAAACATTCTAGGTGCATTTTTGTTCTCCGGAGACGATGTCGAGAAAAAAGTTTCAGTATTGTCGGGAGGGGAAAAATCCCGATTGGCTTTGGCCCGAATGCTTTGTGGCAAAGCTGTGCCTTGGAATAAGTCTTCGTTACCAATAGATGCGGAGGCTTCAGCACCACCTTCATTAATTTTATTGGATGAGCCGACCAACCATCTCGATATTCGTTCACGGGAACATCTTGCTGCTGTTCTTGCCGATTATGAGGGCAGCCTTGTAATCATTTCGCATGACCGATATTTTCTAGATGGTTTCATCAATAAAGTTTGGGATATCTGCAACGGAAAAGCGCGTGAATACGATGGAAACTATAGTGAATATGAAGATGCTAAATCAAAAGACGAGCTAATAGAAGAAAAGAAGCAAGGAAGACATGTCGAAAAAAATGCGCAAACCAGTTCCACATTGGAAAAGGAAAGAAAAAGGAAAGAGGCGGAAGAGAGGAACTTGCGTTATAAGAGCTTAAAACCGTTAGAGGCTCGGTTGGAAGAAGTGGAGAACCGTTTGGAGATTTTAATAGCGGAAAACGAGAAACTTCAGTCGGAACTTGCTGATTCCGGTATTTATGAGGCGGACCAAAAAGGTCGTTTGATGAAGACTATGGAACAGCAGCGAAATCTTAACGATGAAGAACAAACTTTAATGAAAGAGTGGGATGAACTGACTCTGTCTATTGAAGAAGTCCAAAAAAACTTAATACTTTAGGGTTTTATGAGATATTGAAAAAGTTGAACCTTACGGTACGAATTATTTTCCATCGTTTTTACATTTCTGGGATGGTCTCAAAAAACAGTCAGCGCGAATAACAGCCCTCTTTTTTACCAAATCACCAAGAAAACCGAAGTAACAACTATACTTAGAGGTATGTGATACATACTATTTGGTTCCCAATTGAGCAGGTTGAGCCTTTTCCCACTGAACAACCCCTTCCCAAATGTACGCAGAGCGGTTGCCGTGTTTGACGACAAGCCAGCTTTTATTATTAAACTCGATATTTGTTCGCCGTATAAATTCAAGTTCGACTCCCTTATTCAATTTTACGATTTGCGGAAAAACAGTTCCAGGGCCTTTTCGAAGAGCAGCACCATCCGCTATAACTTTTAAAATCTTTTTGGAGTCCACCAATATTGAATTTGGAGGCGCTACAGATGTTGTTATTGGAGGAGTAGGTGTGGGTTTTTGGGTAGAAGGCGGTAAGGGTAAAGCTTCATTACTGGAATCTAAAAATTTGACAAATATGGGATTAGAAACCAAATACTCCATTGAATTGATAGAGACTTTGATCCTGTAATAGGCGCGTTCCTGTTGTTTGTTACTAACATCTCTCCACGTTAATTTATAGGGTAAGGAAACAGTTTCTTGTTTTGCCAGTATACCGTTTCGGATGATTTGAATTTGTGCAGTATTATTTTTACCCTTAATAGATCGTAGTTTAATTTTTATGGTAGGGAGATCGGTTGAGGTCAGTTCTTGCCCCAAAGTTGCTTGTCGGCCAGTCTTTTGATCTTCAATGAAGAACTCATCCAGAGATAATCGGTTGGCAGCATTTTGTCTGACGGCATACATCCTGCCTTTTCTCATGGCATCTAAAAGGGTGTCGCGTTTTTTTTCTCGAACAAGAAAAATAGTTCTTACTGACCCTAGTTTATTGTCGTTCTGATCTTCGCATAGGTGATTGTTGCCGCCGTATCCCCATACGGGTTGTTGGCGTTGACCCCGTACATATTCCATAAGAACCTGATCCCATTGTTGTCCTGCTTCTACTTGCTGAATTGGATGATCACCGATTACCTGAAAACCGGTATAATTTTTTGTTTTCAGCAAGTCCTCAGGATATGGAAGTGTTTTCAGCTTAGTTGTTCCTTCCCGGCGAATGCCAGAATTAATTTCCATATGATTCCAGAAAACCATTGCCCCTTTCGAATTCGCATAGTCGATCATGTTTTGATAGGGTCTCATTCCTTGATCGCCATGATAGGCATCGAAAGGCGAACTTTGAAATGGATGATTATTGAAGGTCAATAAAAGTAATAAGATCATCAGAGGAACAGTGAAAGCACGAGCGTATCCTTTGTATACTGCCCCAACACTCACCATAAACAAGAACCCCATTATGATGAATTGTTGTAGTAACGGATCGGTATAATTTAAAGAGAAATTGCTATTTTGAAGAGGGAGTTGCTCGTATTCTGGTGCGGTAGACAAGCCCACAATTAAAAGGTGCTTGTCCCAATTATGTGCGGTCAGATTTCCATCATAATTACTGCCGGACCAATAATAAAAGGGACTAGTTTCTACACCAGGAATGAGAATGGTTTCTTTAATTAGATGATTATTTTCATTGATTTCAGATATGAAGCCTGCAGCGCCACGTCCAAGTACAGAAGGGCCTCCTATCTTATTTTTAAATATGCGCTCAAAGGGTTTGATGCCGAACTCAATAGAGTTTCTGGCATAGTCACTAAAAACAATAGCGTCAATTCCAAGCTTTTCCGATTGATTGGCAATATCTTTTATAGATGCACAGCCATCACTGAAATTAGTTTTAATATCTGCGATTCCATCGAGTTGCATGTAGGTAGCGAAGGACAGAGAGGGAAAAGCCAGAGTAAACCAAAATATCAGTAATGAGCCCCAACGATAGAGTTTTGAATATCTATGCAGATGAAAAAGCATCAGGCCAAAATTTCTCCTAAACAGCGACAACTTTTAGTAATTAAGTGCTGTTAGCCGATGAATTTTTATTCAGGTTATTTGCTTAAGTAAGTAACCGATTGAATTTCTGATCTTAAATTTTATAATGTCCTCAGAAAATATGATATACTTAAATGGTTGAGAATACATCCCTTAGCTATTTGATTTTTGCATCTGAATTAAGAGGGAAAATAATAAACCGGGCATTTTCGTTTATCCTCCTGCAATGTTTCTGTACTTATCTTATTGAAGTATCTCAATTGGTTTGAAATACCAATCGTTTTGTACTTTATGTGCCCGCCTAAAATCCTATTGGATATACTTTTATGACTGTTAGAATCCTTGTCGCTGACGATAGTATTACAATTCAGAAAATTGTTGCGATGGCTTTTGAAAACGAAGATGCGGAAGTAGAGGGCATCGGAGATGGACAAAAAGCCTTTGATAGGATTCCAGATTTTAAACCAGACATAGTTTTAGCAGATGTGGATATGCCTGGGCTTAATGGATTTCAGTTATGTAAAAAAATAAAAGGAACATCTGATCTTAAAAATATAAAAGTAATGCTTCTTGCTAGTGATTTTGAAGGTTTTGATGAAGAACTCTTCAAAAAATGTAGGGCTGATAACCACATTTCCAAGCCCTTTAAGTCTGTTGACATTGTTCAAATGGTGACACGGGTTATGGAAGAGGGCAACACGACAGAGTATGTGGATGAGCCCGCATTGCAAGAAAATGTTGTCGAAGAAGGACCAAGTAATGATAATGATGACGAACCCAGCCTGGAAGAACTTCTGGAGTCTGTCGAAAAACTTTCCATCGATTCCAAAGAAATTTTGGATACGAAGGGACTCATAGAAGACATTGAGGATACCCCCCTGCTTGCTGAGTATGAAGAACCAGACCTCCTGGAAGAGCAAACTTTTTCAGAAGACGTCATTGCTGAAGTGCAACCGAGAAACAGGGACAATCTGGACAATCTAGATTCTGCCTTTAAAGAAATTGTTGCTGGTGATTCACAACAGCAATCGGTTGCTACATCTAATATTAAAGAATCAGAGATGTCTGCTTTAGGAGGTATTATTCCTGAGCCGGAAGAGCCTCTGGAAAGAACGGCGCCCGTAGCTTCTTCAAAGTCTGAAAGACGGCTTTACCCTGCTGAAGAGATTGATGAAAACCAGAATGCTATTACTGGGTCATCTTCATTTAAGTCGACTCATTATCAGGGTTCCCAGTTGCAAGAAATGGAATATGAAAATAGTCTTGGCCGTTTGAATAAGGTCACCGGAGAGCAGGTTAAACATACTCTTGAAAAGCTACTAGATTCTTCTATGCAAAACGAAATGACCGGTCTTTCAGAAATTATTGAGAAAACAATTCGGCAGGTAATCCGTGAAATTACTCCGGAAATTGCCAGATCCGTTATCCGTGAAGAGATTGAAAAAGTCAAAAAGATGTAAAGAACCCCTATTCCAACGGATAGAGTATTCAATAAAATTTTTTATTTTAAATATGAAAAAGCCATGGGGAAGAAAACCCGATTGTGGGGTTTAATATCTTTCTTTATCAGTAATATTTTGGTACAACGCTCTCTCTCCTTTCAAATAAATTAAGCATATTTCGGAATGCCATAACTTACTTTCAATTCCGAGCGAGGTAATAGCTTTTCTGATGTCAGTAATTTTTGAATGATTCAATTAGATAAAAAATACGAACCTGGTGAAGTTGAAAAACGCTGGGGAAGATTTTGGGAAGAAAAAAATTTTTTCCACGCGGATGAAACCAGGGAGTCTCCTGCATTTTCAATAGTCATTCCACCGCCCAATATCACAGGTCGATTACATATTGGTCACGCCTTCAACAACACCCTGCAAGACATTCTCACCCGTTGGAAAAGGATGCAAGGCTGCAATGCGCTATGGCAACCCGGTACCGACCATGCTGGAATTGCTACTCAAAATGTTGTCGAAAAACAACTGCATGAGGAGGGAACGGGCCGTCAGGATCTGGGTAGAGAAGCATTTGTCAAGCGTGTTTGGAAATGGCGTAATGAATCTGGCGGAACCATTACCAACCAACTAAAAAAACTGGGGTGTTCGTTAGATTGGGAACGCGACCGTTTTACAATGGATGAAGGGTTGTCAAAAGCGGTGCGTGAAGTTTTTGTTAGCCTCTATGAAGAAGATCTTATCTATAAGGGTGACTATATAATCAACTGGTGCCCGCGTTGTCATACAGCACTTTCCGACCTTGAGGTAGAGCATCAAGACATGCAGGGATATTTATATCATTTAAAATATTCTATTAAAGATAGTGAAGATTTTCTGGTCATAGCTACCACAAGACCGGAAACAATGTTAGGTGATACAGCGGTTGCTGTTAATCCTGATGATGAGCGTTATCAGAAATATAAGGGTAAAAAACTAATTCTGCCTGTTTTGAATCGTGAAATCCCGTTAATTGAAGATGATTATGTGGACACATCATTTGGTACGGGTGCGTTGAAAGTGACTCCTGCTCACGATCCAAATGATTTCGAATTAGGAAGAAAGCATCAATTAGAAACAATAAATATCATGAACCCAGATGGAACCATGAACTCCATCGCAAGCCCTACTTATGAAGGATTGGATAGGTTTGAGTGCCGAAAAAAACTAATAAGCAATTTAAAAGACTCAGGGGTCCTGATTAAAATTGAAGACCTAAACCATTCGGTCGGTCATTGTTACCGGTGTCGGACCGTAGTAGAACCTTATTTGTCTAAGCAATGGTTTGTGAAGGTTAAGCCTCTCGCTGAACCGGCAATGAAAGCGGTACGGGACGGAAGTATAAAAATAGTTCCCAAATTCTGGGAGAATACCTATTTCGAATGGATGGAAAATATTCGTGATTGGTGCATCTCACGACAGATATGGTGGGGGCATCAAATTCCAGCTTGGAATTGCAAGGCTTGTGGTGAAGTGGTAGTCGCAAGGGAGACACCAAACTCCTGTTCGGCTTGTTCTTCGACCGACCTGGTTCAGGAAACGGATGTGCTGGATACTTGGTTCAGTTCTGCTTTATGGCCATTTTCTACTTTAGGTTGGCCTGAAAAAACCGATAGCCTCAAACGCTTTTATCCCACATCGGTGCTTTGTACTGGGTTCGATATTCTTTTTTTCTGGGTTGCCCGGATGATTATGATGGGCTTAAAGTTCATGGACGATGTTCCTTTTCGCGATGTCTATATTCATGCTCTGATCCGTGATGCAGAAGGACAGAAAATGAGCAAGACCAAGGGAAATGTAATTGATCCCCTAGAGGTGATGGAACAATATGGGACTGATGCCTTGCGTTTTACCCTTGCCGCTTTTGCTGCTCAGGGAAGAGATATCAAGCTAGCAGAAGATCGTATTGAAGGTTATCGTAATTTCTGTAATAAATTATGGAATGCCTCGCGGTTTGTATTTATGAATTTGGAAGACTATAAAGGCTCCTGTGCCCTTGATGAAAGATCAAAGTTTTCAAGTGCAGATCTTTGGATATTGAGTCGACTGAATCGAGCCACGAAAGAGGTCAATGAGGCTTTAGAGGCTTTTAGGTTTAACGATGCGGCTTTGACCGTCTATAAATTTATTTGGAACGAGTATTGTGACTGGTATATAGAGCTTACTAAATCTAAGTTGGCCGATCCGGGATCGGAAAGGGTAGCAGCGCAAAATATGTTGATCCATATTCTGGACTCAGCCCTTAAGCTTTTACATCCCTTCATGCCATTTATTACTGAAGAAATTTGGCAAAAACTTCCTCAGGATGAAAATAGCATCATGGTAAGTGTGTTTCCAGAATACCGGGAAGCACAAACTAATGAAGCGATTGAAAAAGAAATGGCAGTGATAATGGAAGTCATTACGGCCATTAGAAATATCCGGGGAGAGATGAATTTGAATCCAGGGTTAAAACTAAACGTTTTAGTTAAAACTCAGAACCCTGAAATACAACAAACATTACAATATCATGGGGAATATGTCAGGGAATTAGCTCGTGTAGAACAGTTGGAGACAGGCTCGAATATTGAAAAGCCCAAGGTATCCGCGTCTTCGGTTCTCGGAGAAATGGATCTGATCATCCCCCTTGAAGGGATGATGGATTTTCAGGAAGAACGTAAGCGTGTAGAAAAAGAGTTGAAAAAAATTGAAAAAGATCTAATATTTCTAGATAAGAAACTCTCCAACCCGGATTTCGTTAAGAAGGCGCCTGTTGATATTATCGAAAAGGACGAGCAGAGAAAGAAATCTCTTTCCTTAAAACAGGCAAAGCTTGAAATTCATTTGAAAACCATAGAGCAAGGTTTATGTTAACCGCCCAGAGGAAATTGTTCGTTTCCTACTTCTTTTTATTTTATGGATGCTAAAATAGGTACTCTAGATCGAAGTGAAATTTCTGAACAATCTCAATGGGATTTGTCGGGATTATATTCATCTAACGAAGAATGGAATAAAGATCTCGAAACGCTGGAAGGCGATGTTCCAAAATACGACAACTTCCGGGGAACGCTTTCACAATCTTTTGTCAAACTCAAAGAGTGCCTTGAGTTTGATATAAACTTTTCCAGAAGGCTGGAAAAGCTTCATACTTTTGCCCATCTTAAAAATGATGAGGATAAAACCAATAGTTTTTATCAGGGAAATTTTGAAAAGTCGATAAGGCTGCTCAATGAAGCCGGGAGAGCATCCAGCTTCATTCGTCCAGAGATCATGGCTATTCCAGAGGAACAAATCGATCAATTTCTTGAAGAAAAGGAAATAGAGTTTTACAGGTTTTACCTCGAACAGATTTTACGCTATCGCGATCACACTCTAACAGATAAGGAAGAGCAGCTTTTAGCGGCATCAGGAGAAATAAGCCGAGCTGCGCGGGACGCATTTGACATGCTGGATAATGCCGATCTTCAGCTTGGTGAAATCGATGATGAAAATGGAGAACCGCTTCCCTTAACGCATGGAAATTTTCAGAGTCTGATGCAGAATTACGATCGCCGGATTAGAAAGGACGCATTCCATAATTATTATAACGCTTATGAGTCGCATCGTTTTACATACTCCACCTTGCTTTCCTCGAGCGTGAAAAAAGATTTGTTTTATTCGCGGTCTAGAAATTATTCTGGCTACAGAGCCAAGGCAATGTTTTCAGAAAATATTGCTGAAGGGGTATACGACAACCTGATTGAGTCGGTGCACCAGAATTTAAAACCTCTTTATAAATATTTTGAGTTAAGAAAACGTTTGTTGGGTCTTGATGATTTGCATGTCTATGATTGCAGTGTGCCACTGGTAAAAAATATCAAATGGCATATGCCATATGAGGATGCGGTAGAAAAAATTAAAATTGCACTACAACCTTTAGGGCCCGAATATGTTAAATTAATGGGCAAAGGACTTTTGCAAGATAGATGGACGGATCGATACGAAAATAAAGGTAAAAGAAGTGGTGCTTATTCTTCGGGTTGTTACGATTCGAATCCTTTCATTCTAATGAACTTTGCAGAGGATAATATAAATAGTGTATACACCCTGGCGCATGAAGCCGGTCATTCCATGCAATCCTTTTATTCAAGGAGAAACCAACCGTATTTGTATTCTGACTACACAATATTTGTTGCAGAGGTCGCATCGACATTTAATGAATCATTATTGACAAAGTTTTTTCTGTCTCAGGATATTGAGCGGGACATGCATATTTACTTACTTTGTCGTGAAATAGATAATTTTCGTGGTACTCTATATAGGCAAACTATGTTTGCCGAGTTCGAGCACAGAGTTTATGAGGTTGCAGAAAATAACCAACCACTTACAATCGAAACTTTTCAAGAAATCTATAAAGGTTTGCTGGAACTCTATTTCGGCTCGGGTCTGGTGCTAGACGATTGCCTTTCGCTAGAGTGCTTTAGAATTCCGCACTTTTATTTCAGCTTTTATGTTTATAAATACGCAACGGGAATCTCAGCCGCATATGCTTTGGCCGATCGGGTGCTTTCCGGAGGCGAACAGGAGTTGGGAGATTACCTTAATTTTCTTAAATCAGGAGGTTCCAAATACCCAATTGATTTATTAAAGGATGCAGGAGTAGATATGAGCTCACCTGAACCGATAAATACAGCGCTCTTAAAATTTTCTGTTCTGGTAGATGAACTTGAAAATTTAACTCTAAAAAACTAATAAATTATTAATCTTTTCAAAATTTAAAAGGAACTTTTTAAAATGCAGAATACATTTAAATCATCCTCAACCTTTTACAAAGGAAAACCGTTTTGAGAAAAACAGGAAAGTTCCAAAAAAATAGCGGTAATAAACCAAAACGGAATCCTAATAACCGTCAGGAACATTCTTCTTCAAGAAGGTCAAATCAAAACCTAAATTCGGATTCTGGAAATTCAGTCTCTGGAAACTCGAGTTCTAAGAAAAAATCAATCCACCCCTGGGTGTCTTCTAGCCCAACTTCCTCGCAGGCGCTGACTTCACATATTTTGATGGCAAACAAAAACCAATCGGGAGGGAATTCTAATAACCGTAATAAGCCACAGGGACAGAAAAGAAGGAATCCCTCACGTCAGCAAAGAGAAAATGGAAGTAATGGCGGATCTAGGTCAAGGAATCATATTGATAGGAAACAGAATGGAAATCGAAACCCTTCCAATGCAAATGTTTCTGCAGAGGACACTCGCATAACCTCAGGCTCTGAGAAAGAATTAGAGGGAAGCCTGGATGCGTTTAGCTTGTTTTGCGCCTATCACTTGGGGATTGGGCCAAATAAAGAATACAAGCCTTCCAACATAAATGAAGTCGCAAAGCGCTTTGGGCAAGATCAGGGAGTTGTTAAACAAGCTCTGAAAGAATGCAATATGGACTCGGCATCTCTGCTTAATAAGGATTTCGATATGGCCTTAGCGCAACTAGATATACAGGTTGCTCCCGAGGGTATAGATAAAATGGAACTTGCAAAATCCATTTACGAGGAATTTCTGAAAGCACCCAATATAAAAAGGGATTGGAAAAAAATTATTGAGGAAGATCGAAAAGAAAACAAAAAAGTTTTTGGTTGATTTAAGTCGTCTTGTTGTTGCTAAAAAATATTAAGGTATAGAGGATTCGGACTGAAAGCGCTTTGCTCTGCCATCTGTCAGAATGCTTCCCGTAGGTACTCTTCGGAAGTTTAAACCTTTTTGGATAATCTGGTCCTGAATTTTTTTTACCCTTCCATTTGAACATTTCAAGTCGTTCATCAAGATTGAAAAGGCAAACAGTTCCCCATCCTTTGATTCAAAAAATCCTGATAACGCGCTGACAAAATTCAAGGTTCCTGTTTTCACTCGTGCCTTGCTGGAACTTTCAACTTTAAGCATTCTATGCTTCACATTCCCATCCACACCCATTACTCCTAGTGCCGTAACAAACTCTGGATAAACACTTAAGTCGTTTTTTACGTTTCGCAAAATATCCACTAGGATCAAAGGTGATAGGCGATTTTGTCGAGATAGACCAGAACCATCAAAAATTCTATATTGCCCCGATTCATATCCCAATTGCCTCATATATTCTTCAAAAACGCTTAGCCCTTTTTTTGTCGAACCTGGTGGGCCAAAATGCTCAGCACCAATGGTTTTAAGAATTTGTTCAGCAACAAAATTATTGCTAAATTTATTCAAGCCACGAAGGGTCAGCGCCAGAGGTTCGCCTTCATGCGTATAAAGCTCCACTGCATTTTCCGGGAGTTTTCCTTCCAGCAATTTTCCATCGAACTTTATTCCTGCAAGTTCAATATACGATTTGAAGACATTCAGTGCGTATTGAGTGGGTTTAGTAATATTTAAAAAATACTGCGCGCGGGGTTGCCCCAGGTTTATTCCTCCTGAAATAGTAATAAGATCATGGTCTTCTTTGTCCACTCGATTTACGATTAATCGATTACGTCTTCCTGGTTTTAAGGTCCGCGCGTTATTTTCGAGCTTGATGTAACCGTTTTCGGGTTCGATGACAATTTCCGGCTGATCCCCGATCTTTCGTCCCGGACTCACATAAACCTTTATCGTATTAAAATTAAACGATAACGATCCTAAAGGTGCTTCATAAGCTTGCGCTCCTGGATTTTCAATCCAGGTCTTTACCCGTTTCTTTTTGTCAAAGAAAGAATCGTCGCCAATTATATTTCCTTTGATTTGTTTTAGGGGAAGATTCCTCAATTCATTTACTAAAAGCCATAGCTGTTCTGTAACCAGTTTGGGATCACCAGAACCTTTTATGTATAGGTTGCCTTTGAGAACTTGATTCTCCAAAATTCCATCGGTATAAATTTGAGTGGAAAACCGATAATTAGGGCCAAGATATTTTAATGCAACTGCTGTGGTAATAACTTTAGCATTGGAGGCAGGGATAAATAGTTTTTCACTACGAATTTCATACAATGTTTCTCCGCGATCCAAAGAATAAATTTTAATTCCATAATTATTTTTTCGAAGGCAGGAGTTTGAAAGTATTTTCGTGACAGATCTTCGAAACAAATTTACACCTTCTTCATCAACCGAGGCAAACGAAAAGGTTGGAAGAAAGATGAAGAAGACAGCCAGTAAGAAAAAAATTGGTTGGGTAATGGAAATATTTCTAATCATAAGTCAAAATTTTACTCTGGGAGAACAAATTTTACAATTGACAATTGGCTTTCGATTAGGGAACCTAGGTTCTAGTCTGATTTCCCTTTATTATTATTGTTCAGCATTCTGATTGATAGAATTTTTATAATTAAACTTTAACCGAAAGAAACTAATTTTTATGAGTTACGATCTAGTAGGAATTGGTAACGCTTTGGTTGATATTGAAATTCAAGTTGATGATGCTTTTATTGAGCAAGCTTCTGTGACAAAGGGTGCAATGACCTTGTCTTCTGTCGAAGACCAAAAAAAGATTCTGGAATTTTTAGAATCCAAACCGAAAAAAATTTCTTCTGGGGGTTCTGCTGCTAATACCGTGCATGGTGCAAGTGTACTTGGAACAAAATCTTATTACCTGGGTCGCGTAGCCAATGATGCCAACGGCAAATATTATACAAAGGACATGGAAAATTGTGGAGTGGGATTTATTGGCCCAGGCACTGATGAGCAGGGAACGGGAACCTGTGTTATTCTTATCACCCCCGACACGGAAAGAACCATGCTGACCAACTTGGGTGTTTCTTCCTCTCTTCACCCAGAGAACGTGGATGAAAAGATAGTCAAAAATGCACGCAGTGTTTATGTGGAAGGATATTTGTGGACGGAAGATGGAGCCCGGGAGGCAGGGTTGCGTATGGCTCGACTAGCAAAAAAAACAGGGATACCCGTTTCTTTCACTTTAAGCGATGCTTTCGTTGTCAATACATTTAAAGAGAGCCTTGTTGATTTCATCCAATGGAATGTAGATATTCTTTTTTGCAATGAAGTGGAAGCCCTCGCGATGACTGGAGAGGCGGATCCCATAACAGCCTTTCAAAGGCTACAGGAGATGGTTGATACAGTATTTTTAACTCTAGGTTCTAATGGATCTTTAGTCGGTAAAAGAGGCTTGGAACCTATCGAAGTGAAAACTTTTCCAGTCAAGGCCGTGGATGCAACAGGGGCGGGTGACTTGTTTGCAGCAGGTGCTCTATATGGAGTGTTGGGAGATTACTCTCTGGAAGAGTCGGCGATTATTGGCTCTTATTGTGCTGCCCAGGTTGTATCTCATATGGGTGGACGACTTCCGGTTCACTCTCATACGGATGCTGGGAAAATTCTCTTGGAATATAAAAAACTCTATTCCAACGGAGGGGCGTAATGAAAAAAATTTCTTTTTTTTTCTCAATGGTTTTATTGTTTTCGGTGTGGCTAGGTTGTGCTTCGGTAGGAAAAGATTTCGATAGTGAAAAAGTTAAAGATATTAAAAATAATATTACAACTCAGTTAAATATCATTGACTGGTTCGGGGTACCTTTTAAAGAAGGAAATGAAAATGGGTACACCATGTGGACATACCAATTCGATAAATGGAATTTAGGTGAAGTAGAGTCAAAAGGGCTGGTCATTCTTTTCGATGATAAAAATAAAGTCAAAGCCTATCGTTATGATGACTCTAACTATTAGCTGCTAGGCGTAGGGCGGGGATTCCTTTGTATTCTAATAAGACAGAACAATAAGAGATGCGAAAAATTTCTCTCATCGTCTACGATTTCGATGGGACTCTGGTAGATACTCTTATTGACATTACGGATTCGGTCAATCTTACTTTAGCTGATCTCAGCCTTCCTCAGTTGCCTCAGGAGAGGATTCGTAAATATATTGGAAAAGGTGTTGAACGTTTGATGTCGCAATCGTTAGAAGGTTCTTCTTTCACAGATATTCCCCAAGCGGTTGCTATCTTTAAAAAAAATTATTCTGAAAACCTAGTCCACCACACCGATTTTTATCCTCACGGCAGGGAAATTCTCGAACATTTTAAAAATAAAAAGCAGGCAATCTGTTCCAACAAGCCGGAAGATTTTGTACGCCGTATTCTGGATTCCTTGAACAGGTTACATTATTTTGACGCAATAATTGGTGGGGGCAGTGTTAATTCAAAAAAACCCGATCCTGAAGGTTTGAATTCTATATTGGAACAATTAAATGTTTCAGCGGATGAGGCAGTTCTTATAGGTGATAGCCCTGTTGATGTTGAAACGGGGAAGAGGGCAGGCGTATACACCTGTATCGCCAATTTTGGTTTAGGATTCCCAGAGGAAATCGCCACTGCTAACCCTGATTGCTCTATCGAGTGCCTTTCTAAACTAAAAGAAATGTTTTGTTAGAAAGGCGATTCTAATGGTTAACCTATGAACATCTGTTGGGTAGCTTTAAGTTTCCTCTTCCGCTAGACGGTTGACTTTATACTAGGTAGTTTCTACAATGCCCCCTTTCTATGGAACCCAAAAGCATTAAAAACATTTATCTTATAGCGATATGTGGCACGGGCATGGCCGCACTTGCAGGATTGCTCAAAAAGGCTGGACATTGTGTCACAGGGTCGGATGCTAATATCTATCCCCCCATGAGCATATTATTGAACGATGCGGGCATTGAAATTTTTCCAGGGTATAAAAAGAAAAATATTTTCAAGGATATCGACCTGGTCATTGTTGGCAATGCTGTTTCTAAAACCAATGAAGAAGTTCAGGCGGTTATAGAAGCAGGGATCCCCTACACCTCATTTCCGGCAGCTCTTTCCCAGTTTTTTTTAGAAGGGAAAAAATCTCTTGTGGTAACAGGTACCCACGGTAAGACGACAACGACTTCTTTATTGAGTTGGGTTCTTGAATCATCTCACCGGAAGCCAGGGTTTATGGTCGGAGGTTGGTTGAAAAATTTTGATACTAACTACCAAGTTTCTCAGGGTGAGTATTTTGTAACCGAAGGGGATGAATATGACAGCGCATTTTTTGATAAGGGACCAAAATTCCTCCATTACAGGCCTGATGCCTCCATTTTAACGAGCATAGAATTTGATCACGCGGATATATTTAACGATCTGGAGCAGATCAAACAGGTTTTTCGAGATTATGTTGGGCTAATTAAGCCCAACGGCGTTATGCTGGTTAAATCGGATGACAATAATATTCGGGAAGTGATTAAATCTGCCTCATGTAATATAGAAACTTATGGTTATGATGAGGCAGCTGAATGGCGAATCGAAAGTTATCGATTTGAAAAAGGGTTTGGACATTTTTCGTTGTCATTTAAAAACCAACATCGTGGGGATTTTGAATTGGCAATGATAGGTCGACATAATGTGGAAAATGCCGCTGCTGTAGCTGGACTTTGTTTCAATCTTGGATTGACGAAAGATGAAATTAATGAAGGTTTTCAAACCTTTAAGGGAATTAAACGCAGGCAGGAAATTGTGGGGGAGAAAAAGGGCATAACAGTCATAGATGATTTTGCGCATCACCCCACGGCAATTGATTTAACAATTGATGCGGTAAAGAAGGCTTACCCTGGTCAGAAGGTCTGGGCAGTTTTTGAGCCGAGGTCCGCTACATCGCGTAGAAAAGTGTTTGAAGATTCCTTCCCGAATAGTTTTTTAAAAGCAGATCGAGTTATTTTTTCCAGACTGTTTGCTCCAGAAAAAATAAAGGAAGAAGAGCGTCTTGACATAGAAGGAGTGGCGGCATCTATTTGTGAATTGGGGGGGATAGCTGACTATATTCCACAAGTAGATGATATAGTAGAGTTCATAACCAAAAATTCAAAAGCAGGTAATGTGATTCTTGTTATGTCCTCCGGGGGTTTTGGTGGCATTCATCAGAAAATATTAGAAAGTTTATAGGTTCTTACCTAAATGAATCAGCCTGAATATATGGATAGAAAATACTTTGGACAAATAAAACTAGGGCTGATTCAAAGAGGCTTAATGATTCCAACCTTAATACATGGGCTTTCGGAAGTATCGCGAGGACTTTGCTCTGTAGAGCCAGGTGAAGAGATAACTTTGGCTTTGGCTGAAGATTTTATAGTCAAAACTACGTTGAATCCTTCCGAAAAAGATGGCCCAAAATTGATTTCCCAGCAAGACCGGTTGCGGTTAATTATGGAAGAGGGCGAAACGGATGTGGGTATTATTCCTGTCCCTGATTTTCTAAAACAACAGCTAAAAAGGCGTACTCCAGTTTCAGAAAATATTTGTCTTGATGGTTATTGTTTTAATGTTTTTCTTCGCGCAATCGGAAAGGGGAGGGAATTGAGCATGCCCATCGAAGCTATTCTTTCGGTTATCCAGGCTGCGTTCGAAGAAGGTGCGGCTGATCTGATTCAATTGAATATGGATTACAGTAATGATGATGACAGGGGTTTCCAAAGGTTGGCACCGTTAGTCGAAGCGATCAAAAAACGTTTCAATACTTTCGTAGCCTTAAAAGGATTCCCTCCATTAAACAAGAACACCATCGATTGTGTTTATGCATCTGGATTTGACATTGTTAATTTTCCTCTTGGAGGATTTTGCGGAACCGCTAAGTCAAAAAAAATTATGGCCGCTGAAAAAACTTATGAAGCCTTGGAGTATGCGTCGAGTGTTTTTTCTCCAGGCACGGTTTTGACCGATCTGATAATGGGTGCAGGTGCCCAGGACAAGTTTAAAGAGAGTATCGATCGTTTGATAAATTCAGGAATCATTCCGCTCATTCTTTTGCAACGAGATAGCATGAAAGAAACTTCCAGCTATCCAAATCTGGTAGAACTTGCAGAGCATATGGATCAAGCCATTCAGCGTAATAATCTTCCTCTTAAATGGTTATACCCAGCATGCCGATTTCTGAGTCCTTTGGACACACGGTTTTTTACAGAAGATTCTTTAAAGGCAAGGCTAGCAGTAAAACCGGTTTATCGTTCTGGGTTGGGCAGAAAAACTTCCGCAGGATTTGCGGCAATACGGCGAAAACTCCGTATTCGCAATGTGAGTGATTCCTTTGAATCTGCTGGATTATAGCGAATTCAAGATAGTTAAATATATGTTACTACCAGGTGGCCAACTATTAGAATAATGAAATCCAAATTTTGCTGGCGTGACAAAAATCCCTTTGGTAGGCTATTAATATGGATGATAAAGTAAAAATTCAGGAAAAAATTCCCGAAGTTCCCCTAAAAACACTGGAAACATTGTGGCTACAAGTGGGTGGTACGCTTTGTAATTTGGAATGTTCCCATTGTTTCATCAGTTGTTCCCCAACAAATGAAACTATTGCTATGATGACGTTAGCGCAGGTGAAGGAAAGGCTAAGAGAAGCTAGTGAATTGGGAGTTAAGGATTATTATATTACCGGGGGTGAAGTTTTTATTAATCCAGAAATTTTTGAAATCCTCGAAACAATTTTGAGCTATGGTCCATTGGATGTGCTAACGAATGGAACCCAGATTACTTCCGAAAAAGCGCAACGGCTTAGAGCAATTCAAGATGCATCAAAAAACCTTCTCCGTTTCCGAGTCAGCATGGAACATTTTGATCAAGCTAAAAACGACGCAATCAGAGGAAAGCATGCTTATCAAAAAGCCATCGCCGGGATCGCATGTTTAGCTGAAGCTGGATTTTCTCCTATCCTCACAGTGACGCGCACTTGGGAGGAGGAGTACGATTCTGAGATGGAATTAAAGTTCAGTAAATTTCTTAGGCAAAATGGGGTTCAACAACCACAGTTAAAAATACTACCTGAATTTTTACTAGGGCAACTAGCGAAAAATAAGCGCAATTATTCTAAAGAAGAATATGTGACAGAAAAGTGCTTTGAAAATTTTGATATTACCCAATTGCAATGCTCAACCTCTCGAATGGCCACGGGCGATGGGGTTTATGTATGCCCAATTTTGGTGGATAACCCTTTTGCGCGAATGGGGGATACCATTGGTAATACGATGCGACCGTTTCCTTTGGCGCATTCAGCTTGCTACACTTGCAGGGTTACTGGAATGACCTGCAAGTCTACCTCTTAAATTAGAAAGTAAAGCATGGCCTTATTAAATTCCACTATGGTTCCTTTGGGAACCGCGGCCATCAATTTCAAGTTGCCTAGCGTTGATGGCGAAGAATATTCTCTGACCAGTTTTACAGAAGACTCTGTGTTGGTAATAATTTTTATGTGCAATCATTGTCCCTATGTGAAAGCCGTAATTCAACGCCTAATAGATCTACAAAAAGAAGTATCGGATCAAGGAGTGCGATTAGTGGGTATCAATTGCAACGATGCCAAAAAATATGCAGATGATTCTTTCGAGAATATGAAAAGTGTTTCGAAGGGCTGGAGGATGAATTTCCCGTACTTGTTTGATGAGTCGCAAGAGATAGCCAAAAAGTATGAGGCTGTGTGTACACCGGATATTTATGTGTACGGAAAAGAGAGGAAATTGCTCTATCGCGGGAGAATCGATGACAACTGGGAAAAAGCAGATCAGGTCAGGAAAAGAGATTTAAAACAAGCCATTGATTGTATTCTTGGGGGTAAGAAAGTTCCTGAGGAACAAATTCCATCAATGGGGTGCTCTATAAAATGGAAAATGTCTTAGGAAAAACGTATGCAAGCTTTGAAAAAATGGTTATTCATCTTTGCTGCAGTAGTTTTTGTTGGCTCAATGTTTGCCGACAAAATTCTTTCTTTTTATGTTGATTGGTTGTGGTTTGAAAACCACGGCATAGCCTCTGTGCTTTGGACCGTTTTGGTTTCACAATTTGGTTTGGGGTTCCTAGTTGGGATTTTATTTTTCTTGGCAACCTATGGTTTTCTGATCCGAATCTATAAGAAAACATCGCATCTTCCCATATTATTATCTGATCAGGTCCGGCGTGAAATTCCACTATTGGATATTATTGCGGAAAACTTGAAGCTGCTTATTTTAGTAGCCCCTTTGGTTTTAGCAGTAATGACAGGCTTGGTCATGTCTCAACAATGGGAGGTCGTCCTTCAATATCTCAATGCTTCTCCTTTTGATCTACCAGACCCCATATTCGGTAAAGACGTAGCCTTCTATGTTTTTAACCTTCCATTTTGGTTGATGGTTAAATCTCTAATCTGGGAAATTATGATAGTGATTTCTATTGGTTTGGGATTAATTTACTTTTTCAAGCGCTTCGTTTATATAGGCCCTACGGGTGTTGTCCTTCTCCCAGAAGCTAGAAGAACACTTTCAGGATTGGTCGGTTGTTTTTTTCTCCTTTTTGCCAGCGAGTTTTTCCTTCAACGTTATGAATTACTGACAAAAGGAAACGAATTGATTTCAGGCATCGGGTTTGCTGATGATTATGGATCTATTCCCATTCTTTATATTTTGATACTGGTATCTTTGTTGGGGTCGGCATTCTCTTTTTTTGGTCTTGTCAGGCCTGGAATGAAAAAGATTCTTCTTCCAGTGGTTGCTTTGGCATTAGTTTATTTTGTAGGCAATGTATACCCTAAGATATTACAAAAATTTGTGGTTGCTCCAAATGAATTGATAAAAGAAACACCTTATATAGAGAGTACTATTTCAGGAACATTAAATGCTTATGGACTTAGCGATACTGGAATTCATGGGCTTTCAGGTTCTGAATCGTTAACGGCTGAAAGTATTCGCAAAAACGATGCCACCATAGAAAATATCCGACTCTGGGATCAGGAACCCCTTCTAGACACACTTGGACAGATCCAAGAGATACGTACCTACTATCAGTTTCAATCTATTGATAACGACCGCTATTATATTAACGGAAAATATCGTCAGACTTTGTTGTCTCCGAGAGAATTGTTATCCTCAAACCTGCCAAACCGGACTTGGATCAATGAGCACCTGACTTTTACACATGGTTATGGTGTTTCGTTAAGTCCTGTGAATCAAGTGACGCCAGAAGGCCTACCAGTACTATTTATTAAAGATATTCCTCCACAATCAAATATGGATTTGAAGGTCAAGCAGCCAGAAATTTATTTTGGTGAGCTGGCGAATGATCATGTTTTTGTAAACACAGGAACCAAAGAGTTCGATTATCCGGAAGGCGAAAAAAATGTTTACAAAAATTATGAAGGTAAGGGTGGTTTTCCAGTAGGATCTTTTATAAAAAAAATGATTCTTGCTGCACGGTTTAAAACTTTGAAAATTTTGTTTGCGGATGATATTGAAAGCGAAAGCCGGGTATTGATGTACCGCAATATAACTGAGCGTGTTCAGAAAGTTGCACCTTTCCTTAGATTGGACAACGACCCTTATTTGGTTATATCAGAAGGACGTCTAATCTGGCTTTATGACGCTTATACAGTGAGCAATCGATATCCTTATTCCCAGCAAATTCCTAGGTTTGGAAACTACGTTCGGAATTCCGTAAAAATTTCTATCGATGCATATGATGGATCCATGAATTTTTATATTTCTGATTTATCCGACCCAATTATACAAACCTATCAGAATATTTTTCCTGACCTATTCCAGAATTTATCCGAAATGCCAAAGGATTTGCGAAGCCATATTCGCTACCCCTCTGATTTGTTTGCGATCCAGACTTTTATTTATGCGACCTATCACATGAAGCGTCCTCAGGTTTTTTATAATAAGGAGGATCAGTGGGAAATTCCTGAAATAGATGGTCGTGTTATGCAACCTTATTACACTATTATGAAGCTTCCGGAAGAGGAGCATGAAGAGTATATTCTTATGGTTCCCTACACACCGCGGGGCAAGAGTAATCTATCAGCATGGATGGTGGCCCGCAGTGATGGAGGGAGTTATGGCAAGCTCGATGTTTATATGTTTCCAAAACAAAAACTGGTGTATGGACCTAGTCAAATTGTTGCGCGTATCAATCAGGATGCGGAAATTTCACGTCAAATTTCTTTATGGGATCAGCGTGGCTCAAGTGTTATTCAAGGCACATTACTTGTAATACCCATCGAAGAGTCTTTAGTTTACGTCAGGCCTTTATATTTGAAAGCCGATGCAGGAAAAATTCCGGAGTTGAAAAGAGTTATTGTGGGATATGAAGACAATATTGCTATGGAACGAACTTTGGATGAAGCATTAAAGAAAATTTTCCCAGGCCTTTCCGATATTCCACCCAGCGTACCTACGCAAATCCAGAGCGTGACCTCGAAAACTCCTACGCCAAATGAAGAAAGAAATTTGACCTTAAGAAAAGCCGACTACGACAAGATTCAAAAGTTTTATAAAAAAGTTTTAGAATCTCAGGGAGAGCTCGATCAATCTTTAAGTAATTATAAAAAAGAACTGGAAGCTTTGGGAGAGGTTTTGCAAGAGACGCCTATTACTCTCCAATTTGTAAAACCTTCGGGAGAATAGTTTTATTTTGGGAAAAGGTTCAACTGTTGGGTGGTGGAAACGTGGTCGGTTATAGGCACAGGATAGTTTCCATCAAAACAGGCAGAGCAAAATTTATTCTTACCATTTTGCAAGACTTCCAACATTTTTTTGATGCTCAGATATTGTAGAGAGTTTGCACCTAGATATTTTCGTGTTTCTTCAAGGGAATGGGTGTGAGCAATCAGTTCCTCTTTATGAGGAGTATCGATTCCATAAAAACAGGAATGTAAAATAGGAGGTGCAGAAATTCTGAGGTGAACTTCCTTGGCTCCTGCTTCCAGAAGCATTTTTACTATTTTACGACAGGTAGTTCCACGGACAATCGAATCGTCAATGATTGCGAGCCGTTTACCCGAAATAAGATTTTTTACAGCATTTAGTTTGAGCTTTACCCCAAAATTTCTTATTTGAGATTGCGGTTCAATAAAAGTCCGGCCCACATAATGATTGCGAATCAATCCCATTTCAAATGGGATACCACTTTCTTCTGCAAATCCCATTGCCGAGACAACTCCCGAATCGGGAACAGGAACAATCAGGTCCGCATCAACTGGGCTTTCCTGTGCCATGGCCCGGCCCATTTCTTTTCGTGCTGTGTAAACATGTTCGCCGAACAAAAAACTGTCGGGACGCGCGAAATAAATATGTTCAAAAACACAGTATTTGCTTTCTACTTTTTTGAAAGGAAAAAAGGATTGTAGTCCATTTTCATTAATGAGGATCAACTCCCCCGGCTCCACTTCGCGAATGAACTCGGCTTCAATGAGATCCATCACACAGGTTTCTGAGGCAATAATATATGCTTTATCCAGTTTTCCTAAACAAAGCGGTCTGAATCCGTAAGGATCACGGGCAGCTAGGAGTTCATTTTCTGTCATGAGTACTAAGGAGTAAGCACCGCTTACCTGTCGCAAGGCTTCTGCGGCTCGATCAACGAAATTTTCACTTTTAGCTTGCGCCATCAAGTGAACGATGACCTCACTGTCGTTGGTGGATTGGAAGATGGCTCCCTTACTACCTAATTCTTTTCGGATTGTCTTGGCGTTGACCAAATTGCCATTGTGTGCGAGAGCCAGAGAACCCGCCGCATAATTGATCATACAGGGTTGTGCGTTTACCAATTCGCTCTTTCCTGCTGTCGAATAACGATTATGACCAATGGCAAGGGGGCCGGGAAGTTTAAGCAGCCGTCCAGGGTCGAAAATATCAGCAACCAAACCCATTCCTAATTCCAGATGCATCTTTGAATGGGTACTGGCAACAATTCCGGCACTTTCCTGTCCTCGGTGCTGCAGTGCGTAAAGCCCAAGATATACTAGATTAGCGGCCTCCGGGTGACCGTAAACTCCGACTACTCCACACTCTTCATGTAATTTGTCCAGCATAGCGTCCTAAAGAAGTTTTCCAGATATTTTTTATTGATTCAATTTCCTGCTTTATGTATTCCTGACCGTTGATATTAGCTGTGAATTGCGATCCTCCCGTTACTCCGATCAAAGAAAAATCTACGTGATAGGATAAAGCCAAGTTTTCAATTTGTTCCGTTAATTCTTCCGGGAAAGAGATAACGATTCGAGATTGAGATTCACCAAATAAAAGTGTGTCCCCTCGAAGAGTTGATTCCAGTTCAAGCGTTGCTCCTAAAGCTTCTTCCGGAGCGGCAAAACAAGACTCTGCTACAGCGATAGCCAGTCCTCCTTCAGAGCAATCGTGTGCTGATTGAATAAGTCCTTTCTGTATTAGTTCCAGACAAAACTCTTGCACTTGTTTTTCGTTTTTTCGGTCTAGAACGGGAGGCTTTCCTTCGGTTTTGTCGAACAAGACCTTCAGGTATTCGCTGCCACCCAACTCTTCAATGGTAAAACCGATTAGCCCGATGCAGTGCCCAGGTTTTTTAAATCCCTGCGTCATAATTTTTGTCTGATCTTCAATCAGACCGACCACTGCAACGATGGGCGTGGGGAAAATAGCTTCCCCTTTAGTTTCATTATAGAGGCTGACGTTTCCGCTGACTACTGGAATTTCAAAATAAAGGCAGGCATCACCCATTCCCTGAACTGCCTGCTCAAATTGCCACATGATTTCTGGTTTTTCTGGATTTCCAAAATTAAGACAGTTGGTCAATCCAATTGGCTTTGCCCCGGAACATGTCACATTACGGCACCCCTCTGCAACTGCTATGGCTGCCCCCTCATAGGGATCGAGGTAACAGAATCTGCTGTTACAATCAACAGAAATGGCTACTGCTTTTTTAGTGCCCTTGATGCGTAAAACAGCTGCATCTGAACCGGGAAAAACCAAGGTGTTTAGACGCACCATATGATCATATTGTTCATAGACCCATTCTTTGCTGGCAATATTTGGGCAGGCAAGTAATTTTAAAAAAGCTTTGTCACCTCGGGAAGGTTCTGGCAGTTCCGTCAAATTTAGCTGGTCAATCTTATCGAGATATTTAGGGCGTTTTGTTTCTCGTTTCAGATCTAAAGCCCCATCTACTACTGGAAAGGTAGGTAGGTTGACCACTTCCTTACCGTCAAATTGGATGCGAACACTAGGCTCATCAATCACCTCTCCAATGATCGCAGCATCGAGTCCCCATTTTTCAAGAATGGCGATAGCCTCACCTTCATGCCCCGGCTCAATCACAAACAACATCCTCTCTTGTGATTCTGATAATAGGATCTCGTAGGGTGTCATACCTTCTTCTCTTAAGGGGACTTTAGATAAGTCCATTCTCACTCCAGCTTCCGAGCGATGGGCCATTTCAAATGAGGATGAGGTGAGCCCAGCGGCGCCCATATCTTGCACGCCCACAACCCAGTTGAACTCCATAACTTCCAAGCAGGCCTCGATCAATAATTTTTCAGTGAAGGGATCACCTACCTGCACCGTGGGTCTTTTTTCTTCTGTTGTCTCATCAAACTCAGATGAAGCAAGAAGGCTGGCACCATGAATTCCATCTCGGCCGGTTTTGGATCCAACATATAAAATACGATTGCCAACGCCCCCGGCGTTTGCCAGAAAGATGCCATCTGATTTTGCTAGTCCCAAACAAAAAGCATTTACGAGAATATTGCCGTTGTAACAGGAATCAAAATAAACTTCTCCTCCAACAGTGGGAACGCCGGTACAGTTTCCATAGCTGGAAATGCCATCGACTACACCGTTCAGTAAAAATCGTGTACGTGGATCTTCCATTTCACCAAAACGAAGAGAATCAAGTAGCGCTATGGGTCTTGCTCCCATGGTGAAAATATCGCGCATGATTCCGCCAACACCTGTGGCAGCACCTTGATGAGGTTCGATGAAGGAAGGGTGGTTATGGCTTTCAATTTTAAAAACCACCGCGAATCCATCACCAATATCTATGACTCCCGCATTTTCTCCCGGCCCTTGCAGCACGTTAGGGCCTTCAGTGGGCAAATTTTTTAAAAACGGTCGCGAGCTTTTGTAACTGCAATGCTCACTCCACATCACAGAAAAAATACCCAATTCGGTAAAGTTGGGTGTGCGTCCGATTAAATCCAGAATGCGTCGATATTCCTCTCCCGTTAAACCATGGTCTTTAACAAGTTGTAGAGTGACTTCAGGTTCGTTTTGCATTTTTATGTTCAGCTTTGTGAGATAAGAGATTGAAAAATGCCTTGTCCATCTGTATTGGACCACAACGGATCAGCGCACCGTTCCGGGTGCGGCATCATTCCCATCACATTTTTTTGCTCATTGCAGAGTCCGGCAACAGAACCGACGGAGCCATTAGGGTTGCTCGGTTCGCTGATATTGCCTTTTGCGTCACAATATCGAAAAAGAACTTGTCCTCTTTCTTCAATATCGTTTAAAGAATTAGGATCTATATAATAACTGCCCTGATGATGCGCGATAGGTACTTGTATAATTGATTTATCGCCGTATTGCTGAGTGAATGGTGTATCTGTCGATTCAATACGGACGTATACATTTTTACAGATGAATTTCCGCGTGTGGTTCTGTATCAAGGCACCGGGCAAGAGACCCGACTCAACAAGAATTTGGAATCCGTTGCAAATCCCAAGAACCTTCCCACCGTTCTCAGCAAAAGGGATCACAGAATTCATAATGGGAGAAAAGCGGGAAATAGCACCTGCACGTAAGTAATCCCCATAAGAGAATCCTCCGGGTAGTATCACTAAATCATAGGAGTTCAGGTCAACATCGTCCTTATGCCATAACCAGTGAGTTTCTTGATTTAAGATGTTTTTAAGAATGTGGTAGCAATCGTGATCGCAATTTGATCCAGGAAAAACAACTATTCCACACTTCATATTTGACCGATTCGATTAGTGGATATTATTCAGTAGAGACCAGTTTGAAACGGAAGGATTCAATAACCGCATTTGCAAGGAGCCGTTCACACATTTCCCGGACTCGTATTTCTGCCTCTTCTTTAGAAGTAGAATCGAGTTTTACTTCCAGATACTTCCCAATGTGCACATCTAGAACCTCGTCATATCCTAAATCATTCAGCGCATGGTGAACGGTTTTGCCCTGTGGATCGAGTACCCCTTCCTTGAATGTTACATGTATTTGGGCAAGCATTTTGCGAACCTTAGCATATAAAAAGTTTCAATTCAGCAGGCTTTGTATCAGGAATTTAAAAAAACACAAAGACCATTTTTTGACCCATCTAAAAAATTATGATAAACAATGAGTTATAAAGCATAGATTTTTTTTTCTTACCGTAATTCTTTTCCCCAAATCATGAATTACTGCAATAATGGGTGTTAGATTGTGGGGATCATAGGGTCCAAACTGCTGTCTGGTAAAATATCTAGGAAAAATTATGGAGAATAAATGGAAAGACTCGTCTGCTCAGGCCGCGATTGAAAAATACAGCGATGTTCATGAAGATATCGCCCTTCGTATATATACCTCGCGATTGATTGGGTCAGATCCTGCACTCGTTCTTCACGGTGGCGGAAACACATCGGTCAAGTCACGCACCAAAAATAAAGTGAATGAGGAAGTTGATGTGCTTTATGTCAAAGGAAGCGGATGGGACTTGGATACGATAGAACCCCCCGGACTTCCCGGCGTTCTCTTGGACCACCTCATTAAATTGAGGGATTTGGATTCTTTAAGTGATGAAGATATGGTCAATGAACAGCGAACGCATCTTCTGGACGCTAATTCTCCCAACCCCTCCGTTGAGACCCTGCTCCATGCTTTTTTGCCGCACAAGTTTATAGACCATTCTCACGCCGATGCCAGTTTAGTTATTGCAAATCAACCCGATGCAGAAAAAATATGTCAGAAAATTTTTAGGAACACGATTGGCATTGTTCCATACATTATGCCGGGATTTGCTTTAGCAAAGGCCGCCGCTGAAGTTTATGAAAAGGATAAGAGCGTGGAAGGTCTGATACTGATCAATCATGGTTTGTTCACCTTTGGCTCGACTGCCAAGGAAAGTTATGATCGGCACATTCATGCGGTGACCCTAGCAGAAGAATATATTGCTAAAAAACAGCCAAAGGCATTTACCCCACTTGAAGGGCCCGCCATCAACGAAGGGGAAAAAAAGATTTTTAATGCATTGGCTCCAATACTTCGTGGTTTATATGAACAAAAGTCCAGAAAATCCTGGGTGGTGTGTCATCGAAAAAGCGAGAAAGTTAAAGCGTTTGCATCCAGCGAAGAATGTTCTACTTGGTCGCAAGTGGGTACAGCTACACCTGATCATGTAATTCGTACCAAGCAGAAACCCCTTTTATTAAATTTAAAACAATGGCAGAGCGTAGACTTGTTGCGAGATGAAGTGGCTTCCGCATTAGAAACCTATTACAAAAATTATCACCAGTATTTTAAATTTAATAAAGATGCGAAAGGTGTTGATAAGACAGAACTAGATCCATTACCCAGGGTTTTATTGGTGGCAGGACTGGGCCTAGTAACCATAGGTAAAACCATTAAGGAGACAAAAATCGCGGCAGATATTTATCTGCACACGATAGACATTATTCATAAAGCATTTTCAGTAGGAGACTACGCTCCCCTAAAGTCTGATGACTTGTTCGATATGGAGTATTGGTCTTTAGAACAGGCGAAGCTGGGGAAAAGTAAAGCTTCTGTACTGCAAGGAAAGGTGGCTTATATTACCGGAGCGGCATCGGGCATTGGTTTAGCTACAGCAAAATTATTTGCTGAGCAGGGGGCGAATCTTTATCTTGCGGACTTGTCCGAAGATAAGCTCAATAAAGCAGCAGATATGATTCGCAGTAAGCATAAAGGTGGTGTCACTGCACGGGTGTTGAACGTAGTTGATGAAGATGCAGTGCGACAGTCATTTGCAGAAGTGGTCGCCAATTATGGTGGCGTTGATTTTTTAATATCCAATGCAGGAAACGCTATGCAAGGTGCTATAGGTGAGATCGAATTAAAGGTTTTGCGGCAGAGTTTCGAGCTAAACTTTTTTGCGCACCAGATATTGGCCTCAGAGGCGGTACGTCTTTTTTTAATCCAGAAAACCGGCGGCGTCCTTTTGTTTAATGCATCCAAGGCAGCCTTCAATCCAGGAAAAGATTTCGGTCCCTATGCTCTCCCTAAAGCTGCGATTGTGGCATTGACCAAACAATATGCCCTTGACTACGGTCAGTTTGGAATTCGATCCAATGCTATCAATGCAGATCGTATTCGCACCGCTCTTTTTGCAGAAGATGTCGTTGCAGAACGCGCTGCCGCACGAGGACTTTCTGCGGACGATTATTTTAAGTCCAATTTGTTGCAGCAGGAGGTTTTTGATACCGATGTGGCGCAGGGATTTCTCAATCTCGCTCTCGCTGAAAAGACAACAGGAAGTATTCTCACCATTGATGGTGGTAACATTGCCGCCAGCCCTCGGTAAGCAGTAAACCGCCGATGGTTAATGGGTCCAGACCCATAGACTTGTTATGATATATTGCCCTATATATCTTGGCTAGGTTACTTGGATTCACCCGCTTGCCCGTATTCACGAATAGCCAGTTCAAGGTTTTTGCGAGCCGATATAAGATCAGGTTTAAGTCGTAGAGCTTCTTGAAAGTAATTAATGGCTTCTTTCAAACTCCCTTGTTGGGCTAAGAGAATTCCCAAATTACTGTGGGCCTGAAGTAAGTTCGGATCAATCTTTATAGCAGTCTTATAGTGAGTGATTGCCTTTTCCATATCCCCTTGACGAGATAGCATATTTGCAAGATTATAGTGAGCAAGAGGAGAATTAGGTTTCCCCCTAATTGCTTCTTTATAATAAGTTTTAGCTTCTTCAAATCTTGAAACTCCAGATAGTATTTTCCCGAGATTAATGTAAGCTCTAACATCTTCTGGGTTCGGGTTTGTCTTTATAGCAGTTTTATAATGGGTAATAGCTGCACCGATATTTCCTATTTTCTCGAAGAAATACCCCAGGTTGGTATAAGCACTAGCATCGTTCGGGTTTATCTTTATAGCAGTTTTGTAATGGGCAATGGCTGCTTTATAATAAATCTTAGCTTCTTCAAATCTCGAAATTCCAGATAGTATTTTCCCAATATTATTGTAACCTCTATTTTCTCCCGGATTAATCTTTATAGCAGTTTTATAATGGGTAATGGCTGCACCGATATCTCCTTTTAATTCGAAAGCATATCCAAGATTGTTGTGGGCAGTGGAAAAACTCGGATACTGATTTTCGGTAACGCTGATAGCGTGTTTGAATAGAGTGATGCTGTTTTTCCAGTGTCCCACCTGTACCCAAGCAACCACCATTAAAACAGGAATTACTACTCCTGCAGCAATAGGCAATGCCTTTTTTCTTTGATCCCACTTCTCAAGTAAGCCAGAAATCCCCCAAGCAAGGATAATAAATATTCCAATGAGCGGGACATAGGCATAACGATCTGCCATGGCCTGCGCTCCCACCTGCACAATTCCTATTACAGGTACTAGAGTTCCGAGATACCAAAACCAGCCCACGGCAAAATAAGGAGCCTTCCTGATCCACTTAACTGCAAGAATGGTAATACCTACTAACACCATGCCACAGAGGATTCCTTTCCAAACCGGTAACACACCTTCAGGATGCGGATAAAAAATCGATAGATTGCTCGGCCATACCATCTTTTGTAGGTATGACACGTAGGAAACCAATGCATTAATGAATCTCTCTTTTAATGGATAGATATCAAAGGACTGTACGGCACCGCCCATTTTTTGGACTATGAAGGTTGTGATGATGGATCCTATAACTAGTAGAAGAAGAGGGATTTTCTCTAAGATTAAGCGAGAGAGGGGGACAGGATTTGTTGTTTGCTCAATGGAACCATTTGTATTTTTAATATTCCACCGTTTCAATGGCCAGTAGTCCAGTAAAAGTAGCACAAATGGTAAAGTGACCAGCATAGGTTTTGACATTAGCCCCAGCGCAAGGAATAAGGCTACCCATCCGTATTTTTTAATAGATGGTTTATTTACATAACTGATATAAACCCACATGGTGAGCAACCAGAACAAAGTACTCAAAACATTTTTCCGTTCTGCTGCCCATGCCACAGAGCCAACATTGAGAGGATGAAGTGCAAAAAGTACCGCAACAAAAGCGCTTTGCCATATCGCTCCGGTTAGCCTAAATAGAACCATGAACAGTAGCAGAGCATTGGTTATATGCAACAACACATTGGTCAAGAAATGACCTTTGGGACGATCACCGTAAAGCTCATAATCGAGCATATGCGAAAGCCATGTCATCGGGTGCCAGTTAGCAGCATGGGGGGTGGTGAATGCCCAGACTATACTTTCACCGGTCAGTCCTGCCTGCACATGCCCATTCTCTGTTATATACCTATTATCATCGTAATTAATAAATTCATGGTCTTGCACCTGCCAATAAACTGCAAGTGTTGATATCACCAAAAAGATACAAATTATAAATTTTAGGGATCCATTGGTTTCCCTAGATTGAGGGGTATTAACTCTTTTTTTACGAGAACGGAGTTTCATTTATTTCAGAAATGAAAATAAGGTAAAAAGTTCTACTGCTCACGGATTGTTGCAGGGCTAGGTCAT